>Ga0070698_100003549_pt1 | contig 17142 bp, 15 predicted proteins | sample KBSK1502metaG_FD_65477 | JGI IMG/M metagenome (GOLD analysis project Ga0070698, IMG submission 65477) | Corn, switchgrass and miscanthus rhizosphere microbial communities from Kellogg Biological Station, Michigan, USA - KBS K1-50-2 metaG | ecosystem: Host-associated > Plants > Roots >...
CTGGTGAAACTATCGTTTGCAGTCGAAGCTAGTGCTGAACCTGGATCCGAACTTTAAACTCGAAGAAATAGGTCAGATCTCGATATTTGAGTTCGCTGAAAAGCTCCTGTCACACCCGACACAATTCGTGATTGATCGCTGGCGCCGGTTCGCTATATGCTTCTCCCATGGATGCGCGCGCAAGCGGTTTCGCGTTCGGTCGGGTGGGCAATCACACTTCAGCGGCCGGTAGCCTTTTTTCTTAGGAGCTCGACTCATGGCCGTCAAACCGACCGGGATGCGGCAGTCCGCTTGGGAATACCTCTTGAAGTTCACTGAGAAACATGAAGGGCCGATACGGCATCTTTATAACGCGAAGACCACCGAAGCCGACGTGACTTTGGGCATCGGGATTTCTCTTCCTTCTCAGGCATCGGCGATGGCGCCGGGTATCGTCGCGCTCTGTTTCGATCCAGCAACCGGTCTGCCCGCCACCGCCGAGCAATTGAAGACGGACTGGTTGACCGCCAGCACAATGCTAATTCCTGGGTCCCAGCGATCATTCAATCCTGCAACGGGAGAATTAAGTCCGTTCGCCGAAAGATGCTTGATGCGCATGACGGTGGAGAAAGTCCGTTCGAGCCTTCAAGCTAAGCTGGTGGCGAACTTCACTGGCGGAAAGGCTGCACACATGGACCATTATCCCGATTTTGAGACTTATCCCGCGGAAGCCCAAGTGGCGATTGTAAGTTTCAATTATGGCATTCCCGCGATTAACACTTTTCCTCTGTTGTGCATGGCCATTTCCAACGGCGATTGGAATTCTGCAGCCCGGCAGTGCTGGATCAATGGAGCGTCGCAGCGCAAGAATCGGGCGCATCAAATTCTGTTTACGAACGCCGCGCGTGTGTTGGAACAGAATCTGGACGTCGACTCGATTGCCGACGCGAGCAAAGTTGACCCACCGGTGATTCGACCTTTTGTCCCTTATGACGTGCTCGATCTCGATTCGGGAACTACTACCCGAGTAACGGAAAATCTTTACAACACGCTTCCACCCTCCAATTAACCTGGTCCGGGCGGCCGATGTGCCCAACTGATCATGAGTAGGCTGCAGGCCGAGGTCTTAACGGGCATCGGTTAGAGTTGGGGATTCTGGGCGCCTCCTTCGGTAGTTTGTCGTTCACAATGGTCCCAAATGCCTTCCTGAAGGATTGGAAGTCGCGATATTCGCCCATTGGTAGCCTGTGCTCGCCGAAGATCTTTGCAAGTGCGAGCAAGTCAAAGTTCTCAGCGTCGGTCTCCGGCTCTGCGCGGTAGCCAAGGCAGGTGAAGCAGACCTCTACAAAAGCCACGGGCTTCTTGCTAGCGTCGTAAAAGACGAATGCATTGTGCGGGACGTAGCACGCTGCGACGGGAAGATCAGAGTGCTTACCGGTGACCGCGGCGCGAAGATGCTTTACCTGTTCGCGAGTGAGCGGGGCGCCCTGCTTGTTCAGCACGCCGGGCATGAGGCTTTTGTCTGGCAGGATGACGGCCTCCGTCTCCTTGTCGGCTGGCCAAGAGTAAGCACGGACTTCAGCGAATGGGACGCCGGGCCACTTCTCGTCCGCGAACAGCGAGAGCGACGACAAGAGAAGTAGAAAAATCGCTCGTGTCATATAGTACGCGTAAAATCGCCCTAAAAGCGCTCGGTGTGCGGGCCCGCTCCCCGGCTCTGCGCTCGGGATGGCACCGGTCCGTTCTCGCGTTAGGTTATTCTGCTACTCTCAATTTGTTGGATAATGGCTCAGCCCTGGAGCTTACCGTAGCCTTCGGGATGACTGATGCGCCTAGCACTGAGCGGACTACCTCCGGCCGTGCCTTGTTGGCCGATTACTCTAAATGGCAGCTGCCAGATTTCCGTCGATCCCGAACGCCAGTTGATGGACAGTTGGTCCGTAATTTCCCAGGTTCCTTGGTCCAGCAGGCTGGACGGCTTCTTCGGATCGACCGCCTTGACCTCACCCGTGGGCGCTGCATCGATATCTCGGCCCGACTGCAGAGTCCAGGTTTCGACCGCCGAGTCGAACTGACATTGCCGAACTGTACCCGGGGCGGTAACTTCCCACTTGCCGAGGAGCCGGCGACCGTTCACCTCCGCGTCGATGCTCGCGTCCTCCATCAGCGGAAAACGCAGCCACAGGTCCGTGTACTTCAGGGCCTCGGCCCAGGGCCCACGCAGCGTCGATCCCGACCCGTACAGCTGCCGGAAAGTCGGCGAGTTGCCGCTCGCTTCTTCGCTGACGTCCGGGTTATGGAAGGTGTGCCCAACACTCGTGTGCCCATATACCCAGACTTCGGGGCCAAGCTTTGAGCGCAGCTTGCCCGAGAAACCCTGCGCCGTGCCAGCACTGCACGCGTACAGTACAGCGACGAAGGGCTTGGCGATCTTGGGCACCAAGACCTCTAACAGGTCGTCGATGTCGTCTCCGTAGACATGGGCGCTTGGCAGCCCAGCAGCAATGCCATGTCCAAAATAGGCAAACAGATTGGTGCCGCCCGGGCAGTTGGTTTCGATCGTATCGAAGAATCGTTTGCGGACGACGCCGCCCGCGCCTGAGTTATCAAATTGTCGCCAGGGACAGTTGTACGCTGCTCCAAATTTCTGAGCAGCAGGGAGGAAAGCACCGGTGGCGTCGTTTTTGCCACCTGTATTCAGTCCAGCCGCGATCGCGAATGCGGTAATAGCCATGAATTGAAGTGGAAATCTGAGGTACCAGCCCCGCTTTCTCGCCGCCGTACCGGGGCCTGTCAACGCAGAAAACCGGCCCCCGATTCATAAGTAAGCCTCGAAGCCTACCGCTCCTCCGGTCTCCGTGCGAACCGCCAATTAAACGTGTAAATGTCCTCCGCAAACTGCAGCCCTGTGTTGCTCCCGGTCACGTGACACCCGGCCGGGACGACTACCGCTGCTCGGTGCGATTCGAAATAATCCTCAAATTGTTGTTCTAAGTCCTCTCGTTCTAAGCCTGAAACGTCGAACAACGTCTCCAACATCCTGGTTGAATCCGATCTCGTCAAGAACAGGTCCGCAGCCGCACGGCGCCATTCAAGAGCCATTTGCGCTTTGTTACCCGCATACTTTCGGTTCAGCAGCTCTTTCACTGAAGCGGCGCCCATCTTACTGCCACGTGAAATCTCGATGAGCCAAAGCCGCCGGCGTGGTCTATGTCCATCCACTGCGATGACATCAATGCCGCGTTGGCTATCGTACTGACCAGGAATAGTCGCCACCATTCGAGGTAAGCTCTCGGAAAAATGGTTTTGAAAAATACCGGGATTCTTTACCAGACAATACCGCACGTACGCCTCCATCCGGTCTCCGGAAATCCATGCTTCGCCGGGATCGTTCAAAGCATGAATAGAGGGCATGATTTTCTCCCTGGAAATCCTAGCACCGATCCCGTTGTTCTCATCAAATACTTTCCATAGCCGGCGCCGCAAGCCGTTAGAGATTGATTAGGAGTTAAGCCGTCAGTCCGCTGAATTGCGGTTCCAAAGACCACTGCCTTGGAACCCATCATGAGAAACGTTTAAGTCGCTGAGCTCCCGCCGGGAGAAAGATGAGTAAGTTAACTTAAGATCCGATCGTCGGACGATGACCTAGTCTACCGTACCACCGTAGACGGCATTTTCGAACTTCTCGCCAGCATCACCGTCGCTCTCCGTTACACCATTGAGGAAGTTTCCCCAGTGACACATCTCGTGGAGAAGCGTTACACCCGTGAGAAACACATGACGACCAAACGCGGTCAGCCGGAGATTAGCGTTGGCGTTCTGCTCGAATTCATTCACGACGTCATCGTCAATTTCGATTTGGGTACTATCACTGGTGCAGCCGAAAGCCGCTGGTACGCCACATTGGCCGTTATCCAAATCGGTGATAACTACCAACGGTTCGGTGTCCCACATCAGCGCGCTTCTAGCCTGAGATAGGTTCAGCGAACCGAACTTACGTAGGTTCGATGTAATAATCGAATTACCGATGAGTAGCGGGAAATCATGCCTCAGGTAATAAGTCAACTTGGGAAAATTGGTCTGATCATCAGCCGAGAGTTTCATAGCGAGTCAATATTCGTTTGTGTTCGAGCCCCGCGGCCGGAGGGGCGATTTTTTTGGACAAACCTTTCCGGCCACGCTTCGACAAGATTAAACTTCCTTCATCTGCTTGAGGTCATAACCCGCCTTGATCGAGCCACCGAGCGTTCCATCGGCTTTCTGTTCCTTGTACTCGACCTCAATCTTGGCGAAGTTAAGCGAAACCTGGTCCATCGGAGTCTCGCTGCTACCGCCGGTCTGGAACGATGAGACAAGAAGATCACTGAAGGTATATTTCAGAAATTCTTGTTGCTCTTTTCCAGCTTTCCGACAGGTAAGGATCCCTTTCGGAATGTGATTACCGGTAGCGCAGTTCAGCAATAGCTTCGGGCTAGCCTTTTGGGTTGGGATAGTGAAATGAAAATCCTGCATACTGACTTTGCCACTACCGCCACCACCCATTGCACTAAAGCTACCGCTTTGGGTTGCGCCGAACGAGAAGGAACCTATTTCGATCTCGTTTTGATGTTTGCTATCCTTTGATTCTCCCTCGATGCCATCTAATTTTAAAAAATAATCGACTGCCATAATCTAGAAACTTGTCATTAATATGTTGGTGCTTTGCGGTTAGCTAGGTTGTTAAGCCTAGGTGAAACCACGTTTGTTCGTGCGACCGGTCGATCGAGGTTTTTTGGGTCGCGGATCGTCCGGTCGATAGTTACTAAGCATGAACGGTGCCAAGTGCTTTCTCCCAGGGGGACCTGGGGCACCGTCGGTGACCTGGGCGATTCCTGCGTCGATTCCGGGACTACTGTTCTCGATTGTGGGACGCCGCGGAAAAAGACGAGCCCTGGGCTGTTAGAAGCCACACTAGGGCGGTGGGCGAGACGGGCTGTACCAGTGGATTCTTCGGGTCCAGAGGGTCCACGCCGGGGAGTCCTATCGACCGGTCGTACGACTGGTCATCAGGGAAGGTAGGTTCATTGCTCCCGAGAGTGATCGTCTGCCGGCCGCTCCGGCTAGTGCGTCGAACGAATGGGCGCACGATCCCTCGAACAGCCGATCATCTGGGATATCGGCTTGGAGTCAGGCGTTGCGCGGCATAGCCCATGCTATTAAATACACTCAATGACAGGAGTTGACGGTAATTCCCTTTGACTCAATTCAGGCCTCCGTAGGGAAATACAATAATGGTGCGACAAATTGTTATAACGTACCGAAGGACGTAGCGGTCGTTGTAAAATTGCTCAACTTGATAGCGCAGGCCGACGGTGGAACAAACGAAAACAAGCTCACCGCAACGCCCTCGCCTGATCAACTTTTTCGAGCTATCCTGCGGTTTCAACAAACTCAAAATAACCTTGGCAAAACGCCTCGGCTCTCGGTTGACGGACATGTTGATCCCGGTGGTTTGACCCTTTCACGCCTCAACCAAGTTGCGCGACGCATTGGCCCCATTGACCCCCCAGATTTTCCCCCGGATCCGCCGATACCGATACCCAACCCGCCAATTCTGTTCAGAAGATCCGCTTGGAGAATCATCAACACCGGGAATATCGACTTTTCCGTGCTATTTGCAGCGTTGTCGGGTGGCGTAATCACACTCCAGAAGATGCCTGAGCCGAACATCTTCAATCTTCTCTTCGCAGCAGTCGGCCCAGGGTTCTCCCTTGATGCATCAAAACTATTCCCGGGGCTCGACAAGGCATCTAAGGTATTGAAGGCTAAAGGATTCGCTAACAAATTGTCGGGTAAAGTCGCGAAATTTTTCCGTGACCTCATCGTGGCTTTTCTGACCGGGGAGCCGGCACTCCTTGAGAGCTTGTTGCCGAGCTCTCTTCCAGGTTTTAGCGGCGCGATTTTCCTAACTCGCGGGCCCACAGAGCCGACGTTACAGCAGTTCGCGCAGGGCCTGCTAACGATCATTTCTCTAAATGCCGGCATTGGCGTGGCTGGTGGTAGCTTTTCTATTTTACTCTTCGACTGCGATCTGTCCGGACAGCTGGCGATCGGCTTGGTCGGCGACACCGGCATCGGCATCGGATTACCCAACGCCAGCGTTGGCGTCATGTTCGGCGTAGCGAGCGAGGTTCCCGACTTTCTCGACCGCCCTTCTATATTCTAGCTAGAGCCTGAGACGATTGTTCGAACATCGAGTGGAAAGTTTTCCTCTTGGAGGCAGACCGTCAGCAGAAAACCCCGGCGTTGACGTTGGTTAGCTAGCGTAGGCTGATTACCTTGCCTGTTCAAATTGCGGAAAACCATGAACGTTTGGCATGATACCGACAGAAAACCTGAGAACGATTTATCGGCGACCGCTATTTTCTGTTCCATTACTACCCGGGAGTCGGTATCCGGACTGATCGCCATCGCCACTACACCCCAATCCCAGATCGCGGTCTAGCTAGATCGATAAGCTCTTTACTCTCGATGCGGAGGCCGAAAAGTTGGACCCGAACCCCGCGATTCCAGCGCCAATTTCTGGGACGCCGTCGGACGTCAAGGGGATATGTTCACTTTTGCGATCGATCCTTTATCAAGCGGAGCCGATAACACAGAAAAAAGTTAGATACGCAGCACAGGAGATCTCTCGCCTAATCCACGCCGGTTCAACTTTCCGGGCAATCTCGCCTATTCCAAAAAGTGGGATCCGGCCCATACGACCAGCATGCCAGCCGTGATGGCTAGATTCGTCGGCGATAGCAGCGAGTAGATCGCCTGCCCGATATCGGAACCGAGATTCTTTTTTTAGTGGCCAAGCACTTCCACCAAGCGATCGGCGACAGACATCTCGGCTCCGTTCTCATAGCCTTTCTCCTGATTTAGAGACACCAACTCGATGCAAAATGAACCGACGCGTCGCTCACCTTAAAATTGAGCATGCAGGTACGTATTCAGTTTATTGCCACAATCCGTAACATACGCGCTCTGGTCCTGGTCCAAGTTGCTCAACACACAGAGGATGAAAGCTCCTGCCGCCTTCTTCGCCATGGCATAGTATTCGGTGGACATGGGGTTGCCAGGGTTATCTAACTCCGTGTGGCTCGGTATACCCTTGGTCTTGTCCCCATCTTTCGTATCGGGCCAATAATAGATGTCCGTAATAGTTCCGATGCCAGACGTGCGTTTGGTGTGACCCGGCGCATAAGAGTCCTCTATCGTGTGTAGAGCGCTCGCCAGATGCTTAACTCCTCCGTCGAAATCATCCAGGGTCGAATCGTTGATGAAGTCGTACCACTTCGCTTGGTGGTAGACGCCTTTGCGCATGCCGAACCAGGCCCAATAGAGATGGCTCCAGATGTAGAGCCTGGACTTCTGATGCGCCTCTTGCGCGGTGGTGGACCGGTAGCTGCGCATATAGTGCCTCACCTGGCTGTCCTTTTCCAGGCTCTCGCCTATTCCCGGGATGTTTCCCCGATGAATGTCTTCTTCCTGCACCCAACTGGGAAGCGCACTAAATAGGCGAACGAGCTGTCTTTCGACGCTGGTGGGAGGTTGATGCTCCAGTTCTTCGAGGAATTTGTTCACCTCGTTTTCTGTCGGAGGAAAGCCTGGACTGCCCAAGGCGTCAGTTTCAATCGCTGATTGGATCGCTTCAAACTGACGCAGGCGCTGGAGAACGAAAGTCTTACCCAATGCGACGAACTGGGAGATGCCATAGCCAAGCGCGATCTGCGTCAGCTGACCATGCCCGAACCACGACCACGCTAGAAAAAAACTGAATGTCATGCGTTTTCCGTTCTTATGATTCCTTCAAGTCATCACGCGGCGGTGTACCGAGGATCTGGAGATTGCGTGTTGCGTCGCAGTCTGCTCGGCCCCAGTTATCCAATGTCCGGAAATTACTCCTATCTGCGCCCCAGGCGTTCCTGCTCCATTAATTAGAAGGCGACCCTGACTTTGAATTGTTAGTCGGATCGGGATCGATGGCTTGGCCATCGTCCACCGAAGGCGCGGAGTCCGCCGAACCACCAGAGTTGATGTAGACCATCGGACCGCTGATGTAGATGCCGTCAGGTCCGAGTTTGATGAAACTGGCGCCGGCCTTCAGGTGCATCTCCAGGTCGGCGGTTAAGATGATTTTGACCGTTTTGTAAGCAAACTCCTGGGCACAGTCGACGTGATGAGTACCATCGTCAGCGATCTGCTCTTTAAAGTTTCCTGATCCGGTCTTCAGGGAAAAATTCTTCTGGACCACGGTGTGCTGGTCGTTTTTTACCCGGATATCCATGTCCTTTTCTGCGTGCAGAAACACCTGTTCCTGGCCCTTGTTATCGTCGAAGCGGATCTCATTAAAACCTCCACCGCTTTTGGTGGAACAAGATTTGATGCCGCTAACGTTTGGGTCATTAGCGTGCTTTGAGTCAAGGCCGTCTCCAAGATATGGCGGCATTTGCTCGGCGTTATAAACGGTGCCGGTCACGATCGGCTGATCCGGATCACCTTCGAGGAAATCCACGATAACTTCCTGGCCGACCCGCGGAACGAAAGTCGCTCCCCAACGCCGGCCTGCCCACGCCTGCGCTACCCGCATCCAGCATGAGCTGTTCTGGTCACGTTTTCCTTCCCGATCCCAATGAAACTGGACTTTGATCCGGCCGTATTTGTCGGTGTAGATCTCGTCTCCCTGCTGGCCAACTACGACAGCGGTCTGAACCCCTAATGTCTTGGGCTTTTGAGTAACACGAGCGGGACGGAACTGCGTATCTGATGGTTGCACCACAAACTGACACTGAAACACTTGGTCGGAGCCTTCGCTCCCGGTCTCGAACTCGGTCGGACGAAGCTCATATTGGACAGACGTGACCAGATAGCTCCGGTTGTCTTGCGAGAACGGGCTGTCCTCCAACGTAAAGATTGATCCGGGGGCAATTCCGCGAGAATCGCCCCAACCGGTCCCCTGTTCAATCTCGGCATGGATCTCTTCCATCCGCGTTCGAGCCCAGGTGTCGCCGTCGTCATGTTTTACGTATTCCCCAGGATAGTCGTACACCTCGAAGCTAGATTTCGCGTACTGCCCCGGCATTTGTGATTGAGTCTTTAAATCAGATCGAGGTTTTTCAAAGTCGTAGTCCGTGTGGGTAAACATTCCGGAGACATGCTTCATTTCGGACGCAAAATCGCGGATCCGCTCCCGTTCTTCGGCAGCAGCCACGCGGCTAATCGGCCGTAGTTTGACTTGTTCGTATCCCGGAAAGGGCTGATGAGACGACGGCGAGTCGGCCAGGATTAACGTATGTTTGTCTTCCTCGTATTTGAAAAAGTAATAGATCCCTTCTTGTTCCAATAACCGACTCACAAAGTTGAAGTCGGTTTCGCGATACTGAACACAGTATTCCCACGAGGTATAATTCCCTTTCAGCCGTAACTCGATCTGATCGAACCCATGGTCCTTGCAGACCTTCTGGACGATGTCGACCACACTTTTGTTCTGAAAAATTCGACAATTTGTTGCTCGAGTGAGAAACCAGAGCCACGGCACAACGGTAGCCTGATAAACGAAGTAACGATCGCGGATGGTAGCTCGCCCGAACTGAATCGCGTGACCGTGAAAATGGCGTTGTTTGCCATTTCCCAGATTTAAGGTGACGCCTACTGTTTGACCGAGAATTTGTTTAGGATTCAGCGATTTCGTTTCGCTGATCAGTTGTAATTCGAAACTAGGAAGACGACCAAGTGTTTCTGTTCCTTCCAAGCTCAGCAGACCGACTTCGTCCGGGCCGAACGGGGTCTTAACAGATGCAATGCGGTTTTTTTGGTCGAAAGGCATAGTGCGTCAGGTTTGATCGGTCACAGCTTCGGCATTTTCAGCCGGTGGAGGGTTAGCAGGTTGATCGGAACGAATCGCGGTCTTTTCGCCATCGAACTGATAAAGGAAAGAACCGTCGCTACCGGCCAGTACGTGGACCTTGCGAACCGGCGTCCCGACCATGAGGCGGTTCAGGAACTCGCGGCTGATATCGGGCAGGAGCGTCTGAGTCAGGATCGCGTCGATCATACGGCCGCCGCTCTCCACTTCGGTGCAGCGTGCCGCAATTAATTCGACCACCGCCGGGGTATAGGTGAACTCGGTGTTGTGGGTTTGGCGAATCCGTTTCTCAATCCGTGACAGCTGCAGTTGAATGATCGACTTAAGAATATCGTCATCCAGCGGATAGTAAGGAATCACCATGAGACGGCCTAATAATGCAGCCGGGAACACCTTGAGCAGACTCGGACGCAACGCAGCCGTGACGTCTTCAGGGTCCGGTTTCTCCTCACTCTCGGTGTAGAGGCGCGTGATCAGATCGCTGCCGACGTTGCTGGTGAGCAGGATAATGGTGTTCTTGAAATCGATCCGGCGGCCCTCGCCGTCCTCCATCATTCCTTTATCGAAGACTTGAAAGAAAATCTCGTGCACATCGGGATGGGCTTTCTCTACTTCATCGAGAAGGACGACGCTGTAAGGTCGACGCCGTACTGCTTCAGTGAGGACACCACCTTCGCCGTAACCGACATAGCCCGGAGGCGAGCCTTTCAGTGTGGAAACGGTGTGTGCCTCCTGGAACTCGCTCATGTTTATCGTGATGAGATTGGTTTCACCGCCGTAAAAATTTTCGGCGAGCGCGAGCGCGGTCTCCGTTTTTCCTACGCCGCTGGGGCCAGCCAAAAGGAAGACGCCGATCGGTTTGCTGGGGTTATCAAGTCCGGCTCTGGCGGTCTGTACCCTGCGAGCGATTGCGTCCAGCGCATGGTTCTGTCCGATCACTCGTTTCTCCAATGCCGCGGATAAGTTGAGAACCGCCTGGATCTCGTTTTTGACCATGCGGCCCACCGGGATGCCGGTCCAATCAGAGACAACGCTGGCAACAGCCTGCGCATCAACGTGTGGCAAGATCAGTGGATCCTCGCCCTGGAGCGCAGCGAGCTCGCCTTCGGCATTGCGGAGACCATCCAAAAGATCTTTTCGATCGGGCGCTGTACCAGACGCATCTCCTTCGCTCGCCTTCGGCACGCTCAATTGGTCGCGCAGGGACCGAATCTTTTCCACGATGACCAGTTCTTTCTGGTAACGAGCTTCCAGCTCAGCCTTCAACGTGTGCTGCTCATCGAGCGCCTTCTGCAGGTTCTCTCTTCTCTCCTGATCTTCTCGTCCAAGCGCGGCCTCGCGATCGAGAATAGCAACTTCAGTCGCAAGCATCTCGATTTGGCGTTGAGTATCTTCCAATCGCGCGGGTGTCGCATGTTGGCTGACAGCGACACGCGCACAAGCCGTATCGATGAGACTCACTGCCTTGTCGGGCAGCTGTCGCGCCGGAATGTAACGATGAGACAACCGCGCAGCTGCTTCCAGCGCTTCGTCGAGGATCAAAACACCATGATGTTTTTCCAGAATGCCCGCTAGGCCACGGATCATTCGGACCGCGGTATCTTCAGTCGGTTCTTCGACTTTGATCGCCTGAAACCGGCGAGTCAATGCCGGGTCCTTCTCGATATACTTCTTGTATTCCGCCCAGGTCGTAGCCGCAATGGTCCGCAATGTTCCACGCGCGAGCGCAGGCTTTAGGAGATTTGCTGCATCGCCCTGACCAGCGGCGCCACCCGCACCAATCAGCATATGCGCTTCGTCGATAAACAAAATGATCGGTTTGGGCGAGGCTTGCACTTCTTCGATGACCTGGCGCAACCGATTCTCGAACTCTCCCTTCACGCTCGCACCGGCCTGCAGCAGACCAAGATCCAGCGAGCGCAGTGACACGTCGCGAAGCGCAGGCGGAACGTCGCCTTTGACGATCCTCACCGCGAAACCCTCTACCACCGCGGTCTTTCCCACCCCGGCTTCACCGGCCAGCAACGGATTATTCTGTCGCCGCCGCATGAGAATATCGATGACCTGCCGGATTTCTTCGTCCCGGCCGAGAACCGGATCGATTTCGCCCTTACGTGCGCGCTCGGTCAAATCCACCGAGAACCGGCTAAGCGCTTCCTGCTTGCCCATGACTGCTGGAGCTGGTGATTCCCCCGTTTCATACTGACCTAAATCGGTATCAACGGGAGTTTCTGCGTCTTCCGGAGAACCTGATATTATATCGGCAAAATGATCAGTTAATGCGTCGACCTTAATCTTGGAGAACTCGCGACACATCCCGAGAAAGACGTTGCGGACAGTTCCAGTCTTTAATATGCCGATCACCAGGTGCCCGGTACGTACTCGCTTTGCGCTGAAGAGCAGCGAAGCATAGAGCCAACCGCGTTCAATGGATTCTTCAAGATGGGGAGAGAAATCGGAGATTGCCGTTGCACCGCGAGGAAGTTTATCAAGTGCGCCGGTCAGCTCAGAGGCGACTCGAGCGGGATCAAGTTCAAAATGACGAATGATTCGGTGGAAGTCGTTATCGGGTACCTGCAAGATTTGATGGACCCAATGCACCAATTCGACGTAGGGATTACCGCGCATCTTGCAGAAAAGTGTGGCCCCCTCAACTGATTTATAGGCAAGCGGATTCAGCTTGCTGAACAGGGCGGTGCGGCGGATGTCTGCCATAAGTTAAGTGGAATTGAGGTTAGTTATCACCAATCAGAACGAGGTCATCGGCATCTTCTCGAAACGGACGGCTTTTCAGCCAGGTAGTCCAGCCGAGTAGTCCGCCGCCATCCAACCCACCGAGCTTAATCTCGGGAACCTCCGCCGCTTTCAAAATCAGGTTCGCGTCCCACACAAATTCTCGGCCGACATAGTTAAGCACCCAATCTTTGAGCCGTTGAAAGAGTCTACCGCTGGGAAGCAGGCGGCTGAACTCAGCAAAACCCAACGGACCAATTCGGAGCCGAAACTTAAAGTGACCAATCCAGAGCCGGCTCCCGACCACGGTGGTCTGGCCGAGCAACCCGTTCTCCGGACTTGAGCCGAGCGAACAGAGGGAACGAGGAGGCAGGTCCATCCACTGTCCGATAAAGGTGGTCAGTTTCACCGGAGCGCCGAGATCCTCGGCGAGAATCGCTTCTAAGCCTTCCGGGTTACGATTCGGTGCAGCTAGCCGGCCACTGAAGAAGAGTTTCGCCCAGTCTGGAACGGCGTCCCGATCGCGCATGGATGGTAAACCGAGCCCGAAAAAACCTCCGAAGTAGCGCGAATGTCGTGATTCCGTGGGTCGATCAAAGTCCACCGCTTTGCGAGAATCCGCCCACGCCCGGTAAAAGAGGCTGAGCATGCGATGATGAAACACATCCAGAAAGCGCGCGAGTGAGGGGTCCCGGTTGGCATGGAGTCGTTCGTGAGCAAATTCTGTGAGATGGAACGGCAGTGGACCATTGGGCCCAAACAGGCCAAGAAAGTAGACCTGGAGGCGCGCCGGGAGATCATCATCTGCCGGTGAGAAGCTCTCGACCGAAGCCGGGGCGAAGACGAGCGAAGGATTTTGTCCGAAACGAGCTGGATCCTGGCGCGGGCTGATAGAGCGGCCCACACGGGGCATTTCTTGATGCGCACACTCCAGCATCCTGACCGCATGAAAAAAGTCGAATTCAAACGGGGCGGAGGCCAAAGCATGTTCAATTGAAGCTCTCATTGCTTAAACGACCCCGCGTTGGCCGGGATGCGCCGCCCAGCGCATGATCTCTTTGCGTTGTCGCGTTTTGATCACGGTCTCGGTGAACGAGTTAATAGAGACATATCGGCGGAAAAACTCGGATAAAACGGCGCCAAAAATGAATACACCCACGCCTTCGAACGAAAGCTCGTCTAGCTCGGCGGTGATCTCCATTCCGCGAACGAAGGTGATGGGTCCCGGAGTCTCCAGCCGCCGAACGATCGGTTCGACGGTTGTCGAAATCACTCCTTCGACCAGCTTTTGCGCGGGGCGGTCGGAGCTGTCGATGTAAAGACCGAGCATTTCCCTCAGAGCGTTAGCGCCCTCGCCGTTCCCGGAGTCCTTCAGAGAAAGATAATTCAGAGAAAGATGACTGATTAAACGCCAGGCCTCAGCACCCTGAGCTAGAGCTGGCCGGGGAGCTGTCGGGCCGGTCACACATCGAATCGCGCCGACTGGCGCGTTGATCTCGACGGTGAAATCGGAGCGGCCCTGGTCCGCCAGAAAATCCAACGGTAAGTGGCGGTTGGTGCACAAGGCGGTTACGCCGAGCTGCTGGAGCTCTGATTTGTAAGGCGCCGCGGAGGGATCAACCAGCGAAAGGAATACATCGGAGCCGATGTAAGAATGGGCACGACCGAACTGGCGTTCCTTTGCCGTCAGATGCCGTTCTGCCCGGCGGGTGGTATAGAAACCGCGTAACTGCTCCGACGAGCTTTTCTCAGAAAGTCGTTCGCGGGTGAGATAAAAGGGCAGGAAAGGCTGCTCTTCACCGGTCTGCGCTCCGTACCCGGTCACCGACCGGATTTCGAATACTTCGAAGTCGAACGGTCGCGTTTTATCGGGAATGACTTGATATTCGTGGTGCCGATGATCGAGGGGGATCCGGTCGAGACGGCGTTCGAAGAGATTGATAGCGGGCGAGCAAAAAAGTGCGATCGAATTTGCATCGATTCGATTTTCGAGCCGTAAATCCTGATCTCTGAGCAACACGAGAAGATCAAGTTCGCTACCAGGACAACGTTGCAGGAGCGACTGCAGAGACGCCAGCTCGAAGAAAAGGAATCGCTGACGAAATGTGAAATACTCGCGCAACAACCTATAACCGGAAAAGCTCCGGGAGGTCTCTGGAAGGAGCGCGTTCTCGCCTCGAAACGCGACAGAACGAATAGAGAGCTTTGCCGGTGAGAACTGCTCCGGAGCGGGAATCGCTTTCGGTTTGACAGCGATAACCCCAATCCCACTCCGAAAGATTTGCTCGTAGAGCGCGTCCGGCAGATCGTCGGCGCCGCGAAGAAAAAGCGGAAGGGAATCGAGGGGAAGTTTTGAAAAATCGACTCCAGGCATAGCTTTAAGGCTAATCCGGAGGACAGCTCGTGTGCCAAGCCCTGGCGGAAGACTAAATTGAATCAGTTCTCTCGTATGATAGCTCACTTCGGCAATTTGGAGTGGCCAGAGTGTAACTGGGTGCGCGGTCCGATATTCACACGGTGTCCGTTGTCCCCGGGCCAGCGGCGATCGTAAAGCTGTTCCCCGAGGTATAGGAAAGCCTGCGGGCAGACTGGTGTCGTGAAGGATCGGATCGAACTGCACGACAGCCATCGAGGGGGTTGGACAAAGGTAATGCGGGTAGATGGTTTCGAGCAGCCCGTGGGTAAATTCCGGAAACTCGGCATCGAGCTTCACCTGCACGCGCGCGGCCAGGAACGCGAACCCTTCGAGCAACCGCTCAACAAAAGGATCTGGGCAGACTTCTTTTGCCTCTCGATCAAGGGCAAGGCGACCGGCGATCTTGGGGAACTCGCGAGCAAACTCGGCCGCGGTTTCGCGCAAATGCGCTAACTCCCTATTATAGTGAGCTAGCAAGCGCCGATCCATATTCTCGTAACCGTTACGTTAAAGCCGGCACTTACCCGTCTCCAGGTCAATTTCGGTCTTCAGGTGCAACTCTTCATTCATCGGGGACGCCCAGAGTTCGCCAGTAATTGAAAAGGCAAGAACGTTAGGCGAAGATGTCGCCGCGCGAGAAGAAGTCTCAATCACCTTGACGATCAGACTATCTGCGATAATTCGCGGTTCAAAGCGGAGTAATGCCGCAGCGACATTTTTCTCGATCTGAGTGATCGTCATACTATCAGTACTCTTACCAGCAGGGTCCGGCATACCAAAGTTCAGTACTGAAGCTTCTGTTTCCGGAAAGTCAGCCAATCCCTCATGCGCTAACCTGCTCTTCGCGTTAAGCAGCCATTCGATATCTCTCAGCACTCCTTGACGATAACGTAAAAGCGAGATCCCGCGGCCAGTCGTTTCCGTTCGGGTTTCCGGATACTCATCCACCAAACGATCGAGCAGACAGGGTTGAACCTTTTCGATTTGAGGTAATTTGCTCATCGTCAAGTAACGAGGCTCGCTAATCAGGTCTCCTGGTCTTGGCGCTCCTTTAGTAAATCAGGCGGAATGATGAAGATTGGTAACGTGACGAGACTCCCCGACATCGTGAATAGTCCCTCAAGGGCTCCAGACAACGCGCGCAAAAACGAGGAAGAGGCGGTATTTACTGCGGCGCGGATTGCAGACTGGGTAAATAGGGCTCGGACCGCCGCAAGAGCGCCCGCCATCCTCTGGAATGCGTCTTCTATCGTGACCGGGAGCTGTTGAATCTGTTGCATCAACATTCGGCCACGAGTGAACTCATTCGGAATTAGACTCGGCTCAATCCCACGTGCGCGCAGCGTCACCGCCATCTGGTTTATCTGGGTGGAGATCAGCGCAGCAAACGAACGCCCGACCTGTGTTCCGAGTCCACCCTGTCCGAACGCAACACCTGCGAGCCGATCCCCAAAATTGCGCGCCAGATCAGCCGCCACCTCTTGTGTATCCTCAATCAATTCGACGTTCGACTCCGCGCTCTCGATAAGGGGTTGCAATCCCTCCTGCGACCGAAGCATTACTCCTCGGTCGATTTCACCCATTTTGCCAAGGAGACTTTGCACGACCTGCAGACGATCTTGAATAGCGGCGCCGGAGTTTTCGAGATCAAGGATATGTTGAAAAGTTGCTCCCTGTTGAGCGACGTTGCGAACTATTTGGGCGCCCTGGGCTTCAGCAAGCGCTGCCTCATGACTGCCGCGCAGGATGCCATGAGCACTGCCGGATAGCACGGTACATAACGCCTCGACAGCTTCCCGTAACTGCTGGCCCAATTGTTGCATCTCAGGAGTCGGGTCCATGTTACCGGCCCTTCCAAGGAGACCGGGAGGCAATCTGCGTTATCCTCCCGGTCCGCTGTTAGAAACCCAACTACACTTCCTTCATCTGCTTAAGGTCATAACCCGCCTTGATCGAGCCGGCGAGGGTTCCATCGGCTTTCTGTTCCTTGTACTCGACCTCAATCTTGGCGAAGTTAAGCGAAACTTGGTCCATCGGAGTCTCGCTACTACCACCGGTCTGGAACGATGAGACGAGAAGATCTGTGAAGGTATATTTCAGAAATTCTTGTTGCTCTTTTCCAGCT
>Ga0070698_100003550_pt1 | contig 17140 bp, 16 predicted proteins | sample KBSK1502metaG_FD_65477 | JGI IMG/M metagenome (GOLD analysis project Ga0070698, IMG submission 65477) | Corn, switchgrass and miscanthus rhizosphere microbial communities from Kellogg Biological Station, Michigan, USA - KBS K1-50-2 metaG | ecosystem: Host-associated > Plants > Roots >...
TTGGTGCTGTGGCAGTACCGCTCTCGGCCTTGTGTCTTGGGTTGGTCTACTGGGGAGCGTTCAACCTTTTCTGTGGGGCAGGGCTGCGATTCGCGACGGCGTTTGCCATCACCGCGCACGCCTTTGTTCCCACAGCGCTGCATAGCCTCCTGGCCCTTATTATTCTGCCGCTCAAGGCTTATGGCGACGTCGATCCCGAGAGCATTGTCGCCACGAGCGTCAAGGCGTTCCTGAGTGATAGCGCGCCAAAGTGGCTGGCGGCGCTGGGAGGCTCCTTAGAATTGTTCTGGATCTGGTTTCTTGTGCTTGTCAGCATCGGGTTTGCGGCGGCAAATCCAAAGAAAATCAAACCCGCGACCGGCTTTGCCATCGTGTTGGGATTATGGGGCATCTGGGTGCTGGCAAAAGTGGCGTGGGCGGCCATATAGTCGTCAGCCTGCTAAACTCACTGCGTGTGCTTTGCGTTTGAGGTAGCGAAGATAGATCCCGCAGCCGGACGCCTCGGCAGGTTAACTACCCCCCACGGGGTGATCGAGACGCCATTTTTCTTGCCCGTTGGCACCGCCGCGGCAGTAAAGGCGCTAACACAAGACACGCTCGAAGACTTGGGCGCGAAAATCATTCTCGCAAATACCTATCATTTGTATCTACGTCCAGGACACGAACTGATCCGCAGGCTGGGCGGTCTGCACCGGTTTATGTCCTGGCCTCGCGCGATTCTGACCGATTCCGGTGGATACCAGGTCTTCAGCCTTTCGGAGCTTCGCAAAGTCACCGACGACGGGGTAAGGTTTCGCTCGCATTTGGATGGTTCGGAGCATTTGCTTACACCGGAAAAGGCTGCCGAGATCCAACTGGCGCTAGGCTCGGATATTGCTATGGTGCTGGACGAGTGCATCGCGACCCCCGCGCCCCGCGAATTGGCGCAATCGGCGCTCAGGCGCACCACCGAGTGGGCTAGACGAGCGCGAACCTATTTTCTGGAATGTGGACGTCGCAAAGGAAAGCTGGCGCAATGGCAATTCGGCATCGTTCAGGGTGCGACGTTCGCGGATTTGCGGCGCGAAAGCGCTCGGCAACTCCTTGAACTGGATTTCCCGGGATACGCGGTCGGCGGCCTGGCGATTGGCGAGCCTCACGCCATCACCTGCGAAATGACGGGCGAAGTGACCGCACTGCTGCCGCAAGACCGTCCTCGGTATCTGATGGGCGTGGGCCGGCCCGAGCAAGTCGCTGATTACGTTGCTCTCGGTATCGACATGATGGACTGTGTTTTGCCGACTCGAGCAGCGCGGCACGCATGCTTGTACACGAGTGAAGGCCGCGTCTTAATCAAGAATGCCTGCTACGCGCAAGACGAGCGTGCCATCGATCCGCAGTGTTCCTGTGCAGTGTGCCGGCGCTATTCGCGAGCGTATCTGCGGCATCTTTTTGCTGCAGGAGAAATCACTGCCGCAATTCTGGCCACCCACCACAATGTCCACTTTTACCTTGACTTAATGAAGCGAATCCGCGAGGCTATCGAGTTTGGGAATCTAGCAAAATTCTCATCTGCGATGCACGCGCGCTATGCGGCGGGCCCAGCCTAAGCTTTAGCGGTTGCAAGGGGCGCGAAGGTCAAAAGCGCGAAATCGTCTGCGGGGCACCACTAGAAGACCAGCACGTTCTTGCGAGCGGGATGGCGCCGCCCCGGCGCTGGAGTTATCTGCTGGGCTACTTCGACGCACGCTGGCGTGGGGCTGGAATTAAGGATCGGGTCGAAACACTACGATGTCTTTGACGGCGGCAATCTTTCAAGCTGGCACTGGCGGCCTCGGAGCTGCGCTCGGCAGCCCCCTTGTGATGATGGTCGTGGTCATGGGCATTTTTTATGTGATGCTCATCCTGCCGCAGCAGCGGCAACGTAAGAAGCTCCAGCAAATGCTCAGCGCGTTGAAGGCGGGCGACAAAGTGATCACCAGCGGCGGCATCTACGGCACCATCAGCGGCATCGATGGTGACACCATCATCTTGAAGATTGCCGATACTGGCTCGTCAGCCGTAAAGATTCGCGTCGCACGATCCGCCATCTCACAAGTGGAGGTATCGGAAGATGCGAAGTAAGCCGGCTTGCGGCCATATTTCGCTTTTTGTTGTCGGGAACTTTGGTCAACGCGGAACCAACATCGCGCATAATCATAACCAGTTCTGTACTTACGTCTGCTGACCATGAATCCCAACCTGAAGTGGAAAGTGCTGTTCATTGTTCTTGTTATTCTCGGCTGTATCTACGGACTGTTTGGGCTGCCGACGTTCCCTACTTCCTATGCGCAATTGAAGGACAATTTCTCTCGCCAGATTAAACTCGGGCTGGACCTGCAGGGGGGCACGCATTTGATCCTGCAGGTGCAGGTGCAGGAAGCGATCGCGCAAGAAACCGATCAGACCGTCGATCGCTTGACTAGCCAGTTGCGGGCAAAAAACATCCGCTACGATGAAGTCCGCCGTGTCGACGACACGCATATCCTGGTGCGCAATGTGGCTTCTGACCAGTTGTCGCAATTCCGCGACTTGGTCAACGACCAACTCTCTCGAACGTGGGACATGACTCCAGCCACTGGCGAGCCGGGCGGCTACACGTTGACAATGCGTCCCAGCCGCATCGCCGAAATTCAAGAACAGACCATGAAGCAGTCTCTGGAGACTATTGAGCGCCGTATCAACGCTCTCGGCTTGACCGAGCCGACCATCCAACTGCACGGGCGCAACGACAACGAGATTTTGGTGCAACTCCCCGGCGAAGGGGATCCTTCGCGCGCCAAAGCAGTGATTCAGGCTGGCGGCCAACTCGAACTAAAGCTTGTGGAGGATCCGAATCCTTATCCCTCGCAAGCCGCGGCACTGGCGGCGCATGGCGGCATTCTTCCTCCTGGCACGGAATTGATCCCCGGCAGGTCGGAAAGCCGCTCCGGATCGGACACCGGAGAGAATTGGTACGTCGTTAGCCGCGCGCCGGTCGTCACGGGCCGTGACCTTCGCAGCGCCACCGAAAGCCGCAACACCAACAATCCCGGTCAATGGCAAGTGAACTTTTCGCTGTCGGCAGAGGCGGCTCGCCGCTTTGGTCCGTTCACGGAACAAAATGTAGGTCGCCAGATGGCGATCGTCCTCGAGCATCGCGTTTATTCCGCCCCGGTAATCAAGAGCCGCATCGAGGACCAGGGTTTTATCGAGGGCAACTTCAGCGAGGAATCGGCTCACGACCTTGCGCTGGTATTGCGAGCCGGCGCGCTTCCTGCCTCAATCAAGTACCTCGAGGAGCGAACCGTCGGTCCGTCGTTGGGTGCAGACTCCATCCGCCACGGCGTACAAGCCTCGATCCTCAGCCTTCTCGTAGTAATGATTTTTATGCTCGTGTATTACCGCCTTTCGGGCGCAAATGCCGTTTTGGCCTTGGTGCTCAACTTAGTCATCCTTCTGGCGGCCTTGGCGGCTTTTGGGGCGGTGCTCACTCTGCCAGGCATCGCCGGCGTGATTCTGACCATCGGCATGGGCGTGGATTCCAATGTTCTGGTATTCGAGCGGATTCGAGAGGAGCTACGGAACGGTAAATCACCGGGTTCGGCGGTGCAGGCGGGATTCGACAAAGCCTTTCTGACAATTATCGATACTCACGTTACGACGGTCGTTTCGGCTTTCTTCCTGTTCTTGTTTGGCACCGGACCGATTCGAGGCTTCGCCATTACCCTGACTATTGGTTTGATCGCCAACGTTTTCACGGCGATCTACGTGTCCAGGACAATTTTTCAATATCATCTCGCGAAAATGGACCGCCAGGCAGAGTTGAGTATCTAAACCGTACTAGGACTTTCTGACACGGTTGTCGCCGGGTACTTCGGCCCCCTTTTGTCATCTAAACGGGGTTGCCGGTGCCCGGGAACAAACGGGTAACTGCTGGAGTCTAAAGAAGGGAAGCAGCGTCGGCATGATCGAGTTCTTCAAAGAGCCCCATATCGATTGGATGGGCAAGGCCAAGTATTTCTATGCCCTCAGCGGCATCCTCCTCCTCATGGGCTGGGCTTCGATTCTTCACAAAGGCGGCCTTTCGTATGGTATTGACTTCAAGGGCGGCACGAATGTGGACGTGATTTTTGCTCAGCCTCCCAACATAGATGATATTCGCAAGGCGTTATCGGCTCAGGGTCTTGGCAACAGCGAAATCCAAGGCATCAGCAGCAGCGGTCTGGCCGCAAATTCAAGAGAAGTGCTGATCTTTGTCGAGCAAAAGGGCGGCGATGAAGCCGGAGATGCCAGTAAGGCCCAGGTTCTCAATGCACTGAACTCGATGTATGGCGTGAAAGACTCCAGCAAGCCGGATTTCAATGCGGCCACGCCTGGCTCTCTTGCAGCTCTGCTGAATGAACGTGATCCGCTGGGTTTATCAACGAACGCTGGGGACCGTTATACGCAACTTGCCAGAAGGATTCTCGCTTACCGGGACAACAACAAAGGCGGCGTGCTGACGAATTTTGATGAGCTGTCCCACGTGGAGGGCGTAACTCCCGCCGTACTGTCGACCTTGAAAAGCAACTCCGCGCTCGGGAATTTTGCGATCCGTAATGTCGAGATCGTTGGCCCCAAAGTAGGGAGCGAGCTTCGGCGGCAGGCCGTTCTGGTTACCCTCTATGCTTTGGCGGGCATGCTGGTATATATTGCCTTCCGATTCGAGTGGGTTTACGGGGCAGCTGCCGTCCTAGCTGTTTTTCACGACGTTCTCATTACTCTCGGCTTTTTTTCGTTACTGCATTTTGAGATTTCGCTGACGGTCATCGCGGCACTTTTGACCCTAGTCGGATATTCGATGAATGACACGATTGTCATTTTCGATCGCATCCGCGAAAACACGCGCTTATTGCGGCGCGAATCGTTTGCGGACGTCGTGAATAAATCGATCAATCAGACGCTGTCGCGAACGATTCTCACCAGCGGACTGACTTTCCTCACCGTGCTCGTCCTGTTCCTGATGGGCGGCCAGGTGCTTCGAGCTTTCTCCTTTGCCCTGGTGGTGGGGATTGTGGTAGGAACGTACTCCAGTTTTGGCATTGCTGCACCGCTGGTGGTCGCCTGGAATCGCTGGCGCGGCCATGGCGCGATTCCGGGTACCGGACCCGCAGCCGGCAATAAACCCGCAGAAGTGAGGCCACCTGCTACACGTCTCGCTCCTGCCGGGAGGAGGTAAGCAGTCATGTTTGAAGATATGGTCGTTTCCAGTGCCCGCCCCACCAAGACGAATAAGCCTTGGACGGTCGTCATTTCAATGATTTTCCAAACGCTTTTCCTCGGAATCTTGATCTTGATTCCATTGATCTATACCGAGGCGCTGCCCAAAACCATGATGGCGACGCTGCTTGTCGCGCCGCCACCTCCGCCGCCACCGCCCCCTCCTCCGGCGGCGACTCCGGTGGTCAAAGTGAAGCCTCAGGTGCACTTGATGGACGCGGGCAAACTCGTCGCGCCCAAAGTCATCCCCAAGGAAGTAAAGATCATCAAGGAAGAAGCCGAGCCTGATATGGGCGCCGCCACCGGCGGCGTTCCGGGCGGCGTCGCTGGCGGCTCCCTGGGCGGAACGATCGGCGGCGTCATTGGTGGTATGGGTGGTGCCCCGCCTCCGCCTAAACCAGCACAACAGCGCATTCGGCAAGGCGGAAGCGTACAGGCGGCGTTGTTGGTCAACAAAGTTCAACCAGTATATCCACCGCTTGCTCGGCAAACCCGCATCGCCGGCACGGTTCGCCTGCACGCCATCATTTCCAAGAGCGGCTCGGTGGAATCGCTGGAAGTTATCTCCGGACATCCGTTGCTGGTTCGCGCGGCAATGGATGCCGTGCAGCAGTGGAGGTACAAGCCGACATTGCTGAACGGCGAGCCGGTCGAGGTCGACACTACGATCGACGTGATTTTCTCTCTGAACCAGTAGTAAGGTTCGCTGCGCCGGTCGTGGGGCCGGCGCAGCGTTCCCGTTTCAGTTTCAGCAAACACCCGAAGTGCCCCCGGCTTCGCCGGGTTCACCGGAACTTAAGGAGCAAACGAATGCTAGCCACTGTTTACGTTTATGCGGCCCTGTTCCTGCAATCTCAGACTACGTCCTGGGATCTGCGGAGCATGTGGGCCTCCATGAGTGCCCTCCCTCGGACCGTCGTAGGAATTTTGTTCGTTCTTTCCATTTATTCCTTCGGCGTGATGATCGATCGCGCGCTGATGTATAGCGCCGCACGCAAGCAGTCGCGTGTGTTTGTGCAGCAAGTTGCCGGGGCCTTGAAGGACGGTAAACTCGACGAGGCCATCGCCATCGCAGAGCGGAACAAGAAGAGCCATATCGCCAAAGTCGTGGCCACGGGTCTTTCGGAGTTCCAATCTGCTTCACAGCAAGTCTCCGATGCTGACGTGATTGAAGCGGCCAAACGCGGCTTGGAGCGCTCGGTAGCCATCGTCCACGCGGAAATGAAGCGCGGCCTCTCCGCCCTCGCCACCATCGGCTCGACGGCTCCCTTCGTCGGATTGTTCGGCACGGTGGTCGGGATCTTGAACGCCTTCAAAGGTATCGAGACGAGCAAGGCAACCGGCCTGTCGGCTGTCGCGGGTGGTATTGCGGAAGCCCTGGTAACTACGGCGCTTGGTCTTCTCGTCGCCGTCCCAGCAGTATGGGCGTACAACTATTTCACCAATAAGGTGGAAGCTTTCGACGTGGAAATGGACAACTCCTCGATGGAGTTGATCAACTACTTCATCCTGCGTCGCGGCGCAAAAAAGTAGGGTATATCCATGGCAGGCGAAGCACACACTAGCGGTGGACGTTACAAGCCGCAGGCCGGGAGCCAGATGGCGTCTCCCAACGTCATCCCCATGGCTGACATCATGCTCGTGCTGCTGATCATCTTCATGGTCGTCACACCCATGTTGCAGAAAAACATGCCGGTGGACATGGCCAGGACGGAGAACGCGCACGATATGCAGGATGCCGACAAAGATGATGCCATCGTCGTCGCAATCACACGCGATGGCAGCATTTATCTCGGCCATACGGCGATTCGGAAGGAAGATATAACCGGGCAAGTCAAGGACCGCATTTCTAATCGCCTCGACAAGACCGTATACGTGAAGAGCGATGCACGCGCGAAGTACGGCGATGTTGTGGCAGTGGTCGATGAGATCAGGTCCGCAGGCGTAGATCAGCTCGGTCTTCTCACCGAAAGGAACGAGAAGAGGAACGCGCCGCAACTTTCTCCTAATTCAGCAAAGGCGCCGCCGGCAGACTAACGCCGAAGCCCGGCGTTGGACTTTGGTGGCAAAGAGTTCCAGGCTCCTTCGTTTGCGTCTGTTTTCGTATTAGGGCCGCGCTGATTCCCACACGGCGCGGCTTGACGGCCTACAGAGTTGGTAGTAGCAGGCCGACGGGAGATGCTCAATGGGAATGCAAGTCGGAGATAACAAGGGCGGTGCGATGGCGGAAATGAATGTCGTTCCGCTAATCGACATTTTGCTCGTGTTGTTGATTATTTTCATGGTCATCACGCCACTGACGCCGAAAGGGTTGGACACGCTGGTGCCGCAGCCCAACCCTAACCAGCAGCAAAATCAGGACATCGAGAACAAGACGGTTGTGGTGCAGGTGCTTTCAAACGGCAAAGTCAAAATCAATAACGAAGATTCCACCTGGGATGGCCTGGGACCGCGAATCGAGCAGATTTTCAAGGACCGCGCCGAGAAAATCGCTTTCGTAAAGGGCGATAACGATGTACTGTTTGCCGAAGTCGCTCACGCAATTGATATCATGCGCGGTTCCGGCATCGACAAGGTGGGTTTGATTACCGCCAAGCTCGAGGCTGGTCAGTAGTTTTTCGCAAGTCGACCTCGGCCCGGTCTAGGTCGCTCAGGTGATGTGACGGCTCAGGTGATGTGAGGGCCTCTCGCGGGGGCAAACTATCAAGCGAGGTGGCCCGTGGGAATTGCACTTTCCGGTTCGAAGCGCGAAACCATCAGGGAAGTAAACGTGGTTCCGCTGATCGATATTCTGCTGGTTCTGCTGGTGATCTTCATGGTCATCCCGAACTCGCAGGGGCTGAATGCGGAGATACCACGCGCGACGCCGGATCCGCAACCCAATGCTGAGGTGATTGTCGTTCAGGTGCAGCACGACGGTTCCTTGCGTTTGAACCAACAGCCGGTTGCCTGGGACGCATTGCGCGGTGAACTTCAGCGGGTTTTCAAGACGCGTGCGGACAGCACGGCTTTTGTTCGAGGTGATGCCGCTGTCGAGTTTGCGTTAGTTGCCAAGGCCATCGACGAGATGCGTTCGGCGGGCGTTTCGTCTGTAGGCTTGATGACGCCGGAACTAGAAAGCGGCCACTGAAGTGGGATGCACTTGCCCTCGTAGGGCAGACGTGAATTCTTAGTAGGGATGGATGCTTAGATGACTCATCGATCGGCTCATTTTGCTCGCCAACTGCTGATCCTAACCGTAGCGGTCGGGCTCGCTGCGGCGAGCTCCGGTTGCAACAAACTCAAGGCCCGCGATCTGTTGAACAAGGGCGTAACGGCGTTTAAGGCCGGTCAGTCCGACGCCGCGATTGAAAATTTCAAGCAGGCCAAAGAGGCAGATCCCGACCTGCTCAATGCGCGCCTCTATTTGGCGACTGCTTACGCCAGCCTCTATATTCCCGGGGCGCCATCCAAGGAAAATATGGCTCGCGGTGAGCAGGCCATTCGGGAATTCAAGGAAGTTCTCGAGAAGGATCCGAATAATATTCCTGCGATAGACGGGATTGGCTCTATTCTCTTCCAGATGGCCGGTCAGCCTTTCGACCCCAAGAAATTTGAGGAATCCAAGACCTATCACCAGCGGCACATTCAGTTGAAACCTGACGATCCCGAGCCATATTACTGGATCGGCGTAATCGACTGGACGCTCGCATTTCGTGGAAACGGCGAAATGCGGATGGACTACAACAAGAACAACATCAGGAAGCAGGTGAAGGACGACGAACCCCTACCCACCGCGGTGCGTTCGCAATATGTCGAGAAGTACGGCGCTCTCGTGGAGGAAGGGATCAGTGACCTGCAGAAAGCTATCTCCCTCCGGCCGGACTACGACGATGCGATGGCTTACCTGAACCTGCTTTATCGCCGCAAGGCCGACATGGCCGCCAGCCAGGACGAGCGGGCTGCACTTATCAAACAGGCCGACGAATTAGTCGACAAGGTTAAAGAGATCAAGCAGAAACGCGCGGAGCAACCTCAACAGACTTCTTAATCACCAAGTCTGCGGTTTCGCTCCTATGGCAATCCTCTTCCGATGGCGTTTTTCTCTTAGCTAAACGATATTTTACTGCCCCTCGCGACTTCGCGGCTTGCCGCCTTCAGGCGTATACTATGACATGCCGTCGGCCGGCCACATCCCTCTGGATTTTCATCGAGATCGCACCGAGCGCCAACTCGACGCTCGTTTAGAAGAGCTGCTCGTCAAACTCCGCAACCATCGTCCTTCCGAAGACCCTTGGCTCGTGCGCCGCGCTTATGAAATCGCAGCCGAGCGTCATCGCGACCAGTTTCGACGCTCGGGTGAGCCTTATCTCACTCACTTACTGGAAGTCGCACACATCCTCGCGGACATGCGCTTGGACGCCATCACCCTCGCCGCTGCTCTGTTGCACGACGTCATAGAGGACACGGAATTCCCCATCTCCCGCATCCAGGAGCGCTTTGGCTCGGAAGTCGCTCACCTCGTGGAAGGCGTCACCAAGATCGGCCGCCTGAACATGATGGCTCCGGAAGCCCGCCAAGCCGAGAACATCCGCAAGATGGTTCTCGCCATGGTGAACGATGTTCGCGTCGTCCTCGTCAAACTCGCGGACCGCCTCCACAACATGCGCACCCTCGAATATCTCGATTCTGCCAAGCAGCAGCGGATTTCCCGGGAGACCCTCGACATCTATGCGCCCATTGCTCACCGTCTCGGCATGGGCATCATGCGCGGGGAACTCGAGGACTTGTCCTTTCGATATCTTGAGCCGGAAGGTTTTCTCGCGTTACAGAAAGAAGTCAGCGAAAAGGAGCCCTTCCACAAGAGTTTTCTTGACGAGGTGCAAGGCACAATTCGTTCCAAGCTTCTCGACAGCGGTATTCCCGCTGAGCTCGAATCGCGCGTCAAAGGTCTCTATTCGCTCCATCGAAAAATTGTCCGCCAGGAACGCACGCTCGAACAAATTTACGATTTGCTCGCCGTTCGCGTCATCACCGATACAGAGCGGAATTGTTACGCCGCTTTGGGCGTCATGCACCACATTTGGCGGCCTGTGCCGGGCCGTTTCAAGGACTACATCGCCATGCCGCGGCCGAACCTGTATCAATCTTTGCATACCACCGTTCTACACGATGGCCAGCCATTCGAGGTGCAGATCCGCACGCAAGAAATGCACCAGACTGCCGAACAAGGTGTCGCCGCCCATTGGAAGTACAAAGACGACAAGCCTGTTTCCGAGGACGATCAGCGCATCACCTGGATGCGGCAACTGATCGAATGGTCTCAGGAGCTCGAAGAGCCCGGCGAGTTTCTTTCCACCTTAAAAGTTGATTTGGCTCCTGTGGAAGTCTATGCGTTTACCCCGAAGGGCCGCGTGTTGGAATTGCCGCGTGGCGCGACTCCCGTGGACTTTGCATACTTGGTGCACACAGAAGTCGGCCATCAGTGTGTCGGGGCCAAGGTGAACGGCCAAATGGTCTCCCTTCGACACGAAATCATGAGCGGCGATGTCGTCGAGATTCTCACGCAAAAAGGCCACACACCCAGCCGCGATTGGTTGAGCTTCGTCAAGTCCTCTCATGCGCGCAGCAAGATCCGCCACTGGATCAACGTTCAGGAACGCCAAGAAGCCACCGAGATGGGGCATCGCCTTCTGGAAAAAGAGTCCCGCCAGTTTGGCCGCAGCCTGAAGAAGATTCCCGAAACCGATCTTCTCAAAGTGGCTTCCGACTATGGCCTCTCCAAATTAGAAGATCTCTACGCCGCCGTCGGCTTCGGAAAATACTCAGCGCGCCAAGTACTCTCGAAAGCTCTCGGCGAGACCGCCAAGCCAGAAGAGCCTCCGCCCGAAGACTCCAAGCCCACCCTTGTCAAGACCGTCAAGCGCATGCTCGGCTTGGGTGAGGCTCCTCTCATCGTGAAGGGCAATGATGATCTGCTCGTTTATCGCGCCAAGTGCTGCAACCCCATCCCCGGCGACGACATTATCGGCTACATCACTCGAGGTCGTGGCGTTGCTGTCCACACTCGCGCGTGCCCCAACGTGCAGAATCTTCTGTATCAGACTGAACGGCGCATCGCCGTGGAATGGGGAGGTGCAGCAGCCGCTACTTTCCTCGTCCATCTGGTGATTCGTGCCAAGGATCGCGCTGGCCTCTTAGCGGATATCACCGCCGTCATCAGCAGCGCCGGATGTAATATTCACAATCTGGAAAGCCGCCCTGACCGCCTCAATGCGCAAATTGATGCAAATCTCGAAATCGCAGATCGCCGCCAGCTCGAATCTATTCTCGCCAACATTCGCAAGATTCCTGGGGTCTTCGGTGTCGAGCGCGCATTTCAAGCACACTGATTCACGCTGAGCTCTCATTCTGAGACCAGTACATCTCACTCCACTCACCTTAACTCTCCTTACCTGTCCCTTTGGTCGGTATCTGCCACGGCACACTCACAGGCCTCCTATTTTCCTGCCGCTACAATGAAGTTATGAGATCTCGCACTCTAATTCTCACGGCTTGCCTCTGTTTCGCTCAGGGCTGCCACCAACATCCCCTCACCGATTATCGTCCCCTCGATAAGGCCGGGATGTGGTCCAGCGCCATCGAACAACTCAAACGCCTCAACACCTCAGACGCCGAAGTCGCCCAGCTTGTAAAGCTCAAGCAGGCCGGTGTGACCGACGACACCTGCGTCGCTCTGTTGCAAGCCGCTCATGATAAGAAGCATCCCTTCAGCAGCGCTGACTCCGCCCTCAATCTGTTTGGCGCGCGGTATAGCGAATCTCAAGTTCTCGAATTCGCCCGCGCTGATCAGCTCGATTCCATTAGCAGCGATGCGGTCATGCTCCGCCTCATCGGTCTGTCCGACGCTACCGTGCAGACTCTGCTTCATCGTCGTCTGCAGCACCTGCCAACTCTCGGCAGCGACCAGATTGCCCGTTTGAAAAATACCGGCCTCACCGAAAAGCAGATTCTCGATCGCATCGACCAGGGCATGACGGATGAACAGGCGAACCGCGAAATTACAGTGCGCGAAGCCGTGCGCAATCACTCCAACACCGGATTCGTTCGCGTCCAGGGGCGAAAGCCTCACTAGCCTACCCTTTTCACCGGCCGGGCCACACGCCGCTTGGCTACCGCCGCTTCATCTGATTTACAATCGGAGCTGTCTTGCTCTCGGTCGACCATTCCCGCGCCCTTTTGTTCCTCTCGCTTGTTCCGCTCGCATGTTGGCTCTCCGCTTGTGCTGCCGCTCTGGGCCCGGGCTACTCCATAGATAAACAAGAGATTCACGTTCAGTTCGTTCCTGCGCCTGAGCCCGCGATCCGCATAGATGCCGTCTACCACCTCAGAAACACCGGAAATCAGCCTCTTTCCTCCCTCGAACTCCGCTTGCCTGGCCGGCGCAGATTTCATTTCTCCGATCCTCGTGCCGAATGGGATGGCACGGCCGTCGCCGTCCAAGTCGCGCCTAGCAACCCCCGGAATTCACTCATTGCCTTACCCCAGCCTTGGATGGTCTCAGCAACTCACCTTTTGCGTCTCTCTGTCCAATACCAGGGTGGCGGCGGCAGCGACGCCAACCTAACCTTTGCGGCCGACGCCTTTTTCCTTCCTGCGCAAGGCTGGAGTCCCGAGCTCGTTCCCGCCCGCGGCATTTTTGCGACCGGTGGAGTGCCCCCCAAAACCTGGTCGCTCGTCCTACAGGTCCCCGAGGGCTTTCTCGTGCATTTCAGCGGACGTCAGTCGAAGGCTTCGCGTTCGAACGGGCAACAAATCATTCGCGCGATTCTACAGCCCCAAGATCAATATCCTTTCGTGATCGCCGGTCGCTTCAGCAGTGCCCAACTTACTGCTGGCCCGGAACTCGTGAATCTCTGGACACGCACTCCCCAAGATGCCGCCTCATTGCGCCAACCCGCCGACGCTCTCGTTCGCGCGATTCAGGCCTACGACGCCATGTTCGGTACTCGCGAAAAAGAATCCCATCAGCTTTGGATTGTCGAATGCCCTGTAGTCACCGGCTGTTTTAGCACTTCGGTTTCGATTTATTCCAAGCTCCTCAACGAGTCGAACGAAAAGATATCCGCGGAAATGGCTTCTGCCGATACCGTGATGGTCGATCTAAGCGGTGGAACTCCTGAGATCGCCACAGCCGCCGCTCCATCCCTGGCCTCCAGTTGGCTCGGCTACGGTCGTAATCCTGGTTTTTACGATCAGACTCCTCCGCTTGCCGCCCTGCCTGCGTTCGCCGCTTCTCGTGGACGCGAGGCTGTGCTGGGACCTCAGGTCCGTGCGGAAACCATTCGCCGCGTGCTCCGGACCATCCCACTTCGTGGCGATCCGCGCAAACCCGAAGACGACGCGGTCGTTCGCGCCAAGAGTCTTCTATTTTTTTACAGTTTGCAGGATCGCTATGGCCCGGACACCTTCAACAAAGCCCTCCAGCACATGTTATACGCACGTCGTGGAGGAGGTTTTGACATCGATGATCTTATCGCCGCCTTCGAGCAAGAAACGCACGAGAACGTTGCCCAGTTTGTTCGGGGCTGGATGAAGCATCCCGGCGTGCCGAACGACTTCCGGGCACGCTACGAGAATGCTTCCGCTAGCAGCACCGCTACTTCACAGGAGACTACTCAATGAAGGATATTGTCCATACCGACCGCGGCCCAAAGCCTGTCGGGCCTTACTCGCAAGCCACCAAGGCCAATGGCTTTCTCTTCATGGCCGGGCAGATTTCCCTCGACCCGAAAACCGGAGAGCTGACTGGCACTGACGTTCGCCAGCAGACTCAACGTGTGCTCGAAAATGTAAAAGGAATCTTAGAGGCGGCAGGTTCCAACCTGCATCATGTCGTCAAAACGACCATTTTCCTAAAGGACATGAACGACTTTTCGGCCATGAACGAAGTGTACGCCCAATATTTCAGCTCTGCTCCGCCCGCGCGCACCACCGTCCAAGCTGCGCGCCTTCCAAAAGACGCACTCGTCGAGATCGAAGTCATAGCCGCCCTATAAGGAATTCAGACAAGGAATTCACGACAGTGATGAACAGTTCTTACGGTTTGGAGGGGCTCTCGAAAGCCTCGTCGAGTCCTATGATCGTGACTACCGCCGTTGCCAAGATCAAAAAGAAAATGAACCGGTTTCTGCCGCTTTTCTTCGGTCGCTGCGCTCCCCACGCTCGCGTCGGATCTTCCCCTGCCGGGTACGCGTTCGGGTCGAGCACGATGTGATACGCCGTCCCCTCGGGAATCAACAGGGTGTCGTCTATCACCGTCAACATCAATGCTCCGCGCGTACACTGTATGTTCAGTTCCTTCGGATTCAGAACGCTCACGCTTCCAATCGTGGCTTCGTCCACGTTCGGACGAATAACTGCCGTCCCGACCCGCAACGCCAAGGCCTTCGAATTCGTAGTCGAAAACGTCCCTGTCCCGCCCGTCAGCTTGGCTATAGGCACACCTGCTTCGTTGTCCCACATCATGTGGCTCGAACCAGACAGGAGCAATCGCGCGGCGTTGGTTCGCAGTTGCAAACTTCCCTGCGGATCCGTCTCCAAACGATCTCCGGTGAAAATCGTTGTTCCCACGGATGCGTTTGCAGTTCCGACGCGCGCGCGTTGCGCAGACACCACTGTCCCTACCGGAGGAGTTCCGGCGCCTGCTCCCAAGCTGGGTTCTGCGATCAGGATCAGGGACAACAATGCGGATGTACCTACACGAATAGTCTCGCGTAGCCGCGCCATCGCGTCTCCAAGAGGGCTGGTAGCAAGAATAATGACGCCCCTCTGTGACGTCAATGAGTAAACACCGGCATGTGACGAAAGTAGCCCTTCTACAGTGTTCGGTGTATCCCTCTCGCTGCTGGTGCCCAAAGGCCGCCACTGCTACAATCGGGCCAGCGTATGGCTGATTGGAAGCAGATCACTGCGCGTATTCGCCGCGCACGCACAGGCAAAGATCCCGCAGGGCAGCTCTCAAATCTGTTCGAGAAGACTGGTGATGCGATGGTTGCCTTTGAATTGGCTCGCCACTTTGAGGCTGCGGGCCAGAGCCTGGAGGCTGCGAAGTGGTATTCCACGGCTGCGGAGCGCTTTCGCCGCTCCGAGTGGAAGACGAAAGCCCAGGAAGCAGCGGCTCGCCTCGGCGCTGAACCCCCTCGTGAGACCGCTGGAGCCGAAGACGCTACAAACCCCTCCTCTGCGCCACGCGTAACTGCGCCTGAGCCTAGCCTGCTGTTCGAGCAAAATGCGGCTGCATTCACAGCTATCGCTTCGGAGGCCGTCGCCAGTACAGACGCTGCACCATCAACTGCCCCCATAGGCCGCACCAAGCGCCGCCGCGGCCGAAGAGGTGGACGGAATCGCCGAAGCACGAGTGCGGCTCGGCAAGATCTGGCATCTCGCCCGAGGCGTCAGGCAGATGTCGATCCCACCCGTCGGGAACAGCCATCGGTCGCTGAAGACAGTACGCCCCAGCCCGCTCACGCCGATCGATCGCTCAGCACGCCTGCGCTTCCCATCGAGGCAACTCCCGAAACCGGTGGTGTTGCTCTTCGTGGCCGTTTTGGCGATCCCGGCCTTTCCTCGCGTCTTTCACTCCTCGAAATGCAGTTTCGCCGCTTGTTGACCTGTGCGCCGGTTAAGTTCGACGAGACGAGTCATGTCCCGGTTGGACCCGGCGTTTTGCTGCTCACCGATTCCGATCTCACCACCTACTACTATGTAGAGGCTTGCCAAACTCTGCGCACTGCTATTGCAAGTCTGTTGCGTGGTGGTTCGAGTCGTCGCGGCGACGATCCGATCAAGCCTCGTCTCGCGGACCATCTAGGAATCGCCGAATCGCGCGTCGCAAAATATCTCTCCGATCATTGTGTGGTTCGCTGGCTCCAACTCGACGAAGGTGCGTCGCACTTCGCTCACTTTGTTATCGCCGTCCTTCGCCCCATCCTCAACGAGTAGGACAGACATTCCTGTCGGTCCTCTCAGCTGTTCTCTATTGGAATTCCCCAACCGAAAAGTGCACGCTCAGCCCAAAACCACCTCCCAAACACCTCCCGAACTAGCCCCCTCAGGTGCTGATTCGACCGTTTAACCCCCCATTTCAACCGTTCGCCGCAACCCTCTGGCCTCCTCCCCCAGTTACCTTCAAACTATACACGTCCAAAGACTTACTGGACGTACCCATCGAATGTGGTACGGTTGTTGGCAGCCCCGGGGGCAAGTTTGGGGCCCGCTCCGACGGTTTACCGACTGCATTCCAGGCGTGGGGCCAAGTAAAAACGCATTTTCCTATTGTGGAGGGTAGAGGTTTATGCCGAATCAAGTAGGCACGCAGGTGATGCGCGCTTTCGATACTCTTGTGTGCAAGACTGCCGCGCTCACCTTCAACACCATCCAGTTCTTCAACAAGCACAATCCCAATCCATCCTTCACACCAAAGTGGTCGGATAAGCCGCTACTTAAGTCTTGGGAAAAGACCAAGCCGACTCTCGGCTGGCCCCGCCAGACCGATTCGCTCTGCCCCGACTGCGTGAAAGAAGCTCGCGAAGGCATCATCAACGGCGCAAAAGATTGGCGCGACCTCATGAACGAGAAGGTCGGCGAGATCAAGGCGCAGATCATCGAGCGTGACGGCCAAGTCTGGATGGTCAAGGACTGCCCCATTCACGGCCACTACGAAGACATGATGGCCATCGATGCGAAATTCCTGGAATGGATCGAAAAGCAGTTCCCCGGTCGCGATATTCCCGCCCACAACGATGAAGATCTCCACAAGCACGGCTCCAGCACCGTCCGCTACGGCCGCGGCTCTGTTCTCACCGTGGACCTCACGAACCGTTGCAACATGATGTGCGAT
>Ga0070698_100003551_pt1 | contig 17129 bp, 25 predicted proteins | sample KBSK1502metaG_FD_65477 | JGI IMG/M metagenome (GOLD analysis project Ga0070698, IMG submission 65477) | Corn, switchgrass and miscanthus rhizosphere microbial communities from Kellogg Biological Station, Michigan, USA - KBS K1-50-2 metaG | ecosystem: Host-associated > Plants > Roots >...
GAGGGGATTACCCTCAGAAAAGTCCCGGTGGAATAGACCAGGTGGCGACAAAGGAAGGGGCAGCGCACAAGACAACGTGACGAACGAACCAGCCTTGAGGACTGGGTGAGCAGGTGGTGGGTTTTTGCGCCTCCGCCCACTGGCCAGTGTCAACGCAACGGACGCACCTGTGGGAGACAACGCCCCTTTTTTCCTGGCAATGAAGCGCTTTGCTAGCTGCGGCTGAGGAGTCCAGCAAGCTTCTGACTGCAAACCAATGCGGCACTCATCGCTAAACAACAATCAACATGGTATCCATGATTTGATTTTTTGAGGTCACTGTTCATGACGAGGCTCATGACGCTTTCATGACACTTCTTCCTTCATAATAGGGGCAGAGAGGGCGATGTCCACCTTTGGAGGAAGCCATGCAACAACAAGCAATACAAGAGGCGATCCTGCTAGCAAACCAACTCGAAGGCATCTTTGAGACCTTAGGAGAGAGTATCATTGCCTGTGATGGTGAGGGGAAGATCTTACACATCAATGCAGCCGCCCTCACGCTCTTTGAAGTGGCCTCCGCATCCCTTTGTCGAGGGACAGGCTGCCAGCAGTTTCTGCATGCTTATCAGAGAGGTGAGGAGCAACCTCCAGCTCTCTCACTGGAGCCATGGCTGATGAGCCTCTTGAGCGATGGAGAGGAGACAACCGGTCAGCAAGAAGCCATCATGGTGCTCCAGGTTCCCTCTGGGCGAAAGGTCTACGCCAAAATGCGCTGCTTCTCCGTCAGCTTCCCCACACCTGATGCACAGCAACAGGCTGTCGCAACGGTCTATGCGTTCCATGATATCACGCGGCGCTATCGGAAAGCACTCCATCTCCAACGCGTCCAGCAGGCCGTGTCGCGCCTGCAAGAAGCCATCGGGCACCTTCCTGAGCAAATGGATTTCGCTTTCCCTGAAGGACTCTTCCTCTTGTCGCCCCCAGTGCTCTTCGTGACGCGGCAGCTTGTTGAGGTGATCGGGCAAGTCCTGGTTTGTCAGCATGTAGCGCTTTGGGCTTTTGGGCCTCCGGCAGGGTATGTGCATTATGTCTTGGGAAGTGGCTTCACCTGGGAGCAAGAACAGGACCACCGGGAAAGGAGCGGGCACTTCTTGATCTCAGAGTTTGTCGACGAAACGATGCTTGCTCGCCTCTACGCCAACCAGGAGGTGATTCTCTCAACTGATCGCCTGCGCCGCGTGCCCAGGGCCCTGGCGGAATTTGGCAGCGAGAATTTCCTGGCAGTTCCTCTGTTTCTTGAGAATCGGCTGGCTAGTGCGCTTGTCATCGCCAAGGCTGGTGTTGACAGCGTGTACACCCCAGAGGAGATTGAGCTGGTGAAAGCCGTCGCGACGCAGACCGTGCTGGTCATTGAATGCCTGCGCTGCTTGTATGAGAAGGCTGAGACGCGCGCCAGAGCACTGGCGCAAGCAGAACTGCAGCGCCTCACCCATGACTTCCTCAACCTGGCCAGTCACGAACTGAACACGCCTCTGACGGTCATCAAAGGCAATCTACAAGTCGCACTGCGCCGTCTGACAACGTTGAAGCGCCAGCTCGTAGAACAGCACGAGCGCATGGGTGAGCAACTTGAGCAGGTCCAGTCCCCCATAGCGTCTGCCGCTCAGAGTGCCCGACTTCAGGAGCGCATCACCAAGGATCTGCTCGATGACACGCGTATTCAAGCCAATACCCTCGAGTTGTACCTGAAACGCTGCGATCTGATAACGCTGCTCAGAGCAGCCGTTGCCGATGGGCAACGGTCAGCGCCTGAGCGCACGATCGTTCTGCATATCCTGTCTCAGGAGCAAGTGGTGCCCATCATGGCCGATGCCGAGCGGATCAGCCGGGTCATCACCAGCTACCTGGCCAATGCCCTCAGCTATGCGCCGGCTGATCAGCCGGTGACCGTGCAGTTGACGGTGGAGGATGTGGTAGCTCGTGTCTCGGTCCATGACGAAGGGCCGGGTATCGCAGGTGAAGAGCAAGGGCGCATCTGGGAGCGCTTCTCTTCTAGCAGAGAGCTGGCAGGACCACATGAGCCTGAGCTGAGCTTAGGATTAGGCTTATATCTGTGCCAGGCGTTCATTGAGCGTCATCATGGCAGCGTTGGGGTTCACAGTGAACCTGGTCATGGGGCGACCTTCTGGTTCACCTTGCCCATGGAAGCATCTCTGGGAGGTGAAAAGTGATCGATGCAGGGAAGTTCTGAATAGACGGTATCAGAGCACATCGGCGTTCCTGCCGGCATGCCGCGATTGGAGCCTACTCTTCATCGCAAGCAAGCTATTGTGGGGTGGAGAAGCGTGTCATGATGTGCCTAATCCATACACTACACATTCACCCGTTAAAGGGCGCACTACACAACATTCGTTATGGCATCGCAAAAATCGTTTCGCTTGTATGACCATCAGGCGCATACTCCGAAATACTGCGATCTCCATGCATGTTTTCAACCCAGAATGAATCAAATGCTGAAAGCAAGTGCTGGCGCAAGACAACGAAGGATGGCTCTCTAAGCCAGGAATAATTGGAAATAAAACAAACTATTCCTTTACCACTCATTTCCGCAATGCGGCGCTCAGCCAAGCGAAAAAAGCGTACATAGAGCTCATCCAGATTAAACTTCTTGATGCCCCATTCTTTAATGAGCCCCTGTTTATACGGCTGTACCAGGTCACCCTCTTCCTCTGGGCTCGTGCCTGCAAAGGCATTGTACGGGGGATTACCAAGGATAACGAGAATGGGTGTCTGCTGCTTCACATGCTGAGCCGCATCACGTTCTTCTTTAAGCTCAGGCAAGCCACTCAAGCTTGCTTGGACATAGCGCTCTTTCTCAGGGTCAACTGGTTCCCAGCCGGTAAGCGCATTGGTCAGATAGATGGCAGCGCGCTCGTCCTTTTCACTGGCAATAGGTACACCCAGTTGCTGCAAGAGTAATCCCAGCTGCAAATGAGCCACGACAAAAGGTGCGGGCAGAATCTCAAAGCCAAAAACGCGCTCAATAGCTGCACGTTTCACATCAAGCATCGTAAGTGCATCGCTCCCCTGGTTCTGGAGGGTTTGCGCAATACGGCGGAGCACTGCAACGAGATAGCCACCAGTTCCGCAGCAAGGATCGAGCACATATACGTTCGGATCAGCCAAACCGCTGGCAATACCCACGAATTGCGCAACGAGATGGAGCCAGTAGCGAACCAGCCTAAAAATATGCCTCCTTGATGAGGAAGAACAAACTTGTTCCCAACAAGGAGGTATATATGAACAGTATCGCCGATATCTCGGTCTGTATCCAGACTTCTTCCGCGTCTACCCCTTCGCCACCTTCCTGGTTCGGGGAGGTCGCGTTGATCATCCCCCATCTTCGCAAGCAAGGCGTCCTCGACGCTATCGACTCGCAGGTGCGCTTTGCTCGCCGTCGCTTCGGGCACTACGAGGTGATCGACTTTCTCGCCGTGCTCTTCGGCTACGCCATCAGTGGCGAACGCATGCTGGAAGCTTTCTACGAGCGCTTGCATCCCTGGGCCTGTGCCTTCATGGCCCTCTTCGGACGGGATCGGCTACCTGCGCGCTCGACGCTCAGTCGCTTTTTGGCCGCCCTGACAGCGGAACCCGTCGAAGCCCTACGCACGCTCTTTCTCTCCGATCTGCTGGCGCGCCCGCTCGTCAAAGAGGAGCAAGCAGGTGGCCTGTGGGATCGGGCAGGCGGCCACTACCTTGTCTTCGATGTGGATGGCACGCGAGAGGCCGCCCGCCAACGTGCCTTGCCTTGTACTCCTGAGCTGCCGCCTGCCCAGCGCCGCTTGCGTCCACTCTGCGCCCCAGGCTACACCGGGCGCAAGCGCGGGGAAGTGGTGCGAACACGCACCACCATCTTACAGGCCCATACGCACCAGTGGCTCGGCTCGTTCGGCAATCCAGGCAACGGCACGTATCGAGCGGAACTGCGCCGCGCGGTGGCCGCGATCCAGCGCTACGCCAAGGCCCATGCGCAGCCCGTGGAACGGGTACTCTTGCGGCTGGACGGCCAGTATGGGACTGGAGCCGTCCTCGCTGAACTGGCAGGGCTGGCCTACGTGATGCGCGGCAAAGACTATCAGCTCCTCGACCAGCCAGAGGTCCAGGCACGCTTACATCTGCCTGCCGATCAGCAGTTCAGCCGCCCGGAAAGCCGCCTCGTGCGCACCCTCTACGACTGCCCTGACGTAGCTGTAGGGCCAACAGGGCAGCGCTGCCGGGTCGTGGTGGCGACCCATCCGGCCTCCGAGAAGAAGCCTCGTGTCGGCGTCGAACGTGCAGGAGTGGTCTACGAACTCTTCCTGACCAATATGCCGCAGGCGGCTTTCACGACGGCCGATGTGGTCGCGCTCTACTTGCATCGCGGTGCGTTCGAGAATGCTCTGGCCGATGAAGACCTGGAACAAGACCCGGATCGCTGGTGTTCTCACGAGGCCATCGGGCAGGAAGCCTGGCAGAACATCTCGCAATGGGTCTGGAATCTCCGCCTGGAGTTGGGGCACCAGCTTGAGCCGGAGCCGATGCGCACCACCGAGTTTGCTCCTGCCCTTCCACCGGCGCAAGAGCACACAGGTCCTCCCTCGGGCTATGCGCCCGCCAAGGTAGCTTTGCCCTTCAAACGCAACCGTTTTTCTGGGCACGATTTTGTCCTTCAACTGGATGGCATGCTGCGTTGCCCCGCTGGGCAGGCTCTCTCTGCGACCGAAGAGCGCCGGGAGGCTGATGGCAGCCTGCGGCTGGTGTATGCGGCTCGCATCAGTCAATGTCGAGGTTGTCCCGTGAGAGAGCAGTGCCAGTGGCATGGTTGCGCCACTCTGAAGCCACGCCGGGTGAGTGTGCTGCTGCATCCCCTCGGGATCGGCTCAACTCCGCTGCTCTGGAAGGATTGGAGTCGCAGACAGCATCGCCGAGCCTGCATGCAACTGCTCCGCCACCAGCGGATTGACGTACATCTGGAGCCCCCTGGCCAGCCCAGCGAAGCCTCGTCGCCGCCGATTCTTTCTCGTGCGAAGCGTGCCCATTCTCGGCTCTCGTGGGACGAACGGTTGGCGCGCAACACCCGTGCCCCAGCTCCTGCGTCCCTCACGATCAAGCTGTTCGGCGTCCCTCAAGCCTTTGCTACCTGGCTTGGCCTGACTGTAGGGTAGGGGAACACGATCAAGCAACATTTCTCAGCGAGGGGGAACTGGCTGCTTCTCTCGCTCTTTCTGCATGACCTGTTGACAACACTCCACGCAGGTGTTGCAAATGTAGACCCCCTGCGGCCCTGCCAGCAATTGCTCGACCTGGTCTTTCGGCTTGTGACAAAACGAACAACGGAAAGGTGATACGGTTGTTTTTCTGTGCCACATGCGGTTCAACTCCTTTCATTTGAGGACAACGTGCTTCCTTTTCTTCTCGTCAAACCTCGCCACACGCAGGGGTGACCGATCTGGGTAGTGACGCTGACAGAGAGCACCAGCCTGTTTCCCGGAACGCTCCCGTGTGGCGCGCTCCGCCGGTGGGGACTCCGCACGCCGGGTCGGCCTGAGGAACGCCATCGCTACTAGCTGCTCGTTTGCCAGTGAAAACGAACCTCGGTATCCGTTTCGCTCAGCACGTGGATCTGCTCCCAGGGCTCATGGGGAATGTGCAAGAGCGCCTCTTGCAGGAGCGTATCCTGGAGGCAGATTTCTGCTTCCCCAACGTGTCGCGCTCGTTGTTGGTCCCGTTGGAGGCAGACGGCGCGCGGAACGTTGAAGACCAGCAAGCAGGTGTGGTAGTCTGCCTCGCGTGCCAGGTCGAGCAATCGGCGACGAGCAAAATCGTACAGAGCGGTGCTGTCTGCGACGGTGAGACGCCCCAGCTTCAGTCGTTTCTGAATCAGAAAATGGAAGAGATCAAAGAGGTCGGGATCGACGTTTTGCGTGCGATCCCCGTCACAAATCAGCGCTCGACAGGTATCTGATGACACCACTTGCGTCAGCTCGAAGTGCCGCCCCGCGAAGGTGCTTTTCCCTGCACCTGCCGTTCCACACAGCACGATGAGCGTCCTGGGGGCAATCGGGATCTCTCGGGTCGTCATCCCCTTTCCTCTCTTGTGGTGATTCGTCTTTCAGGCGAGAACGCCTCCAGAGAAGTATACACCTTTTCTGGCCGTTTGGGTTCCCTCGATGAGCACTTGGCTGATGTGCTTATCTTTTTATCACTGTCGATCTCGTTGCGCAATTCGTGGGCAATACCAAGCTCACCGCGCAATGCACGATCTACCCGCTCTACCATGTACTCGATAATTTCACCCGGTGTATACCAAACTCCCAACTGCTCGCGCAGCTCGGGGTCATAGGCCTCGAGAAATGGCTCATAAAAATACTGCACCGCTCGGCCTTCATCAAAGGAGGCGAAAAAGGCCGATTGGTCTATACGGTTTAGGGTTTCGCCAGTCCAGTCAAGAACTGCAACAAGTCCAAGCGGCTCAAGCTGGTTCCGATTCACCACCTGACTGAAGAGCGCATTCTCCGTAGGCACATGCAAATACCAGCCTGCCACACGCCAGTCAAAACGGGCACCGGGACGGCCACCTTCTTTTTTACTCCAGAGCACCCAGGCGGAGAAAATGCCATAAAAGAGCGTTTGGATGAGCGTGGAACGGAAAAAATGCTCACCCCGCTTACCCGTAAACTGCATACCTAGCGCTTCCTCCAACGCTTTACGCACACGAGTGAGCGCGACAAGCTCAGCACGTTCAATCCTCACGCGAGCATCACGAGCATATGAAGCGAGGAACCAAGCAACGTCTTGAGCACGTGTCAGCGGGGCAGCATGGAGCATAACACGCTTCAGGTACTCGACAAGTTGTTCGCCTCCGGCTACGGCCAGCTTGCGTGGCTGCGCAGCAGCCTGCCAGAATTTGGCTTCGCTCTCAGCCAAGCGAAATCGCTCAAGCACCCGGGCATTCACACCATCCTGCACGACAAGTTGAAAATCATAACAGTTCGTCACAAGTACCTGACCATATCGTTCGAGGTATTTAGCAACTTGCTTACTTTTTGCAATAGCAAGCACATCATCGCTAGTGCCCTTTACCTCAATGGCACCGCGCTCAGGCGTTTGTGTGAGCATGCGGTCCTCATCTGTTAGAGCGATTTTGAGCTGGTTTGCGGTAAAAAAACCACCATCAGGTATACCGGCACCTTTACTACGCGGATGGATGATACAGCGAACCTGGAGCTTTTTACCAACCTCATTGAAAAGGCGGGCGAGAGCCGGATAATTAGATGTTTCTTTGACACCGGCAACATGGTTTTCCAATAGACGATTAAGATATTCATCTACGATATCTACTTCAACGGTCATGGGCATAGCTTTCTAATCAGCGCACCACAGAACCCGTAATAGCTTGGTCATCACCACCTACTACACAGATTCGGCTGCTTGCGGCCTACCAATACATGAAGAAGCGGCAACAATCCATTCAAGAGTATTTTTTACGCCGCCTCTATGATTATGTAGTATAACTCATCTTACAGTGCAAGCTCAACGAATATAGCAATCTTTACTGCACATTTTCGCCAGGATCCCAGTCATATCTTGTAAATTTTGGAATTAAACTGGTCGTTTTTGTATAATTATCCTGGGGGTGAGAACCCTTTCTTTTCCGTAAAGGAAAGGCGTCCATTGGCTTTGTATGGGCTGCGAGGGGATAGTGAGGGAAAGCACCAAAGGGAGAAATCACCAGGATAATTATACAGATTCCACCAGTTTAAAGTTTGCATTTACAACTTCGCCCCCTTCGGCAGCGTGAAGCGCGCTGATGTCTGCGGGCCTTCCTGCTCCACCAACCCCTCAAGGCTGCCCATGTGCTTTTGCCTCCATACGTTCATTCAAGATCGCGGCAAAGTAATCCAATGTCTTGCGCTCTTGTTCGGTGAGAAGCGCCAGATCCATGCTCCATGTGGGTTCAACACCAGTGCGCGCATATAGCTGCTCGATCAGGTTGTACAACGTGTCCAGTTCATCATCGCTGAGAACAGAGTAATCCACCCGCAATGGTCGTGACGGTGCCTCATGGGGGAGTGCCTGGTAGAGCCGATCAGCTCGTCGGCTCAGTGCGTCAATGCTGTTGCTCATACTGTCTCTCTCCTGGCACATAGAAGTACACCGGGCCTCGTTGGTAAGCTACTGGCGGCACATCGGTCTTGACAGGCAGATGAATCATCACCTGCTCGTCTCCTGCTGACTCTTGCGCCTGGCTGCACGCAATCGCCATAAGCATAGTGTCAAGGCGTTTTCGTAAGCCATCAAGACTGTTGCTCATGACTTACCTCACTCGCTACCTGCATCGCTGCCAACTTGTCGAGCAGTCGCTGTTTGACACCCGTAGAATCAGGTTCATCGGCGACTTCCTCCAGCTCCTCGCCGCGCAGAAACCGCTCAAGTTTATCAAACAGCCGTGCTTGTACCTCTTCTGCCTCTTCTGGCGTCGTTGGATAGGGTCCTCGTGGTGCAGGCCTCGTACATACCTCTAGGCGTTCAACACGTTTGTTCAGGCTCTCAATACTCATGGTTCGCATCCATCCTCATCGGGATTAAATCCATAGTATTTGGCCGACATGCCTAGTCGTTCCCACCTCTGCACTTGTTCCGCATACTCGGGAAGCGGCTCTTCTGTCTCGGGGTCATACATCACCATAGGCAATCGTGCGACTACCCTGGCAGGTGGACGTACTTTCAGTTCGACCTTTTCCGTTCGTCTCAGCAGACTGTCTATATTGCTCACGCAGTGTGCCTCCCTGGTGTCTTGACCAACTCCTCTAACTCAGCGATCCGGGACTCTAGCTCGGCCACCTTTTGCACCTGTAGGCCGAGGTCTAAGAGCTTGGATGCAGCACTCACTTGTACGTACGGTTTCGCCTCTCCCATGTTACGGATGAGACAGGCAATGGCTGCCCCTGCCACCTTTCGGAGTGCCCGCAATTGCTCGTTGTACAAGTCATCTTCAGCGTGGCGCACCGCTGCCATAAACGCTGGTTGCTTCTTCCATCGATCAATACTGCTTTCATTGATGCCCAGTTCTTTGGCGGCTTTGGCGATCGTGGTGCCTTTGGCAAGGAGCAACGCAGCAGATTGCTGCTTCAGCGACAGCGGTTTTTCTGGCTCTGTAGGTGCATTTTGGGGGATAAGTCTAATAGTCATCGCCTCACCTCACTCTCAACATAACCTCTTATGGTCACAAGTATAGCACAACCCTCACACGCCAGAGACAGTCAGCGCTGGTCCCCTTCGTCCTCTCGTTCTGCCAGCGCTGACGTGCTCTGTAGGTAGTATAGCGCTTTTAGGGCCAGCGCCAGGTCTCCTTGCCACAATTGCGGCAATATAACGTTTTTGCACCGAACAAGACATTGCCGCTCCGGCAATGTGAGCACCATTGCGCCCCAGGATGGCGCTCCTGGATCGGCGTATCCTTCGTGATGTATGCTGCCCCGGACCAGTGGCAAAGCCCGCAGGAGACGGTGTTCCCATCCCTGGTAATCAAGCTGCTCCCACAGTTGCCACAAGTAGTCCGCGGACGGTCCTGCTGTTGTGTCTTCAATGGGTGCCAGTGCGCAGCCGCTGCCCGAGCATTGAGTTGAGCGAGTCGCTTCCTGCTCGCCTCCAAATCACGTTGCATCTGGGCCAGCTCCGCCAGGCGCTGTTGTTCAACGGAACCGCCACGAATCACTGCTGTTTTGTAGAACATGGTTGTTTCCTTTCTTTCTAACCACTCATCACCCGAACGCTGGCGGATAATCCAAGTAAAAGACCGTGACATCGCCAGCCGTCCCGGCCCAGCTATAGTACAAGCCCTGGTCAATTGCGCAGTGGAACCAATATGTTGCGCCGGCGACGGTCGGGCTAATTGCTGCAATGGCGCCTCCTGCCCGTGGCAACATACCAGACAAGCCGTTATAGATCGTGAGCGTGTCGCTAGTTCCAGCTTTGTTGACTACGATATGACTCAGCCATGCGCCATCAACTGAATAGAGGTTGGAGTTGATGGCATAGCTGTTCACAAAATTCGCATTGAAGGTGGTACCTGTGACTGACAGCACGGTGATAAATTCCTGGGTCGAGCCATTGACAATGCTCAGTTTTTTCCCTTTTGTGATACCCACCATGATTGCAGGCGTGATCGTAACGTTATTGCCTGCTGTGATGGCAGCCGCAATGGTTGTGACGACAGCCTGGCCGATCGGGGTCGGATTGGCGGCCAGCGCTGCGATGTGAAATGGTTGGTACTCTGGAATTGGCGCGAGTCTCTGATGTCGCTGTGTTGGCATTATCCTGCCTCCTCCCTACTACCTGCTTCTGTTGTACAACCCCAGTTCGCGGTAGAATTGCCGATCACGGGCCTGTTGCTCAGCCTCGCGCACGTATTCCCTCACCTCGTACTGCCGCTGCTCAATGAGGTGAAGGCCTTGCACACTGGTGAGGACCAGGTGAATAAAATCTTCCTGAAGGGCAAGCCGACGCAACGCTACACGAGCATCAATATTCAGCGTCGATTCAATGGCAGGATATCCCATACGCATGCTGTGCTCTTTGAGCTCCTGCAGCGCATCAAGACTCTTGAGCATGCGCTGAGCAAACTTGATCGATGGCGCTACCTCTGGCTTTTGCTTCTCAGTTGGACTGAGTTCCTCTTCCAACCGGCCTGCAAGCTCAGGCCAATCGGCAAGCCGCAGAGCAATGCCCTCTTGTTGTGCTGCAAGCCGTTTAGTCCGATGGTCAGCAAGCGCTTTCTCCAGATCCTTTTCAGTTTCAAGAAGACCACGCAGTTCGGAGGCGAGCGCTTCATAGGTTGCCTGCCCTAGCTTTTTGCGTATCTCTGTACGTTCCTGCTTGAGTTCGCCGCGGGTTTGCTCCAGCGCCGCAAGGTCTATCTCATCCTGGGCCAACTGCTTGTTGATGTCATCGGATTCGATCCGGGTCTGAGTATTTTGCGTGCTATACGCCTGTTGCGCCTCTGTAAACTCCTGTTGCAGCGCGGCCAACTCTGCCTGAAGCATTTTGACATTGGCGGCGGTCGCCTTTTCAGAGCGCCCACCTCTGGCAATACCTGCAGCGATACGAGCACGTGAGAGTTTTTCTTCAGCTTGATCGACCTGCTCACGCAACTGGGCGACGCGTCGGGAATGTTCTAGGGTGTCCACTTCAAGTTCGTCCAGACGTTCATGCCGGCGTCTGATTTGGACCTGTAGGTCAGCGATTTGCGCTGTAATCGCCGAGAGGGCATCAGATGTTTTGTTGAGCGTCGCGCTCAGGTCATCGGGGGTTTCAGTTTGGGTTGCTACTGTGGTCAATGTATTTTCCTCCTCACTGCCACTTAACTTCACTAAACTAATTATACGTTAATCCAAGGGGTCAAAGTCTTCTCGTCTTCCGGGGCACCTCCTCTTCAAGGCATAACCAGGTGATATGCTTCACTTGGGTTGATGCCAAGCAGATCTTCATGCTTTTCATGACGTTCTCGACGCCTAGCCTTCGCCTGGCGCTTCTCGTTTTTGCGGAATGTGGTCCAATCGTCGAAGGACCAGCAGAACCAGAGTCCTTTCTTGGCAGTGATGATCACCACCAGCTCGCCGTTGCCAATTCTGTGAATGTGAGCCGATCCGGGACCATATTGGTCTATGACCAGCTCGCAGAGGTACTGCGCCTCTTGTTTAGTCATGCGACTATCCCTAGCCTTTCACATGCGCCACAGACAAATTGACCGCGCTTATAGTAGAACTCACGGCGATGAAGCCCAGGGCTCGGGCAGACTTCCACGCAAGATGTAGCAATCATGCATAGCAACTCGCGCCGGTGCTGCGCGATTGCACGGCGTATTTCCAGCGGCACATGCGTATTCGGTGCCCACAGCCGACCGTTGCTGAGCAGGATGAGCGATGACGCTCGAATCACTCGCAGAAGTTGATCTATGCTCATGATGCCACCTGCCCCTTATGCTTATACTCGGTAATGAGCCGGTTCAGCTCTGCCGTTTGATCAAGGCCACGAGCCGCGCACCACCAGCCAAATTTATCACGTGTCTCTGGCCGGCCGCTGGGCGTGCGTCCGAAGTCTGATGCATACTTCCCTCGAATCACCACGCTTGGTTTGTCCTCATCGTGTGTTGGCGAGCGGAAACGATCGCGGTGCAGGCCGCCACACAAGGCGGCGATGTCCTCCCAGGTAAGCCGCTCATTGATGGCCGCGAGCACGACAGGCGCCAGATCGTCAGCATCGCTGTAAGGGCCTGATGGCTGCACCTCCAATGGTTTGTCCACTAACACCCCCCCATCCTCCTGGGGGGCCACCTGCTCGGGCGCTGGTAATGCCGGAATGAGTGACGCTGGCGTGATGGTCTGCGCAATCAGATAGGCGAGGCCTGCGCGGTCTGATTTGATACCAGGGCTGCTCACGAGCTCGCCAGGGCGGTCGGGGAACATGAAATCAGCGGCACATTCATACACCTGGTCATCGATGCGATACCAGAGCGGCCAGGAATAGCCGAAATCTGCTCGATCCGCGCCGCCGGTGTTCTGATCGCTGCCGACCGGGAAACACTCAGGAATAGCAGCCAGGTCGGGGCAGATCCGGAGCAGGTGAGCGTAGAACGCTCTTCGATCAACGGGTGCATCGGTGTAGACCTCCAAATGACCCCGACCTGGGCGGCGCTTCCAGTAGGCAGAAGCAATCCCGGCGAGGGCAAGCCGAAACATCATGTACCGATGCTTTTTGTCGAGCTCGGGTGCATCCAGGTCGAAGCCGAGCAGGTAGGTTGTACCATTGGGCAGCGCTGGGCGCGAGCCGTACAGGTGATTGAGCTTGCCCTGCAGATAAGCGGCCAGATCCGGAGTATACCCGGCAGGCTTCGTGATATATTTGGGCTCTTCCAGATTGCCAGTGCTGACGATGACCTGCCCGTGTCCGATGCGTTGCGCCAACCACGATTCGAGCGAAAGGCTCTCCAGCCTGGAGACCTTTTTTTCTTCCGCCTCTGCATGTGCCTGCGTTAATGGATCGTAAGGGATGCAGATCCCCAAGCCTTTTTCTTCCCCCGCGAAAGGCTCTCCAGCCTGGGGACCTTTTTTCTCGGGAATGTATTCCATCGGATCGAGCTTATCTTTGTCCGTTAGGATGGCAGAGACTTTTTTATATCCGCAGCACTCGCATTCCTGGATCTCTTGATAGGTGAGGCGCTGCGTTTTCACCTGCAGATTGTAGGTTTTGCAGTGCTCACAGTACTTGCCGTTTCCGTTGATCGTGCGCTCTTTTTCTTCCGTCAGGTTCACGGCCCAGGGCTCGTTCCACACCGGATCAGACTTATCAATATAGGTGAGGATGCGATCTTGCCCTTTCTTCGTGGTATAGGGCACAGGTACTTTCGTGGCCTCGTAGCGCTCGATCACGTCACTGGCATAGCGGCTTGCTGAGCTCTCACTCATGCCGATGAACTCAGCCACCTTGTCAGTAGGCAGGCGTACCAGGCCATGCTCATTTGGCAATTCCCCGGCCAGGACGCAGCGAGCACCGATCCAGAACAGTTTTTCGCCTGGTGCCATTTTCTTATTCGAGAGATGGACGGTGTTGTAGATGCTTTGCAGCGTCTGGTCGTGGTGTTCAAGTGCCTCGATGAGCTCTTCCCTGGTCATGTGCGCGTAGCGAGATGTCGCTGTTTGCATCATGGCATCACCTCCTGGCACTGGACTATTTCGCGCCTGGTGAGCTTGGAGCACAGGAGTATATCGTACATATGAAATCCATGTGGTATAGTGTGCCCATGGGGGAAGCTGTTGTTGTTGACAGAAGGACTCTGGCAGAGTATGATTATGTCAACTAAACCTACAGCCGTTCGGTTTTTCTGCAAAGGAAAGCCTCCATTCCAAGCCAGTCCCTTGGACCACCAAGTACTTAGGGGCTGGCTTCACTATATTTACTGCCCGAAATCGGGCTTTAAGGTATTACAATGTGTGCGCTACTTGACATAACAAAAAAGCGCATGAGACCTGTGGTAAGGGCTCGTGCGCTTTGATTGTTCCGTTATTCTGTTGTGATCCGTTGGCTGCGTTCATCTCGTCATCCACTTCTACCTCGCCACCACGGGCAGCTCGTTGTGTGTGCATTGTACCACTCCTCCTTGCCCGGTGCAATTGGACAAAGCGCACAACGCTGCCAGCTTGCTTTTGTGTAGGTTGCTAGATGAGTTCATGTGTCAACTCTCTTCCCACAGACTACTACTGGTGGAATTGACCCTATTCGTGTATACTAGTGTTCAAGGAGGTCAACTCCATGACCATGATAGGATGAGCGCCGATCACTTTCTCAGGGCTGGTCGGCGTTTTGCTTTCTTGCCACCACGCCACACTCCCAACCATCCATTGTTGCGCTCTCGCCTGCTTGCTCCTACACGGCAAGCGGTTTTTCCTCTCCCACAGTATCCCAACCCGGCCATCGACTCGCTTTCGCTGTGTCTGTTTGGCGCTGGAGCCGGGCCATGCATGCCTGTACGTGAGCATCCGTGAAGCGCCAATCCTTTCCAGCTTTAAACCCGCGCAGAATCCCGTCACGCAGCCAGCGCGCTGCGGTTGACTCGTGCACCCCAAAATAGGAGGCGACTTCGTGAAACGTATACAAGCGCTCGGTCATACTTCTTCTTCTCCTTTCGGGTAGATCGACAGTCCACAGTTAGTATGCCGCTTTTGATAGCGAAAAACCAAGGGAAAGCTTAGTACAAAAGTACCTGTTATGATAAATCAACGATAAATCACATGCTCACTGATAGTAAACAGGATTGATGATATAAAAGTAACGCGGAATCGGGCAGCTTTATGCTGCACTCGATATCCGCGTACACATTCGATTCGACTTGACTCGACTCAACTCCGAAAAGGAATGGGTTATATATCAGCATAGTAATGCACCACCAGACCAGGAACCAATGTTCGTAGCTATCCCTGGTATAATGAGCGTGGGTCCGTGGCCTGGTCGTGGTCGTTTCTCAGGCGGTGCGACCAGGCCCGGGCTACGCGGCCATTCTTTCTTGCCCCTGTATATTGATGCCCGTCACGTTTCGTAGTGATAGCGGGCGATCATAGACCTTTTCCAGTGTCAGCAGGAGCTTGTTCGCCGTGGCGCGTCTGGTCGGTCTGCCGTCGCGGATTCGAGCGAGTGTGACCTCATTGATACCGCTTTGCCGGGCCAGCTCCGCTATAGGGATAGGCAGGAATTCAAACAGCTCGCGCAGCGTGTATGAGTCCTTTTGCTCCATGGAAAACTCCTTTCATCCTGTGTTCTGACATACCAACTTGCATGTTTCTGTCATTAAGCCAAGTATACACCAATTTATATGAATATGTCAATAGTATGCCAAATTAATGGCTAAAAAGCTTGACATATGGCTTAATATGGATTAATATATGTATAGAGAGTTGGTACTGAGCCACTCGAAGAAAATTCAAGGAGTAACGAAAATGGCAACCATCACAAGGACCGCAAAGACCGAGATCCAGAGCCCAGTTATCTATCGCATCACGGACAAGGCCACCGATGCCAAGTTCTACCTGGTGAAGTCCGACAGCCAGGAAAACACCTACTACGAAGTACGCTGGCAAGTGAATGAATGGCGCTGCAATTGCCCGGCAACCAAGCCTTGCAAGCACGAGAGGGCAGTCAACGAGGTTTTGAAGATCCGCAGAGCTGCGCTTGCAGCCCAAATGGGCGGCCAGGTCCCGGCAATCGTGGCCCGGATGCAGGCACGCGAGGATGCGAAGCTCGCAGAGCAGGCAGCGCGGCGCGAGGCGTATGTGCAAGAGTTCGGCATCTACGAGTAGACAAGAAGAGCCCCAGGCTGACAACCATCACGAAGTCACCTGGGGCTCACCTATCGAAAGGAATTGTACCATGCCACGCAAGAAGAGCGCACCCGGACCATTCTACTATGTCTACATCATGGCCTATGCCAGCGCCGAGGTCAAAGCGCGCATCGAAGCCGGTGGGTATGCCGCCGCTGGCGAGATTGTAGCCAAGCTCGCGCCGCTGAGCAGGTCAGAATACAAGGCAAGCCAGGCGTTTTTTCGGGCATGCAGGTCTGCCAGGCGTAACCCGCTCGCCTATCAAGTGCTCGTGCAGGTCGGGAATGAGACGATTATCGATGTTACGATTAAGCACTAGCGCCGCCGCTCGATGCCCGTTGCCCATGCCGGCGCGGGCGCTTTTTGCGTTGCTGCTCTTTATACGCAGTGATGGCGGCCAGGCCTGCTGCTTGTGCGTCCTGCAGCGTGGTCCCGGTTATCTCGATGCGAGCGTCGATTTCAGGCACGGTCACGAGCTGGCCGCCCTGGGGCAAGGGCTCAAAGTGGATCGTAAAGTTTTCGGTCATGATGCCTCCTTTGCGAGCATTATAGCATTACCGGTTCGCGACTCATGCGTTAGAATGAATGAGTATTGCAACTAACAGACATTAGCTGAAATATACAGGCAAAAAATAAAAATACGTGGAGAAGGACACTACGATGGATTGGAACAATCCGAATCACATTGCTATCTTTGCAGGTCTGGGTCAATGGGCCAGTGCTATTGCCTCATTCTTGGCTGTCGTCGTTGCTCTATATATTTCTATTCGATCCAACAACGCTTCACAAAAACAAGCGCAGCGTGTTCGTTATGACTCTGCTCGTCCTGCGTTGGTCATAAGCGGCGAAAATCCTGTGCATACTAGAGGTTTCCGTGGTGTAAATGACAGTGCATACCTCTCTCTTGATGATCGTGAGAATCTCTTCCAAGCAATTAATACCCAGCTAGGGAAGCAGGGATGGATCGACTGGAATGCCTCAGAGCACCTCATAACACTACAGAATGTAGGGACCGGTGTTGCTTTCAATGTGATGAGTGTAATATTTGGTCCCGAATCGTTAGAAGATAACGGCAAAATTCTTGATGCTTCCAAGAATGATTACTGGCAGTGTAAAATCAATATCCTTAATATAGGAGAGAATAAAGCATGCAAATATTCCAAGCCTGTTCAGCATTTGCTTAAGGGTAATGTAGATGGCTATTCGTTTCTTGCTCCTCCGCAGCCTATTATCGAT
>Ga0070698_100003553_pt1 | contig 17128 bp, 15 predicted proteins | sample KBSK1502metaG_FD_65477 | JGI IMG/M metagenome (GOLD analysis project Ga0070698, IMG submission 65477) | Corn, switchgrass and miscanthus rhizosphere microbial communities from Kellogg Biological Station, Michigan, USA - KBS K1-50-2 metaG | ecosystem: Host-associated > Plants > Roots >...
GGATCGGCATCGGCGCCTTCAAGGGCACTGGCTCGGACTATCCGAAGCACTTCTGGACCGCGGTCTTCACCCATCCCTGTGGCGGCGGTGGCGGCGGTGGTGGTGGCGGAGGCGGCGGTGGCGGCGGTGGCGGCGGAGGCGGCGGCGGGGCCCCGAAGCCGAAGGCCACGCCGAAGCCGACCCGGGCGCCCACGGTCCAGGCCACACCAACACCGACTCCCGATCCCGCGAGCCTCCTGCCGACCGCGGGCCACGATGCCCTGTGGCTCGCATGGATGGTCGACGACGGGTTCGACCCTGGCCTCCTCAGCGCTTCGACCGTGAGCCCGGACTCGGGCGGCGGCGGGCCCGCCGCCGGCGGCCTGACCACCGGCGATACCGGCTCCCTCCAGGTGCTCGAGCCGCCGCCCCCGACGGGCCTGCTCGACACCGTTGTCGGCGACGTTGTCGCCTCATTCCTGGGGAAGTGATGACCAGCACACCGACGCTCGCTCCCGAACGCCGCGCAACTCGCCCGGCCCCGACCATTGACCTCGGCTCGGACCGCGCCGCCGACCCGAGCCCCGCCGGCGCGCCGATTCTCGAGGCGCGCGACGTCACGAAGCGCTACGAGCTCGGCAGGACCACGGTCGAGGCGCTTCGCGGCGTCTCGCTCGCGGTCGCTCCGGGCGAGTTCGTTGCCCTCATGGGCCCATCCGGCTCGGGCAAGAGCACGCTGCTCCAGCTGCTCGGCGGGCTCGACCAGCCGACGACCGGCTCGGTCGTGTTCGAAGGGGTTGACATCAGCCACCTGTCCGACGCGCAGGCGACGAAGCTGCGCCGCGAGCGGACCGGATTCGTGTTCCAGGCGTTCAACCTGATCCCGCTGCTCAGCGTTCGCGAGAACATCGAGCTGCCGTTCACGATCGCCGGCGCCTCGAAGGACGCCCGCGAGCGGGTGAAGCAGGTCATCGAGCTCGTCGAGCTGACCGGCAAGGAGAGCCACCGACCGGACCAGCTCTCAGCCGGGGAGCAGCAGCGCGTGGCCGTCGCGCGGGCCCTCGTGACCCGGCCGTCCGTGCTGCTCGCCGACGAGCCCACGGGCAACCTGGACTACACGAACAGCGGTGAGCTCCTGGACGCCCTGTGGCGCTCCTGCGAGGAGCACGGCCAGACCATCGTGCTCGTGACCCATGACGCCCGCGCCGCGGCATATGCGGATCGTGTCCTCGTCATCGGCGACGGGCGCATCGAGGAGGCGATCGACCTCGGCCGACGCGCGGACCACTCCGCCGCCCGGCTGATCGCCCGCCTGGCCCGGGTCGGCCTGTAGCTCCCGTGGCCCTCGATCGTCTCGCGTGGCGGACGCTCGCTGCGCGGCCCCTTCGCTCGCTGCTGACCATCGCGGGCATCGCCCTCGGCGTGGCGGTGCTATGCGCGTCGCTCACGCTCGGCGCCGCGCTCGACGCGGCGGTCGACCGCACCGTCCGGGACATGGTCGGCAAGGCCGACCTGCGTGTCTCCGGCCTGCTCGAGAGCGGCCTCTCGGAGGCGGCTGTCGACGCCATCACCACGAGCGAGGGCGTGGTCGATGCCGCGCCCGTCGTGGAGCACAGGACATTCCCGACGAGCGCCCCGGGGGGCGGCGTCTCGAACGCGATCACGGTCCTCGGCATCGACCCAACCTCGTACCTCCGCCTCCATGACCTGCCGCTGACTTCGGGGACGATGCTCGATCGCACCGACGAGTCGGTCGCGCTCGTGAGCCAGCAGCTCGCCGACGAGGACGGCTACACCCTCGGCAGCCGGCTGTCGATCCTCGGCGCCGGCGCCCCGACCGAGCTGCGGGTGGTGGGCATCTTGCCCGGATTCGGGCCGGTCGCCGGGACTGGCCGCACGGCGATCATCCCGATCGACGTCGCCCGCGCCGCCTTCGCGATCGCCGGCGCGACCCATGTCGACCTCCAGCTCGCGCCCGGCGCGGTCGAGTCGGTCTCCAGCCATCTCGCCGCGCGGATGACCGAGCCATACGTGCTTGCGTCGCCGTCCGACCTCGCCGCGAACCTGCGCGCCTCATCGGCCACCTTCCAGGGCACGGCCGCCCTCGTCGCCGCGATCGTCCTGTTCGTCGGCGCGTTCCTGATCGTCAACACGCTGTCGATGACCGTCGGCGAGCGCGCCCGCGAGGTCGGGCTGCTGCGGGCTGCGGGCGCGACGCGCACGCAGCTCAGCCGGTTCGTGTTCAGTGGCGCGCTGGCGCTCGGTGCCATCGGCGCCGGCCTGGGTCTCCTGACCGGGTGGGCCATGGCCCTGCTCATGGCCGGCTCGGTCAGCGCCGCGACGGGCCTGTCGGCCGCGGTCGATGCGGTCGACCCTGCCGGCGCGATCACCGCCGCGCTCGTCGGCATCGGGATCACCGTCCTGGCCGCCATCGAGCCGGCGCTCGCTGCCGCCCACATCTCGCCCGTCGAGGCACTCCGGGCGCGCCTGGACCTGCCGCAGGTCCGCCGCGGCCGGCTGGCCTGGATCGCCGTCATCTTCGTGGTCGTCGCCGCGCTGGCGATGCTCGTATGGCCGCCGGTCGCGGCCGAGTCCGGCACCGCTCGAGCGCTCGCGGTCTACGGCGTGCTGCTCGTCGCGACGATCCTGACGCCGTTCGTCGTGCGCCCGCTGGCGCGCGTTCTCGACTATCCGGTCTCGCTGGTGCTCCGGCTCGAGGCCCGCCTCGCCCGCGGCTCGCTGGCGCGCGACCGCAGCCGGACGACCCTGACCCTCGGCTCGCTCGTGATCGGGCTGGCCATGATCGTCGCCCTTGGCTGGTCCGCCTTGGCCGCCCGGGCCGCGGCATTCGCGTGGCTCGACGATGTGGTGCCGGGCGACGAGGTCGTGACCTCGATCCGCCCGGTTGCCCCCGACGAAGGCGTCCAGGAAGAGTTGGCCGCGGTGCCCGGCGTCCAGCGGGTCTCGCCGATCGCCTCGTTCGACATCGCCTTCCGAGGCACGCGCCTCGACGCGGCGGCGGTCGTCGGCAGCGACTTCCTCGCCGACGGCCGGCTCACCGCCGTGCGTGGCGATCGGGCGGCGGCGCTCACTGCGCTCGACGCCGGTGGCTCGGCCATCCTGCCCAGCGCCATCGCCGATCGTCTCGGCCTGGCGGTTGGCGACGCGATGCACATCCAGGTCGACGCCGTGCGCGCCCTCGACTTGCGGGTCGCGGCGATCGTCGAGCGATCCATGCCGGGTACCAGCGGCGAGGCGATCCTCGTCGGCTGGAGCGACGCGACCAGGTCCCTCGGCGTCGGCGGCGCCGACGCCTTCGTCGTCCGGTTCCTGCCCGGGGCGGAAGCCCAGGCTGCACCGGGCCTCAGCGCCACCGCAAAGTCGCTCGCCCTCGAGGCCAACCCGGTCGAGCGCATCCAGGGCGCTGTCGCCGAGGCGCTCGAGCGAGTCTTCGGCGTCTTCGATGCCCTGGCCTTCGTGGCGGTCATCGTCGCGGCCCTCGGCATCGTGAACACCCTGACCATGGGTGTGCTCGAGCGGGTGCGCGAGATCGGCGTCCTGCGGGCGATCGGCATGAGCCGGCGCCAGGCAATGCGGATGGTCGTGGTGGAAGCTGCGATCCTCGGCATCGTGGGCGTCGTGCTCGGCGGCGCGACGGGGATCGCGGTCGGCGGCGTGCTGCTCCAGCTCGGCGGCGGCCTCGGTCATCCGGGCGGCGTGCCCTGGCTGCCCATCGGGACCGCGGCCCTCCTCGGCCTCGTCCTGCCCGCGCTGGCAGCCCTGTCTCCCGCCCGGGCGGCGGCCCGCGTCTCGATCGTGGAGGCGCTCCGCTTCGACTGATCGCCGGTCGCCCCTGCTAGACTCGGCCCGCCTGGGAGAGGTCGCCAGGGGCCCGAGGCGGAGGTCCGGAATGACGATCGGCATGCCGCGCATCGATCGGCTGCCCGCTCAAGAGCGCGGCCTCACCATCGGCGATTTCCTCGTCCCCATCCGCGTGTCGGAGCGGATGCACACGCGCGCGCGGCACCTCGCCCTCGTCCTCATCGGCGTGCTCCTGATCACCATTGGCGCGCAGATCTACTTCTATGTCCCGGGCAACCCGGTGCCATACACGTTCCAGACGTTCGGCGTCCTGTTGAGCGCGGGCGCGCTGGGCTTCCGGCGCGGCGTCGCGGCGTCGGCGCTGTACCTGCTCATCGGGGCGATCGGCCTGCCGGTGTTCGCCGGCGGCAAGCACGGCGTCGACATCCTGCTCGGGGCCACGGGTGGGTACCTCGTCGGCTTCATCGTCGCGTCGGCGATCGTGGGGCGGCTGGCGGAGCTCGGCTGGGACCGGACGATCTCGGGGGCGATCGGGGCGATGCTCTTCGGCAGTCTGACGATCTATGCGGTCGGGGTGCCGTGGCTGGCGTACGTGGCGTTCGGTGGCGACCTGACCAAGGCGTACGAGCAGGGCATGGCCACGTTCCTGTGGTGGGATGCCCTCAAGATGGCACTGGCCGCAGCCGCGTTCCCGGCGGCATGGTGGTTCGTCGGGCGCCGCCCGGGCGATCGGTGACGGTCAGCTGACCACGTCGAACGGACAGGCCGCCGGCGAGGTCGTCGAGGGCGGCTTCTATGGGCCTCGGAGCGAGGCGTGGCGGCTCAATCGCGAGGCCATGCTCCTGCTTGGCGCCGGGCCGCGGGCACTCCTGCTCCAGATCGCGCACCCGCTGGTCGCGGCGGGCGTCGCCGAGCACTCCGACTTTCGGAGCGATCCGTGGGCCCGGCTGTCGGGCACGCTCCGCTCGTACCTTCGGATCGTCTACGGGACCGCCGACGCGGCCCGCGACGAGATTCGCCGGCTGAACGAGCTGCACCGCGGGATCCGCGGGGACGTGCTGGACCCGGGCGTGCGGCAACGCCTCGGGCGGCGGTACAGCGCGCTCGACCCGGAGCTCGCGCTGTGGGTCCACGCGACCCTCGTCGACTCGACCATCGCGGCATACCACCACTGGATCGAGCCGCTGTCGCGTGACGAGCAGGCGCGCTACTACGAGGAGACCCTGCCGGTCGGTCGGGCGTTCGGGATCCCGGCCTCGCGCCTGCCGGAGGACCTCGACGCGTTCGAGACGTACCTCGAAGACATGCTCGCGCCGGGCGGCCCGATCCACGTCGGCGACCTCGCCCGCGAGCTCGCCGACGGCATCCTCCATCCGCCGCTCGGTCCAGCCGTGGCTGCCGCCGGCTGGCCGTTCACCCGTCTCGCGGGTGCGGTCGACGCCATCCCGACTCGCGCGTACGCCTGGCTCTTCTGGCCGTCGATCGGCCTCCTGCCCCCGAGCGTGCGCGCCGGCTACGGCTTCTCTTGGGGCATCCGCCAGCGCGTGGTCTCGACCTGGCTCGTTGCGACGTGGCAGGCGTGGCGGCCGATGCTCCCGCCCACCTTCCGGCAGATGCCCCAGGCATTGCGTGCCGACCAGCGGGTCGGCGCCGGCCCGCAGGAGCACCTCCTCGGCGCTTGATTGCGCGAGTCCGTCGGGGCACGAGTCCGCGTAGGATCAGCTCGATGCAGACCGCGACGGCGATCGATGCGCTCCTCGACGACGCGCGCCGGGAGCTGCCCGAGCTCCACCTGCTGACCGACGTCGCCGACCGCGAGAGCTACCGGCTCGACGAAACGGCGTACCTGGCCGCCGGCCTGCCCGGCGCGGTCGCGCTGCCGTCCTCGACCGACGAGGTCGCGGGGCTCATGCGTCTCGCTTCACGCCATCGCGTGCCGGTCGTGCCCCGCGGCGCGGGAACCGGGCTGTCCGGCGGCGCGGCGGGCATCGAGGGCGCGCTGACGATCGCAGTCACGCGCATGAACCGGATCCTCGAGATCGACCGCGACAACCTGTGCGTGATCACCCAGCCGGGCGTCATCAACGCCGAGCTCAAGGCCGCGGTCGCGAAGGAGGGCCTGTTCTACCCGCCGGACCCGGCCAGCTACGAGTCGTGCTCGATCGGCGGCAACCTGGGCACGAACGCGGGCGGCCTGTGCTGCGTGAAGTACGGCCAGACCCGCGACTGGGTCCTCGGCCTCGAGGTCGTCCTCGCCGATGGCACGGTGATCCGGACCGGTGGCCGCACGGTGAAGGACACCGCCGGCTATTCGCTCACCCACCTCATCGTCGGCAGCCAGGGAACGCTCGGCATCGTCACCGAGGCCACGCTGCGGCTCCGGCCGCTGCCCGGGCCGCGCTCGACGATGCTCGCGTTCTTCTCGTCGCTCGAGGCGGCGGGCGACGCCGTCGCCGCGATGACCCGGGCGGGGATCGTGCCGGTCACGCTCGAGCTGCTGGACCACGAGACGATCCTCGCCGTCGACGACGCCAACAACCTCGGACTCGATCGCGCTGCCGCGGCGATGCTCATGGTCGAGTCGGACGCCCCGGGCGCGGCTGCCGCCGGCGAGCTGGACGAGGCAGAGACGGCGATCCAGGGCGCTGGCGCGACGTCGGTCGTGCGGGCACAGGACGCGCAGGAGGCGGACTGGTTGCGCCAGGCCCGGCGGCTCGCACTGCGCGCGCTCGAGCGGCAGGGCACGGTGCGCATGGAGGACGTGGGCGTGCCGCGGGCGCGCGTGCCGCAGCTCCTCGCGGCGATCGAACGGATCGCGGCCGCGCACAAGGTCCGCTGCGCGACCTTCGGCCATGCCGGCGACGGCAACCTTCACCCGAACCTGATCTTCTCCCGCGACGATCCCGATGCGGCGCGACTCACGCACGTGGTCCGCGACGAGATCTTCCGGGCCGCGCTCGACCTGGGCGGAACGGTCACCGCGGAGCACGGGATCGGCGCGGCGCGGCGCGAGTGGCTGCCGGTCCAGCGCGGCGAGGGCGCGGTCGCGGCGATGCGCGCGATCAAGGCGGCGCTCGATCCGCTGGGCATTCTCAACCCCGGTCGCGTCCTGTGAGCCCCGTCCGATGAGCCCGATTCGGCGCGACGGGGAGCGCGGGCCGCAGTTCGCCCATAGCTGGGAGAGTCTCACCGAGCGTCAGATCCGCGAAGCGATGGCGGCCGGCGAGTTCGAGAACCTGCCCTACGCCGGCCAGCCGATCCCGATCGATGACGATGGATCAGAGATGGCGCTCGCCAATCACGTCCTGCGCCAGGCTGGCTTCGCACCAGGTTGGATTGCCACCGACGGCGAGATCCGGGCGCTCCTCGAACGGCGCGACGCGGTCCTCGCCCGGGTCCGACGCGCGGGTCCGCCGGTTCGAGATCGAGATCGCCGCGAGATCGGCACGATCGTCGAGGAGGTCAACGCCCTCGTCCTGCGGCTCGAGCACGAGGCGCCGACTGCGCGCCAGCATCGACGCCGCCTCGACCTCGCTGCCGAGCTGGCCGCCCTCGATCGTGCAGCGGCCGAAGTGTCCGAGTCCTGAACCGGGTCTCGCGCTCGGCACGGAATCGACGAATCGGCGATAATGATCTGCCCGGCGCCGCGACCCCGAGAGCCGCCGGACGTGCCCAGGAGCCCACCTTGAACGGTCGTCCATTGTCCCTGACCCGCCCCGCCAACCGCACCGGTGAGCCGGAGCCGCTTCGCCACGTCATCGACGAGTACAAGCACCGCGAGCAGACCATCACCTGCGTCTGCGGCTGGCATGGCTCCTGCGCGACGAACTCGACCGGCGGCTCGGACTGGACGACCCACCTGAACCAGTTCAGGACGAAGCGAAAGTAGCGTCGGCTGATCCGGCCGCAGCCGGCTGAGCCGACGCGACGGGTAATCACGGCCGAGCTCAGCTCGGCGGAGGCGGTCCCTCGAGTCTCCTGCCCCTGACCCACGCGCCTCGGACCATGTCCGGGTGGGCGCGGAAGATCAGGCGGCTCATGACCTCGGCGGCCTCGACGCGCTCCGCGTCGTAGGGCAGGTCGCGTCGGGCCGCGGTCAGGCGGGGATCGACCGCGATCAGGTCGGCCTCCTTCCCGGTTTCGATCGAACCGATACGCGACTCGAGGCCGAGCGCACGGGCGCCGTCGTAGGTACCGACGCGGAGCCAGTCCAGCGGACCGAGGACCCGCCGCGTCTCGCCCGCCACGGTCCGCAGGGCGGCCTGCGCATACGCCCCGATCTGCATGACCGAGAAGATCGAGGGATCGGGACCCCCGGCGACGTCCGATCCGAGCCCGACGCCGAGCCCTGCCTCTCGATAGCGGGCCAGGGGCATGATTCCCGAGGCGAGGAACAGGTTCGATGCCGGGCAGTGGGCGACGCGAGTATCGGTCTCGACGAGCCGTGCCAGCTCGCGATCCGAGAGGTGGATCGCGTGGGCGAGGATCGTCCTCGGCCCGAGGCCGCCGGCGCGGTCGTACACATCGACGTAATCGCGCGCCTCGGGGAACAGGCGGCGGACCTCGTCGATTTCGCCCGCGTCCTCGCTCACGTGCGTCTGCCACCACGCGCCCGTGCGCGCTGCCAGCGCCGCTGACTCGCGGAGCATGTCGGCGGTGCACGAGACCGCGAAGCGAGGCGTGACTGCGTAGCCGAGGCGGCCGCTGTCGGCGCCGTGCCAGGTCGAGATCAGCTCCTCGGACTCGCGCAGCGACCGCTCCAGGATGGTCGATCGATCGATCGTCTCGTCATAGGTGATCCGATCCATCATCACCTTGCCCAGGATCGCCCGGATCCCGTGGGCCTCGGCGGCGCGGAATGCGCCGTCCATCGACGCCTTGTAGACCGCGCCGTAGGCGAGGAGCGTGGTCGTCCCGGCGGCGGCGAACGTGCGGAACGCCGCGGGGGCGAGGCGGGCGGCGTCCTCCGCGTCGTCGAATCGGCGCTCCAGCGGGAAGATGTAGCGGTCCAGCCAGGTCAGCAGATCGAGGCCGGCGCCGAGCCCGGCATTGGGCAGCTGCGGGAGATGGGCGTGCAGGTCGACCATGCCGGGCAGCACGACCAGCGGTCGGAGGTCGACGGCACCCGCAGCGCCGTCGCCCGCCGGCCGTTCGGCTGAGCTCCCGACCCACGCGACGCGCCCGGCCGCATCGACCTCGACCCGCCCGTCGGGGTGGTCGGCCACGCCGCCGGCCGCGAGGGGCGTGAGGACGCGGGCACGCAGCGCAAACGGCGGCCGGTCGGGGAGGTGCATCGGCGGGCGATCCTAGCAGCGCCGAGCCTGCCAAGATGGCGGCGATGCCCGGCTCTGACGCGCACTTCGAGCTGCTGATCGATCGCGGCCTGATCGTTGATGGCACCGGCGATCGCGGGTTCGCCGGGGCGATCGGCATCAGCCGCAACGGGGCTGGTGAAAGCGCGCGACTGACGGTCCTCCGCGATCCGGACGCCATCGGGGCCGCGATCGGCCGGGCGGATCGAGTGATCGACGCCCGGGATCGCGTCGTCGCACCCGGCTTCGTCGACCTGCACAGCCACTCGGGCCTGATGATCCTCGCCGAGCCCCGTCACGAGCCCAAGGTCCGGCAGGGCGTGACGACCGAGGTCGTCGGCGTTGACGGGCTGTCCTACGCGCCGATGCCAGATCCCGAGCGGCTCGCGGAGCTCGTCGAGATGAACGGCGGGCTCGACGGCCTGCCCGACCTGGACTTCGACTGGGACTCGGTCGAGTCGTACCTCGACCGGTTCGATCGAGGCATGGGCCTCAACGTTGCGTTCCTTGTCGGCAACTCCGCGCTCCGCCTGGCGACGACCGGCTGGGAGGATCGCGAGCCGAACGCCGCTGAGCTCGCCTCGATGCGGTCGATGCTCGTCGAGGCGATGGAGCAGGGCGCGTACGGGCTGTCGTCGGGACTCGACTATCCGCCCGGGTCGTACGCGTCGACGGAGGAGCTGGCGAATCTCGCTCACGAGGCCGCGCGCCTCGGCGGCTTCTACCACACCCACGTGCGCTACACGCTCGGCGACCGCTTCCTCGATCCGTTCCGTGAGGCGATCGACATCGGGCGACGCGGCGACTCGCCCGCCCACATCACCCACTTCTACCATCGCGCGACGTTCCCCGGGACCCCCGAGCAGATGCTCGCGCTGGTCGACGACGCGCGGGCCGAGGGCCTCGACGTCACGTTCGACGCCTATCCCTACGAGTGGGCCAGCACGCGCCTCCTGATCACCGTCCCACCGTGGGTCCAGGCGGGCGGCCCCGGCCCGACGAAGGAGCGCCTCGCCAACCGCGGCGTCCGTGAACGGATCCGCTCCGAGCTGCGAGAGCGGGGCGTGCTGTACGCGGGCGCCGGCGGCATCGCCGACATCCGCCTCGGCTACTTCGCCCGGCCTGAGAACCTGCGGTTCGAGGGCCGGACCCTGGGCGACGTGGGGCAGGAGATCGGCGGCGACCTCGTCGACGTGCTGTGCGACCTGCTGCTTGCAGAAGGACTGCGGATCAACCAGGTCACGCCCGGCCCGCACACCGACGGCATCCGGCGCTTCTATCGGCACCCGGTGTCGATGGTCGGCACGGACTCGACGTTCATCGGCGCCAAGCCGTCGCCGCGTTCGTACGGCAGCTACCCACGGATCCTCGGTCAGTTCGTCCGCGACGAGGGGTTGCTCTCCCTGGAGCAGGCGGTCGCGAAGATGACGTCGATGCCGGCGGCCCGCCTCGGCCTGAAGGATCGGGGGCGGCTCGCGGACGGCCTCGTCGCCGACATCGTCGTGTTCGATCCCGCGACGGTCCGGGCCAACGCAACCTTCGATGAGCCGCGGCAGTTCCCAGAGGGGATCGAGACCGTCGTCGTGAACGGCACGGTCGTGGTCGAGGTTGGCGAGCACACAGGTGCGCTCCCCGGGCGCGCGCTCCGGCGCGGCCGCGACTGACCGGGGGCGCATGACCCGACCCGCCTCGCCGATCGCGAGCAGTCGCGACACCACCGCGGCCGTCCTGCTCGTGCTCACGGCCGTCTTCTTCGGCGGGACGTGGGTGGCCGCGCCCTGGGCAACGCACGAGATCCCGCCGATGGTCGTCGCATGCGTGCGGTTCGCGACCGCCGCGGTGCTCCTGTTCGGGTGGTGCCGGTTGCGCGGCATCCCGATCCCGTTGCGTCGCGCCGACATCCCGATCGTGCTCGGGGTCACCGCGACGTCGGTGGTCGGCTACAACGTGCTGTTCCTGTACGGCGTGACGCTCGCCCCGGCGAGCCACGGCGCGGTGATCACGCCCGGCCTCATTCCCGTGTTCACGCTCGCCCTCGGGCGGATCCTGTATCGCGAGTCCATCGCGTGGCGGCAGGCGCTCGGGGTCCTCGTGTGCCTGGTTGGGCTCGGGCTCGTCGTGGGCCCCGCGTTCGCGGGCGATCCTGCGGCACTCGCCGGCGACGCCCTGTACGCAACCTCGGCCCTGCTGTGGGCGACGTACACGATCCTCGGGCGCAAGGTGACGACGCGGTTTCATGTCGCGGCGATCACCTGCCTGTCCGCGCTGATCGGAGCGCTGGTCTTCCTGCCGCTGGGCCTCCTGGATCCCGTCGGGTTCGGCGCGCTTCAGAGCGCTTCGCCGCGCGCGCTGGTCGGACTCGCGTACCTGGGTTCGCTCGGCACTGCGCTCGGGTTCGTGCTCTTCTACCTCGGCGTCCAACGCATCGGCTCCGCCAGGGCGAGCGCCTACACGGTGCTGATTCCGCTCTTCGGCGTCTCGCTCACGGTCCCGATCCTGGGCGAGTCCCTGGCGCCGATCAGCTTCATCGGCGCGGCGATCGTCATTGCCGGGTTGTGGCTGACCCAGAGGCGGCCAATCGACCACGAGACTGATCTGGCGGCAGGGCTGGCAGACGCGCCGTGACGACTGCCGCGATCAGACCGCCCGTGATGCCCAGGGCAAGGTCGGCGAGGGTGTCGGTGTAGGCAGTGGCCGCCTCAGGCGAGTTCTGGACGAACGTCGCGAACTCCGCGAATTCCCACAGCACTGCGGTGGTGACCGCCCAGCCCAGGCCCAGCGCCACGCGGGTCCAGAACCCCCAGTTGCCATAGCGCAGGAGCAACCCGATCGCCGCCGTGTGTAGCGCCCAGTTGCCGAGGTGGTTCAGGTCGTCCCAGGCATCGATCGTGTCGTACAGGTTCAGCGCATTACCGACCACGTCGATGAGGAACGGCAGCCCGATCAGGATGTCGGGCACGACCGGGAACGGGATCCTTCGCCGGGCCGCGAGCCACCACGCGACAGGCAGGATGAGCAGGGCGATCGGATAGGCGATCGCGCGACCGGTGAAGGCCTTGCCCTGGAACTGCGGTAGGTCGGGGCTGGCGACCGCCCAGGCCAGCAGCGCAACGGTCGCGACCTTGATCGCGACGTCGAGCCACAGCGAGCCGCGCGGGACGCGGGACATCGATCTGTCGCGCACCGGAACGGCAGTCTACCGAGCCAGCCTCGATGCTAGGCTCCGCGGCGACAGCAGGCCGAGAGCTGGAGCCTCGACGAGCAGGGAGCCTCGAGGGGAACGATGCCCACGCGCACCCTCACGCCCGGCACCGAGACGCTTGAGCGCGCCCTCGTTGTCGATCCCGGCCAGCGCGTGCCGGGTCGCGCCTCCGGCTTCCCGATGCGGCGTGAGGGCCCGGCCAAGCTCACTGGCACTGCCAAGTACACCGACGACCTCGTCTTCCCGGGCGCGTGGTACGGCATCACCATCCGCTCGACCGAGGCCCGGGCGAAGCTCCTGGCGATCGAGCCGGACCCCGACGTCGACTGGACGAAGGTCGTCCTCGCCACCGCCGCCGACATCCCCGGCGACAACGTCGTCAGCCTGATCAAGGACGACCAGCCCGTGCTCGTGCCCGTCGGCGGTGAGATCCGGCACCACGCCGAGCCGGTCGCGCTGCTCGCCGCACCCGACCGCGAGACGCTGCGCCAGCTGAAGGGCCGGATCAAGCTCGTGACCGAGGCGCTGCCGCCGGTCTTCGACCCCGAGCAGTCGGATCACGTCTTTGCCCAGTACGAGGTCGCACAGGGCGATCTTGACGCCGGTTTCCGGAGTGCCGATCTGATCCTGGAGGGCGAGTACCGGGTCGGTCACCAGGAGCAGCTCTACATCGAGAACCAGGCGATGATCGCCGTGCCCGGCGAGGACGGCGGCATGGTCATCCACGGCTCGATGCAGTGCCCGTACTACATCCACAAGGCGCTCAAGCGGGCGCTGAAGCTGAGCTCCGTACAGGCGCGGGTGATCCAGGAGGAGACCGGCGGCGGCTTCGGCGGCAAGGAGGAGTATCCATCGATGCTCGCCCTGCACGCGTCGCTGCTCGCGCTCAAGGCGCGCCGCCCGGTGCGGATGATCTACGAGCGGCACGAGGACATCGCGGCCACGACCAAGCGGCACCCGGCGATCGTCCGCCACCGCACGGGGGTGACCCGCGACGGCCGGCTCGTCGCCCAGGACATCGAGGTCGTCATGGACGGCGGCGCGTACTGCACGCTGACGCCCGTGGTGCTCTCGCGCGGCGTGCTCCACGCCGGCGGGCCGTATCGCTGCCCGAACGTGCGCCTGCGTGGCCGGGCAACGCGGACCAACACCCCGCCCAACGGCGCGTTCCGGGGCTTTGGCGCCCCGCAGACCGAGTTCGCCGCCGAGACCCAGCTCAACCGTCTCGCCGAGGCGCTGAACATGAGCCCGGCCGAGATCCGGCGGCGCAACGTCTACCACCTCAACGACGCGACCCCGACCGGCCAGGTCCTCCGCGAGAGCGTCGCCGGTGAGGAGGTGCTCGAGCAGGCCCTGAACGCCAGCCTCTTCGAGCGCGTGCGTGAGCGGACGGGCCGCGAGGCCGCCGAGCGGCGCGGCTCGGGCACGATCCCGGCCGGCCCGCTCCGGACCGGCAACCGCCGGACCGCCAACGGCATCGGCCTGGCCCTGGCGTGGCACGGCGCCGGCTTCACCGGCTCGGGCGAGGTCATGCTCAAGTCCGTGGCCTCGGTCGAGCTGACCGCGGATGGGCAGATCCGAGTCCTGACGGCGAACACCGAGATGGGTCAGGGCACCAAGACGGTCTTCCCCCAGATGGTCGCCGCCGAGCTCGGCGTCCCAGTCGACTGGGTGGAGTACGCGCCCCAGGACACCGCCGAGGTGCTCGATTCCGGGCCGACCGTGGCCAGCCGCACGGTCATGGTCGTCGGCGGCCTGACCATCCTCGCAGCGCGCCGGCTGAAGGCCGAGGTCGAGGCGCGCAACCCGGGCGTGCCGTTCCACGAGGCGTACCACGATGACGCTCGTGACCACGGCGCCACCCGCATCGACCAGCAGTTCGAGCCGTACCCGGGTGTCGTGTTCGACGACTCGACGTACATGGGCGACGCCTACCCGGCGTACGGCTGGGCGGCCGCCGTGGCGAGCGTCGAGGTCGATCTCGACACCGCCGAGGTCAACGTCCGCGACGTGATCGCGGTCGACGACGTGGGCAAGGTCATCCATCCGATCCTGTGCGAAGGCCAGGTCGAAGGCGGCACGCTGCAGGCGGTTGGCTACGCGACGATCGAGGAGATCAAGCTCCGTGACGGCCGCTACCTCAACGACCGCCTCGCGACGTACCTGATCCCGACTGCGCTCGACGCGCCGCACATCCGCTCGATCCTCGTCGAGGCGCCATACAGCGGCGCGCCGCATGGCGCGAAGGGCGTCGGCGAGCTCCCGATGGACGTGGCCGCGCCCGCGGTCGTGGCCGCGATCCACGATGCGACCGGGGTCTGGATCCACGAGCTGCCGGCGACGCCGGAGCGGATCCTCGCCGCGCTCCAGGGGCCTGGGGCGGGCGAGGGACGGCGAGGCGCCGCGGCGTGAGCTCGTACCGGTTCCTGGTCAATGGCGCGCCCGCGGAGGTCGACGTTCCGGGCATGCGGCGCCTGCTCGACGTCCTGCGCGAGGATCTCGGACTCACCGGCACCAAGGAGGGCTGCGGGGAAGGGGAGTGCGGCGCCTGCTCCGTGATCCTCGATGGCCAGGTCGTCGATGCCTGCCTCGTGCCGATCTGCCAGGTCGAGGGGCGCATCGTCCGGACCGTCGAGGGGCTGTCCCTCGCGGCACGGGAGCGCGGCTCGCTCGACACCCTCCAGGAGGCGTTCCTCGAGCATGGCGCGGCGCAGTGCGGCATCTGCACCCCGGGCATGCTGATGGCGGCGCGGGCGTACCTCGACGCCGGTGGCGATGGCGACGAAGACCGCATCCGCGAGGCGATCGCGGGCAATCTGTGCCGCTGCACCGGCTACACCAAGATCGTCGATGCGATCGCCGCCGTCGCGCATGTCGACTAGCTCGCCAGCGGGCAACGCCGCGGCGCGGGCGGATCAGCAGGCCCGCTGATGCCGGCCGAGCCGCCGATCGACACGCCCCGCAACCTGTTCGAGGCATACGAGCGCCTGGCGGCTGCGCCGGCGCGGCCGATCGCGGGCGGCACGGACATGATGGTCTCGATCACCGGCGAGCTCGGGCCCATCCCGGAGCGAATGCTCGACCTGTCGCGGCTCGATGAGCTGCGTGGGATCGCGATGGAGCAGGGCTGGCTGGTGCTCGGCGCCAGGACGACCTACACCGAGATCCGGCGCTCGACGCACTGCCGCGAGTACCTGCCCGCGCTCGTCGAAGCGGCGGCGACCATCGGCGCGGCGCAGATCCAGAACCGGGGCACGATCGGCGGCAACATCGCGAACGCCTCGCCCGCCGGGGACACGCTCCCAGTCCTGCTCGCGGCAGACGCCGTCATCCTCGTCGGTGGGCAGCGCGGCGAGCGCGAGGTCGCCGCCGCGGATTTCTTCATCGACTACCGCAAGACCGCGCTCGCGCCCGACGAGTTGATCCTCCAGGTGCGGATACCCGTTCCGGCTGGGCGCTCGTTGCAGTTCCGGAAGGTCGGTACACGGCGGGCGCAGGCGATCTCGAAGGTCGTCATGGCGCTCGCCTGGCGCGATCAGGGCACCGCCGGCTGGGGCGACGTTCGCGTCGCCCTGGGATCCGTGGCGGCCACGCCGATCCGGGCGCTCGCCACCGAAGCGGTCCTCGAGGGGGCCCGACCAACGCCCGAGGTCGCCGACCGAGCGGCGGAGACGCTGGCCGGCGAGCTCGAGCCGATCGACGACGTCCGCTCGACCGCCGACTACCGACGGATGGTCTCGGCCCGAATCCTGCACCGGCTGCTGCGCGACGCCGAGGGCTGGTGACGCCCGACGCGGGTGTGCTCGAAACCGCGGCGCTCGACGCGATGCCGGCGGGGGAGTTCGTGGCGACCGTGGGGCCGCTGTTCGAGCACGCGCCGGGGTTCCTGTATCGGCTCGCCGCGGCGCGGCCATTCGGGTCCTCCGCGGGGATGTTCGAGCGGGCGCGGAACATCGCCCACCAGATGCCGGAGGACCTGCAGGTCGAGCTGGTCGACGCGCACCCGCGTCTCGGGGCACCGCCGGCGTCGGTCTCCGCGATGTCGTTCCGGGAGCAGGGCTACGACACGGAGGAAGCGGCGAGTCTCGCCGGCGAGGCGGCACGGGAGCGAGACCGGGTCGCGGCGGAGCTGGACCGCCTCAACCATGAGTACGAGGCCCGTTTCGGGTTCCGCTACTGTGTCTTCGTGGCCGGCCGATCGCGCGCGGAGCTTCTACCGGAGATGGCGGAGAGCCTGACTCGGAAGCGAGATTCCGAGCTCCGCCGTGCGCTCGATGCCGTCGTCGACATCGCCGAGTCGCGCTTCCGTGGCTGATCCCGGCGGCGACCAGGTGAGCGCCTACGAGCTGGGCGAGAATCGCTATGGCAAGTCACGCATCCGGCTCGTCACGGTCCGCCGCGGCGCGACGCGCCACGAGTTGCGCGACCTGACCGTTGCCGTCGCCCTGGAGGGCGATTTCGATGGCGCGCACACCCGCGGCGACAACGCCGGCGTCATCGCCACGGACACCATGAAGAACACCGTGTACGCGTTCGCCCGGGACCGGCTCACCGGCTCGCCCGAGGCGTTCGCCATCGAGCTGGCACGACACTTCGTCGGCTACGACGTGGTCGAGCGCGCGATAATCGACATCGGCGAGCACGCGTGGCTGCCGATCCCCACCGATTCGGGTCCGGCGCCCGATGCGTTCAGCCGTGCCGGCGACCTGACGCGCGTCGCCCGTGTCGAGATCGATCGGTCGGGCACGGTCACGGTCGAGTCGGGGGTCGACGACCTGACGGTCATGAAGACGACCAAGTCCGCCTTCGTCGG
>Ga0070698_100003555_pt1 | contig 17117 bp, 12 predicted proteins | sample KBSK1502metaG_FD_65477 | JGI IMG/M metagenome (GOLD analysis project Ga0070698, IMG submission 65477) | Corn, switchgrass and miscanthus rhizosphere microbial communities from Kellogg Biological Station, Michigan, USA - KBS K1-50-2 metaG | ecosystem: Host-associated > Plants > Roots >...
AGATGGACGAGAAGGGCAAGCTTCAGAATGCTCGGTTCACAAAGAAATCAGGCGACGAAAACCTCGTCGATCTGTTTGGTAAGATGATTGCGGCTTTGAACGACAGTGGCTTCCTAACGTACTTGCAACCGATCAGCAAGGATAACCCTGGCGCGAAGGTCGTCATCACCGTCAAGCAGGGAGAGAATGAAGTCCTGGCCTCGGTGGAGTCGGAGACCTCTTCAACTGCGCGCGCCGAATCTTTAGCTAAGGCACTCAACAACCTGCTGTTTTTTGGCGCCGGCTCGCGCGCGGGAAAAGACGAAGAAGTGCTGATGAAGAATACAAACGCGAGTCCGGATGGGAAGAAGGTCGTGGTGAACTTTTCAATGCCGCGGCAAAGCGTGGTGGAGTTAATTAAGAGACAACTGGAGCCTGGAGTTTAATTAGAATAAAATCCACAGTGATATGAGTTTCGATAAATTCTTAACAAGAGTATTTGGCAGCAGTAACCAGCGATTCCTCAAATCAATTCAGCCGCTCGTAGAGAAGATCAACTCACTCGAGCCTTCGGTCAAAAAGCTTTCCGACGCGGAACTACGCGCGCGAACCGCGAGCTTCAAGGAGCAGGTCCAGCGCGCCGTCGGAGACGTGACTGATAAAGACGAGCGAAAGCGACGTGAGCGAATCGTTCTTGACGAGATATTACCTGAGGCTTTTGCGGTAGTGCGAGAAGCGAGTGTTCGCACCACCAGCATGCGCCATTTCGACGTCCAGTTGATCGGCGGCATCGTCCTGCACCAGGGCAAGATCGCTGAGATGCGAACAGGTGAAGGTAAAACGCTCGTTGCAACGCTGCCTTCGTATCTAAATGCCCTGACAGGACGCGGCGGCGTTCACGTCGTAACCGTGAACGATTACCTCGCTTCGCGCGACGCCGAATGGATGGGCCAGATACATCGCTCTCTCGGTCTCGAAGTCGGTTGTATCCAGAACGACATGGACGACTTCGAACGCCAAACAGCCTACGCCGCAGACATCACGTACGGTACCAACAACGAATTCGGTTTCGACTATCTCCGCGACAACATGAAGTTTGATCTCGCTACCTGCGTGCAGCGTGGTCACTACTTTGCGATCGTTGACGAAGTCGACTCGATCCTGATCGACGAAGCGCGCACGCCGCTGATTATCTCCGGTCCATCTGACGAAGCTACCGACAAGTACAAGAACGCCGACGCGATCATTCCGCACCTCAAGAAAGGCGAAGAGGTCGATGGTAAAAAGACCGGCGAATACGTCGTGGACGAAAAGGCCCACACGGCCGTGCTCACCGAAGAAGGTGTTGATAAAGCTGAACGGCTGTTGGGTGTCGGCAATCTTTACGATCCTTCCAACATGGAGTTGCTCCACTGCGTCGAGCAGGCTCTGAAGGCGCACACGCTTTACAAACTCGATCACCAGTATGTGGTCCAGGACGGCGAAGTAATCATTGTTGACGACTTCACCGGCCGTTTGATGAAAGGCCGGCGCTGGTCAGACGGCTTGCACCAGGCCGTCGAAGCGAAGGAAGGCGTCGAGATCGAAAAAGAGAACCAGACGCTCGCGACGATCACGCTGCAAAACTATTTCCGCCTGTACGAGAAACTCTCAGGCATGACCGGTACCGCCGAAACAGAAGCGGCGGAATTCGCGTCAACTTACAAACTCGACGTCATCGTGATCCCAACGCACATGCCGATGGTTCGTACCGACAACTCGGACGTGATCTATCGCACGTTGCCGGAGAAATGGGATGCGGTGATCGAGCAGATTAAGGAGTGTTACACGAAAGGGCAGCCGGCGCTGGTCGGTACTGTTTCGGTGGAAAACTCGGAACTGATCGCGCGACGGTTGTTGAAGGAATCTGTACCGCACAACGTGCTGAACGCGAAGTATCACGAGCGTGAAGCAGAGATTGTGGCCCAGGCGGGCAGAAAAGGCTCAGTGACGATCGCCACTAACATGGCGGGTCGTGGTACCGACATTCTGTTAGGCGGCAATCCCGATTTCATGGCGCGCGAGTTTTTGAAGCGCGACGAGATCGATCCTGACGAAGCCACTGAGGAGCAGTGGAAAGTCGCTTTCGAGCGTGCGAAGCGTATCGTCGAAGACGAACACCAGGAAGTGGTATCACTTGGCGGTCTGCACATCGTCGGTACTGAACGCCACGAGTCACGCCGCATCGACAATCAGCTCCGTGGTCGTGCCGGCCGCCAGGGCGATCCGGGTTCCTCAAGGTTCTTCCTCTCGTTGGAAGACGATCTGATGCGCATCTTTGCGGGCGATAAAGTCAAAGCATTGATGCAACGGCTCGGTATGGAGAAGGGCGTCGCGATCGAATCGAAGATGGTTTCGAAGCGAATCGCCGCCGCGCAGAAGTCTGTTGAAGGGCGTAACTTCGAAGCTCGTAAACACCTGCTTGAATATGACGACGTAATGAACAAGCAGCGCGAGACGATTTATGGTCTGCGCCGGCAGTTGATGGAAGAACCGGACCAGCGGGAGTACCTGATGGGTGATCCGCCGGCCGCCGGTGTTGCCTACGATTTGCTGTCAGACATCACGCGTCAGTATCTGAATCCGGATGTTTCACCTGACGATTGGGACGTCGAAAACTACAAGCTGCAAATCAAGACGATTTATGACTTCGACGCTGATCGTGAAGGACTCGATCTACAGCGTCTTACGTCGCAGGAAGTCGTCGAGGCGATTTGGGAACAACTCAAAGTTAAGTACCAGTACAAAGAAGAGCAGATTGGCCCGGAAGCGATGCGTACGTACGAGCGCATCATCATGCTCAACATTATCGACGCGCAGTGGAAAGACCACCTGCTGTCACTGGACCATCTGAAACAGGGAATCGGACTCGTTGGTTACGGACAGAAGGATCCGCTTGTTGAGTATAAGAAACAGAGTTTCGATCTGTTCCAGGAGATGCTCGATCGCATTGACACCACCACGATCCGTTCGCTCTTCAATCTTCAGGTTGTTTCCGAGCAAGCTCCCGAAACGTTGCAGCAGCGGCGCATGGCGCGTCGTCCGGGTGCGTTGAGATTTACCGGACCAAACCAGGGCGCAGCGCCCGCCGGAGAAGAAGACGGGAAGGTGAAGACTGTCGTCCGCGATCAGCCGAAGGTTGGACGCAACGAGCCTTGCCCGTGCGGGTCTGGAAAGAAATACAAAAAGTGTCACGGCATCTCCGCCTGATTTGAGCTCCAATCCTGTAGTTCAAGCGATCATTAGCGGCAGCGCTCCCCAGCCTGCGCGCCTTGCGGCCGCGCGCGGAATGTTGCCGCTACAGCAGAATGAACTGCTTGAGATTCTCGTCGCACTTGCCGGCAACGACGATCCGGAACTAGCGTCGGCCGCAAAAGAAACTCTCAAATCTGAGACTCCTGAAGACCTGTTAATCGCTGCCACTGCCGGCGACACTGCGCCGAGTGTTCTCGCTTACCTCGCGACTCAACCTGATTACACATTCAAGATTTACGAAGCCGCAATCCTCAACGCAAATACACCGGACAACGCGCTTGCAAGACTCGCCGCGTCAACGTCGCATGGTCAATTGCTCGAGTTAATCGCTATCAACCAGCAGCGGCTCGTGCGTGCTCCCGAGTTAATCGAAGCAATTCTTTCAAACCCCGCACGAACGGGAGAAGCGGAACGTCGAGCGCGTGAAACGCGCAAAGAGTTCTTCGAAAAAGAACGCGGTGCCCGTCAGATTGCCGACGAACTTCGAGCCCGCGGTCAAACGGCGGCGGCTGAGTTTTTCGAAACCGCAGAGTTAACAACGCCAACCGGCGAGCTGAGTTTTGACGATGCGTGGTTGATAGCTCAGCACATCGAAGTTTCTGACGACGATATCGACGATAGCTGGCTACCGGCAGAACGCTACGCGGAGCTCATTCCGGAAACTGCGGCTGAAAGCTCTGCGAATGTTCAGCGCATTCTGGAGCACGAGCGGCTCGAATCAGGCGGAGAAGTCAAGGCGGAACGCGTTTCGCTGATTCGCCGGATCATGTTTATGAACACGAAGGACCGGATCAAGCTTGCGCTGAAAGGCGACCGCGAAGCGCGAAGCATCCTGATCCGCGATCCCAACAAGGTGGTTTCTTCAGCGGTCGTGAACAATCCGCGAATCACTGAACAGGAGATCGAGAACATCGCAGGCATGCGAACCGCAGCGGATGAAGTCCTGCGGTTGATCGCGTTGAACCGAAGCTGGGCGCGTGCTTATCCGATAATTCACAACCTCGCACGTAACCCCAAAACTCCAATTCCCACAGTAATGAACATCCTCCCTCGTATCCGCACGAAGGACCTGCAGGGCCTCTCTCAGAACCGAAACGTCTCGGAGATGGTGCGCCGCCAAGCCACTCGTCTGGCCCAAGCTCGCACTGGCGACTGAAGTGTTACGAGTTTTTTGCGAAATAGTTAATAATGTTCTTGACAGGTCACAAATAAACCGTATAATTTCGCACACATCGGAAATAGTAAGGTTCTTTGCTGTTTTGAAAAAGGCTGTGGGTGCCAATTGGCTGGTGCGTATAACGCTATCTTTTGACCCGTGTTTTTACCCGCAAGATGCGCCGCCCGTCAGGACCGTTTGAAGTATTGAATGGTTCTCATGCTTTGGATTGCCACCCTGTTTGCCCGAACCCTGCCCTTTAACGCTTCGCCCCGTCAGTTCTTGGAACCGGCGGGGCCCCTCTCTTTCAGGCGTATGGTTTTTCTTAAACTCGTGCCGGCGACTCGGCCGATTCCATTTCGCCGGTCGCGTGGGATTCAGGGATGACGTGGCCGCACATGCGAGCAAATAGTTTCTCGTACTGGTCCACCACGGTGTCCCAATCGTATTTACTCCGAATGCGGAGTTGCGCTCGATGGCGGTAGGCTTGGACGAGGGAACCATCGCGCAGCACGCGTTGCAGCTTAGCGGCCAAATCGTATTCGTCGATGTAAGGCACGCCGGCGTCACCCACGACCTCTATGTTTTCCGGCGTGGCTAGCGTCAAAACGCAGTTTCCGTAGCCCATTGCCTCCAGCAACGCTGGATGTGTTCCGCCAACCTCAGTGGCGTGGACGTAACAATAAGCGTTCTGCTGCAATGCGCGATAATCCTGACCAAAGACAAAACCGGTGAAGATGATTCGTTTATCGCCGCGGGCGCGCGCCCTTAAGTCGCTGATGTAGCTTTCAGCATAAGGTGCGTCGCCAACAATCAGCAGGCGGTATGCTGTGCGGACTTTTTTAAATGCTTCGATGACGAGCTGGGCATTGTTCTCGGGTTCGAGACGGGAAACGTACAGAACGTACCTGTTCGGCTCGACGCGCCACTTTTTGACCAGTGCTCGATCTGGGCGCCGCTCCACTTCACTTCCGTACGCGATCATCGTCGACTGCGCTTTGTGACGAACCTGGTAGTAATCCTGAATGACCTGCGCGTCGGTCACCATTTCGTTAGGCAACACCGTGGATAGATATTCAGCGAGCCTGTAGTAGCGTCGGCCCAACCAGCCCCACTTCTTGCGTTTGTGTTCGAGACCGTCGACGTTGACTACGACTGGTGTTCCGGTCAGTCGCAGGATTGGACAGAACGGAGCATTAGCGGAATTACAGATCAGGGCTGCGTCGAAACGGCGCGAGACTCCGTGGAGCGCGGAGAGAAACGTGTGGATGACCGTGTCGAAATACTTGTGACGAATTGTGGGTAACACTTCGAGCCGCACGCCGTGATATTCCAACTGCCTCGGTGAAACATAGTGGGAGCGGCAGTAGACCGTCACCTCGTGGCCGCGAGCCACGAGACGCGTCGAGAGATGTTCTGCGAAGGTCTCAAACCCGCCGTAGCTGGCGGGAATACCTCGCGTTCCGAGGATAGCAATACGCATGGCTTAGTTAGCTGGCCGCCGACCGGTATGACTTCCGAAACACCTGCTCGTAGACTGTTAATGTTTGGCGCGCCGTGTCTGGCCAATTAAACGTTTCAGCGCGCTTACGACCTTTGACGCTCAACTCATTGCGCAGTTCCGAATTCTTCATCAATTCGCTGATTGCGGCCGCAATTGCCGAGACGTCAAACGGATCGACTTTCAACCCGGCATCACCCACAACTTCCGGCAAACTCGTTGCGTTTCCCACGATCACCGGCGCGCCACATTTCATTGCCTCGAGCGGTGGTAAACCAAAGCCCTCGAAGTATGACGGATAAACGAAACAGAGCGCCCCGGAATACAGTGGCGGCAAATCTGATTCGGGAATATAACCCGTTAGTACAACTGAATCGCTAACGCCTGCTTCTTCAATTACGCGCATGGTCTCGTCGTATAGCCATGCCCGTTTACCTACTATGACGAGTTTGGGAAATCTATTTCCGCCAGGGGCGCCTCGCAACGACGCGTACGCTTTCACTAAACGCGCCAGATTTTTGCGGGGCTGAATGGAACCGACCGAGAGAACGTAATCCTGGTCTATCCCGTAAGTGTGTCGCACACGTTGAAGTTCCTTATCGTCGGTGACCGGTGCGAAGTGTGCGGGAGCTGCGAGTGGAATCGCTGCGATCTTATCTGGTTCGATGCCGTAAGTTTCCACGACGTCTTGCCGTGTGTGCTCCGAGAGCGTCAGGATTTTCGCGGCCCGACGGGCAGAATGCCGCACTGTTAGTCGCAACTGAGTGCGGCTTCGGCGATGGAAAGTTTGAGGCAAGTGCTCGAAGGAAAGATCGTGAATACTGACGACCACCGGGCATGGGCAAAGCGGCGGCGCCGTGAATTGCACGTGCAGGACATCCACCGGATGTTTACGAAGTTCTGCGCTGAGCGTGAGCGGAATCCGGATCAACGGAGTGTGAGGCAGGGTTGTATGAACTTTGAAATTAGGCCAGCGCTGGTGAAAGCGTTTATAGGCTTCAGTAGTCGTGACGTAGAGTACGTACTCGTTGACGTCATCGATCTGCGCGAGCGCCTCGATCAGGTTGGTGGCGTAGCTTTCGTTGCCTCCGAGCTTCGTCCCAACAGAATGCGCATCGATGGCGATCCGCAACGGTCTTCTCCGTTCAAGGTCTGTACGTCAAACAGCTTGGGCCTGACTGCGATATCAGCCTACTTGCTCTTTGCGGCCGCAGAAGCCTGCGACTCGTCAGTTTGCTGACCGCGCGTGTCGCGCTCGCGAATACGAGCCGCCTTGCCGCGGAGTCCGCGCAGGTAGTAGAGCTTAGCGCGACGGACGCGTCCCCGCTTCACGAGGTCGATGTGGTCGATGATCGTCGCGTGTAGCGGGAAGATTCTTTCAACGCCGACGCCAAAGCTGGTCTTGCGTACGGTGATCGTCTCGCGTGCGCCGCCATGTTTGCGCGCGATTACGACACCTTCGAAAGCCTGCAGTCTTTCCTTGGTTTCCGACTCTTTAATGCGGACATGAACGCGGACCGTGTCGCCCGGCTGAAACTCGGGAATATTCTTCCGCAACTGACTCTCTTCAATCTTATCCAGTCGATTCATTGTAAATGCTCCTTCTTTCCGCGTTCACTCAAGTTCAACTATTCAGTAAATCCGGGCGCTTGCGCCGAGTCTTTTCCATTGCTGCCTGCTTTCGCCAGCGTGCGATCTCCGCGTGATTTCCGCTCAATAAAACTTCCGGGACTTTCATGCCGCGGAAATCCGGCGGCCGCGTGTATTGCGGATGGTCCAACAGACCTTCCGAAAACGATTCGAACACCGCCGACGTTTCGCTACCCAACGCGCCTGGCACCAACCGAACCACGGCATCAATCAAAACCATCGCGGCAGGTTCGCCACCCGACAGCACATAATCGCCGATCGATATCTCATCAGTGACCAATGCTTCGGAGACTCGTTCGTCAACGCCTTCGTAGCGGCCACACAGAAGCACGATCTGTGAGTCGCTCTGCGAAAGATCCTGGGCCAACGACTGCGAAAAAACCTCGCCTTGCGCCGACAACAGAACCACGCGTGTCTTCGGTGGCAAGTCTTCGCGCCGGCTTGCGCCCGTCAGCGCCTCAACACCTGCAAAGATCGGTTCGGGCTTGAGCACCATGCCATCGCCGCCGCCGAACGGCCGGTCATCAACGACGTGGTGCTTATCGGTGGTCCACTGCCGCAGGTCATGCGCTGCGATCTGGACCAACCCGGCGTTACGCGCGCGTCTCACGATTCCGCAGTCGATCGCTTCGCGGAAGAACTCGGGAAAGATCGTGATGATATCGAAGCGTAACATCGCTCAAAGATCTACAACTCGAGTAACCCTTCGGGCGGGTCGATAACAATTCTTTTGGCCGAGGTGTCTATTTCAACGACGATTGGCGCGGCCAGTGGAACGAGTTGTTCCTTTTCGCTCTCGTCAGTAACCACAAGGATTTCGGCTCCGCCCGTTCTCATTACCGAACGAACCCGGCCGATGCTTCGCTCGCCGACCTTCACCGTACAACCTTCGAGTTCCCAATCGTAAAACTCGTCTTCAGCGAGTTGAACTCGATCGGATTCCGGAACAGCGAATTCATAGCCGACTAACTCTTTCGCCTTATCAACGTCGTCGTAATCGGCGAGTTTCAGAACGACCCGGTTCTTTTGAAACCAGAAATCTTCGAGTTGCGCCGTCCTCCGTTCGCCTGACGGGGAAACCAGAACGAGTTCATCAAGGCCTTCAAATCGCTCAGGAAAGTCTGTCAAAAGCTCGGCGACAATCTCTCCTTTGAGACCGTGGGTTCGCACCGCTCGAGCGATCACAATCAAATCCTCGGAGCCGGCGTCGTCCATCTGGCTCACTCCACGATTTCCAGAAGGTATCGTCGATTCTGTTTGGAGCCAGCGATTCTTGCCAAAGATCTAAGGGCACGAATTGTCTTGCCCTGTTTACCAATAATCTTGCCGATGTCCTGAGGTGCAACACGCACTTCGATCAACGTTGCGCCGTTACGTTGCTCGACTTCGCGAACGTCTACCGTCTCTTTGTCGTCGACCAGCGACTTAACGATCATCTCGATGGCGTCTCGCATGGCTTCCGTCTAGTCAGAGACTGTTAGGCTTGTGCTTCAGCGGCAACAGCGGTTTGTGCCTTCGCGCTGGCCTTGATCAGGCGGTTGACGGTTTCCGTCGGTTGCGCGCCTTTTCCGATCCAATAATTGACTCGCTCCAGGTTCAAATTGATCTCTGCCGGATTGCGAGTGGGGTTGTAAGTGCCCAGGTTCTCAAGATAGGCGCCGTCGCGTTTCGACTGCTTCTCTTTGACAACCACTCGATACGACGGGCTCTTCTTCGCCCCGGTACGCATTAACTTAATCGCTAACAAGTTGGTTCTCCTATCGTCGTCGTTTCTTTCGTTTCTTCTTCAGTTTTTTTCTCGATGGACCAACCGGCCCAGCCGGCAGCGAGGGCATTTCGCCACCATCACCAGCAAAACCACCCATATCCGGGATGCCGGTGATCTTTCTCATCATCTTGCCCTTTAGTCCGCCGCCGCCAAACAGCCCGGAACCGGAAAGCTGTCTCATCATCTGCCGCATCTCGACGTACTGCTTGACGAGTTGATTCACACTCGCGACGTTAGTGCCCGAGCCGCGAGCAATGCGCCGCCGTCGATTAGCGTTCAGTATCCGATGATCGTTGCGCTCTTCCCACGTCATCGAGTCGATGATGGCTTCCGTGCGCTTGAGCTCCTGCTCCATCTGCTTCGACTGCTCTTCCGACAACTGCGGCATTCCCATGCCACCGAGAAGCTGGTCAGGCAGCAGCTTCATTATTTTTGAGAAAGAGCCGAGCTTCTTGACCTGGCGCAATTGCGACCGAAAGTCGTCCAACGTGAACTCGTTCTGTTGCAGCTTCTTGAGCTGTTCCTCGGCTTCGCCCTGATCGACCTTTGCTTGTACTTCTTCGATCAGCGACAAAACGTCGCCCATGCCGAGAATGCGCTGCGCAACTCTGTCGGGATAGAACGGCTCGAGCGCATCGTAGCGTTCGCCGACACCAACGAACTTCACCGGCTGCCCGGTGACCTGCTTGATTGAAAGCGCCGCACCGCCACGTGCGTCGCCGTCCATCTTCGTCAGAACGACACCGGTAATGCCAACGCGACGGTGAAACTCCTCAGCGGAACGAACGGCATCCTGACCAGTCATCGCGTCAGCGACGAACAGCGTTTCCGAGGGATGCGTTTCGCTTTTGATCGCGACCAGTTCTTCCATCAACGCATCGTCGATGTGCAAACGCCCGGCAGTGTCAATCAGCAGCGTGTCAAAACCAGTTTGCTGCGCATGCTTGAGAGCACCGCGGACGAGCGTGAGCGGGTCGTCGGTTTGCGGATCTTCAAAGATCTGTTGGCCAGTCGCCTTGGCGATGACCTTCAACTGTTCGCGCGCGGCTGGACGATAAACGTCGACTGAAAGCAACAGCGGCTTCCGATCCTGGTTTGCCGCTAACCATCGCGCAATCTTGCCGGTGGAAGTGGTTTTGCCGGAGCCCTGAAGCCCGACCATCATCACCGTGTTCGGAATCTGTTTGGTAAAAACGAGGCGCGAAGACTGGCCTCCAAGTAACTCAACCAGTTCGTCGAAAACGATCTTTACGACCTGCTCCGACGGTTTGAGTTCCTGCCAAACCTGCTGCCCTTCCGCCTTCTGCTGAACCGAAGCAATAAAGTCTTTGGCGACTTTATAGTTGACGTCCGCTTCCAGTAAGGCCAGGCGGATCTCACGCAGCGCCGCGTCAACGTGCTCCTTTGTAAGAACGCCTTCGCCCCGCAGATTCTTCAGCGTGCGCTTTAATTTATCCGAGAGCGACTCAAACATATAACACTAGGCGTAGCTCCGCGCTGCGGACGGAAACGGAAATGATAGCGGCCGAGTTTAGGGGTGTCAAGGCGCGTAAACCACAGTGCCGTCGCGGTTTCTAGTAAGCTCTTTTTAACTCGAGTCGAGTGCTTTGTACGCAAAGAAACTGTACGCATTTCGCCTCATGTGTTAAATTCACCACGAATCAAGCGTTCGCGCGGCTAAACCGTAAAGCTGAAGCACGTGAGACGGTTCCCTCCCAGAGCAGAGAAGTGAAAAGTCCGCTCGATTGAACTTTTATAGGTCTTAAATGGACAAACGTGTCAGTCACGTGCCCCATGGGCGTGACGCGGAAAACTCCCCTACGGATCGGGGTGTGGTCGATCTCGCTGATGCGCGTGTGAGAATACGCTCGCGAGTTAAGCCAACCACCGAATCGCTCACGCAGGAACTCGATGAAATTCGTTCGCTGCTGGACCAGGGACTTTCCACCGATGCCAAGGGTCGACTGTCAATTCTGATCTCAAACGCCCGCAATCATGCGTCCGTACTGGCGCTGGCCCGTTGCGCTCTCTCCACAGCTCTTGAACAACAGGGTCACTATCGCGATTCGCTGGCCGCAGTCTCGATGTATGAGACTCCGGAGTCGCGTGCAAAGCTCGACAACGAAACTACCAGTTTTCTTCGTGTTCAGATCGGACTAGCCCACAACTACAACGGCGATCATCCCAAAGCGATCGCGATGTTGAAATCTACGTTGCGTGATCAGGTGGAAACCGGGAGCGCAAATCTGGGCCATATCTATGCGGCGTTGTCGCGCGTGTATCGAACCATCAGTGAGTATCCAATCGCGCGTGACTATGCTCAGCGCGCGCTCGAGAGTTTTCGGCAGAGTGGCGACTGGCGCGGATTGGCCGAAGGCTATTTCGGCGTCGGCGTTGCCGACATTCACGAAGGAAACTACGAGTCAGGCTTAGAGAATCTCGAACAAGCGTTGAAGCTCATCGGCGATCATCCGGCTGCCTATGTTCTCGGCAGAACATACGCAAACATGGCCGGCGCCTGCTGGTTTTTGAAACGTCCGCAGGAAGGTATCGATTACCTCAAGAAAGCGATCACCTATTACGAGCGGACCGATCACAAGACAAACGCCGCAGACGGTTATAACAACCTCGGCATCAATCTCGTACTTATCGGTCAGTGGGATCGCGCTCAGGAAGCGCTCGAGCGAGCCTTGGCGCTTGCGACGGAAGTTGATGAACGCGGCGCTAAAGTGCCGATGATTCTGGATTCGCTTGGCGAGTTGCACATGCTTCGAGGCGATCTGGACCAGGCGAAAGACTATCTCAGCCGCGCCGTTGCCTTAGCCACTGAAAATGGAAACAAGTGGTACGCCGCGCAAGCACTGCGCACACTGGCGCGATGTTACGTCGCCGTTGCCGATCCGGAAAAGGCATTGGCGAAGGCCCGCGAAGCGCTGACGCTGGCGGAAAACATTGGCGACCGCCAGGCAATTTGCGAGTCGCGATTGATTGCCGCCGAAGCCTACTTGCAAACTGGCGAACTCGACGAATGCACGCGTGAGCTTCAGTTTGTAAGCGATCAGACGACCGACTCGGCTACCGATCTGGGTTTCACCGGCGACGCTCACCGCCTCAACGGCATGCTGAACATGGTCCGCAACGATCCAGCCGCTGCGGCTCAGCATTTTGGCAGTAGTGTTTCTATCTTCGACATGTTGGGCGATCGATATCGCGCGGCCCGCGCACATCTGGAACTCGGAAGAGCGTATGCGACCATCTTGCCGGATCGGGCCGTCGAGCATCTGAGCCGCGCGCTGAACACGTTTAGAGAACTCGGTGCGCGTATCGATCTATCGCGTGCAGAGGAAGAACTGCGTGATCTGGCGCGTTCCACTCCCGAGAGAAACCAGGAACAGTCGGCGTTAACTCAGTTGTTGACATTGCGTTTGGCTGAAGCGGTCGCCTCGCGCGAACTCTTGTTACGCGAACTTGCGGCAGTGATGCGTCAGGAGACTGGCGCGCAACGCGTGCTCATTACTGAAAAAGGCGAACGCAACGAACCGCGCGTCGTCATCGCGATGGGTTGCACACCCGCTGACAGTATCAAGATTGCGGTGGAGCTCAACGATATTGATGACGAGCAATCGCGCCAGCGCTACTGTAAGAAGTATGACGTTGAGTTGATTCCGTTGAAATCGTCAAACGCTCCGCCGGCTCTGATGTATCTCGCGCCGCGAAATCGTTCTTCGTTGCCCAAGGGTGTGGCGCTCGAGCCGTTGCTTCGCGTCGTTGAATTGGGAATGGATGTTTGCGCGCTGCGAGCGGGAGCGCAGAAGACGGGCAGTAACGAACATTCCGACGAACTGGCCGGCACAAGTCTGATGCCCGGGTTCATTCATTCAAGCCCGGCTATGACGCAGTTGGTGGAAGAGGTCCACAAAATCCGTTCGTCGGATGTGACTGTCTTAGTCACCGGTGAATCAGGCACGGGCAAGGAACTGGTTGCCCGAGCGATACATGCGATCTCGTCACGACGTGCGAAGGTTTTTGTCCCGTTCAACTGTACAGCCGTGCCGAAGGAGCTTTCTGAAGGCTATCTGTTTGGTTACCGTCGAGGCGCGTTCACTGGTGCGGTCCATGACTCGCACGGCGTGATTCGCACGGCTGCGGGTGGAACGTTGTTCCTCGACGAGGTTGGCGATCTTCCGCTCGACGTTCAACCGAAACTACTTCGGTTCCTGCAGGAAGGCGAGATTCAGCCGCTGGGCGAACAGCGACCGAGTAAAGTTGATGTGCGTATTATCGCGGCGACCAATACGGATCTCGAGGACATGGTGGCGCAAGGTCGTTTTCGTGAGGATCTCTATTACCGTTTGAACGTGATCCGATTGCGCGTGCCGCCGTTGCGCGAGCGTCGTTCGGAGATTCCGACGATAGTCAATTACTACGTCAATCATTACTCAGCCAAGTTTGGCCGCAAAGACATACAGATCACGCCGCAGGCAGTCGATCTTTTGATGGTCAGCGACTGGCCTGGAAATGTGCGTCAGCTTTGTAATGAGATTCAGCGCACAGTAGCGCGCGCTGAAGATGGAACGATAATCACTCCTGAACAGTTGTCACCGGAGTTGAAGCGCACTTCTTCACCGACGACTCCTTCGACAGCAGCTTCAATTGCGTCGATGCCTTCGTCCAGCTTGCAAGGTGGAGGCACTCTCGCCGATGCCTTGGCCGAGGTAGAACGTCGAATGATCTCCGATGCGTTGCGCCGGCACGGCGGCAACATCTCACGCGCCGCGCGTGAACTCGGCCTCACAAGGCGCGGTTTGTACCTCAAACTCGAACGTCACGAATTGAGCGTAAGCGCGTCCAAGGCAGGTTAATTCCTGCGGTCCTACATCCCCTTTTAACTGACTAAACCGTCGTCAACTCCATCACTAACGAAGGTGTGTGAGAGTTAGGTAGTTGCGAGTTTCCGTTGCGCAATCTCCTGCGCTATGTCGCAGATCTTGTTGATGTCGAAGGGTTTTGCGACCACCCAGTCGGCATTAACTGCGTTGCGTGTCTGAATGCTGATGGCGTCGGCCCAACCGCTGATGATGGCGAGTGGCATCGTCTTCGAACGTTCGCGGATTTCGGTGCAGAGTTCCCAACCGCTCATTTCAGGCATGCCGATGTCGGTGAAGACGGCGTCGAACCTGCCGCCACACTGATCGTAGAGTGCCAGCGCGATCTCTCCGCTTTGTGCCGCAACCACTTCGCAGCCTTCAGCTTCCAGGGCTTCAATAAGTACTTCGCGCACGTGCGTTTCGTCGTCAACGACCAGCACGCGGATCTTATCGTCTGAGATAGCCGCGACGGAGTTGGTCAATTGTGCGCCAACGTTCGCAGATGCCGGCAACACCTTCGGAAGTGAGATCTTGAAGGTCGTGCCGCTGCCGGGTTCGCTCTCCACTTCTATTGAGCCTTCGTGACGGCGGATGATACCGAAGCTGACGGCCAGGCCCATGCCAGTGCCGGCCTTGCCTTTAGTAGTGAAGAACGGGTCGAAGAGTCGTTGTTTTACATCCGGGCCCATGCCGGTTCCGGTATCGCTCATGCAGACAACCACGCGCTCGCGGCTTTCCTGAGTGGCCAGACGTATTTCGCCGCCCGATGGCATCGCGTCGATCGCGTTGTAGATCATGTTGACGAGCACCTCGCGGAGTTCCACGGCATCGCCCTTGACGTAAGCCTGGCAATCGGCGTGCAGAGCAAACCGTATCTGGGCAAACTCTGAGCGTGACTCCCAGCGTGGGCGGGTCATCTCGCATGCGTCTTTGAGCAGATCGGCGATGGCAATGATTTCGAACTCGCGGCTGGGCCGTTGGCGGGCGAAATCCTGAATACGGCGGATTATGTGCGCGCCGTCTTCCGCGCTCTTGATGATGAGGTCGAGTCCTGCCTCAACCTTCGACTTGTCGTTGCTATTACGAAGGATGAGCTGGGCGCGGCCGAGAATGCCGGTTAGGGTGTTGTTAACGTTGTGGGCGACGCCGAAGGAGAGTTCGCCGAGTGCGGCCATTTTTTGGGCGTGGATCTCCTGTTCGCGTTGGGCTTCGTGACGGCTGTGGGCGTCGGCGATCATTTCGAGGCATTTGCGGAGACGCTCGCGGGTGGCGTGTTGTTGGGAGTTGGCGAGGAGTTGATTGGCCTGGGCGCCGATTTCGCGGCGTTCGTCGTCGGGGAGTTGCTCGCACATTTCCTCGATCATGACGAGGAGGGCGCGTCCGGCGCCTTCGCGGTCGCCGCAGCGTTCCGCGACTCTGCGGGCGCGTTCGAGGATTGGTTTCGCATCCTGGCGCTGGCCAAGGCGGCAGAGGATTAGGCCCTGCGTCGTGAGCGCCTCCGCAAGTAATGCGTCCTCACCGCTGTCCTCGAGAATGCTGACAGCAAGTTCGATAGAACGTTCAGCTTGATCGTAATTCTCCGATGTCAAGTATAGCCGGGCCAGTGTCTCATCGACCTGCGCGCAGCCAATGTTATCGGCAAAGTCATTGAACAGCGTACGTGCTCGCTCGAGATGCTTCTGCGCTTCCGTAAATCTCTGGAGGTTGAGTAAGAGAAACCCACGATTGTTTTCAACTGCCGCAACATACCTGAAATTACCTAATAGTTCGAATTGGAGAGATGCCTCCTCATAGTGAGACAAAGCACAATCGAAATCAGACACCCGCGAATCCGCCTCAGCTAAATCCTTCAGAGTGTTAGCCATTTCAGTGTGAAAACGCCCCTTGGTCCAGGCGCTTACAAACGGTTGGAGCAATGAAGCCTCTTTAAGAAGGCCCACGGCTTGCTGCAAATGACCAGAATGTCGCTCTACAATGGCCAATCTGATAAGGGCAACGGCTTTCAGTTCGCAATCTTGTTCACCTAGACTCGCAACGCACTTGCTCAGTGTTGAATAAGCTAAATCGAAAAGTCCTTGGTGATAGTAGCAACATCCCAATTCAATGCGAGCTTGTGTGGTCTTTTGAAATTCGCCGGTCTGCTCAAACAAGGCGATCGCTCCACAAATCAGCATTTCGGCCAACCGCTGACCACCAGAAACTTGCCTAGCTCTTGAGATCGCATCAGTTAAAGAGCCTGCTGTTAAGAGCAATTCGCCAGCTGTGATCGAGGTGAGACCCGCATGATTCGGCCACTCACCTGGTTTCCACCACGAAGCCAACGCGGCGCAACCACCATCGTAGTCGCCCGTTATTATTTTTTCCCAGGCCAAAGTGCAACTCGCTATTACATGTTGACTTTCGTCGAGCGAGACTCGCAAGTTTTCTCCACGCATATCCGCTGAGTAGGCAGTATCCAATGCTACGGTTGTATACAAAGTATGCTTCATCAGTCGAACCGAGCTTTTTCACAAAACATTCGCATGACTTCGCCTAATTGCAAAAGCTGTTTACTAGGTTCACACTTCTCGCCAATTGCGCGTTCGCAGTAACACCGTCTTGTCGACCCGCTAAACTGCAGCATCAGAATCATTTAACGCGGTGTTGATGGATGCGTCGCTTTGGCACGCGGATTGAAAACGGCTAAACCATCAAGCTAGTTGGTCGGTCCTAGGAAAAGCGTAGCGAGCACCATTCGAAGAACCGACCTTACCCCTGACGGTTTACACCAGGAGACGATATGAGAACATTCAAATTCATTGCATACGCGGCCGTTTTGGCAGCATCGTTGACCACAACTGTGGTTGCAAAATCCGGGACCATTTCGACGACGCGCACCGGCACCATTTCGACGACGCGCAC
>Ga0070698_100003556_pt1 | contig 17114 bp, 18 predicted proteins | sample KBSK1502metaG_FD_65477 | JGI IMG/M metagenome (GOLD analysis project Ga0070698, IMG submission 65477) | Corn, switchgrass and miscanthus rhizosphere microbial communities from Kellogg Biological Station, Michigan, USA - KBS K1-50-2 metaG | ecosystem: Host-associated > Plants > Roots >...
CGGCTTCCCAAGTGCCCGGGCTGGCCAGATAGGTCTCGTGCCACAGGCCGACCGCAGGGCCGTCGAGAGCCTCGCGCAGGTAGCGCTGCCACGCCTCGCGGTGCGGCAGGGCGTGGTCGCGGGCGTACTCGTCGAGCGCGTCGAAGGAATCCCAATACTGCACGGCGAGCCTGCCGACGAGCCACGCGGTCACGATCGCCCAGGTGGGTGGTCGGGCGGTCGACCGGGCGCAGTCCGCCGCCGTCTCACTGACCCTCGATCCGCCGACGCCGACGTCGCTTGCCGCTGGGCGCAAACGACGACCGTCAGCGCCACCCTGACCGACGCGGGCCTAGGCGCAATCTCCGACGCCTCCGTGAGCCTGAGCGGATCCGAGGACTGGACCATCACGCCGACCACGCCGATCCCGCTGGGCACAATCGCGACGGGCGAGTCCAAGACGGCCAGCTGGAGCGTCACCGCGCCCGCCGGCGCGGGCGGAACCGCGTCGCTCCGCGCGACCGCCACGGTGTCGGTCAACACCTCAGCCGGGTTCTCCGCACCCGCCTCGATCAAGATCACCGGCTGAGCTCGATCCCGTCCACTCCGACGTGGCCTTTACCGCCCGCCACCTGATGGTCAGCAAGGTCCGCGGGCACTTTACCCGCCTGGAGGGCGAGGTCGTCACCGCCGCCGACCCCCGCGTCTCCACCGTGAACGCCACGATCGACCTCGACTCGATCGACACCAACAACGCCCAGCGCGACGACGACCTGCGCGGGTCCAACTTCTTCGGGGTCGACGAGCATCCAGGATGACCTACCGCTCCACCGGCATCCGCCACAGCGAGGACGGCTTCGACGTCGACGGCGAGCTGACGCTGCACGGGGTGACCCGGCAGGTGACGCTGGCCCTGGACGTCAACGGGTTGGCCCGCGACCCCTTCGGCGGCACCCGCGCCGGGTTCTCGGCCACAGCCGCTACCTGGCCGCACATGGTGCCCAGAAGCTGTTCAGCGCCTTCGACGGGCGCGGCCTGGAGGCGTCCGCCGCCAGCTTCGACAAGATCGGCCTTCGACCAGGCCGGCCGATGGCGACGCTGGCGGCAACCTCCGAGCTGGCCGGTGGCCTCTGACGGTCGCGGAGCCGTGCGGCTGTGGCGCTCTGAGCAGCCCCGCCGGCCGATCGCGCACCTGGCCGGCGAGCTGGGCGTGCACCCTGAAGCCCTGCGCAACCGGATCCGCCAAGATGGGGCCAACCGCGGCGAGCGGGGTGACGGGGCGGCGAGAGCGGTTCTCGCCGCCGAGCTCGACGCTTCCCGGACGAGGTGACCCGCATGGTCGACCAGTATCGTATCGGGATCGTTTCGGGCCGAGCCGATCTGCCGGGTCCTGCAGGTGCCGACCAGCACCTACACGCCCACAAGCATCACCAGCCCTCGGCACGCGACCAGCGCGACGAGCGGCTCAGGACCGAGATCCGGCGCGTATGGAAGGAGAACTTCCAGGTGTACGGGGCCCACAAGGCCTGGCGGCAGCTCTGAAAGTCACCGGTTATTCGGTACAACCGTAAGTCTGGGAGGCGTCGTTGGCCTGGATACTGCTCACTGGCGCGATCGCTTCGGAGGTCATCGCCACCACCGCGCTCAAGCTCAGCAACGGCTTCACGCGGCCGGCTCCGAGCATCGTCGTCGCCGTCGGCTATCTGCTGTCCTTCGCCCTGCTCGCCCAAGCGCTCAAGCTCCGGCTACAGGTCAGCGTCGCATACGCGGTCTGGTCAGGCGCTGGCACCGCGGCAATCACCGTGATCGGGATGCTGTTGCTGAACGAGCCGCTCACCGCCGCAAAGGGGGTTGGTATCGCGCTGGTGATCAGCGGCGTCGTGGCGCTCAACCTGGCGGGTGCCCACTGAGTGCACTGCGTGGACGCCGACCTGCTCGAGAGCGCGGCCGTAACGCCGTGAGGCGCCTGTGAGCGCGCCGTAGCGCTGCTGGTCGAGGGTACCCTCACACGCCATCCGCACCATCAGCGGACTGCTCGCAGGGTGGCGATCAGCTCGACGGTGCGGACCCCCTTGGCGAGGCCGGCATGTGCTCCGGATCGGCGGATGGCGCTGGCGAGTTGTGCGTCGTCTCGCGCGGTCCACAGCACGACGCGGATCTCTGGCTGCTGCCGGCGCAGCGCCTGGGTCGCCTGGACACCGTCCATCCCTGGCATAGATAGGTCCATGAGTACCAGGTCTGGGTGGTGCGTGGCGGCCTGCGTCAGGGCCTGGGCGCCGTCGGCCGCCTCGCCGACCACCACCACCCCGGCCCGCTCGAGGGCCGCGCGGACACTTTGACGCAGCCACGGGCTGTCGTCGACGAGCAGCACCCGCAGCGTGGCGGCGTCAGTGTTCGCGTCTGGCATCGCGACCTCCACGAGGGTCGAGACCGACCGGCATTCATTGCCTAATGCCAATTGCAGATGCACATGCAGATGGCATTTCGGTTATCCTCCCGCTTGTACCTTGCGAATGCAAGGACGGATGCACGTGCAGATGAACAACTTTACGTGGTTTGCGGCACACTGCCGCGGAAGGGAGTGGCAGACTATGCGCTGACCTGGACCCTGGGGAGGTCGGGAGGCAGTGTGAGTACCGATCAGCGAGGGAGCCGCCCAACCATCGGCTCGACCGGCAGGCCGACGGTCCTGCGCATGATGCTCGGCACGCAATTGCGCCGCCTTCGCGAGGCCAAGGGCATCAGCCGCGAGGACGCCGGGTACCTGATCCGGGCTTCGGAATCCAAGATCAGCAGGATGGAACTGGGACGGGTCGGCTTCAAGGAACGCGACATCGCCGATCTGCTCTCCCTGTACGGCATCATCCATCAGGACGAGCGGGCAGCGCTGCTGGCACTGGCCCGGCAGGCCAACACCCCGGGCTGGTGGCAGCGCGACGGCGACATCCTGCCGAGCTGGTTCCAGACGTACCTCGGGCTGGAGGAGGCGGCCGCGCTGATCCGGACCTATGAGGTGCAGTTCGTCCCTGGTCTGCTGCAGACCGAGGACTATGCCCGTGCGGTGATCGCGCACGGCAACCCAGCGGCTCCCGCGCAGGAGATCGAGCGACGCGTCAGCCTGCGGATGAAGCGGCAACAGCTGCTCACCCGGTCCGATGCGCCCCCGCAGCTGTGGGCGGTGGTGGATGAGGGGGCGTTGCGGCGGCGGATGGGCAGCCCTGCGGTGATGGCCGCCCAGCTCGAGCGCCTGATCAAGGCGTCCGAGTTGCCGAACGTCACCCTGCAGGTGCTGCCGTTCCATGCTGGCGCCCACGCCGCCGAGGCTGGGGCGTTCACCCTCCTGCGGTTTCCCGAGCCGGACCTCCCTGATGTGGTGTACATCGAGCAGCTTACGGGCGCGCTCTATCTGGACAAGCGCGATGACACGAACACCCACATGGCGGCCATGGACCGCCTCGGTGTTGAGAGCGCGCCGCCGCGCACCACTGTCGAGATCCTCGGCAGGATCCTCCAGGAGACAAGACCGAATCATGACGATACCGCGCGCAGCTAACGAGGACGAGACGCCTGCTGCCGTGCTGTCCGCACGGTTGCGCCAGGTCAGGTGGCAGAAGAGCCGCTACAGCAACTCGCAGGGAAGCTGCGTTGAGATGGCGTTGCTGCCCGGCGGCCATATCGCTGTCCGCAACTCCAGAGACCCCAACGGCCCGGCGTTGATCTATACCCAGGCCGAGATCCACGCGCTCGTCCAAGGCGCCAAGGATGGCGATTTCGACAACCTGCTCCAGTAACCTCCAGCCACCACCGTCAGACAACGACAACCCGAGGCTCACCCCATGCGCATAGCTCCGGTGAGTCCTCGCTTGGTTACCGGCATCCGCTAACCCTCGGCTCGTCGGAACGGTGATCCCCGCGTGGCCCCATAGGCCACGCGGGGACAGCCGCCATACTGCTATCGTTCGTGTGGTCAAGCCGCTCGGCGCGTGCGGGGACCTGGACAGCTTCGCTGTGACGGCCCCGATGCGCACGCGCGCCGCCGCACCGCTAGGAGTGCCCATGAGCACCGATGACATCCAGTCGAAGATCGACACCTCAGTGCCCCATTCGGCCCGTTTTTGGAACTACTTCCTGGGCGGTAAGGACAACTACCCCGTTGACCGCGCGTTGGGCGACCAGATCGCAACGATGGCGCCGGGACTGGTCGACGTGGCTCGCGGCTCCCGCGAGCACATCATCCGTGTCGTGACGTACCTGGCCGGTGAGATGGGGATCCGTCAGTTCCTCGACATCGGGACCGGCCTGCCGACGGCGAACAACACGCACGAGGTCGCGCAGCGGGTGGCGCCGGAGTCCCGCATTGTCTACGTCGACAACGACCCGCTGGTCCTCGCGCACGCCCGTGCCCTACTCACCAGCTCGCCTGAGGGTGCCACCGACTACGTCGACGCCGACCTGCGCGACCCCGAGACGATCCTGCGGGAGGCTGCCCGGACGCTGGACTTCACCAAGCCGGTCGCGCTCATGCTCATGGGCATCCTGGGGCACGTCAAAGACGATGAGGAGGCGCGGTCGATCATCAAGCGGCTGATGGACGCCATGCCCTCCGGCAGCTACCTGGCGCAAAACGACGGGACCAATACCAGCCCCGAGATGGTCGCGGCCCAGGACCAGTACAACCAGAGTGCCCCGCTGCCGTACTACGTCCGCAGCCCTGAGCAGATCGCTGGCTTCTACGAGGGCTTGGAACTGGTACCCCCGGGGGTCGTGCGCGTCACAGACTGGCGGCCAGAAATTGGTCCCCACGAGATTCGGCGCGCCGAGTGCTTCGGCGGGGTCGGCCGTAAGCCCTGATGCCAAGCGTGTAAGACTACGGCCCACCTTCTGGCCAGCGAGGGCCTGCCGGCTCCTCGATGGTCAAGACCACCCCGGCCGGGGATTGGTTCGCGCTTGCTCCGGCTGACCGAGGACAACCCGATCAGCGCGCATTTCGAGCGGCGGTTCCAGGGCGTTCGCCTCATGGCGACGGGACCGTTCGAGGAATCCGACCCCGGCACGGTCTACTACCACTCCAAGGTGGGCGCGGTCGAGTTGCTGCTCAACCATCTCATCGACGAGCCGGGCGAGTACGTGGTGATGGACATGACCGCCGGCGCCGACTCGTTCGCGTCGGGCATGTTCACCAAGTTCGATGTGACCTCGGGCGAGCGAGAAGGGCCGCACGCTGCCACTCTCCGAGCTCGAACCACCGAACCGGGCGGCGCTCGAGGCGATCCGCCGTGCCACCGACGAGGCGCCCAAGGACTGGGGCAGACAGTACCGGCAGACGGTGGAGCTCCACCTCTGGAACGCCCGCCGTTGCGCCAGGCCGACGGCGAGTTCGTGGACAACCAGACCCGCCGCCGGACGAGCAGGCCAGGGGCCAGTTGCTCCGCGCGATGGCGAGCGACGCCATCCGGGGCGCGCTGGAGGCACACTTCGGCGTGCGTCTGGCCTTCCAGAACTGCCACCGCGTGGCCGTCTTCCGCCCTGACCGTTCCGAAGAGTCCTATCGCGGCTTCGTGTCGGCGCGCGCCCAGATCCTCAACCAGCAGCCAGAGGTCGTGGATTGCTGAACGGCGAGACGCGAAGAGGCCCTGGGTGTCGCGCCCAGGGCCTCTGGCATGGAGCCGCCGCGCTCACCGGTACCCGCGGCGGTCGCGCTCGGCCAGGACCACCTCGATCCCGCCGGTGATGTCGTTGATCAGGTTGAACAACAGCGTGAGCAGGACGGTCACGACCGACCAGACGACCACACCCAGCAGGCCGAGCATGATGTACCAGCGGAATACCTTGCCGGCGGGAAAGCCCACGGTGAGGTTGAAGTTGCCGGCGAACTTGGTGATCTCCTCGAAGACACCCATGTTGACCAGCACGAACCAGATGACCGCGAAGACCAGCAGCCCGACCAGCATCAGGCAGAGGTAGAACAGCAGCGAGAACTTCAGTACCGACCAGGGATCGAGCCGACGGAGTACCAGGCGGGCGCGCCGGTCGGCGGCGGCCGCCGCGCCCGGGCGCGCCGCGACCGGGCGGGTCGACACCTGGGGGTACTGGCTGGTCATGAGTTACTCCTCGTCCTTGACGACCGGAGCGATCGCCACCACCCGGACGGCATTTGCTCCGAGCCGCATGATCCGCACACCTTGGGTCGCCCGGCCAGCCCGCCGGATCTCGTTCACCCGGGTCCGGATGACCTGCCCGCTGTCGGTGATGAGAAACACGTCGTCCTCATCCTGCACCACCATGGCACCCGCGAGGAAACCGCGCGCCTCGGTGAGCTCCGCGGTCTTGACCCCCTGGATGCCGCGTCCCTTGCGCTGGTACTGCTCCAGCGGTGTGCGCTTGCCGAAGCCCGCGTCGGTGACGACCAGCAGATTGGCGTTCTCGCGCACGACCTCCATGGACAGCACCTTGTCGTCCCCACGCAGCTTCATCGCGGTCACTCCGCTCGTCTGCCTGCCCATCGGCCGCACCCCCGACTCGCGGAAGCGCACCGCCATCGCCTTCCGGGACACGAACATGAGGTCGTCCTGACCAGAGGTCAGCTTTACCCCGATCAGCTCGTCGTCGTCCCGGAGGTTGATGGCAGCCAGTCCCATCCTGGGCGAGTCGTACTCCGCGAGCGCGGTCTTCTTCACCATGCCGTTCCTGGTTCCAAGAACGAGGAACCTACCACTGTCATAGTCATCCAGGTCCAGAACAGCCGCGATCTTCTCATCCGGCTGGAAGGAGGCACCAGGGATGTTGGCGATGTAGGTGCCGCGTGAGTTGCGAGCCGCCTCGGGCAGCTCGTGGACCTTGACCCGGTACACGCGACCCTTGTTGGTGAAGAACAGTACCCAGTGATGGGTGTTGGTGATGAACAGGAACTGGACGATGTCGTCCTCGCGCAGATTGGCTCCGCGCACGCCACGCCCGCCTCGGCCCTGGGCCCGGTAGTCGGTCAGCGGCACCCGCTTGACGTAGCCGGTGCGCGTGACGGTCACCACCACGGGCTCGGCGGCGATCAGGTCCTCGATCGACAGCTCGCCCTCGTCGGGCCGGATCTCGGTGCGTCGCGCGTCGGCAAAGCGCCGCTTGATGTCAAGGATCTCCTCCTTGATGATCCCGCGCACCTTGGACGGGTCCTCGAGGATGGCCTTCAGCTCGGCGATCCTGGTCTGCAGCTCCGCGTACTCGTTCTGGATGCGCTGGCGCTCCAGCGCCGCCAGGCGGCGGAGCTGCATGTCGAGAATGGCCGTGGCCTGCAGCTCGCTGAGCCCGTAGCGCTCCATCAGCTGGCCGCGGGCCGCCTCCGCCGATTCGGAGGCCCGGATCAGGGCGATCACCTCGTCCAGGTGATCCAGCGCCACCAGCAGGCCTTCGAGGATGTGCGCCCGCTCCTGCGCCTTGCGCAGCTCGAACCTGGTCCGGCGGACCACCACCGTGATCTGGTGGGTGACGTAGTGCGAGAGCATGTCGGCCAGGTTCAGGACCCGCGGTACGCCGTCGACCAGGGCCAGCGCGATCACGCCGAAGGTGTCCTGGAGCTGCGTGTGCTTGTAGAGCTGGTTGAGCACGACCTGGGGCACGGCGTCCCGGCGGACGTCGATGACCAGGCGGGTGCCCTCGCGGTTGGTCTCGTTGTTGATGTCGGAGATGCCGGTGAGGCGCCCTTCCTTCACGAGATCGCCGATCCGGGCCAGCAGGCGGTCGCCGGAGACCTGGTACGGCAGCTCGGTGACCACCAGGCGCTGGCCGCCGCGGTTGGACTCCTCGACATGGACCTTCGCGCGGACGCGGATGGAGCCACGGCCGGTCAGGTAGGCGTCGCGGATGCCCGCGGTCCCCATGATCAAGGCCCCGGTCGGGAAGTCCGGGCCCTTGACGTAGCGCATGAGGTCCTCGCTGGTCAGCTCAGGGTTGCCCAGCAGCGCGACGGTGGCGTCGATGACCTCGCCCAGGTTGTGCGGGGGGATGTTGGTGGCCATGCCGACCGCGATCCCCGACGAGCCGTTGGCCAGCAGGTTCGGGAACCTCGCCGGCAGGACGACCGGCTCCTGGAACTGGTTGTCGTAGTTCGGGCGGAAGTCGACCGTGTCCTTGTCGATGTCCCGCAACAGCTCCATGGCCATCGGCGACAGGCGCGCCTCGGTGTAGCGCATGGCCGCGGCCGGGTCGCCGTCGGCTGAGCCGAAGTTGCCCTGGCCGTCGATGAGCGGATAGCGCGAGGCGAAATCCTGCCCGAGGCGGACCAGTGCGTCGTACACGGCCACGTCCCCGTGGGGGTGGAACCGACCGAGCACCGAGCCGACGATGTAGGCCGACTTGCGCCGGTTGGTACCCGCACGCACGCCCTCCTGGTCCGCACCCCAGAGGATCCGGACGTGGACCGGCTTGAGACCGTCCCGAACGTCGGGCAGCGCGCGGCCGACGATCACGCTCATGGCGTAATCGAGATAGGAGCTGCGCATCTCCTCCTCGAGGTCGCGCGGCTCGATGCGGCGAGCTTCAGGCACTGCTGTAATTCCCTTCTCTCATCAATTCTCCGGCTTCCAGGACCCGCGACGGGCTGGGGTCATACCCCGCCGCCAGCCCGTCAGATGTCCAGGAAGCGCACGTCCTTGGCATTCCGCTGGATGAAGTCGCGGCGGTTCTCGACGTTCTCGCCCATCAGGATCGTGAAGATCTCGTCGGCGACGGCCGCGTCCTCGAGGCCCACCTGAAGCAGCGTCCGCCGCTCCGGGTCCATGGTCGTCTCCCACAGCTCCTCGGCGTTCATCTCGCCGAGACCCTTGTAGCGCTGCGCATCCGCCTTGCGGTTCGGGTTGCGCTTGTACCACTGCTCGCGCTCGCGCTCGGTGTAGGCATAGAACACGTCGTGCCCGCCCCGCCCGAACTTGATCTTGTAGAGCGGTGGCTGCGCGATGTACACGAAGCCGGACTCCACCAGCCCGCGCAGGAAGCGGAACAAGAAAGTCAGCAGCAGCGTGCGGATGTGGGAACCGTCCACGTCCGCGTCGGCCATGATCACGACCTTGTTGTAGCGAGCCTTGGTGAGGTCGAAGTCCTCGCCGATGCCCGTGCCCATGGCCGTGATGATCGACTGGATCTCGGCGTTCTTCAGCGCCTGGTCCAGCCGGGCCTTCTCCACGTTCAGGATCTTGCCGCGAATCGGCAGCACCGCCTGGAAGGTGCGGTTCCGCGCCTCCTTGGCGGAGCCACCGGCCGAGTTCCCCTCGACGATGAACAGCTCGGCCTGCCGTGGGTCGCGGGACGAGCAGTCCGCCAGCTTGCCTGGCAGCGACGACGACTCCAGCAGGGACTTCCGCCTGGTCAGCTCGCGAGCGTGGCGAGCGGCCATACGGGCGCGAGCGGCCTGGATGCACTTGACCACGATCGCCTTGGCCTGCGCGCCGTGCTCCTCGAACCACTCGTCCAGTGACCGGTTCGCGGTCGTCTGCACGAAGCTCTTGATCTCGGTGTTGCCTAGCTTTGTCTTGGTCTGGCCCTCGAACTGCGGCGACTGGAGCTTGACCGAGACGATCGCGGTGAGGCCTTCACGGACGTCATCGCCGGTGAGGTTGTCGTCCTTCTCCTTGAGGAGCGCGTTCGCCCGGGCGTAGCGGTTGAGCGTGGAGGTCAGCGCCGCCCTGAAGCCCTCTTCGTGGGTGCCGCCCTCGTGGGTGTTGATGGTGTTGGCGAAGGTCGAAATCGCGTCGTTGTAGCTCGAGTTCCACTGCATCGCGACCTCGACCTGCGAGGTGTCGCTCTGCCCCTCGAAGTAGATGATCGAGGGGTGGATCGGCTCCTTGCTGGCGTTGAGGTGGGCGACGAAGTCACGGATGCCACCCTCGTAGTGGTAGACGTCCTCGACCTTGGGGTCGGGACGCTCGTCCGTGAGCGTGATGGTCAGACCCGCGTTGAGGAAGGCCATCTCCCGCATTCGCTTCGACAGGATCTCGTAGCGGAAATCGAGCTCCTCGAAGATGTCCGGATCTGGCCAGAAGGTCTGGGTCGTGCCGCTGCCCTTGGCTCGTTCCACCCGCTCGACCGGGCCGGTCGGGATGCCGCGAATGTAGCTCTGGCGCCAGCGGTAGCCGTCGCGAACCACCTCGGTGTCGAGCCGGCTCGACAGGGCGTTCACCACCGAGACGCCGACGCCGTGCAGGCCGCCGGAGACCGCATAGGACTTGCCGTCGAACTTGCCGCCGGCGTGGAGGGTCGTCATCACGACCTCGAGGGCGGACCGGTGCTCGAGCGGGTGCTCGTCCACGGGGATGCCTCGACCGTTGTCCGACACTCGGACGCCGCCGCTCGCGAGCAGCGTGATGTCGATCCTGTCGCACTCGCCAGCAAGCGCTTCGTCGACTGAGTTGTCTACGACTTCTGCCACGAGATGGTGGAGGCCGCGTGAACCCGTCGACCCGATATACATCCCGGGGCGCTTGCGGACCGCCTCCAAGCCCTCGAGGACTCTGATCGATTCTGCTGTATAGGCCGTTGCCATTGAACTCCTTGTCAAGGCCCCAAAACGGGCACAGCGTAAGGCAGCTCGCCATCTGGCGACGGCGATTCAGACGCGTGCACTGCGCTCAAAGAGGGGGAAGGTCCCTTGTAAGTATACCATGATTTGAGCGCGTCTCGGGGCCGTTCATGCAGGTCAGGAGGCACATGCTCGCGCCGGGAGCCGCCCGGCGGGACCATCTCCCGGCCGGCACACCGATGCTCCATCCTCCCGCCTCGCATCCCTCCATCGCTCACCATGCTGCCGCCGCTCCTCACCACCGCGGCCGTGCACCCGTCCCGGCCCCACGCCCCGGCCTCGCACGACGCCCTGGCCTGTCGGTACGCCCAACCCGACGTTCATCCGGAGCCCGTGGTACGGACCCATCCCGAGCGTGACTGCCTCGCACCCGGCCCACCTAGCCCGAGGGTCGTGCCCCTCACCCGGGCGCACCCACCCCTATGCGTTCCACGCATTCATACCTCAAGACCGCGACACTTCCCGCCCCAGCGGCATCCGGTGGCAATCAGAGGCCGGCGCGTGATCCTCGACCGAGGCCGCCAATGTCGCCAGTCCGGACTCTGACCTGCTTGACCACTCCGGCGCCCACGATGGTGGCGAGCCGTTCGAGCAGTGTGCCCTGGAGGTAGGAGAGCTGTGTGGCCCACGCAGCGGAGTCGGCCACGACTGCCAGCGTCCCGTCCTCCTCGAGCCGGCGTGGCTGGCAATGACTGGCGACCGCCGGCCCGACCACCTCCGACCAACGGGCCACGAGACGAGCGGCCACCAGTCGCTGCTGCCAGCCTCTCGAACGCAGCACCCGAGCGATCTCTTCACCAATCGGTCTAGGGTCGTCCCGACTCATTGCAGCGCCCGCTTCCCTGAAAGAGATCATCCGAGAATCGCCATCGGGCCACGACGCGCTCACGTAGGAGCCTCTCGCGTGATATTGCCTTGTTTCACGTGAAACATGGTTGCTTTGAGTCGGAGCGGCAGCTCGTCGGGTACCGACGCCGTGATCACCGACTGCTCGACCGTCAGCGCCAGGTCCGCCAACCGCTCGCGCCGGCGTCGGTCGAGTTCGGCGAACACGTCATCGAGCAGTAGAACTGGCTCCTCACCCTCTTCGGCCAAGAGCTGATGTGCTCCGAGCCGCAGTGCGAGTGCCAGCGACCACGCCTCCCCGTGTGAAGCGTGGGTGCGTGTGGGAAGCTCCCCCAACGACAACGCGAGCTCGTCGCGATGTGGGCCGGACAACGTGACTCCTCGCTCCACCTCACGAGCACGGTCCGTCAACAGACGCTCGCGCAGTATCTGCTCCAGGCGTGCCGGGTCTGGGTCCACCATCCGGTCGCCGAGCACCGAGGAGACGTACACCATCCGCACTGGATCGAGCTGAGCGGCGACGTCCTGGTATGACCGCTCGACCGGCGCGCGTATCAGCTCGATCAGGCGCAGGCGCTCCGCCCACACCGCCGCGCCGGTAATGGCGAGCTTCTCGTCCCAGACATCGAGTGTGGCAAGGCCCGCACCGCTCGGCATCCGACCGCCGGCGCTGCGAAGTAACGTGTTCCGCTGGCGAAGGACCCTGTCGAAGTCCTGGCGGATCGCCATGTAGCGAGGCAGGCGCTGGACCGCGAGTGTGTCCAGGAACCGCCGGCGTTCGTCCGGGTCGCCTCTGATCAGCGCCAGGTCCTCGGGAGCGAACAGCGTCGCCCGCACGACCCCGAGCGCATCGCGCGCCCGAGGGAGCGGCGCCCGGTTGACTCGCGCCTTGACGCCGGTCCCGGGACGTATCTCCAGGTCGACCAGGACCTTGCGCCCCTCCCTCACGGCGGCCGCTCGCACGATCGCCGCCGAGGCGCCCACCCGCACCAGGCTCGATTCGGGGCCGACACGGTGCGACCCCAACGTGGCGAGGTAGCCCATCGCCTCCAGCACGTTGGTCTTCCCCACGCCGTTTGGTCCCGCCAGCACCGAGGGACCGGGCGACAGCTCGAGCGAGACCGCGGGGTGGTTCCGGAAGTCGATGAGCTCCAAGCGTTCGACGTACATGCGCCTCAGCTGCCCAGGTTCATGGCTTGCACCACCGCTCCCGGTGGCGGCGGTGCCTGCTCGATGCGAAAACGACTCCCACGATATGCCGCTGGGAGGCGCGAAGGGCACATGACTGGGACCTCGTCGGCGGAGCGACAGGCGAAGGCGATTCGCGGCGTGGACTCGACGGCCGGGCCGCGTAGCTGGAGGACAGGATCAGATCAGTTCAGGTGGGGAGGCGGACCGGCATCAGCAGGTACAGGAACCCGTGCCGCTCGTTCCCGTGAACGAGCGCCGGCTTCAAGCCATCCCGAACCTCGAGCATCACCTCGTTGTCCTCGACCGCTCCGACTCCTTCGCTCAGGTACGTGGGGTTGAAGGCCACGGTGAGCGCGTCGCCCTCGTACTTGGCCTCGATTGCGGCCGCGCCGCGGCCCACGTCCTGGAGGCTGCCGTCCACCTGCACGCGCTCTCGTTCGAGGGTCAATCGCACCGGGTTGTTGTTCTGCCCGTACGGCGCGACCTGCTTGAGGGCTTCCAGGAGGACTTGGCGGTCGATGGTCGCGATGCTTTCGTAGCCCGACGGGATGAGATTGCGGAACGGCGGGAACTCGCCCTCGATCAACCGGGAGGTCAACCGTCGGCCGCCGCCCGAGAAGGTGATCTGGTGGTGCTCGATGCCGATCTCCACCGCCGGTTCACCAGCGAGCGCCCGGGCCGCCTCGGTCAACGCCCGGGAAGGCACCAGTGCGGTCGTGGGGGCGTGCGCCCAGGTCCAGTCGAGATCGCGGACGGCAAGCCGGTACGAATCGGTGGCCACCAGCGTCAGACGCTCGGGCTCGGCCTCGAACAGGACCGCGGTCAAGACCGGCCGCGCCTCTTCGTGCGACGCGGCACGAGCTACCTGCCCGGCCGCCGCGGCGAGCACGTCGCCCGGCAGCGTGGCGGAATTCTCGAGCGACGGCTGCGTCAGCGACGGGAAGTCCTCGGCGTCGAGCAGGCGCAGTTCGTGCGAGACCTGGCCACACCGCACCGTGAGGCCTCCGTCGACAGCATCGACCTCGACCACGCCGCTCGGTAGGTTGCGTACCACGTCGCCGAAGATCCGACCAGGCACCACGACCTTCCCGTCCGTCTCGCCACGGACTTCGATGATCGCCTCACCAGTGTGCTCCAGGTCCGTTGACGCCAGGCGCAGCCGCTGCCCGGTCAGCTCCAGAAGGGTTCCTCCGAGCACGGGCAGGGTCGGGCGGGTGGAAACCGTCCGGCTCACCCAAGCTACCGCGTCGGCAAAGCTGTCGCGCTCCGTCGTGAACTTCACGATCGACCTCCCCTGGCTCTTCCCAGGCTCTTCATTGTCGTCCCCATGGCCTGCCCGCTGCCTCAGGCACCCTGCTGCGCCCGGAGCTTGATCCGATTGGTCAGCTCCTGCACCTGGTTGTAGATGCTGCGCCGCTCCCGCATGAGGCCGCGGATCTTCTGGGAGGCATGCATGACCGTGGTGTGGTCACGACCTCCGAAGGCCTGGCCTATCTTCGGAAGCGACAGATCCGTGAGCTCACGGGTCAGATACATCGCCATCTGCCTTGCCGTCACCAGTAGCCGGGAGCGGCTCGAGCCAGTGAGATCCTCAATCGTGACGCCAAAGTAGGTGGCCGTCTCGGCCATGATGATTGGCACCGAGACCTCATGGCTACCCTCGTCCGGAAAGAGATCCTTCAGAACGATTTCCGCGAGCGCCAGGTCGATCGAGCTTCTGTTGAGCGACGCGAAGGCTGTCACGCGTATCAGCGCGCCTTCCAGCTCGCGGATGTTCGACTGCACCTTCGACGCGATGAACGAAAGCACGTCGTCGGGCACGTTGAGTCCATCGGCACCCGACTTCTTGCGGAGGATCGCGATGCGCGTCTCGAGGTCGGGGGGCTGGATGTCGGTGATCAGCCCCCACTCGAACCGGCTGCGCAGGCGATCCTCGAGCGTGGCGATCTGTTTTGGTGGCCGGTCCGACGAGATCACGATCTGCTTGTCGGCGTTGTGCAGGGCATTGAAGGTATGGAAGAACTCCTCCTGCGTGCGCTCCTTCCCTTCCAAGAACTGGATGTCGTCGATGAGCAGGATGTCGTTGTCGCGGTAGCGACGCTGAAAAGCTCCCGCCCGGTCGTCGCGGATGGCGTTGATGAAGTCGTTGGTGAACTGCTCGCTGGTCACGTAGCGAATCCGCAACTGCGCATAGAGATTGCCGGCATAGTGGCCAATCGCATGCAGCAGGTGCGTCTTGCCGAGTCCGGCGCCCCCGTAGATGAACAGGGGGTTGTAGGACTTCGCCGGCGCTTCCGCGACCGCCACGGCGGCCGCGTGGGCGAACCGGTTGGACGATCCGATGACGAACCGCTCGAAGGTGTACTTCGGTGTGAGCTGCGGCCGGTCGGCGGCGTGCTGCGGCGGCGCCGGCGGACGATGCTCGTCTTCGCCAACGTCCTCGACCTCGCGGACAGTGACCCGGATGTTCAATGGCCGGCCCGCCGTCCGAGCGAGCGCGGCCAGCACGGTGGGTGCATAGCGCTGTTCCACCCACTCCTTGACGAACTCGTCCGGCACGGCAAGTACCAACGTATCTCCCACGACGGCGACAGGGCGTGTCTGTGCCAGCCACGCCTTGTGCGTCGACCCCGCGCCATCGAGCGACTCCAGGCAGGTGGTCCAGATCGCTGCCGCGTCCTCGTGCAGATCCTCGGCCACCGCCTTCTCGCCCCTTTCTGGTGCTCGGCTTGTGCCAGGAAAGCAGGACTTGTGACCCTGGCACCGCCCTGCACTCCCCACGTGTCCACAGGCTCATCCACAGGTGTGGAGAACTAACCCCCTTTAAGCATGCGGACGCCCCACCACAGCTGATGCCGGGAAAAACGGCAGAACCTCGCTCTGGCGAGCAGAAGGCCGTATGGGGAAGCCGAGCTGAACGCGTGGGCCGCCGAAGTGAAGGCTGCCGGAGGATAGCATCGCCGCTCACGCCTCCTCAAGGCTCTCCGCGCACCTTGTGGAAGACTCCCGAGGCCTCTCCGGGTGCGCCACAGCAACGTTCGCCCGGGTCGAGCCGAGCGACTGCTGCCATGGTGCAACACGCCCCCGACAGGGTCACCCGCCCAGGTCGACCCCGTGCTGGCCCGGTCAGCAGACCAGGCTGGATGGACTGGGCGAGCAACGAGCTGCCGGAGACGAGCGGGCACTGCGCCTGCCGGTGCCCAGAGCACAACGATCCAAACTCCGTAGTTGTCTCGCCTTCTCCTAAGCGCCCTTCCTCATACTGTGGATAAGTGGCTCGAGCTGTGGATAACGGGGAAGCCTCTCCGGGTGGACTGCCCGCGAGGTCTGAGCAAGACACTCATGCTGCCTCCCCGTCCCAGGCTATTGGTTTGAATGGGTGTAAGGAGAGAGAAATCCTGAACAACCGTAGGTCCTGTGGGCATGTGGATGGGCAGCGATCTGCGCTGCTCACCGGGTGTGTGGCTGTCAAGATCGGGCTGGGGACAGCCTCCATGGTCGTCCCCAGGTTGGGCTGGTCGATGGCATCGCCGGCGGTTGTCCCCCGCTCGTCAACAGCTCGTCCCCATCGTTGTCCCCAAGGGAGCGACAGTCCCAAGCGGTGGCTCCGAGGCCATCGACGCGGCAGGCTGGCACTGCCCCGTGCCATGCATGGGAGCGCTTGGAGCGAACACTCGCCGGCTTCTGGCGACTCGGGCCCGGAGCCCTCGGTACGCTGGGTCGTGTCACGACACCGCATTGTCCAGCCAGCCGCGTTGACGCCTGCTTTCGCAGGCCCGTACCATCGGTGCTTCGGTGCCATCTCTGCACCGGATCTCTGCCTGCCTTCCACCATGACCGGCCTAAGGGAGTCGTTCCCGTGAAGCGCACATTCCAACCAAATAACCGCAAGCGTGCGAAGACGCACGGCTTTAGGCTTCGCATGCGGACCCGTGCTGGCCGCGCCATCCTTGCTCGACGGCGTGCCAAGGGACGCCAGCAGCTCTCCGCTTAGGAACACTCATGGCCACCGTGAACCGCTTGAGCTCCCCGGCGGCGTTCCGCTCGGTCTTCTCGACCGGTCGGTCATACGCGCGGGGGTCGGTTGTGATGTACGTCGCCAAGCGTGCGACCGGGGGCGGCCCCGCCCGCGCCGGGTTCGTCGTGAGCCGAAAGGTTGGCGGTGCTGTCGCTCGCAACCGAGCCAAGCGGCTGCTGCGGGAGGCGCTTCGCTTGGAAGGCAAGGAAATCCCGGAGGGTTTGGATGTGGTGATCGTCGCTCGTCCATCCGTTGCCGGGGCGTCGTATCGAGATGTTGCCGGGGACTTGCGGACCGTACTGGCCGCCGCGGGGCTCCGGACAGGGGATGGGGGGTGACGAAGCGATTGCGCCAGGAGGGACAGAGTTGGGCTGCACGAGCGCTGGTCGCCGTCATCGCGGGCTATCAGCGGTGGATCAGCCCGGCGCTAGGTCCTCGGTGCCGCTTCTACCCCTCTTGTTCGCAATACGCCAAGACGGCGATCGAGGTCCATGGGGCGCTCCGTGGCTCAGGGCT
>Ga0070698_100003558_pt1 | contig 17114 bp, 12 predicted proteins | sample KBSK1502metaG_FD_65477 | JGI IMG/M metagenome (GOLD analysis project Ga0070698, IMG submission 65477) | Corn, switchgrass and miscanthus rhizosphere microbial communities from Kellogg Biological Station, Michigan, USA - KBS K1-50-2 metaG | ecosystem: Host-associated > Plants > Roots >...
CCCGCCCAGCCGCCGGTAGAGGTAGAAGTCCTCGGTGTCGTCGAGGTCGACCTCGTCCGGGCGGCGCTTCTTGGCCCGGTACGTGTTGATGAACGTGTTCGTGAGGATCTTGTAGAGCCACGCCTTGAGGTTCGTGCCCTCGCGGAACCCGCCGAAGCCCCGGTACGCGCGGAGATACGTCTCCTGGACCAGATCTTCGGCGTCGGCGGGATTGCGGGTCATGCGCAGCGCGGCCGAATACAGGGCCGACATGTACGGCATCGCGAGCTCGGCGAACTCCGCCTGGTCGGCCATGCGGCCAGGGTACCGCCGGGCGTCAAATCGACCCGGAGCGGGCCTCTCGGCTAGCTCGGCGTCACCTTCCAGATGGCGCCGCTCCCGCCGCCGACGTCCGTCGAGATGTACAGGTTGCCGTCCGGGCCTTGGACCGCGCTGCGCAGCCGGACGCCGTTCGCGAGGATCGGCGTCGCGAAGGACACGTCGCCGTTGCCGTCGAGGAACATCACGCGCGCCTTGGAATCCTTCAGGAAGGCGACCGCGAGTGCCCCGTCCCAGGACTTCCATTGCGACCCTGTCAGGAAGGTGCCGCCCGACGGGGCGACGGTCCCGCTGTCGCCCGAGCGCCAAGCCGGGATCATCGCGTCCGGGAACTTCTGCAGGTCGGTCATCGGGTGCGACTGGTCGTAGTTGCCCCCGGTGTTCGGGTCCCAACCACCATTCCCGCCCGCGACGAGCCGGTTGACCTCGTCGTTCTTGTCCGGGCCGTGCTCGATGCTGTACGGCTGCCCGGTCCCGGGTCGGAACGCGATGCCTTGCGGGTTTCGGTGGCCGAAGGTGTAGATCCGATCGTCGCCGGGTTGGTTCACGAACGGGTTGTCGGCGGGCGCGCTGCCGTCCGGGTTGAGACGCAGCACCTTGCCGTTGAGCCCGTTGATGTCCTGGGGCGCGGGTCCGACCCCGCCATCACCGGTCGTCACCCACAGCTTGCCGTCCGCTCCGAAGCGAACGCGGCAGCCGTCGTGGAAGTTCGCCTGGGCCCATCCGCTTGCGAGGACGGTCGCCCCGTCCTGCCCGTTGAGCGCCGCGTTCACGTGGAAGCGCACGACCCGGTTGTCGCCGGCGGTCGTGTAGCACGTGTACACGAAGTGGTTCGACGCGAAGTTCGGGTCGACGGCGAGGCCCATCATGCCGGACTCGCCGCTGGCGACGACGTCGGCGGGCGTGACGATCGTGTTGATCGTGCCGTTCGTCAGTCGCACCTTCACCGGCCCGGGCCGTTCGGTGAAGAACATCGTCCCGTCGGACAGGAAGGACATGTCCCACGGGTTGTTGAGGCCCGTCACGAAATTCGCGGTGGCGAGCGTGGGCGAGTTCGCCGGCGGGCCCTGATCGGGCGGCGGGGGATGCAGCTCGCCGCCGGGTGGCGGCGGGGGCGGGACGCACGCGGCCAGGATCGATCCGAGACAGAGCGACGCGACCGCGGCTGCCAGCTTGTGTCGAGTGCCCACAATCGTCCCCTTCCCCCGCGTGATCGCGCAGAACGTAGCCGTTTCGTCACTGTGAGTAACGGCATTCGGCGGGGTGGGGTTGAGGACTCCGCGGTGCAATTGCGCCGCGGCCCGGGGAGGCCGGACCTCCCCGGGCTGCGCCGGTCGCCGCCTACCGGAGACCGAGCTTGCGCGAGCACTCCGGCCACGCGCCCCAACCCTGCCGGGCACGGACACGCTCGGCCACGATGATCTGCTGCTCCCGCGAAGCGAGGTCGGCGCGAGGCGCGAATGCGCCGCCGCCGAACCCCTCCCACGTCGCCTGCAGGAATTGAAGCCCTCCGAAAAATCCATTGCCGGTGTTGATCGCCCAGTTCCCGCTGCTTTCGCACTGCGCGAGCCGGTCCCACACACCGGGCCCGAAGCGGGCGTACCGGCAGCCGCCGACCACCCCGACGAGCACGGCCACGGCCGCGCCGCGCCGGACCCAGGACTTGATCTGCATGACGCTCTCCCTCGTCGTGGGCTCACGAAGGAGCCCTCCGTCGGGGAAGGCGACGCGCTCAAAGCGCGAAAGACGCCGGCCACAGGCCGGCGGGGAAGTCACACGAAGACTAGGCGTCGACCATGGGCCAGGAAAGGGCTTCCGTACGACTGCGCGGGAGCCTTGGAGCCGGGAAGGGGACTCGAACCCCTGGCCTGCTCATTACGAGTGAGCTGCTCTGCCAGCTGAGCTATCCCGGCGCGGCTCGGCAGTGTACGGCGGGGTGGAAATGCGCGGGACGGCCCGGGTAGCCTCATCGCCGCAAATCGGACAAACGGCGCGGGGTCCTGCCGCGCCCCCAGGTGCGGAGGGGAGCCGTGACTCGACGCCAGCGACGCCGGCTACGCCATCGACGCCAGATCGCCCGTGCCGTCGCTGCCGGGGCCGTGACCGCTGTGCTCGGCACCGTCGGCGCCCTCGGGGGCATGGCCGCCGCGTCAGACCAGCCCCACCGGCCGCACGCCCTCCGCCGGGCGCCCGTCGCGATCGAGCCTTCTCTGCTATCGGCCAGCGCAGCGGTGCAGGCGCGGGCCCAACTGCGGTATTCGGTCGCGGTCCTCGAGCAGGCCGCCGCGCAGCAGGCGGTTCAACAGGTATCCCGCGATTCGATCTGGGACCGGATCGCCGCCTGCGAGACGCAAGGCAATTGGTCGATGCGGGGACCGTCGTTCTCGGGGGGCGTCGGCTTCGCGAACAGCACATGGTCGAGCTTCGGCGGTACTGAGTTCGCCGCCAACGCCGGCGACGCGACACGTGAGCAGCAGATCATCGTGGCCGAGCGCGTGCGCGCCCGAGTGGGGATGGGCGCGTGGGGGTGCGCGAAGCGGCTCGGCCTCAGCTAGCTCTTCGCCGCCGGCAGCTTCATCAGCAGGCGCTCGAGGAGGAGCGACTCGTTCGGGTTGAACTCGAACGCGTCGCGCGCTTCTCGGCACGCGTCGATGGCCTCCATGCACGCTCGCGGTGTGAGCTCGAGCACGGGCTGGTCCGTATTGAGGAGCGGCGCGTCCTTGCCGGCGAGCGCGTCGCGGTAGACGGACTCGAGCGCGGTGATGCCCTCGAGCAGGAGGTCCGTCCGGGCGCGTCGGTGCTGGCGCTTGTGACGCTCGGCCTGCCGCTTGAGCAGCGCGGTCCGCGACCGCTCGGGATACCCGGCGCGCTCGAGCTCGACGCTCAGCTCGTCGACCTCGACCGCGTGCTGCCCGTCGAGGCTGGTTACGGCGACCTGTAGCGCCTCGGTCACCTGGTCGACGCCGCGCATCGCCGACCCTCCGGTCCCGTCGAGCTGCGCGGCGACGGTCACGAAGGCGCGTCGCACGTCGCCGAGGACGCCGAGCATGGCCCGCCCGCGGTCGAGCCGGCCGCCTGCCAGCCGGGCCGCGAGCTCGGCCGAGTCGGGATCGGCGCGCTCGTGGACGAGCGCGTCGCGCAGCGCCGACTCGGGGAGCGGCGCGAGGTCGATGCGCTGGCACCGTGAGCGCACCGTCTCGAGCAGCTCGTCGGGCGACGAGGTGACGAGCATGATCGTGCTGCGAGCCGGGGGCTCTTCGATGGTCTTGAGGAGCTTGTTGGACGCCTGCTCGTTGAGGCGATCGGCTTCGAACACGGCGACGACCTTGTGCTCGGCCTCGATCGGGGCGCGGTGCGCCTCGCGGATGACGGCCTCGGCCTGGGCGACCAGGATCTGATTGCCCTCGGGCTCGAACTCGACCACGTCGGGATGCATGCCGCGCAGCACGAGGTCCTGAACGCGCTGGTCGTGGTCGGGTGCGACGACCTCGGCCGCGAAGCAGCGGGCGGCGTCCTCCAGTCCCGACCCCCGCGGCCCCACCAGGAGATAGGCGTGCACGGGACGTTCGGCGGCGCGCTGGAGCAGCCCGACGGCGCGCTCCTGACCGACGACCCGATCCCACATGGTCGTCAATCTACGGCTCGGCAGGTGAAGCGGACGATGGCCTCGGTCGGGCTTCGCGGCCGTCGCGAGCCACCTAGAGCTCGAGCCGTCCTCCCACGAGCTCCCACACGTGCGCGCCGACGTCCCCCTGGTCGGCGCTGCCGTCGAGCACGACCCAGCCTCGATCCGCGGCAAGCGTGCGGTACGCGTCGCGAACCGCGGCATGGAACTCGGCACCGGCCCGCTCGAGCCGATCCCCCGGCGTCGCGCGGCGTGACGTCGCGACCGCCTCGTCGACGTCGAGCACCACGACGAGGTCGGGCTCCAGGCCGCCGGTCGCCCAGCGATTCAACTTCTCCACCTTCTCGACGCCGAGCTCGCGCCCGACTCCCTGGTACGCGAGGGACGACGGGACGTACCGGTCGCTCACGACGTCGGCCCCGCGCCCGAGCGCGGGGCGGATGACATCGGCGACCTCCTGCGCCCGGTCGGCGGCGAGGAGGAGCGCCTCGGTCGTCGGGTCGATGGATCCGTCACCGTCCAGCAGGAGCGCGCGGATGGCCGCGCCGGTCTGCGTCGCGCCGGGCTCGAACGTCTCGACCACGTCACGATCCCGGGACCGCAGGCGATCGGCGAGCAGCCGAGCCTGGGTGCTCTTGCCGCTGGCGTCGCCTCCTTCGAGGACGATGAAGAGTCCCATCTACGCCCCCGGCTCGGGCGCGACGCGCGAGGCGACGCTCCCGCGTTCGCGTTTGCGCGCGCGCTGCACTGCGCGCCATGACACGAAGCCGGCGAAGAAGGCGATGAGCCCGCCACCCCACAACGCGATCCGAACCCCGGGAAGCGCGTACGTCGCCCCGCCGATCTCGATGGCTTCGTCGGTGAAGAGCGCACTGGACACCGCGTCCCACATGTCCGCCCACAGCGGCGAGATCGTCAGCGAGATCAGCAGGCACAACCGGATCACGGTGTACAGCGCGGCGAACGTGCGGCCCCGCAGCTCGTCGCGGACGTGCTCCTGGAGGACGGTGAAGCCGGTCACGTACGAGGTCCCGGCGCAGGCGCCGACGAGGCCCGTCAGCAGCACGGCCAACAGAGTGCTCGACGTCGCCGCCGTCGCGATGAGGGCGAGACCGGTGGCCATGACCGCGAACTGGAACACCGTTTCGCGCGACAGCCGTCGTTGCACGGCGAGCAGTGAGACGACGCCGATAGCCGCGCCGAATCCGAGCGCGGTCATGAGCAAGCCGAACGCCGCGCTCCCGCCTCCCAACACCTGATCGGCGAAGACGGGCCCAAGTGGGATCATCGCGCCACCTCCGATGATCCCGACGCCGATGCCGATGATCACAGCGCGGACGAGGCGGTCGTGACGGATGAAGGCGATTCCCTCGGAGATGTCGCGGAGGGTCGCGGTCCAGTCGACCCGCTCGCCCTGCCGGTGAGTCGTCCGCGGGATCGGCAGCCGGAAGATGATCAACGCCGACACGAGGAACGTCAACCCGTCGACCCAGAGCGCGAGGAACTCCCGATCGACGTTCAGGGAGGCGAATGCGCTGAAGCCGCTGAGCCACACCGCGGTGTACGAGAGCAGTGCAAACGCGAGTGACGCCACCGGAAACGTCCCGAACGCGGCGAAGAGACCGAGCGAGTTCGCCGACGTGAGTTGCTTCGTATCGACAAGGTTGGGAATCGACGCGTCCTTCGCCGGACCCCACAACAACGAGAGGATCTCGAGCAAGAACGACACGATGACGAGCCCCATCAGGCTGTCGACGAACGGAAGCACGGCGAGGAGCCCGGCTCGGCCGAAGTCGCACGCGACCATGACGCGCCGGCGGTCGAAGCGGTCGACGATGACACCGCCGACCGTTGCGAGGAAGAAGCCGGGCACGACCCGCGCGACCATCACGAGGCTGACTGCGGCCCCCGACCCGCCCGACACTCGGGCCGCGATGGCGAGGATCGCGATGATCCCGATCCAGTCGCCCAGGCTGGAGACCACCTGAGCGATCCACAACTTGAAGAACGAGCGGGTGCCGAAGACGCGCCAGAAGGCCGGCGGCAGGCCGGTCTCCTCGGGTGAGGCGGGGATGAACGGTGCCGGCTTCTCCGCCATCGCGAGGGTCAGGTTATGTGGAGCGCCGCCGGCCCCGACAGGCGGCGCGACTACGCCCGTTCAGGTGCGACGGGCGCGTCCTTGCGGCCGTTTCCGTCGTCGGGCGCGACGGCGGGGGCCTCCATCGAGGCCACGACCTCGGCCGCGGTGGCGGGCGGCTTCTTGGCCCGCTTCCCGTCACGGCCGGCGCGCTTACGGCCGCCGCCCGCCTTCTTCTTGGTGCCGGTGGCCTTCTTCTTGGTCCCGGTCGACTTCTTCTTCGTCGTCTTCCGAGCCCGCTTGGCGGGGCCGCGGGACTCTCGCTCTCGGAGCAGCTCGACGCCCTCTTCGAGGTTCACGGACTTCGGGTCGGTGCCGCGCGGGATCGTCGCGTTCAGCGACCCGTCGGTCACGTAGGGCCCGTACCGGCCGTCGAGCACGCGCACGGGAGCGCCGGTGTCGGGATGCTCGCCCAGCTCGGCGATGGGCGGCTTGGTCCGCCGCCGGTGCTGCTTGGGCTGGGCGAACAGGGCCTCGGCCCGCTCGACGGTGACCGTGAAGATCTCGTCCTCGGTCTCGAGGCTGCGACTCTCCTTGCCCTTCTTCAGGTAGGGACCGTAGCGACCGTTGTGGGCGGTGATCTTGTGGCCCTCGGCGTCGGCGCCCACATCCCGCGGCAGGCGCAGCAGCTTGAGCGCGTCCTCGAAGGTGATCGTGTCGAGGCTCATGGACGACAGCAGCGACGCGGTCTTCGGCTTCTCCTCGCCGTCGACGAGCTCGCCCAGCTGCACGTACGGCCCGTACCTACCGTCGCGGGCGATCACCTCGAGACCCGTCTCCGGGTCTTTGCCGAGCACCTGCGGGCCCTCGGCGGCGCGGGCGAGCAGCTCGACGGCGAGGTCGACGGTGAGCTCGTCGGGCGGAATGTCGTCGGCGAGCGACGCGCGCTCGTCGTCGCGTTCGAGGTACGGGCCGAACTTGCCGACCCGCACGTTGATCGTCCGTCCGTCGTCGTCTTTCCCGATCTCGACCGTGTTGACCTCGCGCGGGTCGATCTCGGCGAGGTGCTCCTCGCCAACAAGCTCCTTGAGCCCGTGCTGGCCGTTCCCGAAGTAGAAGTCGTGCAGCCAGTTCTCGGAATCGCCTTCGCCGTTGGCGATGAGGTCGAGCGCCTCTTCCATCGTGGCGGTGAAGTCGTAGTCCACGAGGTGCGGGAAGTGCCGTTCCATGAGCTGGAGCTTGGCGAACGCGGTCCATGACGGCACCAGCGCGCTGCCCTTCTTCCAGACGTAGCCGCGTTCGTGCGTGATCGTCTGGATGACCGACGCGTACGTGGAGGGACGGCCGATGCCGCGCTCCTCGAGCTCCTTCACGAGACTCGCCTCGGTGTACCGAGCGGGAGGCTGGGTGTTATGACCGGCGGCGGCGAGCGTGTCGCAACTGACCGCGTCCCCCTCGGCGAGGGGCGGCATGGGCGATTCCGCGTCCTCGCGCTCGGCCGCGGGATCGTCCGCGCCTTCGACGTACGCGCGCCGGAAACCGAGGAACTCGTACGTCTTGCCCGACGCGGCGAACACCGCGGCCTCGCCCGTGGTCGACGTCGCCGACAGGCGAATCGACACGCGCCGGGCACGCGCGTCTGTCATCTGGGATGCCAGCGTGCGCATCCACACCAGTTGATAGAGACGACGTTCGTCCGCGCCGAGCTCGCCGCGCACCTCGTCGGGACTGCGCATGTGCTCGCCGGCGGGGCGGATCGCTTCGTGCGCCTCCTGCGCGTTCTTCACCTTGCCCTGGTACGTGCGCGGGGCGTCGGGCAGGTACGCGTCGCCGTACAGGTTGCGGATCTGCTCGCGCGCACCGTTGATCGCCTGGTCTGACAGGTTCGTCGAGTCGGTGCGGACGTACGTGACGTACCCACGCTCGTACAGGCCCTGGGCGACGCGCATGGTGCGCCCGGCCGAGAAGCGCAGCTTCCGACCCGCTTCTTGCTGGAGCGTCGAGGTCGTGAACGGCGCCTTCGGTCGCTCGGTGAAGGCCTTGGATTCGACCGAGGCCACCCGGTACTGCACGTCGCGCAGTCGCTCGACCAGCGCCTCGGCCTCGGCCTGCTGCAGGTGGACGACGGGATCGCCCCCGCGAGCGTCGGCGGCGACCTGCCCAGTGGCGGGGTCGAAGTCGCGGCCGCTGGCCACCTTGCTCCCGTCGAGCTCGACGAGCGTGGCCGGGAACCCGTCGGCGGAGCCGCGATCACCCTTGTCGCCTCCGCCGACAGCGGGCTGGAAGGTGCCCTCGAGGTCCCAGTACTCGGCGGCCCGGAAGGCCATGCGGGCGCGCTCGCGCTCGACGACGAGGCGCGTGGCGACGCTCTGGACCCGGCCCGCCGACAGCCGGGGCATCATCTTCTTCCAGAGGACCGGCGACATCTCGTAGCCGACGAGGCGGTCGAGCACCCGGCGGCCCTCCTGCGCCTCGACCAGCTTCATGTCGAGCTCGCGCCAGTTCTGGATCGCTTCCTCGATGGCCGTGCGCGTGATCTCGTGGAAGACCATGCGCCGCACCGGCACGTCGGGCCCGAGCACCTCGAGCACGTGCCACGAGATCGCCTCGCCCTCGCGGTCCTCGTCGGTGGCGAGATAGAGCTCGCTGGCGCCCTTGAGCGCGTCCTTGAGCTCCTTGACGACGTCTTTCTTCTTCTTGGGGATGACGTAAATCGGTTCGAAGTGGTTCTCCACGTCGATCCCCAGGCGGCCGGCGTCCGTGCCCTTGTACTTCTTCGGGACTTCACTCGCGTTGCTGGGCAGGTCGCGGATGTGCCCGACGCTCGACTCCACGACGTAATCCGCGCCGAGGTAGCCCGCGATGGTGCGGGCCTTCGCCGGAGACTCGACGATCACGAGTGGCTTGGGCACACTCTCTCCTCTTGTCGCCCTCGCAAGCTCAGGCTCCTGCGGGACGATCGGCAAAGCCGTCGACGCCGCGAAATCCTCGTGTGAATGGGTACGAGCGGGCCAACCGGGGGAAGTCGGCGTCACCGTGGTGCCACGAACCGGGTGCCCGTGTCAAACATTCCCTGCGGTGAACGCCTCGCATCCTGCTCCCGGTGGGTCTTGTCTATCGTGTCAACCCATGCACTTGGCGGCACTGAGCCTGAACCCCAGAGACATCCTGGACTCGTTCGGCCCGTGGGCGACGGTCGGACTCATTCTCATCATCTTTGCCGAGACCGGGTTGCTCATCGGGTTCTTCCTCCCGGGTGACTCGCTGCTGTTCACCGGCGGCATCCTCGCATCACAGGGCAACCTGAACATCGCGGTGATCGCGATCGGCTGCTTCCTCGCCGCGGTCATCGGTGACCAGGTCGGGTACACGATCGGTCACCGAGCGGGACCGCCGCTCTTTCGTCGCCCCGACTCGCGGGTCTTCAAGCAGAGGTACGTCGATCGCACCAAGGAGTTCTTCGACAAACACGGGCCGAAGACCATTCTTCTCGCGCGGTTCGTGCCGGTCGTGCGCACGTTCGCGCCGGTGCTCGCGGGCGTGGGCGAGATGAACCGCCGGACGTTCACGACCTACAACATCGTCGGCGGATTCGTCTGGGCAGTCGGCGTGACGGTGGCGGGATACATCCTCGGCTCCGCCATCGGCAGCGACATCGACAAGTACCTCCTGCCGATCATCGCCGTCATCGTCGTGCTCTCGATCCTTCCTCCCCTGATCGAGATGCGGCGCGAGCGCCGCCGCACCCGCGCTGCTGCAGCGGTGTCCGCCGCCGACGCCGAAGCGCAGGCCGCCGACCTCCGCGAGGCCGTCACCGAGGACTAGCTCCGGGGCCTCGACGCCGTCCCGTCAAGCAGGCGTCAGGGTCGAGAAGGGCGAGGTTAGGAAGACGTCAGGGCCGTTTGCCGAGCGGGCCCCGCGGGCGTATCACGGAAGTATGCGGAGGGATCGACTCCCCGAGGGGCCCGACGATCGGCTTGTCGTCGCCGGACTCGGCCTTGCGGCGCTCGGTCCTCTCGTTGTGGCGAGCCTGCTCGTCACCGTGCGCGACCACATCGCGGGGTCCAACGCCGCCCTCGTTTTCGTCATCGTCGTGGTGCTCGCCGCCGCCCTCGGCGGCCGGTGGGCCGGCTTCACGGCCGCCGTCATCTCGGCCATGTCGTACGACTTCTTCCTCACCCGTCCGTACGGATCCCTCAAGATCGACGAGCTCGAGGACATCGTCGCCACCGTGCTGCTCCTCGCGGTGGGGCTGATCGTCGGCGAGGTCGTCGTGTGGGCACATCGCGGCCACCGGCAAAAGAAGCGCGGACAGGACGAGATCGCCCGCTTGCACCGCGTCGCCGAGCAGGTCGCGGCAGGTGCCTCCGCCCAAGACGTGTTGGAGTCCGTACGCGCCGAGTTGACCCACCTCCTGTCACTCCGCACTTGCACATTCGAGCAGCCGCCGTTCGGCACGCCGCTGCCGCGACTCGGGCGCAACGGCTCCATCGACATCCCGCGCCGGCGGATCGTCCGCGGCGAGTTCACGCTCCCGGCCGAGGGTGTCGAGATCCCGGTGCTCGGCCGTGGCCGCCAGGTCGGCCGCCTCGTGCTCGAGCCGGAGCCCGACGTCGGGGTGTCACTCGAGGAGCGCATCGTCGCCATGGCGATCTCCGACCAGCTCGGCGCGGCGGTGGCGGCCGAGTTGGACGCGCCCAAGACGAACGGTGATCGCGAGAACGACCCGTTCCTGAGCTGAACTGCCGCGGCGAGCCGCGCCTACGCGCTGATCTCGTACACCGGGTTCATGATCGCGAGGCGGCCGTGATGGTCCACGACCATGCCTTCGACCGTCAGCTTCGTCCCGATCTGGATGCCCGCGATGGTTCGCCGGCCGAGAAACAGCACGGAGATGCCGCCCGTGTCGTCGACGAGTGTGCACTCGAGGGCGCACGTTCCAGACATGGATTGGACCCGAAGCGTGCTGACCGTGCCCGTCACGCGTACGCGCTGACGCCATTCCACGTCGGCAATGACGACGCTGGCCGTCCCCAGCCTCGCAGCGACTGCGCTCCGACCGCCGTTCCCGGTGCCGCGCGGTGCGCGTGAACTCGGCTTGCGAGCCCGACCGTCCCCGCGCTCATCCGGAGGAGGGTGGAACTCGTTGAGAGTCGGGCCGACTCCGCCCTCACCCTCGCCGAGCTGGAACGGGACCGTCGTGACGGTCACGTGCTGCATCCTCGAGATGTCGCGCGCCAGCGACTCGGCGGTCTGGTCGTGGAGGATGCGGCGCCAGAACCCGCCGTAACGGCGGTCCGGTAGGACGACGCACACCTCGGTCTGGCCGTCGGCGAGGGCATGGGCGACGGTCGTCATCGCACTCCGCGACAGGCGTCGATCGGGGCAGTCCACGAGCTCGAGGGCGATGCTCGCGAGCCCGTGCTCGCGCCACGACTCGGCGAGCTCGTCGCCGCGCTGGTGGTCGACGACGAAGTGCACGGCTCGCAGCTCGTCGGGGTGCAGCGACCGGCCGAACTGGAGCGCCCGAGCGGCGGCGAGGTCGAGGCGGTCGATGAAGACGAGAACGGCGAGCCGGCGCATGACCGGTGCCCTCACCGCAGCCGGAACGTTGACCTCCAATTGGCTTCCCTCCCTTTTGTACTGGCGAGCAAGGCGCACGAGGAACACGACCATGACCGGGACGAGCACCACGATGAGCCACGCGCCGTGGGTGAACTTCGTGACGGCGATGACCACGTCGACGATCAGCGACATCACCGCACCGGTGCCGTTCACGAAAAGCCCGAACCGCCAGCCCGGCTCCTTCTTGGTGATGTGGTGCCTGGCCATGCCGGCCTGGGACAGCGTGAACGACGTGAACACGCCGATCGCATAGAGCGGGATCAGGCGATCGACCTTGGCTCCGGTGAGCAGGAGCAGGACGATCGACGCCACGGTCAAGAAGATGATGCCGTTCGAGAACACGAGGCGGTGTCCGCGCTTCGTGAGCTGGCGAGGCATGAAATTGTCGCCGGCGTGGAACGACGCCAGACGGGGGAAGTCGGCGAAGCTCGTGTTGGCGGCGAGTACGAGGATCAGCATCGTGCCCGCCTGCAGAGCGAAGTAGAGCAGCCGGCCCAACGGGCTGCCGCCGTACACGAGGTCCCCGATCTGCGAGATCACGGTCGGAGTGCCCTCGGCGTACGGCGCGACGTGCATGTGCGAGGCGAGCACCGACAGCCCGAGGAACATCGCGCCGAGCAGCGTGCCCATGATGACGAGCGTCGTGCGGGCGTTCTTCCATGCCGGCTTGCGAAAGGCGGGGACGCCGTTCGAGATCGCCTCGACCCCGGTCACGGCGGCGCCTCCGGAGGCGAACGCGTGCATCACTACGAACAGCGTCGCCCCGAGCAGGATGCCGTTGCCCTGCTGGCCGAAGTGGACCACCCCCGCGGCGCTGTGGGACGCCTCGGGAAGGCCTCCGTTCATGAGCTGGTACAGGCCCCAGCCCAGGAGCACGAGCATGTTGACGATGAAGAAGTACGTCGGGACCGCGAAGACGCGGCCGGACTCGCGGACGCCCCGCAGGTTGCCGAACGCGATGAGGATGACGAACGAGACCGAGATCGGCACGACGAAAGGCGTCAGCATCGGGAACGCCGACGCCACGGCCGCCGTCCCGGCTGCGACCGATACCGATACCGTGAGCACGTAGTCCGTGAGGAGGGCGACTCCCGCGACCTGGGCCGGCAACAACCCGAAGTTGTCCCTCGTCACCATGTAGGCGCCGCCGGCCGTCGGATACGCCTTGATCGTCTGTCGGTACGAGAGGATCAAGAAGCCGAGCACCACCAACATCGCGACGGTGATCGGGACGACGAGCGCGAAGGCGGCGATCCCGACGGCGGGAACGAGTACGCGGAGGATCTCCTCGGTCGCGTACGCCGACGACGACAAGTTGTCCGACGCGAAGACGGCGAGCGCAGTCGGCTTTCCGAGCCGCTCGTCGTCGAGTTGCTCCGTGTGCAGCGGGGGGCCGAGAAGCTTGCGCTTGACGCGGTAGCCGACGCTGTCGCGAGGGAGCTCGGTCGGCGGCTCGAGCGGCAGCGGTCGCGGCTCTGCCTTCTCGGTCAACACGCCAGGCGCCTCCCGGTCACGGGCCCGCTCCTGGAGGCGGCGCGGGCATCACCATGGTCACGTAGAGGTCCCGCGAAAACGCGTTAAGGACGCGTCAAGACTCGGGCGTGGCGCGTCAGGATCCCGCTAGGTCGCAGCTCCGACCCTCAGGATTCGAAGCGGTACCCCATGCCGGGCTCGGTGACGAAGTAGCGCGGGTGGGCGGGCTCGGGCTCGAGTTTGCGGCGCACCTGGGCCATGAATACCCGCAGGTAGTTCGTCTCGTCGTGGTACTGGGGGCCCCAGACCTCTTGCAGGAGCTGGGTTTGCGCGACCAGGCGGCCGCGGTTGCGGACGAGGACCTCAACGAGGTTCCACTCGGTCGGCGTGAGCCGCACCTCTTCGCCGTCGCGTCGCACCTTCTTCGCCGCCAGGTCGATGGTGAAGTCCTCCGTCTCGACGAGCGCTTCTTCCTCCGCGGGTGTGGTGCGGCGGAGGGCAGCGCGCAAGCGCGCGAGGAGCTCGTCCATTCCGAACGGCTTGGTGACGTAGTCGTCGGCTCCGGCGTCGAGCGCCGCAACCTTGTCGCCCTCGGCGTCGCGGACCGACAGCACGACGATCGGCACTTGCGACCATCCCCGGAGGCCGCGGATCACGTCGACGCCGTCGATGCCGGGCAAGCCGAGGTCGAGCACGACGACATCCGGATGGTGACGCGCCGCCACGTCGAGGGCACGTTCACCGTCCGGCGCGAGGTCGACCTCGTAGCCGCGGGCGCGCAGGTTGATGCCCAGCGCGCGCAGGATCTGCGGCTCGTCGTCGACGACGAGCACCCGGCTCACCGCAACGCCTCCAAGCTCACGACCATCGTGAGGCCACCGCCGGGCGTGTCCTCGACGGTGATCTCACCGCCCATCGCCTCGACGAATCCGCGCGCGACGGCCAGGCCGAGGCCGGTGCCGGTCCCATTCGACTGGTCACCGAGCCGCTGGAAGGGTTCGAACACGCGCTCTCGTTGATCGGGAGGGATGCCCGGGCCACGGTCCACCACACGGAGGTCGACCCGTCCCGCGATCGCGCCCGCCTCCACCCGCACGGGCTTGTCGGCGGGTGACCATGCCAACGCGTTGTCGACGACATTGGCGACTGCCCGCTCGAGCAGTGCGGCGTCGGCGTGGACACGCGGGAGCGTCTCGTCGACGCGCGTCTCCACGCCATAGCCGCGCTCGCCGAGGCCCTTGATCGCCGAGGGCACGACCTCTTCGAGACCGATGTCGCGCATGGTGAGCTCGAGGGCGCCGCTCTGGAGCCTGCTCATGTCGAGGAGGTTGCCGACGAGCGTGTTGAGCCGGTCCGATTCCTCGTCGATGGTCGTGAGGAGCTCACGCGTCGCATGCGGCGTCCACTCGACGTCCTGCTGCAGGAGGCTCGTCGCCGCCGCCTTGATCGACGACAGCGGCGTGCGCAGATCGTGCGACACCGCGGCGAGAAGCGCGACCCGCAGGTCGCTCGCCTCCGCCAGCCCCGCAGCGACCGCGGCCTCGGCCCGCAGCTGACGGCGTTCGAGCGCCAGCGCCAGCTGCCCGGTGAACGCCTGCAGGAGGGCAAGGTCCTCAGCGGGAAGGCCCGGGCCCACCACGACGAGCTGCATCTCGGCGTCGATCGGGATGCTGAGGTCACCGTCCTCGGGGCTCTCGGGAACGGGCGCGCCGGTCGACGTCTCGACGATCCAGCCGTCGCCGCTGCGCTGCAGCACGGCCATGGCGCGGAGGCCGAACGTCGTGCGCAAGGTGCTGATGAGGACCGGGAGCGGGTCTTCCTCGGTCATGAGCTGGGCGCCCAGGCGCGCCAGCGTCTCCGCCTCGGCGCGGGCGCGCGCGGCCTCCGCCGACCGTCTGGCTGCCGCGTTGACCAGCGCGCTCACGACCCCGGCGACGAGCAGGAACACGACCAGCGCGATGAGGTCCTTGCCCTCGTGAATGGTCCATTCGTGGAGGGGAGAGATGAAGTACCAGTTGGCCAGGACGAACGCCGCGAAGCTCGCCGCCAACGCCGGCCACACGCCCCCGATCGCAGCGATCGCGACCACGGCCAGGAGGTAGAGCAGCAACACGCCGGGCAATCCGAGGCCGTCGCGGGAGCCGACCATGACCAGCGTGAGCACCGGCAACAGGACGACGCCCACGAGCGCGCCCGTGACCTGACGACGAAGAGAGAGTGCGCGACGGCCACGCGGATGACTGAACGGCGCTTCGCTCTCCGGCTCCTCGCTCGAGATGACGTGCACGTCGATGGGTCCTGACGCCCGGATCACGCGGTTGATCACCGAGCCCCGGGTGAGCTCCGCCCACCGCGAGCGGCGGCTGGCACCCAAGACGAGTTGCGTCGCGTTCTCGGCCCGGGCGAACTCGATCAGCGCCTTGCCGATGTCATCCCCGACGATCTCGTGGTACGTGCCGCCCAGCTCGTTCAGCAGCGCCCGATGCTCCTCGAGCAGCTGCTTCGGCGGGCCGGCGAGCCCGTCTGTCGACCGGACGTGCACGCCGAGCAGCTCGGCGTGGGCTCGCATCGCCATACGGGCCGCCCGCCGGATGAGGGCGTCGCCGCCGGGCGCGCCCGTGATCGCGACCACGACCCGTTCGCGCGTCTCCCACGGACCCCGGATCCCGTGGTCGTCCATGTAGTCCTGCAACGACTCGTCGACCTTGTCCGCCACCCAGAGCAGGGCGAGCTCCCGGAGCGCGGCGAGGTTGCCGGGGCGGAAATAGTTGCCGAGCGAGGCGTCGATACGGTCCGGCGGGTAGATGTTCCCGTGGGCCATGCGGCGCCGGAGCGCCTCCGGCGTCATGTCGACGAGCTCGACCTGCTCGGCGGCCCGGACGATCGCGTCGGGAATCGTCTCGTGCTGCTTGACTCCGGTGATCCGCTCGACGACGTCGTTGACCGACTCGAGGTGCTGCATGTTGAGCGTCGAGATGACGTCGATGCCGGCGTCGAGGACTTCGGCGACGTCCTGCCATCGCTTCTCGTTCCGCGACCCGGGGACGTTCGTGTGCGCGATCTCGTCGATGAGCGCGACCTGCGGCGCCCGGGCGAGCACGGCGTCGACGTCCATCTCCTCGAAGTCGGTGCCGCGGTAGCTGATCCGCCGGCGTGGAACGACTTCGAGGTCACCGATCTGCGCCGCCGTGTTGGCCCGACCATGCGTCTCGACCAATCCGACGACCACATCCGTGCCGCGCGTCCAGCGACGCTTGCCCTCGTTGAGCATGGCGAACGTCTTGCCGACGCCGGGTGCGGCACCGAGGTAGATACGGAGCCTTCCGCGCGCCATGATCAAAGCCTAATTCTGGCTCGTCGACAATTGATCGAGCGCGAGGTTGAGCTCGAGCACGTTGACGGTCTTCTCGCCGAGCACGCCGAGCGTCCGACCCGACGTGTGATCGTCGATGAGGTTGCGCACCCGAGCCCGCGAGAGGTTGCGCTCGTTCGCGACCCGCTTGGCCTGGAGCCGAGCGTTGGCGACGGAGATGTCGGGGTCCAGGCCGGACGCCGACGCGGTCACGGCGTCGACCGGGACCTTCATGGTGCGCCCGAGCCCGTTCAGCTGCCGATACGCGAGGGTGCGCTGCGGGACGGTATTGGCGTCACAGACATACGACCCGTCTTCGTTCTTCTTGTACTTCGTGTCTGCGGTCGGGCTCACGACCGCCTTGCCGTCCTGGTCGTCCGGAACGCAGTACGGATCGTCAGCGCTCGCAAACGGGTTGGTCTTCGAAGAGTTCCCGTTGAGATCGACGGTGTTGAAACCGGGGATGAACCCGACGAGGGCAGGGTTGGAGGGCCCCAGGTTCGAGCCGCTGCTGAGCGTGGGGTCGTACCCGGCCGCGGTGTTGCCGTCCACGCCGGCCGCGGCAGAGGGCCGCGACTGGAAGTACTTCTTGATCGCGTTGCCGTCCTTGTCGACGAAGGCCTGTCCGATCAGGCTCGAGCCGA
>Ga0070698_100003559_pt1 | contig 17112 bp, 20 predicted proteins | sample KBSK1502metaG_FD_65477 | JGI IMG/M metagenome (GOLD analysis project Ga0070698, IMG submission 65477) | Corn, switchgrass and miscanthus rhizosphere microbial communities from Kellogg Biological Station, Michigan, USA - KBS K1-50-2 metaG | ecosystem: Host-associated > Plants > Roots >...
CTTCGCGCACCAGACCGAAATCAATCCGCCGCGCTCCGGTCACCTCGACCGGCACGAAGGCGAGGTTTTCCCGCAGGCGCGTTTCGCCGAAGCGGAATTCGGCAGTGAGGCCCGGCGCCTCACAACGCACCACCGTGTGTCCCTGCGGGTCGCTGGAGAGCAATGGCCGGCCGGGCTCATCGAGCAGCACGAAGCGCTTCATCAGCGCGAGGCGCGTGCCGGCGGCCAGCTCACGGAAGACCGCGGCGTTGTCGGTGGTAAGGGTGCGCGCAAACTGCGCGGCGTCCTCCCGGCAAGCCGCCGTCAGCGCCTCAGCGAGCGTCGCCGAAGCGTTGTTCCCCGGCGCCTCCTGCGCGCTCCAGGGTGCGCCGGTCGGCAGGCCCAGTAAAATCGTCAGGATGAAAACGGTTGCCGGACGGGTTTTCAAGGGGCGGTCCTCGGTGGCGCCCTCAGGACTTGGCCTGCGAGAGGATGGCCGCCAGGTTCTGCGTGAACTTTGATCGTGGCATCACCTGCTGGCAGCCTGCCGCCCGGGCGCGCTCGGCCAGCTCCGCCTGCACGTGAGAAAGGAATGCGATCACCGGCCGTTGGTTGCCCGCGGCGCGCAGCCGCTCGAGCGCCTCGATTCCGCCGTGGCGGGAATTGAGGTCCACGATCAGAAGCGCCGCCGAGCCCTGTTGGGCCTCAGCCAGCAAGGCGTCGCCCGTGGCGACTGCCTTCAGCTCGACGCCCACCTGCCGAGCCGTTTCTTGCATCTTGGCCTGAAAAAAAAGGTCGTCCACCAGAGCGACCACGTTTGCCATTGGTCCTCGCAAGTCTCGATGGATCTTCTCCGTTTACCATGCGCGGCCCGCCGGGCACAAGCCCCGTTCATCCGGCGTTTTGCGGGCTGCAGTTGTTTCGACATCGCCGGCCGAGTGCGGTATAAGGATTTGCGTTCATCGGCTGCGGCCGATCCGGATGGATCCAGTCGTCCAAAGCGTGCTCAAAGCGTTCGACGAGCTGGGCCGCGAGGCGGTCGAAGTCTCCGCGCTCGCCGAGTTTATCCCGAGTGCAAGCAAGGGGCGAGCAACGCCTGCCGACCCCGTCGCGCTCCGCACCTTGCTGGCGCAGCTCGTTGAGCAAGGTTGGCTCCGCCCCGCAGGCTTGTCGGACGCTTTTGTGCGCACCGAAGGCGGCCGGCTCGCGCTCGCGGGGCCTCGCGACGTCACGCTCTACACCCGCCCCGGCTGCCACCTCTGTGAGGAGGCCGGCGCACAAATCGCGCCGCTGCTGGCCCAGTTCGGTGCAAAGCTGTGCGAGGTCAATATCGAAGCCGATCCGGCATTGCGCGAGCGCTACAACGACGATGTTCCGGTCATTTTTCTTGGTGCGCGCAAGGTAGCCAAGCACCGCGTCAATCTCGAGCAGTTCCGCCGCCAGCTCGCCTCCGCCGCGAGAAACTCACGCTGACCTTCTCTGGATGTGAATTCAGTCCTCGGTGCTGGCTTTGGCGCCGACGCTCTGGTCCGGCACGTCCCCCGGTCGGCCCTTGACGCGGTCATAGGTGGTGACCTGGCACGTAGAACCGAGCGCCTCGTTGTAATACGTCGGCAGACCGAGCGCGGTGAGCAACTCCTCGTTGAACCGTCGCAGGTTCGCAAGCTGCTGTGCCACGGCCGGGAACTTCCGCCCATCGTCGGTGAGCAGGAATTTCTGGTAGCCGGCGTCCCACAGCCGGGTGAACTGGCCGCCGATCAGAATGGAGGGCAGAATCGTCATCTGGTGGTGGCCGTCGGGGGTCTTCCGAAACTCCGCGGCGCACCCGTACTTTTCCACACGGGCCACGCCGCGGGTGCTGCTGACGTTGAACCCCGCGGCGGGGAGTCCTTCCAGCGTCGCTGCATCAAACACTACGTCCACATTCCACATGACAGATCAGAATAGGGAATGCGCCGCCGGACTGTAAAGTCCAAATTGCTCACCAGGGGGCTGCGGAATGGCGGACCCAAATACGACCAAAATGGTCGTATATCTAAATCGCGGTTCAGCCGGGCTTTTCGTTCGTTCAGCGTTCCGGTGCGCCCATTCCCTACTAAATCGAGGGTCTTTCTGCTAAGCTGTGTTATCTAAGATGAATACGGGGGGGAGTTTACCGCATCTATTGGTATAGGACGAATGCCCACCCAGCGGTTCCCTCGCGGGTGGGTCGGGCTTGGTTGAGGGGGAAGCAAGGAATCTCCATGAGCGCGCTTAAGAACCCGTTACTGGCGGAGCGTCCCTTGCCGGTTTCGATGGCGGCAGGGGTTTCGCTGCTTGACCGCATCGGGAACACCCCGTTGCTGCGGCTCGAGCGGGTGGGCGCGGAATACCCTGCGGTCGAGTTTTACGCGAAGGCGGAATGGTTTAACCCCGGCGGCTCGGTGAAAGACCGCGCCGCATTGAACATGATCCGCGAAGGCGAGCTTTCCGGCGAGCTGCGGTCGGAAAAGACCATTCTCGACTCAACCAGCGGCAACACGGGCATTGCCTACGCGATGATCGCTGCGGCCAAAGGCTACCGGGTGAAGTTGTGCCTGCCGGCGAGCGCCACGATCGAACGCAAGCGTATCCTCACAGCCTATGGTGCGGAGCTGGTGCTGACGCCGGCCGACGAAGGTTCTGATGGCGCCATCCGCCGTGCCCGGCAGATCTACGCGGAGGACCCCGCCCGGTACTTTTATCCGGATCAGTACAGCAATCCGGCGAACTGGCGGGCGCACCACCAGACCACCGCCGTGGAACTCTGGGAGCAGACTCGGGGCCGCCTGACACACTTCGTCGCCGGCCTCGGCACCAGCGGCACTTTTGTCGGCACGACGCGACGGCTCAAGGAATTGAACTCCGCGGTTCGCTGTATCAGCCTTCAACCCGACTCGGCCTTTCACGGCCTGGAGGGCTGGAAGCACATGGCCAGCGCGATAGTCCCGAAGATATACGACGCGAGCTTGGCCGATGACGATCTGGCTGTGCGCACCGAGGACGCCTACCGGCTGGCCAAGCGCTTGGCCCGCGAAGAAGGCCTGCTGGCCAGTCCCAGCGCCGCCGCGGCGCTGGCCGGCTGCTTCCAGGTTGCGAAATCGCTGCCCCGAGGGCAGCGCGCCGTGATCGTCACCGTTTTTCCTGACTCCGGCGAAAAGTATTTAAGCGAGAGATTCTGGGAAGAGGAGTGAAGTAACCGAGAGAACAGGTCATGCTTTATCTGAGTGAAGAACTGGCGCAGCGAATCCGGACCCAGGCAGCGGAGAGCTATCCGCACGAATGCTGCGGCGCGCTGCTGGGTGACGATCGCGAAAGCTGGCGCGAAGTGCTGGACCTGTTTCCGTTGGTGAACCGTCGCGAAGATTCGCCGCGCAACCGCTTCTCCATCACGCCCGACGATTTTCGGGTTGCCGAAAAGGCGGCACAGAAGGCTGGGCTGGAGCTGGTCGGCTGGTACCACTCGCATCCGGACCATCCGGCATTGCCAAGCGAATACGACCGCGAACACGCCTGGCCATGGTATAGCTACGTCATTGCGAGCATCGCTGATCGCAAACCTGGCGAGATGAAGTCGTGGCACCTGGCGGACGACCGGTCGCGCTTCGAGCCGGAGGAAATCCAAGTTAGCAAGCCACACCAGTCCATGGTGGGTTGAGGCGCACGGCGTGCCAAGCGCGCCGCCACACCTCGCCGCGGGGCATCCGGCATCGGGAGGAAGAATGGCATGGCAGTGAAGGTGATTATTCCCACGCCGCTGCGGCCCTATGCGGGCAAACAGGAAAGCGTCGAATTCGACGCTCGCACCGTGGGCGAGGCGCTCAGCCGCCTCACCACCAGGTATGAGGAGCTGCGCAAGCACCTCTACACCGACGAAGGCAGAATCCGCAGCTTTGTCAACGTCTACCTGAACGACCAGGACATCCGCTACCTGCAGAAGGAAAACACGCAGATCAAGGACGGCGATACGATCAGCATCGTGCCCTCGATCGCCGGCGGGACCCGCAGCTAAGGAGAACGCGCATGGCCGCCAAGCTCGAACCGCTCACCAGTCACCCAGTCGGCCTGAAGCTCTCGAAAGAAGAAATCCTGCGCTACAGCCGCCACCTGATCATGCCGGAAGTGGGCATGGAAGGTCAGCTCAAGCTGAAGCAGGCGAAGGTGCTGTTGGTGGGCACCGGTGGCTTGGGCGCGCCGCTGGGACTCTATCTGGCCGCGGCGGGCGTGGGTCGGCTGGGGCTGGTGGATTTCGATGTAGTGGACTTCACCAACCTCCAGCGTCAGGTGACCTTTGCCACCAGCGACGTCGGTCGGCCGAAACTCGAGGCCGCCCGCGAGCGCTTGGCCGGGCTCAACCCCGAAATTCAGATCGACACTCACGAGACCAAACTCACCAGCGCCAACGCGCTCGAGATCTTGCGCGAATACGACATCATCGTAGACGGCACCGACAATTTCCCCACGCGCTACCTGGTGAATGACGCCTGCGTGTTGCTCGGTAAGCCCAACGTTTACGGCTCAATCTTCCGTTTCGAGGGGCAAGCGACGGTGTTCGGCTACCCGGACGGGCCGTGCTACCGCTGCCTGTATCCCGAGCCGCCGCCGCCGGGGCTGGTGCCATCGTGCGCCGAGGGAGGAGTGCTGGGTGTTCTGCCGGGGATCGTCGGAGCGATCCAGGCCATGGAGACCATCAAGCTGATCCTGGGCCGCGGCGATCTCTTGGTGGGCCGCCTGCTCCTGTTCGATGCGCTGGCAATGCGTTTTCGCGAACTCAAGCTGCGCAAGAACCCTGCCTGCCCTGCCTGCGGCGACCACCGCACCATCACCAAACTGATCGACTACGAAGAGTTCTGCGGCATCCGCGGCGAGGAGGCTCCGGCGCCGGCCGTGCAGGTGCCGGAGATCACTCCGCGTGAGCTGAAGGCGCGTCTGGACCGCGGCGAGGAGATCTTCATCCTCGACGTCCGCGAGCCGCACGAGTACCAGATTTGCAACCTCCGCGGCCATCTGATCCCGCTCGGAGAGCTGCCGCGTCGCGCACACGAGCTCGACAGCTCGCGCGAAATCGTCGCGCACTGCCGCAGCGGAAAGCGCTCGGCCGAGGCCGTCGAGTTCCTGCGCAAGGCCGGCTTCCGCAAGATCTGGAACCTCAAGGGCGGCATCCTCGCCTGGGCGGATGAAGTGGATCCTTCGCTCCCGAAATACTGAAGAGAGCGAACCGGCCATGACTCGCGCGCCACAGCTCACGCAGCTTGATAGTGGGAGGGACTGTTGTTGCCGCCCGGCGGGGTGTGGCCCGGGTCCGGGATGCACTGGATTTCGAGTTCCTCACCCGCCAGACTTCGCAGCCAGCCGGTTATCTGTTCTTGGCCGAATTTCTGGAACGCCGGATTTCTTGCTTCGGCGCAATCTCAAAGGAGGCAACAATGGCAGTCTACGAGGAAACCCTCGAAGCCAATCAGCAGTACGCCCGATCGTTTGGTTTGGCGCACCTGGAGATGCCGCCGGCTCGGAAGCTCGCTGTGGTGGCCTGCATGGACGCACGGCTGACGGTCGAGCAGTTCCTGGGGCTTAAAACGGGCGAGGCCCACATCATCCGCAACGCCGGCGGCCTGGTGACCGACGACGCGTTGCGCTCGCTCATCATTTCGACCCGGCTCCTGGGAACGCGCACGATTTATGTGATCGAGCACACCGACTGCGGTATGCTCACCTTCCAGGACGAGCAATTGCGGCAGCAGTTGAAGGCTGAGACAGGCAAAGACACTTCGCACCTCAAGTTCCACAGCTTCACGGATCTGGAGGCAAACCTGCGCACGCAGCTTCGGTGCATCCGCGAGAATCCGTTCCTGCCGCGGGACATCGAATTGCGCGGATTCATCTACGACGTGCGCAGCGGCCGTCTCCGCGAGGTCGGCGAAGAAGCCGCCGAGACGCGTGCTGCCACCTTGAGTTCTCGCTGAAGTCTGTCTATCGTAGAAGCGCTTGTTCGCCGCAAGCCAAAGCCATCACGCTGCGCAAGGGAGGGAAAATGCCCGGCACAAAGATCACCCCGACCAACAACGGCCCACTCCGCATCGAGGGTGATTTCGAGATTGTGGACCCGCAGGGCAAGGCCTTCGGCCTGGCGGGCCGCACCGCGCTTTCGTTGTGCCGCTGCGGCCATTCAGCGAACAAGCCCTTCTGCGACGGCACGCACAACAAGATTGGCTTCCAGAGCCAAGTCGAAGCTCGCGATCTTCCGCCACCAAAGCCGAAGCCTCAACTTTAGCAGAATGCTGCTCCGACTCCCGGCGCAGAGCTTCCCCTAAAGGGTGAGCGGGAGCTGTTCCAACCCCCGGAAGAACAACCCCTTACGCCAGCGGACTGACTCCGGCCCCTCTGCGAGACGCAGATTTGGGAACCGACCGAACAACGTGGTTAAGGCAATCTGGCCTTCCAACCGCGCCAGTGGCGCGCCCAGGCAAAAATGCGCGCCCTGCCCGAAGGCCAAGTGCCTGTTTGGCGCGCGCGCAATATCCAAGGTCTCTGGATCGAGAAACTGGGATTCGTCGTGGTTGGCCGACCCGAGCGCGGCCAGCACCACCTCGCCGCCCGGAATGATCACCGATGCGATGGTGATCTCCTCGCGCGCCATGCGCACGGTGGCAATATCCCCGGGGCTGGTGTACCGCAGCAGCTCCTCGATCGCGGACTCGGCAAGCGCCGGGTTCTGCTGTAACCGGTCACGCTGCTGAGGATGCTGGAGCAGGGCCAGGGTTCCGCTGGCAATCAAGTTCGTTGTGGTCTCATAGCCTGCAATCATAAGAAGGACAACCATGGCCAGCAGCTCATCTTGACTCAGTTTGTCGCCCGCTTCCTCGGCCTGGACCAGCGCCGTAACCAGGTCATCGTGCGGGTGGGCGCGACGCTGCCCGAGCAGATTGCGAATGTAATGTATGGTCAGCCAAGTCGTTGGCAAGGCGCGCAGGAAATCGAAGCCGGTGGAGGCTGCAACAGCTCTCCTCGACCAGGAATGGAGCCGGAGACGGTCCTCCTCGGGAATCCCAAGCAACTCGCCAATGATCGTGAGCGGGAGCGGCAAGGCGTATCCGCGGACAAGCTCCATCCTCCCGTTGAGTGCGGCAGCATCGAGCAGCTCGTCACACGCGCTTTGAATCCGCTCGCGCAGTCGCTCGATCAGGCGCGGCGTAAAAGCCTTATGCACTAAGGTCCGCAGCCGGGTGTGGTCGGGGGGATCCATGTTCAGCATGTTGTGGTAGAGGGGGCCGCCGACGAGCCGAAGTGCCCAGGGCATCTTGGCGAGCCAGTCTTTCGCGAACCGCTCATCCTTGAGCACCGTCAGCACGTCGTCGTAGCGGGTCACCAGCGAGACCTGTTGATTGGCCAGTTTCGTGCGATACACCGGCGCTTCGGCGCGCAAACGAGCGTAGAACGGATACGGATTGGCCTTGAATCGTGGACTCGCAAGATCAGGCGCTTTGATCTGGTCCGCGGTCGCCTGAGAGCTTTGAAGTGAAACCGAGTCTTCGAGTTGAGCTTTCACCCCAGTTGAGTCCCATCATGCATCTGCCAGTCCGTCACGTAGATCACCCTAACCCAGATTCAGCCAAAGAGTAAGCCATCGTGCGGCGGCACGCACAACAAGATCAATTTCCAGGCCGGGCTGCAGGCCCGCAAGCTATCTCCTCTCAATCCAAATTTGAATCGCTCCTGCGCCTCCCTTTGCCTGTCGCTCGGCGACTCGCCCCAGCAAGTGCCGTGCAAAACCGCAGGTTCGTCCACGGGCTGTGACCAAACCGAAGATGGGTAACGGGAGTTCTGTCCTGTAACCTTTCTACACGCCGTACGGGAATACTTGCGCATGTCCAAGACTGTTATTCTGCGGGGCCTTCTGCACAACTAATGACCTTTCAGGGGGTTACATCCGGGCACGGGGAAACCAAATAAGGTCGCCGAGTTGCACCAGTTAAGCCCGGAATGTCTTGTTCGTGGTTGTCTCGGGGGAGCGTTGGACACGCTGGAGCAATTTGGGAGGGCGGTTGGGCGCGTTTGCTGGCGTCTTCGCTGGGTGCTTGGCCTGGCGGGTGGCGCAGTCTCTCTCGCGTTGCTCTGGTGGCTGCGTCATCTGAGTTTTTCCTCTGACCCGCTGCTCTTCGCCTACCTTGAACTGGTTGGCAGCCTGCTCAGCTTCACCTACGCCGCGAACGCCCTGATCCGTTTTCGCGGCACGCACGACCGCATCTCGCTGATCCTGGCGCTTAGCTTCGTGCTCTCCGGCCTGATCGAGACCGGTGCGACATTTGGAATTCACAACCTGCTCGCGGACGGGCCGGTGGCGCAGTTGCATGTTCCGCTGGCGTGGATGGTGGGTCGGACGCTGCTCGCCGCCTTGCTGTTGGCGGCGCTGGTGGTCGAGCGGCGGCTGCCAAACGCCCGCGAACCCGGCCGGGAAATTGCCGTGGCGTTTGTTGTCGTCGGCGCGGTCGCTTACCTGACCAGCGCGGCATATCTCAGCGTGCCGGCTGACCCGACGATCCACCCCGCAGCGTTGGTGGCCCGCCCCTGGGATTTGTTTCCGGCGGCGATCTTTCTGCTGGCGGCGGTAGGCTTCCGCCGGCGCTTGCGGATCGCCGTTTCGGCTTTCGACTACGCCCTCTGTTGGGCCGCCGCATTGAACGTCGCGTGCCACGTAGTGGCCAGCCAGTCGGTGCGCATGCTTGATGCCCCCTTCACTGTGGCGCAGTTCCTGAAGGTATCGAGCTATGCGGTGGTGCTGGGCGGCGCGCTGATTGACAATGCTCGCCTGTTTGACCAGGTCAGGAAACTGGCGGTCAGCGACCCGCTTACTGGGCTTGGCAATTACCGCCGTCTGCTCACCGCGCTCGAAGGCGAGATCCAGCGCTCCCTGCGCACCGGGCGGCCCTTCGCTGTCCTGCTGCTCGACCTGGACGGGCTCAAGATGATCAATGACCACCACGGCCACCTGGTCGGCAGCCGGGCGTTGTGCCGGCTCGGCAACATCCTGCGCTTCCATTGCCGGGTTATGGACACGGCGGCGCGCTATGGCGGCGATGAATTTGCCCTGGTGCTGCCCGAAGCCAGCCGCGAGGCCGCCGGGCGGGTGGCGGAGCGCATCTGCGAGCGGCTCGCAACGGACGGCGAGAAGCCGCTGCTCTCGGTGAGCGCCGGCGCAGCCATCTATCCGCAGGACGGCGACACCATCGAAAAGCTGTTGGGGGCAGCCGATGGCGCTCTATATCGCATGAAGCGCCACGGCAGCGGGATCCGGGACTTCGCCCGCATCGCCGCCTGCCTGTAGCGCAGTCCCGGGAGGCTTCATGCCGAAAAGCTTCACAGTCGAACGCTTGGAAAAGCGCGTTCCCATGGAACTGGCGGTGCAAATCTCCGGAAATGAGCGCATTCCTGGCGTGGAGACGTCCTTCACCGAAGACGTCAGCTCACGCGGCGCCCGGGTGGTTACAGTGCGCCGCTGGCAGCCGGGCGACCGCCTGCTGTTCGCCTCGCTCCCAGGCGATTTCCGGGCGACCGCGCGCGTGGCCTACTGCCAACCGCTGCGGGGCGAAGGCTTTGCCATTGGTCTTGAGTTCCTGGAGCCCACCGGTCAGTGGGTCATCCACTCTCCGGTAGGCTCAGGAGAATCGCTGCACGGATAGGAGGAATCAAGGAAGGTAAAAACTGGCGCAAGAAACGTTGTGCCGCGAGCGCCGGCCGTCCTCAACGGGGGGATTGCCGGCGCTGGCGTTTTCTGGCGGTGGATTGGGTGTAGCATAGGCGCAGCATCAACCCGGGCGGAGGAGCCTTCCATGCAGACCAAGAAACGCGCCGTACGCGCCTATGTGCTGATCAATGTCCGCGCCGGCTTCGCCAAGCGCATCGCGCTCGAACTCGCGGCGATGCCCGGCGTCCTTTCTTCGCATGCCTGCTGGGGGGTGCCCGATGTGTTCGCCTACGTCGAGGTAGGGAGTCAGCGTGATCTCGATGACCTGATCATGGAGCGGATCCAGAAGATGGAAGGTGTCGAGCGCACCGACACGCACATCGCGCTCGATTGAGTGGCGTCCGGGCTCCCCCAAATCCGCGCTAACTCTGTTTCTATGTTTCTCCTTGGAGCCGGGCAAGGCATTCCCGGGAGGGATTCCTTGCTGCGACCCGCGCGCCCGTGTAAGGCTGCGCTCCAGCAGACAAAAGAATGAGCCGCAACTCTGGTTCAGGCATGGGAGCTCTCCAGGATGAGCTTATCGTAGAGGCGCAGCGTTTTCGCGACCATAGCGTCCGCAGTAAAGTGCTGAAGGATGCTTTCCCGTCCGGCCGTTCCGAGGCGTATCGCAAGATTCGCATCGTTCAGTAGCCGCGCCAGTGCGGCTGCGAAGCCCTCCGCGCGAAAGTCGGTGACGAGCAAGCCGTTTCGACCGTCTTCGACCAGCTCCGGCACACCGCCGCTTGCCGCCGCCACCACCGGCAGGCCGCAGGCCATCGCCCCAAGCAGCGCGTTGCCGAGACCTTCTTCCCGCGCAGGAAATACGAAAACGTCCAGCGCCGCATAGACCTGCGCGACGTCTTCGACGAATCCGGCAAACTGCACTGCGGATTCCACCCCCAGTTCGCGCGTCAGTCTCTTGAGCGATTCGCGGTCCGGTCCGTCGCCTGCCACCAGCAGCCGGCAGTGCGGGAACTGCTGGCGCAAAATGGCCAAGGCACGGACCAAGACCTCGTGTCGTTTCTGCGGCACCAGATAACCCACGTCCCCGAGCAGCTTATCGTCTTCGCCAATGTCCCACCGTTGTCGCGCCTGTTCACGCGCGAGGGCCGCAGGCTGCGGGGGTGCTTCAATGCCTTCATGGATAATCTCCACTCTCTCGGATGGGATTCCGCGCGCGATCACGCGGTCCGCCGCAAAGCGCGAAATCGCGATAATGCGCTGTGCAGCGTGGTAGCGGGCCCGCGCGACCGGGTTGCTCCGCAGCGGAAAACCCACGCGGCGCGAGACCACCAGTGGGACGCGGCGATGCACGCCCGCCAACCAGGCCGCGGTGAGGGCGTGAGGCTCGTTGGCATGGACCAGATCAAAACGCCGTTGGGCGACCAGCCGGCGCAACACCAGCGCGGCCTGCAAGCGTGCGGCGCGGCGCCCCACTCCGTGTACGGGGATGCCCTCGGCCTGGGCGCGATCCGCCAACGGGCGCCCGCGCAGGGCGAGCAGCTCAGCAGGATGGCCACGAGCGCGCAAGCCCCGCAGTGTCAGCAGCGCCTGGTTTTGGCCGCCGCGCCACTCGGGCTCGAGATCAACGTAGAGAGGTGTCAAGGGTTGTCGGTTGCTTTTCGGGGGCCGCGGCTGGTCTAAGGGAGCCGCCGCGCGCGAGCAGGCCGAGCTTGTGATATTTGAAAAAGACGTACCGGGCAGCCATGCGCGCGATCAGCCAGCCGCGATAGCCGTCCAAGAATCCCGCCTTCAGAATGAACGTTTGCAGAAACTTCCACGGCGGAGTCAGGAGCATGCGGGGAAGCCAGTTGCGGCGGCCGGCGGCGTAGAGTTGCTCAGCCGCAAGCGTCGTATAAGTATTCATTTTGGCGATGTGTTCGTCGAGAGAACGGACCGTATAATGGTACAGTTCGCCCTCCAGGCGCCTGACGGGGCCGTTCACCTGAAGCGATTCGTGCACAACGCCGACAAAGCGAGCCAGATCCCGCCGGTATAACCGCACTTTTCGGTCCGGATACCATCCGGAATGGTGAATCCAGCCGCCCAGGTAATTGGCCTTGCGTGCAAATTCATAGGCCGCCGCCGTAGGGGGGCTTTCCTTCCACATCCGCAGCGATTTTCGCAGTTCCGGACTCAATTCTTCGTCCGCGTCCAGGCCGAGGATCCATTCGTGGCTTGCCTCTGCGGCAGCGATGTTTTTTTGCTCGGAGTAGTTCGTCCACGCCCGTTGGATGATGCGAGCCCCGTGCTGGCGCGCAATCTGGCACGTACGGTCGGTGCTGCCGCAGTCCACCACCACGATTTCTTCCGGCAGATCGGCGACCGAGGCCAGTGCGCGCGGCAGGTTTCGTTCTTCGTTCAGGGTGATTAGGGTGGCAGTCAGACGGTTCATGCGAGAAACAGAGGCTACAGTATCACAGAACAGCGTTGGGGACCGGGAGGCCGCGTGGCAGCGCCGCTATCGTAGCGTTTTCGGCGTGATCGTCACCAGCACTACGCTCGAGCCGATGCGGAATTCCGAGAGGTGGGAGAGCTCGGCGGCGCGCACGCGCTCTCCGACGACGAAGGTGCCATTGGTGGAGTCGAGGTCGCGCCGCCGCACCACCTCCCCCTTCACTTCTACAGCGCAGTGCGAGCGGGAGATTTCGGCGTCGTCGATCTCGACGTCCGCGCCCGTCCGGCCGAGCACTACCCGCGGCTTGTTCAGTGCGTAGGCCAATCCCTTGGCCGGCCCCGCAATCACCGAGAGCGTCACGGTCCGGTCAGCGGGCAGCGAGAGCCCCTGGTATTGGCCGGCAAAGGTGGCGCTGGGGCCCGCGGCGCCCGGGCTGCGCGCAAACAAGGGCAGCGGCGAGACCACCTGCGTGCGGTTGGGACTCCGCACCACCTCGACGATGCTTGTCTGGCCGCACTTCGCACAGTGGAATTGCACCCGGGGATGGTTCCTGATTTGGGCATCCCTCAGGGTGTGCTGGGCCCCGCAATGGGAGCAGGCCGTCTGCATCAAAATCTACTCTAGCATGGAGGGCTTGCCGGAGAGCGGGCGCCGCCACCGGCGTTGTCCAATCCTCCAAACAGAGCCGAGAGCGGGGTCGAAGCCTGGGCAGAACGAGTCGCGGATCTTCCGCCTGTAGCGTGGCGGGAGGTGCCGCCTTCACGGCTGGGGTCTTTTGGGCCGGTGCTTGAGCTTGGGGCGGTCGGGGTCAACCGGGGTGCCATCCGGATTGCGTTCGGTTTCGCTTGGGGCAGCTCCGGAAGCCGGGTCCGTCTGGCTGGAGTAGTTTCCACGGGAGCGCGCATAGCTCTGTTGCGCCGCGTAGACTTCGGCGCCCGGCAGTGCCGCCTCCCGGTCCAGGATGATCAGGAAGGGCATCCCTGGCTCGAGATAAATGTCCGACCCTTTGTGCGACATCATAATCATCAGGGCCACTGCGGCACCGGCGCCCGCGCCAACCGCCGCGCCCTTGCCGCCCCTGATCTGCGAACCCAGCAGCGTCCCCTCGATGGTGTACAGCGCCAGGCTGTAGAGGTCGGTGGTGCGCTTGCTGTCGGAAGAGAGCCGTCCGCGGCCCTTCATGTCCGGTGAATCGAGGCGCGCCGCGATTTCTGTGGCGGCGCCGGTCGAGAGGTTGATCCGGTCCACTTTCACACGCAGCACGCCCGGCTTGCCGAAGCGCCCTGGGCGCTGTGCCTCGACCACACTCCCGGTGACGGCGGTGTCCGGCGGAATCTCGAGCTGGTCGTTGACGCGCAGCGCATCCGATGTGCGGAATGTCACCTGTTGCCCTTGCTTCGCAATGCGCGTGCTAAGCGGGGTGTCCAGTACCACGGCGATGCGCGTGCCCGCCGGGATTACTGCGCGCGCCGGCAACGACGGTGGCGGTGGGGCTGGCTCAGGCAGCTTCGGTTGCAGTGCGGGTTGCGGGGCGGGCTCAGGAGCCGGCTGTTCGGGCGGAGGGGGCGGCGGAGGAATCCGCGGGTTGATGGTGCCTTGCTGGCCGGCCGCAGGCAAGGAAAACAGGATGAGCGCCAACGAGCATACGAGCGCACAACCCGTAGCTTCCCGCCGCATCGGGCACCTCCCTAGCAATACAGTTAGGTGCAGGGCAGGGCAGAAGGTTGCCTGGGGGTGGCGGGGCTTGCCCCGCCTGACTCTTCACTGCACGAAGCCCACTGTCGTTTCGGGAGCGGGTTCGGGCGCCTCGCGAATGACTCCAAACTGCGCTTCGTAGCGGCTGATATTCTCGCCGAGAGCGCGCCACAGGCGCTTGGCATGCCCCGGGCTCAGGATCAGACTGGAAACCAGCTTGCCCTGCGCCACATTAGGGAAAATGTAGATGAAATGCAGTGTAAACTCTTCGGCATTGTGGTGGATCATCACCAGATTACTGTACTGCCCGATCAGCTCTTTCTCATCGGCCTTGATCTGCACCTGATTCTTGGCTGGCTCGACCACAGTCTCCTCCGCCGCGCCTTATACTGAGCGCTTTTGAACTTCCTGCAGAACACTACCACAAAGCCCCCGGCGGCAGGCAGCTTTCCCCCGCGATTTGCGCGAGGTGCCGGACCGCCCGGGTTGTTGTCTGGGAAAACGAATCGAGCGAAGGGTTGACGCGTCGTTTTATTAAGTGTAGTTTATATCCGGAGTTCATAGTGATTAACCAACGGCTGTACCCCCGGGTCCGTGCCTGCCCGCAGAAAACATGGCTGGAACAGAAACTCCGGTCGAGTTGAAGCCCCGCGAAGGCTGGCGCAAAGCCGCCCACCTGCCCTCGCTGCCGGAAGCCTACCGCACCATCCCGGTCTATTCGGGTGCTTCGGTGTGGCGCAAGCTCCTGGCCTTTGCCGGACCCGGCTACCTGGTTGCTGTCGGCTACATGGACCCCGGCAACTGGGCCACCGACCTGGCCGGCGGCTCCCGGTTCGGCTACACCTTGCTCAGCGTCGTCCTGCTCAGCAGCCTGATGGCCATGTTCCTTCAGGCGCTCGCGGCCAAGCTGGGCATCGCCACCGGCCGCGACCTTGCGCAGGCCTGTCGAGATCATTTTTCACGGCCCACGGCCATCTTTCTTTGGGTGATCTGCGAGGTGGCTATCGCCGCCTGCGACCTCGCCGAAGTGCTCGGCTCGGCGGTGGCGCTGAAGCTGCTCTTCGGCCTGCCGGTGCTCGTCGGCGTCATCCTTACCGCGCTGGACGTGCTGTTGGTGCTCGCCCTCCAGGGCCGCGGGTTCCGCTGGGTCGAGGCGCTGGTCATCACGCTGATCGCCACGATTGCCGGGTGCTTCGCCTATGAAATTTTCTTTGCGCGTCCGCTGTGGCTCGAGGCTGCCCGCGGCTTCCTGCCGAGCGCGGAGATCCTGCGCCACCGCGAAATGCTTTACATCGCTGTCGGCATCCTGGGCGCGACAGTGATGCCCCACAATCTCTACCTGCACTCCAGCATCGTCCAGACCCGCGCCTTCCTCCGCGAGGCCGAGCACAAGCGCGAGGCCGTCAAATTCGCGATCGTGGACTCGACCATCGCGCTGGGCTTCGCCCTGTTCATCAACAGCGCCATCCTGGTCCTGGGCGCCGCGGCATTTCATCAGCGCGGCATGACACAGGTCGCCGACATCTCCGAGGCCTATCAACTTCTCACTCCGGTGCTTGGTGCAAGCCTGGCGAGCACGCTTTTTGCCGCGGCGCTGCTCGGCTCGGGACAAAACTCCACCCTCACCGGCACCCTGGCCGGCCAGATCGTGATGGAAGGCTTCCTGAACCTTCGCCTGCCCCCCTGGCTTCGCCGGCTCATCACCCGGCTGCTCGCGATTGTGCCGGCGGCCATCGTGATCGGGGTGATGGGCGAAGGCCAGCTCACCAACCTGCTCATCCTGAGCCAGGTGGTGTTGAGCTTCCAGCTACCCTTCGCGGTGGTGCCGCTGGTGTTGTTTACCAGCGACAGGCGGAAGATGGGCGAGTTTGCAAATCGCCGCTGGGTCGTCGTCCTTGCCTGGGTGGTGACCGCGGCCATTATTGCCCTGAACGCCGAGCTGATCTGGTTGCTGGCCCGAAAACAGCTCTAGTTCCGGCCAGCGCTTTTCCCATTGCTCTTTTTCCGGCCGGGAAAACCGCTGTGAGAATTCCGGAATCTTATGCCATGATGATCGTCGGCGGGGCGCTCGGCAGATGGCGCTTGAAGCTGCGTTCGGAGGGGCGAAAGAGCAATGAAGAATCATCCCGCCAATTTGCGGATCGCAGTCCTGCTGGCGCTAGCCCTGGCGCTGGCGACCTGGGCTGTTGCGCACGGCAAGAAAGATTGGCCGGCTCCGGAAGAAGCCAAGAAGCTGAAAAACCCCGTCGCCGCGACCGATGCCTCGCTCGCCGCGGCCAAGGCTGTCTTCCTCGATAACTGCGCGCAGTGCCACGGCGAGGGTGGCAAAGGCGACGGCCCCGAAGCCCCGATGTACGACGTAAAGCCCGCCGACTTCACCGACGCCCACATGATGGGGGAGATGACCGACGGGGAAATCTTCTGGAAGATCAGCGAAGGCCGGCGGCCCATGCCGGAGTTCAAAAAGCGGCTCACCGAGGAGCAGCGCTGGCAACTGGTGAACTACGTGCGCACCTTTGCGCCCAAGCCCGCCCCGGCGCCCAAGCCCAGCGGAACTCCGGCGAAGAAGAAGACCTCTCCGCCCAAGTCCTGACGGAAGCCGAGTGTCTTTGTCACCCAGCATTCAGCGAAGAACCGGCTTTGTGCCGATTGCGATCACCCGAACCGTTCGGAAGATTGTCTTCCGCTGGGCCTTTAGAGAAGTGCACGAAGCCGAAATTCAAAAAGAGCCCGGCTCAAGCAACCCCAATCTCGCCAGACCGGACCCTTTCGAGTCCTATTTGCTTCTCCGAGATTTCTTCGGGCATTGCGAGCGCACGGGAGTTCTTGCCGCCTCCGAGCAGCAGGTGCTTACGAGATTGAAGCTGGAGGGCCTGTCTGCAAAACAACTAGCAAAGCTCGAAGGAAGCACCTCGGAGGAAGCGGTTCACCACCGTTCTTACCGGATCATGGCCCGGTTACGCAAAGCAGCCTCCCGCCTTCGCTCACATGCCCACCGATAGGTTCAGGCATTTCTCAGGAGCTGTTCTCGCCAGTCATCAGTAAACACAACGCGACTTTTGGCGGGTGAACCGGGATTTGCCTTCTGCGAGCACCTCTTAAGGGTTCCGATCACTTCTCCGGATATCCGACTAATCAGGCAGTTGGATTATTTCCTCACAGTCCTTGACGCAAATTCTGAACGCTAGGGTTCTGCACGGATCGAGACCGGCATTACGCGCGCTTTGCGACGAGCTTGTGTTCTTTGCTTGTGACGTCGACACGAAGGCGCTCGATAAGGTCGTGTAATGGTAACCCAGCA
>Ga0070698_100003564_pt1 | contig 17106 bp, 7 predicted proteins | sample KBSK1502metaG_FD_65477 | JGI IMG/M metagenome (GOLD analysis project Ga0070698, IMG submission 65477) | Corn, switchgrass and miscanthus rhizosphere microbial communities from Kellogg Biological Station, Michigan, USA - KBS K1-50-2 metaG | ecosystem: Host-associated > Plants > Roots >...
AAACTTTTGCCTGCGCTTCATTGATGTATTTTACATTACCACCCCATACAGGTACCAATGCCATATAAATTCCTCTTTTGGCAGCTTCATCAATTATAAAATCGACATGATCCCAATATGTGTATTTTAAATCATCAATAATATGCTCATCAACTCTTACAGGTTTTGAGACATCACCATTATGAATGGAAGAATCGCCGTATACATTCACAGCAAGCTTTACATCATGTATCAACATCACCTGTATCACATTAAATCCCTTTTGCTTTCTGTCATCCAGGTATTTTAATGCATCTTCCTTTTTACATTTTATAAATAATAACCAACCCGTATCACCCAACCAGAAAAAAGGTTTGCTGTCGGCTGTTTGAAAAAATCTTTTATTGGCCGATACTCTTAATAAAGGCAATTGCGAATCTGTATGCAGAAAAGAGAAAAGCAATATGACCAACCCTATTTTTTTCATCCTACCTTTTTTCCAGCTTTCTAGTTTCAATGTTGTACACTAAACTATTTTTTCCATCACTCAGTACATATTCATTTTTGTTCGATGATTTGACCGGCTTCATTCCAATGGCTGCTTTTAATAAGTTTTTGTCTATATCTTTTGACAGGACTGGCAAACTACCACCAGCCATAAATGCTGCCATACCAAATTCAGGATAACTATCACCAGAATAAACAACAGCTTTGTTTGGAAATTTATTCCTGTATTCTTTTACTGCTCTATAAACTTGCTCAAAGCTTGTTTTTTTGGGCTTCAATAGTCTTGCATGCTGACGTGGCGCTAAATTCTGTCCACCCTTTGGTTCGTACGTAGTGCCATCCGCCTCGTAATGCCAGTAGCGGATGTCAATCAAATCAACTACCGCTGCATAAGAAGGATTATTTAAAATAGAGTCTTGCACATCTTTGGTAACGCTTAAACCAATGATCGGATGTTTGCCAGTTTCTTTTTCCCACTCTCTTATTACATCTAACCAGAATTTTACAAAATGAGTTGGACCCGTAAACTCTTCACCAATCAATTGAATCACACAATTGTTGTCTTTAAAATTATTTAAGCCTTGACGGATATATTTTTTATGTAACTCACGGCGAACCGGGTTTGAAATATCATAGAACTGCTCTGCATAAAAAATTCTTTTATCACCCGCATAATTCACTGGCTCAACAAAACCGGTATTATTAATATTATTGGCAGTGCGCCAGGGGAAATCGGCATAATGTGCCCCTGCTTCAATAATATTATGTTGAAAATAGTTTTGATGAACAAGCAACAACCCTTTCTGATCACCTAAGTCGGCAAACTGTTTCAAGCGACTCCAATAAAACAAATTGTATTTCGTCAGATCATATTTACTCAGACCATCCCATGCCGTTTCTTTTCCACTTCTTGCAAATGGTAATTCATAAAACGGTGACCATACTTCTCCATCCATTCTCCGAATCCTCTCATGGTCATCTCTCCTTCTATCGTACCACAAACCATAATTATGCTCAATAGCGATTGTGTTCGTTGACTTCATTTCATCCGTCACTTCATTCAAATCATCAGTCAATCCTTTACCTGTTCTGCCGGGAACAAAACGAGTGATATGTGATCTTGCATTTTTAATATCGGAAGGCCGCAGACCACCACTCCACCATTGCACACTTTCACGTTTACCTGTTATGATCTCATCACCTCTTACCAACCAACCGTTTTTAATTTGTGTGACTGGTGAATTAGTTGAAGCAACAGGTTTTTTAATTCCTATTTCATCTATTGTTTTAGTACCACTTGACGTTAATGAGATTGGGTTCCGTTTTGCAGCATTATTAACCCATTCTTTTAATTGCATTCTTGGCTTACCAGCCTCTTTTGTTAATTCCAGTGCTGTTTCAACTGATGGACTACTTGATGCTTCTGTGGGCACAAATAATATCTGCGCCTGTTCATCAACATTTTCATTTAAACGTTCTTTTAATTGTTGATAGAATAAACTTCTAGGTGTAATCGTATTATTTGATTCATTCCAATAACCATCACCTGCAAATTGACTCCAGCTTCCGAATGCCCAGTTTTGTGCAGTCGGTGGTTTATAACAATCAATTCTTGCAGCCGAGCAATTCCAGAATAAACTATTTGCTGCGGCCCATCCCGCACCATTCGCATCTTGTCCGCGATTACCGAAACGCAAAGCATTACCATCTACATTCACCACATCAAACAACACACCGCTTGCCCAGCTATCAATAGCGCCACTGAAACTATAGGGTAAAATAGATTCGCATTGAACAAATGCATTAGGACCCGGCGCACAATATCCGACAGCAAAATCATGGTAGCCATTTTCAGCATAGCAACGCTGAAATAAAGTCTGCTGACCGGTTGTTAAAAAAGTATACCGCCTTTGTCCACCAATTTCTGAAATGGGTGAAAGAGATTTGCAATCTTCAATAGTAACTCTTTTTGAAGTTTCTAATAAACTTACGGCGCTGCCTGCAAAGTATTGAAAGTTGATTTGTCTTACCCAGCAATCTTCTGCATTCTCAATATTGATCGCATTCCAGCGATGATCTTCATCTTTCAAATTATTTTTATCATATACAGAAACGCAACGAAGATTCTCTACACCACAATTGTTTATTCTTCCAGTTCCATTATAAAAATATATAGTAGCTCCGCCATAAGTTGTATCCAATGCTGTGGTAAGTGGCGCATCGATTGTTATAGTTGTTCCTTCTTCCTTTGTGATCGTTCTGTCAAAAAACAGATCTCTATCGCCGGGTTTCCAACCCAACGCAGTTATATCTCCACCAAAATGATCAGTACCGAGTGTTTTTATCCAGTTAGCAGTTGAAGGACGACGGATGATAATTTTATTTGAATGTTGCTTAAACAGAATTGAACTATCAACATTAAATTTCATTGCATTCACAGGTACGTAGATATCTGTAATTTTTAATCCGTACAGATCCTTAGGAATATCATTTTTCCCAACGATTTTGATCAATGCCAATCTTCCTGTACCTGCACCAACAATAGTTGTTTCATTTACGCCGCTTCCACGCAATACAACACCGGATGCAGTAATTCTCAATTGTCCAAAAACTTCATAAATCCCTTTTTGCAATAACACGGCACCGCGAAACCCTTTTGCATCAAGAGGCAATGACGCCGCATGATCCAGTGCTGATTGAATGCGAAATGTTGCATCACCTTTTGCAACCGGTACAATTACTTTAATGGCAACTGTTGGGATAGCTTGCTCTGATGCCTTGTAACCACAATAAGAAAAATCAGGAATGCGATTGCCGAGTGAATCAGGTGTGTAAATCAATTTTCCTTCCTCAAATGAAAGAGGAACAACAGGCTTTTCGGGTTTTTGCGCTACCAAAGCCTGTTGAAATATAAGAAGGGTTAGTAAAAGAAGATTTTTTCTGTATGTATTTGCGAGGCTCAATTAAATTAAACTTTTCAAAAATGATGGTTAAAGTTAGTATAGTTGAATGGAGCGTCGCAAGGGACTTTATATCAAGGTACCAATGCCCGTTAACAAATTATTTTTTTGCGATCGGCGCAACATTTTTTTCATTGACAACACTATTTAAATAATTCTCAATATTGCTATATCCGTTTTTCCCAATTTTTCCTGCGTCTGATGCATCTTTTGTATTCAATCCAACTTTAGTCTCGTAGTCATCAGGCAAACCATCATTGTCGCTGTCTTTGTACGAAGTGCCTTTATATTCCGGGTAACCGCCAACCTGGTTCACATCGGTGATAATTCCAATTTTATAACTATCCAATGCAGCACGGCGATGTTTGAATTGTGTTGTTGGAGCAACAACATCCGGCGACACAATTATTTTACCAGTACGTACCTGTTCTGTAATTCTTTTATCAACCGCATCTCTTACAGGCAATGTAGCTCCTGCATTAACCAGAACATAATCTTTAGCGTCTTCAGCAGACATTATTGTAAGCTGTGGCATCGGCAATGGTTTACTCCATTTTATATATGGAGTAAATTTTCCTGTATTGGGCAATTCTTCAACTTGCACACCACCATTCCAATTATCTTTTGTGATCTCAGGAAAACCTTCCATTACGTTACCATTCACATAAGCTCTTCCATAAACATGATGATCTAATTTGCTTCTTCCACTTTCCGGTTTTAATATGCGATGTCCAACGTTTGAATTTTTTGGAGTAGCCGGGCCCGGTTTGAAATAATTATTGATAATATTATACTGAGCTCTGTAATCACCACCATCAATTGAACGATGCACCCAATTAAATACAACATTATTTACAAAATTGAAAACGCCATGCCATCCGATAGAAGGATTACGACCTGTATTATTTGCCCAAAGGTTTCGCATAAATGAACAATTCTCTCCACCGAGTGTACTGCCGAAAGAATGATTCCATGTATCGAGTGCTTCTCCAAATATAGAGTTCTGAATTGTGATATTTACTGTCCCTAATTTTTCTTCTTGTGGTTTCCCGGTGCTGTCATTATACATATGACGGTACATGCTCATGTTCTCATCCAAACCCCATGAAGCGCTTACATGATCGATCATAATATTGCCGATGGGATTGCCACCTATTGCATCATCTCTTCTGCCTACCCATGTTTCACCACGGCGGAAACGCATATAACGAATGATAACATCATGTGTGTTGATCCAAACAGTTTCCCCTGCAATACAAACGCCATCACCAGGAGCTGTCTGTCCTGCAATGGTAATATAAGGTGCACGGATTATTACCGGTGTTTGAATACGAATAATACCGGCAACATTAAATACAATTATTCTCGCCCCACCTTGCTCGCAAGCCCAACGAAAACTTCCGGGGCCATTATCATTTAAATTAGTCACAACGATCACCCTGCCGCCACGACCACCGAAACTATATTTACCACCTCCTTCTGCACCCGGAAATGCCGGGATATCTGATTGTGGCAGATCAGTCGGTCTGTTTGCAAAATCAATATATGGTTTGCCATTTTTAGCTTCTTCCATAATGATTGGCCATGCAATAGCCCATGCAGAATCGGAATGCTTACGAGCAGCATTTAATAATGAATCCGATTTACGTTGAACATCTTCTGGTATTTCGGGATATTGGGCTTTTGCATTGATTGTAGCGGTTGAAAAAATAACAATGGCGAGAAGATTTTTTATTTGACTTTTCATAGTTAAATGATTGAAATAGTTGGACGTTTTTCGGGATAAATAACTGTGAGAATTGAATGATTTTTTCTTTAAAGAAAGAGAGAGAAGATATGATCCTCTCTCCCTTTCTTATTTTAAAAATTAATTTTATTGGCTGGAATTAAAAGTACCAGGAGCTCCATTGTAATCCAGCCATCCTACAGTTTGTAACAACCACGGATTAAATGACAATACTGTTGCACTTAACCCGGAGAGATAGTAATTAGGTCTGAATAAAATATTAACAGGAGTTGTGCCATCACGATCCAATGCCTGATCAAGGGGCGTCATTACCAGTTTATTTTGATACAATGTCTTGAGCTTTGCTATTTCTGTGGCGAAGTTGGCTGCATCCGGATCAATCAGGATGGCACGGTCTGCCGCAGTTAACGGATCAGAACTGGTGAAGTTTTTACCCTGCCAGTAATAGCCGGTTCTATTGGTACCATTGATAGGCGCAATCCCAAGTTTGGTGCATGTATTCGCTGTAGTATTGGTTGAAGACACTCCATCATAAAGTAACCATCTTTGTATATCCCAATAGCGTTTCCCTTCGTACGCCAGCTCTACCCTGCGCTCATACAAACATGCTTCAATAGCAGCATTCTTACTGGCCAGGTTTCCAATGCCATAATTATTGGCGCTGGGAATTCCTACACGAGCCCTGATTTTTCCTAAATAGGTAATGCAATTACCAACATCACCTTTTGCAGCATAACATTCTGCTATATTCAGCAAGAGTTCTGCATAACGATATTCTATAATATCGGTACCTGAAAATGCTAAAGCAGTTGTATCTGCAACAGGGTTTGACATTTTACGAACTACTGCAGGACTCGTTGTTTGATTGCTCGCAAAATAAACCGCTGTTCCGGTTGCACTTGGTCTCCACCTGTAAAAGAACGAAGTTTTATTTGCATTGGTTTTTATACCCCACTTGCTGCCTGAGAAAGCAAAAGTGCGGTAGAAACGTGGGTCTCTCTTTTCAAAAAAGAAGGTGTCCACATAACCATTGGCTTGAGTTGGCCTGCTGCCATCTGCTAATGGAAAGAGGTCAAGCATCGCCTTAGGAACCGAAATTCCTCCACCGCCATTATGATCTTTTGGCCTTACAGCATTCTCCCAGGAATTATTATAGCCGACAGAAGAAGTAGGTGTGTTAGAAAGCAATAATGCGAAAATGGCTTCTTTATTAAAAGAATTATCATTCACATAAGCCAACTCCGCCCATTCTTTTGCAGTGTTACCATATAATCCGTAACCCGCAGCAGTTAAGGCAATTTCGGCTTGCAAGCCAGCATCTAAAGCTGCCTGCCATTTTGCGCTACCGGAATTGTCCCAATCGGTATTAAACAAAGGACTTGCAGCAGTTAGTAATACGCGGCTCTTCATGGCCAGGGCAGTGACTTTTGTAATCCTTCCGTAGTTAGTGCCCGGGCTTGACCAAATTGCGGGCAGCAAGGCCGCTGCTGAATCAAAATCTTTAATGATCTGGGCGAAACATTCTGTAGCGGTAGATCTGGGTGTTCTGATCGATTCGTCTGTATTACTTGCATCAGACACAGTGGTAACAATAGGCACACCGCCATAGGTACGTACTAAATTATAATACTGTAATCCACGGAGATAGTACATCTGTCCTCTTGAAGTTTTACGGAATGGTTCAGACAGCACCTGTCCTACTCCATCTATTTTTTCGAGCAGGAAATTGCAAAAACGGATACGGGTATATGGGGTGTTGGCAACGCTGGCTGTAAGCGCTCCTCCATAATAGGCATCTGCTTCAGACGCCAGTTGCAGGTTTTTATTAGGGTTTATATAGTTGCCAACTGTGCCTCCAATCTCTTCTGTATTTTTTGTCTTGGAATCATCATAAGATCCCAGTGTAGTTTCTGCTTGTACCGGACTTCTATATGCTGCAAAATAGTAATTATATAGCCTGTCGATATACTGGCCTGTCAGCACCTCGTTGGTAAAAGCGCTTTCATCGTATTTGTCAAAGCTTTTCATGTCTTCCAGAAAGCTCTTTTTGCAACTTGTAGTTATAATTACCGTGAAGACTATAAAGAATAATATTTTATTTTTCATAAATAATTTGTTGAACGATAAATTAAATTAGAATCCAAGATTTACCCCAAGCGACCATGTTCGTAGTGTCGGATAGTTTACATTGATTGCATCATACATGTTCCGGTATTTATCTGGATAGGGATTGTACAAGTCCCATAAATTATAACCTGATAATACCAGCTTGGCATTTGACATATGCAATTTATTTGTCCATTCCTTTGGCAAAGTGTAACCAATGCTTAATGAACGAACCACAGACCTGAAAGTAGGTAAGGTCCAAAAATCAGATGTTTTATACGCATTGTCATAAAAGAACATATTTGGATATTTACCGTAACCGTTATCTGCCGTGTCGTACATATTAGTCAGATAGGTTACCTGCGACCACGATGCATTCGTGCTGGCTGTTCCTTGCTTTACCCTATCCATGCTATTGTATCCACCCCAGCTTGTAGCGATCTGCGCCAAAAGACTGAAAGATTTATAATTAACGCTAAGGTTTGTAGTGATACCGTATGATTTATTTTTCTTCACGAGTTGAACATAATCCTGGTCGTCTACAATCTGGCCATTTTTACCAGCAATGGTTTGTGTAGTAGAATTTAAAGCTCCTGCTTGGTCTTCATATGCCAGCATACCCTTCTTCAGACCTGCCCTGGTTGATATATTGGCACCACCTGCGTTATATAATGGCGTTGTACCAGCTTTGGTAGCCAAATCACTAAGATAGGCCCAATATGCATCAAGATCGGCATCCGTTCTCAGCAGTCCGTCACCCGTTGAAGTTTGTTTCCAGGTTCTGTAACCCCATTGTGCACTAACAAGAGAATAACCTTCGCGTTGCTTGCCTGCATATGTTGACGGGTAATTGAATGGAACATCCAGGTATTTCTTTACTTCATTACCGCCCACACCAAAGTTCATTCCTATAGAATAATTTACCTTACCGATGCGATCATTCCAGGTTGCAGACATTTCTGCTCCCCAGAAATCAACAGCGCCAAAGTTTAGTTCAGCAAATGCACCACCCACTGATATAGGAACATTCGTAGCCGCGGTCATGGATGTCAGCATATCAGTAGATGAATTATAATATCCATCTAAAGTAATTGACAATCGCCTTTTAAGTAATGTCATATCGATGCCTAGGTTCCTTTGCAAAGTCCTGTCCCATTTAATATCCCTGTTAGGAGTTACTTCCGGAGTAAGCCCGAAAGTGTAGTTACCACCACTGGTGCCAAAGGCCATACCCTTATCAGATGCGGCGGAATACAATTGCATCCATTTCCATGCCTTTACATTATCGTTACCTGTTTTTCCTACGGATGCACGGATTTTCAGGAAATCGATCCAGTCAATTTTGAAAAATTTTTCATCTGAAATAACCCATCCAACCGAAACGCTGGGAAAAAAGCCCCAATAATTTTCAGGTGCAAACTTGCTTGAGGCATCGCTGCGGAACAGGAACTGGGCAAAGTATTTATTTTTGAAACTATAACTGGCACGTCCTAAGTAAGACATTGTACCACTTTCTGACCTTGATGTAAATGTATTGGATGCATTCAATGTTCCTGCAGAAACGGAAGTACCGTTATACACACCAGGGACCGGGTTATCATAAATCTGGTAACGATCTTCGTAAGTATTTTTTGAACGTTCACCAGAAAAAACAGCAGCTATACTATGATCGCCAAAGTTGCGATCGTAATTGGCAAAAAAGTTGATCTGCTCGGTTGAACCGGTGTTATTGTCATAAGTGACCCTGGAGTTTGATCTGTTTGTAACAGGGGCATTCCACACAGTTGTAGGTGTATAAATATGCCAGGTCTGCGGATTGACCGATTGATTACCAGTGGGACCGGTAGAAGTATTTACCTGAGATAAAACCATTGGCATCATTACCTGTTCCGTATTCCCAGAGGTAGATCCGATAGAATAGTTACCCCTGACAGACAATCCTTTGATGAATGGCAGTTCATACTGCAATGAAAAATTAGCATTGTAGCTGAAAAGTTTAGAAGTGGTCTTAGAGCCGTTATTCAACAACGCATAATAGTTCCAGTTACTAAGTGAATTATTACCACTGGCGCTGCCGGGTTTATTAGGGCCGAGGGTTGGCGAAACATATTGGTTTACACCATTGATGGGATATTGCCAGGGTATATATCTTGGCATATGCAGCAATACACTATAATCATTTTGTTCACCACCACTTGCATAGCCATCCGAAAAATTGACTTTGGTAAATGATTTTTCCAGTGATGAGTTATTTGCAGCAAGGGAAGCAGAGAATTTCAGGTTATTCATCACTCTCACATCTGTACCGGATCTGAATGTCCACCTGTTAAAATCCTGGGAACCTAAATTAGCCCCTTGTTTATAATAGGATCCCCCGGTAAAGTAGGTTGCTTTTTCAGACCCACCACTCACAGTAATAGAATGTTGCATAGCACCCGCACTGTTCCAGTCATTTCTTAACCAATCGTAATTCATGCTATCCATAGCTGCCAACTCAGTAGGTGTAAAAAAAGTCTGTTGAGACGCTCCTGCAGCACGGTTAAGCCTATTCGCGAAAAGGCCATACTGTTTTGCATCCATCACTTTACTATGACCTACCGCATCATTAGTTTCAAATTTGCCCGAGTAAGTTATTTTTGGAGTTCCTAATTTTCCTCTCTTTGTTTTCACAACAATGGCACCCTGGGAAGCACGTGCACCATAGATAGCGGCGCTTGCATCCCGCAATACAGTAATGCTTTCTACTTCAGAAAGATCCAGCAAATTAAATTTATCCAATGTTGGAAGATTCGTAGCAGGATCAATTTGCACTACATCGTCTATGATAATTAATGGTATTGTTCCTCCGCCATCTTTACCCCAGTTGAATTGCTGACGTATACTTAGCGTTGCCATAGCACCGGGACGGGTGCTTCCACCGGATACATTTAAACCCGGCACCTGCCCCCGCAACATTTCTGTCAGGGATGAAACCGGCAGATCCTCCAGCTTTTTTGGACTTACCGACACAACAGATCCAGTGATATTTTTTTGTTTTTGAGTACCATAACCAATCACCACAACTTCCTCCATTGATTTTTCAGCCGCGGTCAGTTTTATTTCAATGTTATCATCAGTACCAGCCTTTCTTTCGAAAACAACAAACGATACATGAGAAAATATGATTATAGATTCGGGTGATGGGGTCTTGATACTAAACACACCATCAGCGTTAGTCACGGTACTAATAGTACTGCTTTTAATCTTTACAGTCACCCCCTGTATAGGTTTTCCTTCAGGATCAATTACCTTTCCTGACATGGTTCGTTCCTGCGCAATAACTGATGAGCTTATCAGTATGAAAAGGAACCCAAGCAGCAGTTTGGTTAGGTTGAGACAATTCATATGGTTATCATTTTTTATTTTATGTATATGAATAATAAATGCAATCGTCATTTTCCGGCGTCGATCTTTTTTGCAGCTTCTCTTTCTTTTATCCGTTGCTGCCAGCCTTTCTCTTCCACTTTCATGTTATAGCCTTGTGTTGAAAGATAGTTATTGATCCTTCCTTTATATTTTCCGAAAACCTTGTGTTTATCTTCTGATGAACCCTCATCCATAGCAAGTTCTCTTGCTTCTTTCAGCCAATTGTAAATTTTTTCTTTTTGCTCAATTGTCAATGTCAGTATCATATCCAGGTAGGCGGTATAAGTAACTTGCATCACCCGGTAAGTCATTCCATCTTTTATTTTTTCAATCTGTTCCCCGGTTAAAGTTGCCTGGAGTTTTGCAATAAATCCTTTGTGTAATTCAGAAAGTTGAGCTGCTTTTTTTTCTTCTTCGATTTTAATCTGGCGGCTCTTTTCTTCACCAGCCAATTGAAGTGAGTTGATCGCTGCTATTGATTCCTTTGTTTTATCTTGAACTTTATTAAGATTAAAATATTGATCGGTTAAAAGATTAATGACGTGATTATATTTTTCTGAATCAGCAATTTCAAGTGTATTTATAATTTTGGCAGAGCGGTCATGAAGAATTTTTCTGAAATCAGCGTCAGTTTGTGCGTTGGTCATTACAGCACTGAACAAAATGATCAAACAGGTAATAGAATTTTTAAAAGAGGCCGTATGAAAAAATGGGATAAAGGATCTCCGGTTTTTTTTACCGTTTTCTAACTTACAATTGCTGCTTGTATTAATTAAATGTTTATGGATGCTCATACGGCCTGCTTAATCGTGATTCTTAAATGAACTTTAATTTTTCATTTAATTTGCTAAAGGTACATGGACAGGTAGGGCGTAAAAATGTAAGGTTTTGCTATAAAGATGTATTATTTTACTATTCGCCTTGCAGTTATTTCCGGGAACGATTGCGCTGTCTTTTTCCTATCTATCAGTTATTTCGAATGGTTACGGAGGCCGATGAAATACCCCGGCTGATGGCTGTTAATGTAATATTTCCCTTTTTTTCGGTGGATTGAATTATTGCCAGGGCCATCCCCTTCCAGCATTTTCTTTTTGGATTTTTCAAAGAAACAGTATCTGCCTGGTAACCATTATCGCTTCCTGCGAATGTACCGTTGCCGGTAATTGAAAATTTTATCTCGTTATCTGCCGTAGGAACCAATATCCCTTTTTTATCTAAAACCTTTGCAGTTATAAAAGATAACTCTTTCCCATCTGCTTTTAGATTTTTTTTATCAACTACTAATTCGATCCGGGCTGCTTCTCCGGATGTTTTTATCTCTTTGGTCAAAACAATTTTTCCATTCTTTTTCGATACTGCTTTTAAAGTTCCCGGCTGAAATGGCAGGCGCCATATTACGTGGAGAGTTGTATCATTTTTTTTCCTTGCGCCTGCCGATCTTCCATTTAAAAACAATTCCACTTCATCGGCATTATTATAATAAGCCCAAACATCAACTGTGTCTCCCCGCTTCCAGTTCCAGTGCGGAAAAATATGTAACACCGGTTTCATTGTCCATTCAGACTGATACATATAATATATATCCTTTGGGAAGCCTGCCAGATCGATGATTCCGTAATAAGAGCTTCTTGCAGGAAATTTTGGATAAGGCATTGGTTCTCCTAAATAATCAAACCCACTCCACACAAATGCGCCAGCTATATGCTGATTATTTTTTACCGCAAGCCATGACCTTTCATGAGTATTGCCCCAATATGCATGTGTGTTATCATAAGCAGCACAGGTAAGATCTTTATTAGCTGAAAAAGTGTCCTGGACTTTATAGTTCGGTGGCCAAATGCGGATACTATCTGATGGAAATTCATATACACCTCTTGTTTCTAATGCGGAGGCGGTTTCCAATGCAATAAACTTTTGGCCGGGAAAACGTTTTGGTAATTCAGGATAATCATAATCTTTATAATTAAACCCAATTACATCTAATGCGTTCGCTTTTGTTATAAAATTCTTTTCAGAAAATGTTTCGGTTAATGCAGAAGTAACAGGTCGTGTTGGATCAAGATCCTTTACGATTGAAACCAATTCTTTTGTGATAGTTGTTCCTGTGCTGTCAAATTGTTCCCGTATCTCATTTCCGATACTCCACATAATAACAGAAGGATGATTACGGTCACGCAATACCATTGCTTCAATATCTTTTTTATGCCATTCTTTAAAGTAAAGATGATAATCAAATTTGTTCTTTCTTTTTTGCCACATATCAAACGCTTCATCAATTACAAGAAATCCCATTTGATCGCACAGGTCTAACATTTCTGAAGCCGGAGGATTGTGAGAAAAACGAATAGCATTGCAGCCCATTTCCTTTAATATCCTCAATTGTCTTTTGGCAGCAGTAATATTAAACGCAGCACCCAATGCGCCCAGATCATGATGCATGCAAACACCGTGAATCTTTAATGATTTTCCATTTAATGAAAATCCATTTTCGCTATCGAAATTAAAATATCTAACACCAAATTGTGTGGTGCGATTATCAATAACAATATTATTTTGATAAATTATTGTTACAGCCTTGTATAAACTTGGTTTATTAATTGACCAAAGTGATGGTTGCTTCAGGAGAAATCTTTGGGCCAATGTAACTGGAGTGTCTTGCATTGACGGCAAGGACGTTCTTTCGTTTCCAACTACTTTCCCTTCTTTTGTATAGATGGTTGTTATTGCAGTTAATTTTTGCCTTATCTCAATTGGAATATCTATCGTCAATTGCAGGTTGACAACAGCTGATATATCAGATACTTTTTCGGTGGTGATGAAAGTACCCAAATAGGCAATGGATGTTTTATTTTTTATCACCAATTTTACATTCCTGTAAATACCACTTCCGCTGTACCATCTTGAATCTGGCTGCTGGCTATTATCAACTTTTAGAACAATCACATTTTTTTTAGGTGAAGGAAAAAGATGTTGTGTGAGATCATAAGAAAAAGCAACATAGCCGTAAGGTCGTTTGCCTAAATAATATCCATTGATCCAGACCTCACTGTTCTTATAAACTCCATCAAATTCAATTGAAACATTTTTATCTTTTGCTGAAGCTGGAAGTGTAAATGTTTTGCGATACCAACCGATGCCACCGGGCAATGACCCTCCCTGGTTAGTAGCAGATGCATCTTTGATAAAATCTGATTCAATGCTCCAATCATGAGGTAAAGAAAGTTTACGCCATTTGCTGTCATTATATAAAACGTTTTTTGCAGTGCTGTCATCCCCCAAATAGAATTTCCAGTTCGTATTAAAATCAATTTCAGAACGGACCTGTGCATGAACACTAAGATGCAGCAATAAGAAAAAAACAAAAGAAATATATAAATAAATTCTTTGCATCAAAAAATATTAATCAAGAGAAACCATCGCTTTTATAACTCCTGTTGCCGGGTTTAACCAGCTTTCAAAACTATCTTTTACTTCATCAAACAGTACCTTGTGTGTGATATAAGTCGCAGGATCAAGTAATTTATTTTTCATACAATTTAATACATGATTAAAATCCTCAGAAGTAGCGTTGCGGCTGCTCATTAAAGTTGCTTCCCGCTTATGAAATTCCGGGTGACTGATGGCGATTTCATTTCGCTGCAGACCTACTAATACATACCTGGCCCCATGCGCCATATATTGAAATGCATTATTGATAGCTTTTAAATTCCCTGTCGCATCAATAACAACAGTAGGCATATCATTACCTGTAATCGATTTTAATTGGGTCATTGCACCCTCCTTCGCAGGATTGATGGTGTGTGCAACGTGTAATTTCTCTTTGCAAAATTTCAACCGCTGATCATTAACATCCATTGCAATTACATAATCACCTGCGATCCTTGCAAATTCCATCACCCCTAAACCGATAGGCCCGGCACCGATCACCAAAACAAATTCGCCAGGCTTTACTTTTGCTCTTCTTATGCCATGTGCCCCAATTGCCAGCGGCTCCACCAAAGCAAGTTCTTCAAAACTCATATCATTTCCTTTGATCAAATATTGCAGGGGTACTGAGATGAATTCACACATGCCGCCGTCTATATGAACGCCAAAAACTTTTATATCAACACAACAATTAGTAAGCCCGTTACGACATGCAATACATTTACCACAATAAAAATAAGGACTGAGTGTAACCTTGTCGCCAACCGCAAATTCATTATTGGTTTCCATTTCCACAATTTCTGCAGCCAGTTCATGTCCCAGTATTCTTGGATAATTAAAAAAAGGTTGAGTTCCTTCAAATGCATGCAGGTCTGTGCCGCAGATACCGATCCTTTTTATTTTAAGAATAGCATGACCATTTTGTAAGAAAGGTTTTTCTTTTTTGATATACTGAAACGAACCAGGCTCTTCACACACTAATGCTTTCATCTCTATTACTTTGTTTTAAAATGATATTTACCAGATCCAATCTTTATCACAGCTTTACCATCAATATATTTTGCTGAGATCAACCCGCCGCTGGTTGTTACTGGGTGATTTGATTTAACCGGAATATAAACGGTAGCCGTGGCGTTAACTGGTATCTCAACATCCAGCTCAAATGTATCACCATTCTTTTTCCAGTCACTTACAATTTTCCCGTAAGGAGAATGATAGGTTGCTTTAGCAGCAGTGACATCACCAACTGATTGAGGTTTTATTTCAATCTTATTATATGCAACTGAATTATCAGCTTGTTTTATTCCTGCAAGACCCGCATAAAACCATTCCATCAAATGTCCAAGCATAAAATGATTATTGCTCACCGTTTCATAAGCCTGCCAGCTTTCGGTTAACGCCGTTGCACCATGTTTTAATTGAAAACCATAACCCGGTACATCATCGCGGCTGTTCATATTAAATATCACATCACTTCTTCCAGCATCTTCTAATGCCCGCAATACATATCGATAACCAATGTCACCGGCAGTTAGTGCGTTGTTTCGTCCTTCAATATCTTTTATCAATGCATCGATCACCGCTTGCTTATATGGCAGCTCTACCAACCCCATGTACAAAGCCATTGCATTTGCCGTTTGGCTGGCAGAATCGTACTGCAATTTTTGTTTATCAAAAAATTTATCATTGAAAGCTCTTTTCACATCTGTTGCAAGCTGCTGATACATTTTTCCATCGTCAGGTTTGTTCAGCAGCTTTGCCGTTTCGATCATGATCGTAATATCATAAAAAAAAGTAGCCGTAGCAGTGATCCCCATTTTTGTCATCTGCGCAAAACCTGATTTTTTAGGGCCAATATCAAACCAATCTCCTAGACCGTGATATAGAATATTACCAATTGATTTGTTTTTTAAATACTCAATGTAACCTTTCATCATATTATATGCGCCACTCAACATCTGTTTATCGCCATACCATTTATAATTATACCACGGTAAAATGATGGCGGCACTCCCCCATTCCGGCGATTCATCAAAAGGAGCTGTAAACAATGTAAACTCTGGCGCTATCTCTGGGATTTTTCCATCAGCGTATTGTGCATTCATCATGTCTTTAATTACTTTCCTGCACAGGCTGGCAACATCATAATTATATTGTACTGATGCACCCATTAAATGTGTTTCCTCCAGCCAACCAAGTTTTTCGCGATGCGGACAATCAGTAAACACACTCATCATATTGCTCTTAATGGCCCAATCAATTAAAGTATTTGTTTTATTAAACAATTCATTGGAGGAAGTGAATGAACTAATTTTATCTGCAGCATTCCTGATATGTAAGCCTTCAATATTTTTTACAAGCGGAGCTGGTTTCAAACTATCCTTTGCAATGCAATGAACTTCCATGTACCGAAAGCCCGTATAAGTAAACCTGGGTTGCCAGCTTTCATCTTTTTCACCTTTTAATATATATGTAAAATAGCTTGGCGAGCCTGTTGCTTTTTGATTTGCCGTTCCGTCAGCATTGATCAACTCTGCACAAAATATTTTTACAGTATCACCTTTATTACCGCTAACTTTTATTGCGGGAATCCCGGAAAAGTTCTGTCCTAAATCGTACATCCATATATCTGGTCCAAGCAGTGTCCTGGTTTTTACCGCAAGGCGTTCCAATATTTTCAACGGCTGCTGCATTTGTGATTCAAGTAAAGCCGGTCCGGTTGTAATAATTACATTCCTCCAGTCTGCAGCATTAAACCCCGATTTGTTCCAACCGGTTTGTTCTAATGAAGCATCATAATCTTCTCCACCAAAAATGCTGGAAAAAATAACAGAAGATGAAATTGTTTTCCAGCTTTCATCTGTTATAATATTTTCAACTGAACCATCTGTATATTCGATCACGGTTCTCATTATCATTTTCGGATGCCCATAAGCACCGGTCATTTTCCGATAACGTTGTCCCGGTATATAATAA
>Ga0070698_100003565_pt1 | contig 17106 bp, 16 predicted proteins | sample KBSK1502metaG_FD_65477 | JGI IMG/M metagenome (GOLD analysis project Ga0070698, IMG submission 65477) | Corn, switchgrass and miscanthus rhizosphere microbial communities from Kellogg Biological Station, Michigan, USA - KBS K1-50-2 metaG | ecosystem: Host-associated > Plants > Roots >...
GCGCTCGACCCCGACTACGGCCTGATGTCGCTGTTGCCGGCCGCCCGTCGTGGGCTGTTGCCCGAGATGGTCGCCCAGCACGCACAGATCGCCCTCGGCGGCCAGCCGGTCGTCGTCGGGCTCCCCGGCCCCGAACAGGCCACCGCCGTCGCGCCGATGTGGCCGACGCTGTCCGACGTCTTCGCCGGCATCACCGGCTCCGACGTGGTCGTCGACGTCGGCCAGGTGCACCAGCGATCGAGCCACCTGGCCGTGGTCGAACGCTCCGACCTGCTGCTGTGCGTCTTCCGGCCGACGGCCTGGAGCGCGATCCACACGCGTCGCCGGCTCGAGGGCCTGGCCGACGTGCTGCGTGACTTCCCCCTCCGGATCGGCATCGTCGGCGTCGCCGCCCCCGCCGACGAGGGCAACGCCCGCACCGCCGCCGCGCGGATCGTCGGCGACTGGGACTGGGTCACCGACTTCGGCGTCCTCGCGCACGACCCGCGTGCCGCGGTGATGTTCGAGGGCGCCACCGTCTACCGCCCCGAGCGCAGCCTGCTGGCGCGGAGTGGCCGCGAGCTGGTCGGCCGCGTGTACGCCGCCCTCGCCGACAGCGCCACGCCCGTCGAGGTCCCGGCGACCACCCCGGTCAACACAACCCCCGAGGCCGACCAGGAGCTCGGCGACGTGTTCACCGGCATCAAGAAGCGCCGGGGCAGCCGAGCCAGGAGGAGCGCCTGATGACCGCGACCCTGGGCGCCCTCGGAGTCGGAGCCGACCCACAGCTGGTCAGGGTCCTGCGCGCGCAGGTGGCCGACCGACTCAACAGCCAGCGACGCAGCGACGAAGTGCAGGGCCGGGCCGCGATGTCGGCCGACGACGAGCGCCAGTTCGCGCGATCGCTGGTGGTCCAGGTGCTCGAGGACCACGCCCGCGCCGAGATCACTCTCGGCCGCACTCCACCGACGGCCGACGAGGAGGAATCGCTCGCGTCGGCGATCCACGCCGCGCTCTTCGGGGTGGGCCGGCTCCAGCCGCTGCTCCAGAACCCCGACGTCGAGAACATCGACATCAACGGCTGCGACCGGGTCTTCGTCGGCTACGCCGACGGCCGCGAGGAGCTGGTCGACCCCGTGGCCGAGTCCGACGAGGAGCTGATCGAGCTCATCCAGATCCTGGCCGCCAGCGTCGGCCTGGCCAGCCGGCCGTTCGACAGCGCCAACCCGCAGCTCGACCTGCGCCTGCCAGACGGCTCTCGCCTGAGCGCGGTGATGGCGGTGTGCTCGCGACCGAGCATCTCGATCCGCCGCTCCCGCCTGGGCAAGGTCGACCTCGAGGACCTCGTCGCCAACGGCACCATGACGCCCGAGGTCGGCAGCTTCCTGCGGGCCGCCGTACGCGCCCGCAAGAACGTCATGATCGCCGGCTCGACCAACTCCGGGAAGACCACGCTGCTGCGCGCGGTCGCCAACGAGATCCCGCCGCACGAGCGCCTGATCACCGTCGAGCGCGCCCTCGAGCTGGGCCTGGACCACTTCGAGGACCTGCATCCCAACGTGGTCGCCTTCGAGGAGCGGCTGCCCAACTCCGAGGGCCTCGGCGGCGTCACGATGGCCGAGCTCGTACGCCGCAGCCTGCGGCAGAACCCCAGCCGGGTCATCGTCGGCGAGGTGCTCGGCGACGAGATCGTGACCATGCTCAACGCGATGAGCCAGGGCAACGACGGCTCGCTGTCCACGATCCACGCCAACTCCAGCCTGGAGGTGTTCAACCGGATCGCGACGTACGCCCTGCAGGCCGAGGAGCACCTCCCGGTCGAGGCCACCCACATGCTGATCGCCGGATCCATCAACTTCGTGGTGTTCATGCGCAAGCGCAACGACTACGAGAGCGGCGGTGGGCTGAGCCGGGCCATCGAGTCGATCCGCGAGGTCACCGGCGTCGACGGGCGCGTGCTCTCCAGCGAGGTCTACGCCCTCGACCCGCGCGGGGTCGCCGTGGCGCACGCTCCGATCTCCTGCATCGACGACCTGCTGCGCGAGGGCTACCAGCCCCAGGCCCTGAACCGGTGGGCGTGATGGTCCCCGGAGGCTCCTGGGCCATCCTCACCGGCGCCGTCCTGGGCGCGGGCCTCTTCGTCGCGGTGCTCGCGGTGGTCGGGCCGCCGGAGGCGCCGGTCGGCAAGCCGAAGCGGCAGGGCGTCAGCCTCGAGGAGCGCAGCCGCCGCCTGGTCTACGGCGGGATCGCCGGCGTGGTCACGCTCCTGGCCACCCAGTGGGTGGTGGCCGGGGCCGCGATCGGCCTGCTCGTCGCCTACTGGGACCGCATCGCCGGCTCGTCGAGCGCCGAGAAGCGCGCCATCGCCAAGCTCGAGGCTCTCGCCACCTGGACCGAGTCCCTGCGCGACACCATCGCCGGCGCCATCGGCCTGGAGCAGGCGATCCCGGCGACGGCGGTCAACGCGGGCGCCGCCATCCGGCCGTCCCTCAACCTGCTGGCCGACCGGCTCCGGGTCCGCGAGCCGCTGCCGGACGCGCTGCGCGCCTTCGCCGAGGACCTCGACGACCCCAGCGCCGACATCGTCTGCGCGTCCCTCCTGCTCAACGCCCGGCTGCGCGGGCCCGGGCTGCGCGACGTACTCACCGCACTGGCGAGCAGCGCCCGCGAGGAGCTCGACATGCGCCGCCGGATCGAGGCGAGCCGGAAGAGCATCCGGCGCTCGGTGCGGATCGTGCTGTTCATCGTGCTCGGCATGATGGGCGGGCTGGCGCTGCTCAATCGCACGTACGTCGAGCCGTTCGACTCCGTTGCCGGGCAGCTCGTGCTCCTGGTGGTCGTCGCGATGCTGGCTGCCGGCCTGATGTGGCTGCGCAGCCTGGCCGCGCCCACCCAGGCCGATCGCTTCCTCGTCTTCGACGCCCACCAGGCCGGTGCCCGGGCCGAGGTGGAGGTGCGGCCAGCATGACCGCGGCGCTCGCCTTCGGTGCCCTCACGGGTCTCGGCATCTATCTGCTCATCAGGGTGCTGATGCGTCCCCGACCCGGGGTGGCCACGATGCTGGCCCGGATCGCCACCGGCCAGAAGTCCATGTCCACGCACACGATCACGCCACTCGAGGCCAGCTCGGGGCTCGGGCAGCGCGCCCACTCGACTCTCGCCGAATGGTCCGACCGGTTCGAGGTCCTCGCGGCCGAGCGCGGCTGGGACCTCGGTCGCCAGGGCGCCGATCTCTCGTTGATGGGCCGCAGCAAGGGCGGCCACATCGCGGCCAAGGTCGCGACCGCCCTCGGCCTCTTCCTGGTGGCCCCGTTCGCGTGGACCCTCCTCAGGGTCGCCGGTGTGCCGCTCGGGCCGACCATCCCGGCCTTCATCGCCCTGCTCCTCGGCACGCTGGGCTTCTTCTTGCCCGACCTGGCGCTGCGCCAGGAGGCGACCGCCCGGCGCCGCGACTTCCGCCGTACCGTCGGCATCTTCCTCGACCTGGTCGCGATGAACCTCGCTGGCGGGCGGGGCCTGCCCGAGGCACTGCTCGCGGCCGCCAACGTCGGTGACCACTGGTCGATGATCCGGATCCGGCAGTCGCTGGTGAACGCCCGGCTCTACGGCACCACCCCGTGGGCCGCCCTCGGCGACCTCGGGCGCGAGATCGGGCTGCCCGAGCTCGAGGAGCTCTCCGGTGCGCTGGTGCTCGCCGCTGACGACGGCGCCAAGATCCGCACCTCGCTCTCCGCCCGCGCGGCGACGCTCCGGCGCCGCGAGCTCACCGAGGCCGAGGGCAAGGAAGGCGAGAAGTCCCAGTCGATGCTGGTCGCCCAGATGCTCATCAGCACAGCGTTCCTGCTCTTCCTGGCCTACCCCGCCGTAGCCCAGCTCCTGTCCGCCTGAACCGCCAGACCTCAACCAAGCAAGGGGAAACACAATGATCGAGATGGCAGTCCTGTTGGTCCAGGGCGCCGTGGCCCGCGCCGGCCGGCTCCGCCGCGGCGAGCGCGGCGCCAGCGTCGTCGAGTGGGCGCTGATCGCGGCCGTCATGGTCGTGGCCGCGTCGGTCATCGGCGCGGTGATCTACAACATCGTCACCACCAAGAGCACGAACCTCGACAACTGCGCCAACCAGCCGGTCGGCACGGCCTGCTGAGCCATGAGTCTCGGGAGGAGCCGCCGGCGCGATGACAGTGGCGCGAGCGCGCTCGAGCTGTCGTTCATCGCGCCGGGGCTGATCTTCCTGATCTTCTTCTGCATCCAGGGAGCGCTGTTCTTCTACGGGCGCAGCGTCGCGCTGCAGGCTGCCCGCGAGGGCGTGTCGCAGCTGCGGCTTGCCTCGGACCAGGCGACCTACGACGACATCTCGCCTGGCGTCGTCTCCAACACCGAGCAGTTCGCCATCGACGTCGGTCGCGAGGCGTTGCTGGACCCGGTCGCGAGCCCGTCGTACGACGACAATGCCGGCCGGGTGCAGATGACGGTGACCGGACGCGTGATCACGCTCGTCCCCGGGCTCGACCTGACCGTCACCCAGTCCGCCCAAGGTCCGGTGGAGCGGTTCGAGGGGGACACCGGACCATGAAGCGCATGCTCCGCCAGGATGAGCGGGGTTCGCTGGCGGTCGAGATGGCCATCATCGCCCCCGGCCTGCTGCTGATCTTCGGCCTGATCTTCGCCTACGGCCGCGCTGCCGGTGTCAACGGCACCCTCGAGGCCGGCACCCGTGACGGGGCCCGCAGCGCCACGATGGCACGGTCGTACGACGAGGCTGTGCAGCGCGCCACGCAGGCGGTGTCCGACGCCATCAGCGGCACGCCCCAGGCCTGCCAGGCCACGCTGGAGGTGACCGTCTCCCAGGACTTCACGCCGGGTGAGCCCATCACCGTGACCGCGACGTGCACCTACGGCCTGGCCGACATCGGGCTGCCCGGCGCCCCCGGCTCGATCCGGCCGACCTCGTCGTTCACCTCGATGCTCGACCCCTACCGGGGTGTCCAGTGAGGGCCCGCGACGAGCGCGGCAGCCTGGCTCCGGCCGTCCCGGTCATCGCGATGTTCCTGCTCCTGCTCGGCGGCCTGGGGGTCGACGGGTCCCGCCAGCTCAACGCGCGCGGTCAGGCCGTCGCGTTCGCCGAGGAAGCCGCCAGGGCCGGCGCCCAGGGGGTCGACATCTCCGCCGACACCCTGGTCCTCGACCCCTCGCTCGCCCGTGAGCGGGTCGACGCGTACTGCGACCGCGTCAAGCAGCTCGGCCAGGTGCAGAGCTGCGACTTCGTCCGGATCGACCCGGTCTCCAGCAGTGACGCGCGGCGGCTCGTGGTCGTCACCGAGGTGCACCTCGAGATCGACGCCTCGTTGCTGGGCATCGTCGGCGTCACGACGCTCGGGGCCAGCGCGACCGCGAGAGCTCGTCCCTACGAGGGCATCGACCGGGTCATGGAATGACCGAGCCAACCTTCCCGCACTGTTCGGCGTCATGTCCCGAACGGTTGGCCGTTGCACACAGCTGGTCTAGTCTGGTTCACAAGTCCCATCTCGGGGGAGGACTCTTCATGACGTCGCGACATCGCGTCCTGGTCGCAGCACCGATCGCTGCGGCCGCTCTTCTGCTGACCGCGGCCTGCGGCTCCGGTGACAGCGCTGCCGGTCCGGCGCCGCTGTCGACTGCCCCGACCACGATCGCTCCGACCACGACGCCGGCCTCGCCACCGCCTTCCGAGACCGCGCAGACCAACGCCCTGTCGAGGTTCGAGAGTGACCCGGCCGTCAAGGCGCTGCGGAAGTTTGCGGCAGCCGTGGGCACGTCGATCAACGGCGACGACGCCTCGCTGAAGGCAGCCTGGCCGGTGATGACCGCGCACGGGCGCACCGTGTTTCAGCAGGTCGCGGCTTCCGACGTGAAGTTGTTCTATCCCGGGCCACTGCCCATCACCCCCACCCGGGTCCAGCACGCAGGCGCAACCGCCCGCATCAGCAGCTGTGTCTGGCTCGCCGGCTGGGGCCAGGACCCCAAGACCAAGCTCCCCGCCGATGGCCGGAAGGTCGGGCCGATCGCCTGGGTGCTCCACCGCGAGGCTGGTGCCTGGAAGGTCGACGACCAGGTCTACGTCAACATCGACTGCTCCAAGGTCTCCGTGAAGGGGGTGGCCTGGTGAAGGCCCTGACCCGCCTGGCTTCCGCCACGCTCCTCGCCGTCGTCCTGGGCACGACGTACGCCTCGCCCGCGCTGGCCTGGGACGGGGAGGACCCCGTCCCCACCGACCCGACCCCGCACGGACCTGCCGACTCCGGCGACACCAACGTCGGTCAGGTCGGCAACTGCTCGGTCGTCTCCTCGCCGTCCTACCTCGGGCTCTCCTGCGGCACCGGCGCCGGCGACGTCGTCAACGTCGCCGAGACCCTCGGCAAGGACCCCGTGCCCGACTGCTGGCACGAGGCGCTGAGCGCTGCCGAGCTGGCCGCGATGAACGTCGTCAACACGCCGGGTCCCGACGGCACCACGTGGTATTGGAAGCGCTGCGTCACCGGCATCAGCAAGCACCCCAACAAGTTCGACCCGCAGTTCACGATCGGGCTCGACCAGCTCAAGGGTGGCGACAAGCCGACCACGCTCACCGACAACCAGGCACTGCTCATCTCGTGGTCGGGCAAGGACCGCACCATCCCCTCGCCGATCGCCGGCGTCTCCCCGATGGCGCACCCGCGCGTGGGCGCCCAGGTGGCGTTCTTCGACGGCAGCCCGTTGGTGCCGCTCGTCGAGGCCGGCGCCGTGCAACTTCACGCGCACGTCACCTCGATCTCCGTGCAACCCCTCGGCAATGGCCTGGCGCCCACCGTCGACTGCGATGGCAAGGGCTACATCGCCCAGCGTGGCGACGTCCCTGCCGACCACCCGGGGTGCTGGTTCAAGTACCTCAGGTCCTCGGCCGACCAGACCGACAACGACTACGACGCCTGGATGACCGCGCACTGGGTGGTCGAGGTGTCCGCCGACGGCGGGGCGACCTGGACGACCTTCAACCGCTTCGACAAGTCCCAGATCACCACGATCCCCGTCACCGAGATCGAGGCGCTCGTCGTCAACTAGGAGCCAGCGATGACCCCCACCACCCTGTCCGGAGCCCCACGAGGCGCCGACACCCTGCCGCGGGAGGACGGCGCCAGCGAGCGCCGCGTCGGCCAGGGAGCGGCGGCCGTCATCGGGAGCCTGCTGCTGCTGGTCGGCGTGCCCGTCGCCCTGGTCCTGCTGGTCGGCAACCCACTGCCGACCAGCAAGCCTTCGACCGACTGGTTCAGGGCTGACGTCACGCCCGAGCTGGTGATCGACGTGCTCGCCGTGCTGGTCTGGGTGGTCTGGGCACACTTCACCGTCTGCTTCCTGTCCGAGTGGCGGGCGCTGCGGGCCGGCCGGATGCCCGCCCACGTGCTCGGCGGCGGGGGCTCTCAACTGCTGGCCCGCCGACTGGTCGCCGGCATCCTGATGCTCAGCGGCGGGGTGGGCGTGGCCCACGGCCTCGCCACCGCGGTGGCAGCTCCCGAGCCGCAGGCGCCGACGACGCACTCCACCGCGCATGCCAACGTGCTCACCGTCGAGGACGCCGAGCCTGGTCCGGCGACGGAGACGGCGGGTCGCCACCAGGTCGACAAGGCACAGAAGTACACCGAGGTCCGGCCTCCCCACGGCCGCCACCACGACACGCTGTGGGGCATCTCCGAGCGCACCCTGGGCGATCCCCTGCGATGGAAGGAGATCTGGGAGCTCAACAAGGACCGGGTCCAGCCTGACGGTCGCAAGCTCACCGACGCCGACCTGATCCAGCCCAACTGGCAGCTGCTGCTCCCGCCCGACGCCAAGGGTCCCGGCGTACACCTGCTGCACGCCCACGACGCCCCCTCGGCGCCGTCGTCAGCAGCGAATCCGGGCGGTGCCCACGCTGCCGACCCGGCGGCCACCGCCGCCGCGAAGGTCAGCGCCTGGGAGCAGGCGACACCCGTGGGCGCCCACGACGGCGAGCGCGACCTCGGCAGCCTGCTGCTCGGCGGGGGCCTGATCCTCGCGGGGGTGGCGCGCGCCCTGACCGCCCAGCGTGGCCCGTTCGGTGCACCCGACGACACCGCCGTCGACCTGGAGTCCTCGGCCGACGCACACCGCGCGACCTTCCTCGACCAGGCCCTGCGCAGCCTGGCCGAGACCCGCGCCGCCCACGCGCAGCCGATGCCCGATGTGCTGTTCGCCTACGTCAACGACGAGCAGGTGGTCCTGCACCTCCTGGGCGAGCACGAGGCACCGGCCCGGCCGTGGACCGCAGGCGACGGGAAGTCCTGGTCCCTGGCCGCGACCGACCTGGTCACCCCGGGCGCCGGCGTCGCCGCTCCCTATCCCTCACTCGTGAATGTCGCCACCACCCATGGCTTCGACGTGCTCGTCGACCTCGAGATGGCCCCGGGCCTGATCGCCCTCGGCGGCCACGGCGACACCGCCCGCGACGTCGCGATGGCGATGGCCCTCGACCTCGTCACCCATGGCTGGTCCGACCAGGTCGACGTCGTCATGGTCGGATTCGCCGAGCACCTCGTCGATCTCGACAGCGGCCGGGCCCGCGAGGTGAAGAGCCTCGACGACGTGCTCGACGAGCTCCGCTCGAGCGTCGCCTCGTCGGGCTCGGCCCTGCGCCAGCTGGGCGTCGAAGGTGTGCTCCAGGGTCGCCAGCGCGGGGCCGCCGGTGCAGCCCGACCGCGGGCCGTCTTCCTGTCGGGTGCGCCGACCTCGGCTCAGGCCCAGGCCCTCGCCGAGCTCACCGCCGACGGCCGCACCGCGGTCTCGGTGGTCTGCGTCGGCGACTCGCCCAGTGCCCGGTGGCGGTTCACCGTCGACGCGCACGGTGCCTTCCAGGCCACCTCCCTCGGCTTGTCAGGTCAGGCGCGCCGCCTCGACCCGGCCGCGCAGCGCCGGCTGCGGGCGCTGCTCGACCACGCCAGAGCCAGCCGTGCCGAGGGGGATGAGGTGCTGGCCACCCGTTCCCCGGCCGAGCTGGCGGCGGCCACGCTCGCCGCGTCGCCGGTCGCCCCCACGACCGGCGGCGCGGTGCCTTCCTCGGAGGCCGCGGCGGTCACGGTGCACTTCCTCGGCGACGTCCGCGTCGACGCCACGACACCCGTCGATGCCGAGCGACAGGCCCTGCTCACCGACGTGGTGGCGCTGTGCGCCCTGCATCCCGAGGGCCTGCACGACGCGGTGCTGCGCTCCAGTCTCTGGCCGCGGGGTGTGGACCAGGACGTCGTCGACGCCCGGATCGCCGACACCCAGGCGTGGCTCGGCGACGATCGGCTGACCCAGGGTGCCGACGGACGCTGGCGGCTGTCGGCCGACGTGGCCAGCGACCTGGCCGCCCTGGCCAACGCCACGGCGCAGTCCGCCGGTGAGCTCGACGACCTGCTCCACGCGTTGCGCCAGGGCACCGGGGAGATCTTCGGCGGCCCCGCAGGCGCCCGGGCCTGGCTCGCCTTCCCCGCCCGACAGGCCCGAGTGCTGGTCGCGTCCGCGGCTCGTCGTACGGCTGAGCTGGCAGTTGCCGCCGGCCGCGTCGACGACGCTCGCGAGGCGCTCGTCCTCGGCGTGCTGATGGTCCCCACGGCCGAGGAGCTGTGGCGCACGAGGCTGCGGCTCGAGGCCCAGCACGCGCCCGGCGAGGTTGAGCGCACGATCACCCAGATGTACTCCGTGCTCGCACAGCGCGGAGTCAGGCACGAGCCTGCCACCGAGTCCCTCGTCGCCGAGCTGGCACCGGGACTCTCTCGGGCGGCAAGTGTGGCCGGCAGCTAAGTGCCGGCGAAACCCTCGGAGGCGCGGTGCCATCGGGGGGAGCACACCTAGGGAGGTAGGAACAGCATGGCGAACCTGAACGTCACGTTCGACGACATGGAGAACGCTGCCAAGGACCTGTTCGACGGCAAGTCGGACATCGAGGGTCAGCTGCAGCGGCTCAAGGCCGGCATCGACGGCCTGGTCAACGGCGGCTACGTCACCGACAAGTCCTCGAAGGCCTTCCAGGAGTCCTACGACGAGTTCAACACCGGTGTCACCAAGACCATCGAAGGCCTGCACGGCATGGGCTCCTACCTGCAGCAGGCCGCGAAGGCGCTCGCGGAGACCGACGAGCAGCTAGCTGCCGCACTGCAGAAGTGATGACCCGACGTCTCGGGGCCGCCTCTCTGCGGACGGTCCCGAGGCGTCGCCAACTCGAAGGGGAGGGACATGGGGGACCAGCTCGTCGTCGACATCGACGGCCTGCGTGATCTGGGGTCAACGCTGACGCGCATCACAGATGGTCTCGACGCGACCCGCCGCACCATCGACGGCGTCCGCTCCGACCTCGGCTCGGGTGACGTGTGGGACGCGCTCGACGACTTCGAGAACAACTGGGACGACGGTCGCGGCCAGATCGACAAGAACATGAAGGCGATGCGCGAGGTCCTCGAGGACTCCGTGAAGGCCTACGAGGACGCCGACGCCGAGCTCGAACGCCAGCTGCGGGAGCAATCGCAGCCGCAGCAGCCATGACGGGTCCGGCCCTGCTCGGGCTCGAGGGCCGCTTCGCGTACGTCGTACGCGTGCCCGACTCGTGGTACGAGATCGACGTCCACCCGGCCACCCGCGACGAGTCGATCCGGGTGCTCGTCGAGGACCGCGTCCGCGGCAACGACGACCTGTGGCGTGAGCGCCGCAGCGTCATCACCTTCCTGCGCAAGCAGGCAAAGGCCGCGTACGACGCCGGTGCGACGTACTGCGCCTCCTTCGCCACGCCCACCGACGACGGCCCGGTCACCGGATCGGTGGTGATCTCGCTGGTGCGTGGCCCGGCCGGCTCGAGCGGCGAGGACGACCTCACCGGCCACCTGGCCTCGCTCTACACGCCCATCCCCAAGGGCACTCACGAGTACGACCCCTGGACCTCCGTCGGCACCGTCGACCTGCCCGGCATCGGCCCGTGTGCACGGTCCTGGGGAGTGCAGGACGTCGAGGTCGACGGGCGCGGCTACATCCGCAACGTGTTCATGCAGACCGCCGTCCCCGTGCCCGGGTTCGGCAAGGTCTTCCTCATCTCCGCCAGCTCGCCTGTGGTGCCGCTGGCCGAGCCCCTGCTCGATCTCTTCGACGCCGTGACCGGGACGTTCCGCCTGGTCGACCTCCGGGAGGCCAGCCGTGACGCGACCGACTGACTGGGAGGCCGTCTTCGGCATCTCCGACCCCACGCCCGGCGACCCGTGGTCGATCCGGGGCATGCAGCGCTCCTGGTCCGACCTGGCCGACGACGCCGAGCACGCCGAGTCCAAGGTGCGGCAGCTGCTGGGTGACGAGGCCATCAGCGGCTGGATCGGTGAGGGCGGCAACGCCTTCCGCAACAAGACCTATGACCTCCCCGATCAGCTGGGCAAGTGCCACCGGTCCTACCGTCTGGCCGCCGATGCGCTGTCCACGTGGGCGACTCGCCTCGAGACCCACCAGTCGGCCGCCGACCGGGCCCTGGTGCAGGGGCGCGACGCCCAGGCCGACCTGCACGCCGCCAACGCGTCGCTCACCTCGGCGTCCGGGTCCGACGTACTCGCCTTTGTCGAGCGGTACGCCGACACCCCGCCGCCGGCTTCGGTGACCCCGCCGTCGGAGGAGGCGATCCGCAATGCACGCGCGCGCTTGTCCTCTGCCCAGTCCGCGCAGAGTGGCGCGCAGGGCAGGCTCGACGCCGCCCGTCAGCTCGCCCTCGACGCCGGGTCGCTCCGCGAGGAGGACGGCCGCACCGCCGCCCGCAAGATCGGGGAGGCCTCCGATGCCGGCATCCCCGAGCGCTCGCGCTGGGACAAGTTCAAGGACTGGGCAGCCGACGCGTGGCACATCATCGTGGAGATCTGCAAGATCGTCGTGCTCGTCCTCGGCATCGTGGCGCTGATCATCGGCGGGCCGCTCGCGTGGGTGGTGTTCGCGGCGGCGCTGCTCGTGCTGGCTGACACGATCATGAAATATCTGAAGGGCGAAGCCTCCCTGTGGGACGTCGCCCTCGCCGCCCTCGCCTGCATCCCGTGCACCAAGGGGCTCACGACGCTGTCGGAGCTGTCGACGGCGTTCCGGTCCGGCGGCATGCTCGGCGCAGGCGCGCACCTGTTGGGAGCCACCCGGACGATGGCGAGGTCGCTGCTGACCAGTGCCAACCTGCTGCGCAAGGGCTTCCTGCCCGGCTCCAAGGCGGCCCTGGCCGTGCTGGGCGATGCGGCGGCCACGGGCTTCCCGTCGATCCGGACCACGCTGGGGGAGATGCGCGTCGCGTTCTCCGAGACCATGAACGCCACCGCCAGTCCCGCCGATCTCGCTCGGATGTGGCAGGGCAAGCCGCCGTACGGCGGGATCGACGGTTACTCCACCGTCACGCTGTCGCCGGGAACCACGCTCGAGGCGGGCTTCCCGGGTCTGAGCAGCTACTCCATGCCCGGCGGCACCGCTGCGTCGCATGGCTACTCCGCGTCGGGGGTCTGGGAAGGTGTGCAGGTCGGTCCCAACGCGGCTGGGACGCCGTTCGCTGGCTACCGTGGCTCCATGCTGGAGCTCCAGGTGACAGGCGACGTCTCCGGCGCGACCGGCGTCACCCTGGCGAACCCGCAGTTCGGCGCGGGCGGCACCCCGCAGTTCTTCTTCGACATCAAGTCCGAGATCAGTGCGGGCAACGTGGCGGTGCTCGACCACGCGGGCACCCCGATCCACATCCCGACTGGCACGCCTGTCGGTGACGTCGAGGGTCTGATCAAGGCGGGGCTGGGCGGACCACAGGGCACGATCGTGCTCACCGGTGCGGGATCGCCGGCGGCGTCGGTGATGACCCTGCAGGACGCCGGCAACCTCTATCAGGTGCCTGACGGCATCCGGCACCTGATCACCACGCCCGGCATCCTGACGTCGGGGACCACCCGATGAGTGCGCCGGTCTTCCCTACCAGGTGGCACTTCCTCAATGCCACGGTGCTGATCGGCGTCGACGAGGACGGCCGCATCCTTCTCCAGGGAGACGCCGCGGGCGGCCGGGTCCTCCCGATGTGGACCGACGTGGAGGTGGCGGCTGCGGCGCTGCCGTCGGGCTACTCCCTGCGTCACACGCCCGTGCGTGACCGGATCGCCGAGCTCCCCGAGGGAGTGTCCGTGCGCATCTACGGAGCCCCCCACCAGGACAGCCTCGAGATCGCCGCCGACTACGCGGTCGCGCTCAAGGAGGTGGCCGTGCCGTTCCCCGCCGGGACGAGGTTCGGACCTTGGGCCGAGCTGCCCCGGAAGGTGGCCACTGCCCTGGCGGACGCGGCACGCGGCTACGCCTTCGTCGACGCGCTCTGGGCGTTCACGTACTGGGTCGAGAACGGACCCGTGCAGGGGCTCGTCGTCTATGCGACCTCGGGCGGCGTCGAAGCCCAGGAGTCGATCGTCGACGCACTCGGGGAAGTCCTCGACCGCCACGCGGACGACGCGATGCAGGGGGTCGAGGGCGTCTTCATCGTCTCCAGGAACGATCTCCCGCTCGAGATTCAGTCGGCGCTTCCGCAGCAGCAGGCGGTGTGGACGCGATGAAGTTCAGCCGGAAGTCCCGACCCCCACGCCCTGACCTGCCGCTCCGCGACGCCGGCGCCGAGGTCGACGCCGCGCTGGCGACCCTGGCATCCGCGCCGGACACGCTGCGGTCCGCTGGGGCGCCGGACGTCGCGGTGTCGCGGGCCGAGGAGCTGCTGGCCTCGGCGGAGGGGCCGGCCCGATTGCTCCAGGAGGGGCGCGGTCTGCCGCGCGACCTCGAGGAGCTCCGGGCGCTGGCCGACTCGGCCGCCCAGCTGGTGGCTGACTTCGCCGGTTGAGCGCCTGATCCTCACTCGGGCAGGGGCACCTGAGCGGTGTGCAGCACGCCGTCACCGATGTTGACCATCACGCGGCCGGGCTGGGCGGCGTTTCCGGTGGCACTGCGTGGGATGCGTACGCCGATGAGGTCGCCCTCGGTGACGCCCTGCGGGTTGATCAGGACGCCCTGCCGGCCCTTCATGTCCACCTGCCAGCCGGTGAAGCCGCTGGCCACCTCGCCGGAGTCCCCGCCGAGCACGATCGCCTGCTGCTGGTCGGCTCCGGTGCGCAGCAACCTGCGCAGGTAGTCCTTGGCGGGGATGTCCTTGAGCAGCTCGCCGTCGTCGATCACGAGTACGACGGGTCCGGTCTCCATGAGCGTGGCCAGCTCCTCCTCGGCGAGATCGACGCCGGTGAGCACTCCGCGCACGCCGGGACGGCCCGCGAGGTCGCGCAGCGGGCTCGGCCGCGGCGCCGCGATGACCACCTCGGTGCCCGTGCGCAGCAACGACTCCACCACCGCCAGCAGCGCGGTCGACCGTCCGGACCGCGGCGGCCCGGCGACGATCGCCGCATTGGTCCACGCCAGGTTGAAGCCGAGCGCGGTGAGCTCGTCGCCACCGACGGCCGCCAACCCCCACATCGGGGCGGGCTCCCGCACGGGTCGCAGCGCCCAGGCCTCGTCGAAGGTGATCCGCTGGGGGAGTACGTCGACCCGGAACGGCCGCTGCTCGCGCGGGAGGTCGTCGTACCGCTCCCGTGCCTGCTCGCCGATGCGTCGGATCGCCGCCGCCTGCGCCTGCCCGGACGTGTCGGGGTCGAGCAGCGCGAACTGCAGCTCGATGCCGGACTCAGATCGGAAGCCACGGCCGTCGGGGATGTCGTCGGGCAGCTTGCGGGGCAGCAGCCCGATCAACCCGAAGTCGGCCTTGTCGGCCAGTCGCATGCCGATCTTGTCCTCCACCAGCGAGGCGAGCCGGGCGCTGACGGCCTGCTTGTCGCCGGCGATGACCAGGTGGATGCCGACGCTGGCGCCCTCGCGGAGCAGGGTCTGCACGGTTTCGTAGGGCGAACCGCCGTCGGCTTCGGCGAGCCCGCCCATGAAGCCTTCCCAGCGGTCGATCAGGAACAGCAGGTGCGGCAACCGCTGTCCGGAGGAGCGCAGCTCGCCGAGGTCCGCGAAACCGCCTGACGCCAGCAGCTCCTGTCGCCTGGCGAGCTCGACCTTGAGCCTGGCGAACAGCCGCAGGGCACGATCCGCCTGGGTGCGCTGGACGACGGCGCCGGAGTGCGGCAGGTCCACGAGCGGGAGCAGTGCGCCGTTGCCGCAGTCGAGGCCGTAGACGTGCACGTCGGCCGGGCTGGTCAGGCGGGCGACCGACGCGGCCATCGTGCGCAGTGCCTGGGAGCGGCCACTGCGCGGGCCGCCCATGATCGCCAGGTGGCTGAAGGTCGCGAAGTCGATCGTGGCGGGGCGTCGCTGCTGGAGGGCGGGCAGGTCCTCGACGGCGTATGGGATCGGCGGCAGGTCGCCCACGGAGGACGCGGGAAGCAGGGCGTCGAGGAGTATGTCGGTCGTCAACGACGGGAGCCAGGGACTGTGCTGAGGAGCCAGCCCCAGCTCGGAGTCGGCCCGCGCGATCGCCTCGACGAGCACCCTCAGGTCGGTGATCTCGGCGTCGTCGGAGGCCTCGGCGCGAGGCCGGCGTCGCGGCGGCTGGGTCAGCGCACCGGTCGCGACCGGCTCGAGCCACGGGGCGCTGGTCGAGGCCACGACCCCCGGCCGCCGCCCACCCACCCGACCGGACTGGAACGGCACCAGCGAGTTGGCGCCCAGGCGCACGAAGGCCCGACCGGGAGTGCTCTTGGAGATCAGCCCCGCGTCGGGAGCATCGATGACGTCGCTCGACTCCGAACCGTCGGTGACCCGCAGCGCGATGCGCAGGTTGGTGTTGGCGCGGATCTCCGGCGAGACGACTCCGCCCGGCCGCTGGGTGGCGAGGATCAGGTGGATGCCGAGCGAGCGGCCGCGCTGGGCGATGTTGACCAGTCCGCTGACGAAGTCGGGCAGCTCGCGAGCGAGCGAGGCGAACTCGTCGATCACGATCAGCAGCCGTGGCAGGTCCGGCAAGCCGCCCCGCCGGGGCGCCAGGTCGACGTAGTCCTCGATGTCCTTGGCGCCGGCATCGGCCAGCAGGTGCTCGCGGCGGGTCAGCTCGGCCCCGAGGCTGACCAGGGCCCGCTCGACCAGGTGGGTGTTGAGGTCGGTGACCATGCCGACGGTGTGCGGCAGGTCGACACAGTCCTTGAACGCCGCGCCGCCCTTGTAGTCGACCAGCACGAAGGTCATGCCGTCGGGCCGGTTGGCCACTGCGAGCGAGGCGACGATCGACTGGAGCAGCTCGGACTTGCCCGCGCCCGTGGTGCCGGCGACCAGCCCGTGCGGGCCGTCGCGGCGCAGGTCGATGGCGAACGGACCGTCCAGGGAGATGCCGACCACGGCCTCGGTCGAGCGCGGCTGGATCGCCCACCGTGCCTTGATGGTCTCCGCGTCGAGGGGCTCCAGGCTCATCACCTCGGTCAGCCGGCAGGCCGACGGCAGCACCGAGTCGGACTCACCTCCCGAGATGTCGCGGATCGGCGCCAGCGCCCGGGCCACCCGGTTCAGCCAGGGGCCGTCGACCAGGTCGGGAGAGATGTCGTCGACGACGGTGACCCGCTGCTGGCGCAAGGTCAGGCCGCGGGTGGTCTGCAGGACCACGGCGCTCGCCTCCTCGGGGAGCAGCCGCTCGTCGGTGTCCAGGCAGAGGCTGTAGATCCGCACCGCGGGGCCCTGCTTGAGCAGTGCCACCACCCCGGGCAGGGTGCGCAGCCGGCGCGCGCCGTCGTACACCACGACGATGTCGGGGTAGGACGCCTGCTCTCGCCCGGCCGCCGCCTGCTGGCGGGCCGCGAGGGTGGCGCTGAGCTCGGCGATCCGCCGTGCGCAGGTCTCGGCGTCGCTGCCGAGGGTGACCACGGTGTCCTGCCCGAGCTGGGGGTGGGCGTGCGGGAGCCACCGCAGCCAGTCCCAGGTCGGCGCGCCGGCCTGGTCGGTGAGCACGTAGACGTGGGTGTCGCGCGGGCTCTGGAGTACGGCGAGCTGCGCGACCGCCCAGGTCCCGACCTGGCGGCTGCGTTCGGGGGTCGCCGCGATGCCGATGACGCCGCGCTCGGCGAGCGACACGGTGACGGGCACGTCGTACGCCGTGCGTCGGGTCTGCCGGCGGTGCTCGAGCTG
>Ga0070698_100003566_pt1 | contig 17106 bp, 24 predicted proteins | sample KBSK1502metaG_FD_65477 | JGI IMG/M metagenome (GOLD analysis project Ga0070698, IMG submission 65477) | Corn, switchgrass and miscanthus rhizosphere microbial communities from Kellogg Biological Station, Michigan, USA - KBS K1-50-2 metaG | ecosystem: Host-associated > Plants > Roots >...
GGCTGGGAGTCAGCGCATGGCTGGCCTCGTCCGCGAGTGGCTGGCCGAGGTCAAGGTCATGGGCCGCAGCGAGCAGACCATCAAGTGGTACCAGCAGAAGATGGATTGGTACCTCGAGCACGAGGGCGGCCCGGCGACCCTGGACGGCCTGACGTCAGCCGAGGTCAAGCGGCTGCTTGGGGTCCTGATCGACCGCGGGCTGGCGCCGAACACCGTTCACGGCTTCTTCGAGGTCGTGCGGGCCTTCGCCAACTGGGCGCTGCGCGAGGGCTTTGCCGTCGACCCAGCCGTGATCCGGATGCGTCCGCCGAAGGTGCCGGTCACCGAGCTCGAGACCTACACCGAAACCCAGCAGGAGACCATGGTTGCCGCCGCAGCGCCGGGCTGGCCGCGCCTTGCGGTGCAGATCTTGCTCGGGACCGGCATGCGGGTTGGTGAGCTGGCTGAGCTCACGCTGGAGGACTACGAGAGCGATGGCGACGTCGGCTTTCTGAAAGTCCGCAAGGGCAAGGGCGCCAAGTTCCGCCGGGTTCCGCTCTCCAGCCGGCTCCGTCGTGAGATCGACCGCTACCTGAATCGGTTTCGGCAGGACGTCGAGACGAACCGGTTGTTGATGAAAGGCAACGGCCAGCCGGTGCGCATGATGACCGTCGAGTACTTACTGATGCGGATCCAGGAGCGGGTCGGCTTCAAGGTGCACGCGCACAAGTTCCGCCACACCTTCGCTACCGAGTACCTGCGCAACGGTGGTGACATCGAGCGCCTGCGTCGAATCCTCGGCCACTCAAGCTACGTGATGGTGATGCGCTACCTGCACCTGGACAAGGGCGACCTCGGCAAGGACTTCGACTTGCGATCGCCATTCTGACTGCGGCTTCGGCGGCGGCGTTGAGTATCGCACCGCAATGACTTGAAGCCACGGCGTCAAGGCAAAAGCGAATCACGGTTCTGTAACCTTTGATGCGAGATACCTATCTGGTCCACGGGCGTGGCGCGCAATAGCGGAGGTGAACCACCCCAACCAGGCGCCCAGGAGCGGACGCCGATAAGCCGACCGAGGCGACCTGGCAACCTACCCCTCGAAGCGTTGGCCGCGCTGAGCCAGCCTCACCTCGGCTTGTGCGAGGGGGATGTATTTTGGGTACCAGAACAGCACTTGAATTATCACAGTGGCAAGGCGGGCCGGTTCTGCGTGCTGGTTGCTCTTGAAACGCCTGCTGGGAGCCCAGCTCCCACAATCGGACATCTGGTTGTCGGCTCGACTTCGCCGGAGTGGGACGACTCCGTGCCGGAGATCATGGCCCTCTGCGGAGAGGGCGGATTGCCCGAAGATACCTTTTTCAGCTTTCGGATGGCATCCTCAATCGACTTGGCTCTATTGCGCGAAGTCGGCCGCTACTTGGACCGACTGGACCAGAAGCGAACGCTGGAGATGCGGGAAGCTGTTCTCGCCAGCACCCTAGTCGCCGTCAAGCGGGTTCTGCAGAAATGAGCACCTCGTTGGAGACGCTTCGAACAGAAAGCAAGACCCAAGGAATCGGGCGCGAGCTAATGGATCTTCTCGATAGGGTCGTTACATCTACCGCGCGCCAGTACCCGGCGGCTCTCTATTCAAAGACTCAAGTCTGGGATAAGGACTCTTTTGCTGACCTCAAGCATGACTGGGTTGAGGCTCGGCTCCTTCGTCGAGGAGATCTAGCAGCAATGCTGGCGGTTGCTTCGGATACAAAGGTCTTCCGCAGCATGCTTACGCGCTCGCTGAGCCAGTTCATCATCAACCAACGTCACCGCAGCAGCGCCACCAACTTATTCAAGCGTCTTCAAGTGATGCTCGCTGCTGACCCTCGGTTTCGTCGCGTCCCTCCTGTTACGAAGTCGTCAAGCCAACTCTGGACGTTGACCGAAGGTGGCTGGGACGATCCGAGCCAGGCCAGTCTTCGTGGGCTTGTAGCCACGACCCAGGACCTCACCGACGAGGCTTTGCATGTTGTGCGTTACGGTCCGCACGCGCTGAAGTCCTCACCGATTCTCCGAGATGCGCCACTTGGCGAATTCGTGTGCCATCTACTGGGCGCAGCCAAGGGTGCGTTAAGTCATGCGCAGATCGCTGACGTTCTCAGCAGTCGCTTTAACTTGGCTGAAGTGGAGCCTCAGGTGCTCGACAACACAGCGATCAGCAGAGAGCATCCGATCGCCGTTACTGTGGAGCTGGATGACCTTTCGCAGAGCGTAATTGCTCGCATGGGCCGGAAACGCGTCCAGGCTCTGCGAGAGTTTCACCGGAGCGACGGAAGCATGTTGGCCACTGCTGAAGCGCTTGGCATACCCAAGGCCGAAGCAGTTCAACTGATTGAGGAAGTTATGGCCTTAGTCGCTGAAATTAGTGATTCGTTCGATGAAGCTCAGTCCGTTTACGAGCGAATCATCGAATCGCTGTTCTAGGTATATGAATATGGAAGAAGTTTGCCCTCTTCCGGTGGATTGGCTCGACTATCTCGACGGAGTTGAGAGTCCAGCCACAGCTGAGCATCTGGCGGACTGCTTGTCGTGCCAGCAGGTTGTCCAAAACCTCCAGAAAGACCAACCGATGCCCGCCGCGCGGACTGACTGGTTGAGAGATCTGGACAGCATAGCTATGGGTGCCTGGAAGGAAGAAAGGCGCGCAAGCGCTAAGACTGGGCAAATCTGGCTGACCGCTGGTTCATTTGCGGAGGCGTCTTTTAGTTATGAAAATCAGCCACGGATCCCGGTGCTGATTCTCAACGAAAGTCATAGAAGCGATGGCCGGTGGCTCGATGTCGTCCCGGCTTGGATTGACGATGTGAGTAGGTCCTCCGCGATGGTGCGGTTGGCCGAACATGAGACCGACTTAGGGGCAAGAATGAGCCTGCTTTTCGACCTGCAAGGTTTGGTCGCGCAACGGCAACTCGAGTCTTACGTTGGCACCCTTACTCCCGCTGGCGAGAGCACTGTTGCGGCAGTGATGGCTGGTGTTATTGACGAGGCTCGACTCGGGGTCGCTTTGCCAGGTGTCGACTATCTTTTCTGGGAGCCTAGTTGGTTGGTATCAGCCATCCGTAAGGTGCAGAGCTTCTATTGGTACTTTCGTGAGAATCGAATGCCCGACGTGGTCGCACAGCCAAAGCGCCTAGCGCTTCCCATGATCTTTCACGAACCAAGTGCGTGGAGCAGTGAGCGATCTTGGGCATTTGCCGCTAGCGTAGGGCCACCTCATTCGCCCGGGAAGGAGGTCCGCCTAGACATCGATGACATCTTTCTTGCAGGTCGTCTCCGCCACGATCTACTCGGTGGCGACAAGTTGATCCTTCGGATTGAGGAAGCGCGAGGCTTTGTCCACGCCATACGAATCGCCGTGCAATCTAAGCGCGGTGAATTCGTGACCAATGCGATTGTCGCAACTCCAGGCGCTGATGTGGTTCTAACGGAGGGCCGTGACCTCTTCCTAAACGACGTAGAAGGCGTAAGCGTTTTGGTGGACTAATGGATCCGCTCACCCGGCAGATCGACTACCTGGCTATGGAGTACTGGAGGGACGGCGATAAGAGCACAGCACAAGATGTCGCTGAGCTTGCGCTGTCAACAGCGCCGCGAGGTCTATTCGTCGGCGCCAGAGCCTTAGCGGTCGTTGATGCGATCAGATCCTTGCTCCCACCCACCGTCACTACCCGCGTAGAACGACTAAAAGAAGATCTGACCCACATCGCTGTTCGTCAAGAGCAGTTGGACAAGCTCGGGGACCTGGCCAGTCCTGTCCAACTGATCTTTGATGTATTGGGCGACGCTGCCGAACACATCCCAGTCGAGAGCTTTGATGTGCAGGCTCTACACAAAGCACGACTAGGCCAGGCGACTCGAGCAAAGGCTGCCTGGCGGCTACTGGAGGCCTTTGGTACGAACCGGCTTGAAGCGACAGTTGTCGCAGAATTGCAACGTGCCGCCGAAGAGCTCGGTTATCGAGCGCAGCACTATCAGGCGAATGCGCTGTTCGTCCACAACGGCCAGGGATTCGTGCTCGGTCTCAAGGTTGCACGAAATCAATCGGACCGGATCGAGAGTTTCGCCGAAGCAACCGCCGCGATGCGCTCTCAGGCGGAGCTGGCCCTACATGGAGTCTTTGCCGACGGTGCTCGATGGGAGGTGGAGTGGCCGGTCGCTTTCGAGGGTGAGTCGGTTGGGCTCGGCCTTTTCGTCGCGGGCTCAGTAGCCAGAGGCGATCTTCCGCCGGATCCACTATTGGCCGCAACAGGCAAGATCGATATCGCCGGGCGGCTTTGCGGGGTAACTGGAATACCCGAGAAACTTGTAGCAGCACGGGCCTCCGGAATACGCCGCATCCTCCTGCCCGAGGAGAATCGATCTGACACGCAAGGGCTAGAGGTTGCGCAACGCCTCGACTTAGTCTTTGTCGATCGCTTAGCTGAGGTTAGAACTCGGCTTCTGAACTCTGTGGCTCCGATCGTGATGGGATATGACGGGTACATTCGAGCCGTTCGAAACCTTCTGACCGTCGAGCACCTCCAGGTCGACGACGAGAAACCAGAGAAAGATCACTACCGCTTCAAAGCTGGTAACGCCTCCGGCATCGTGCCAATTGATATCTACCCGAATGGCAGCATCGTTGTTGGGGGTACTGGAAGCGTCCGAGCAGCTGCGGAGCGCGTACGGGATTTGGTTTTGCCGGTTAAACCTGTCGGTCGGCCGGCTAGGACGGTGTCAGTGCCGTCTGAGGATCGTAGGGAGCAGCTGCGCCAACTCATCATTGATTCTGGTGCGGAGGAGTCGAAGCAAACCAACCAGTACGAGGTCTGGCGTTATCACCTTCAACGGGGAAACAGTCGAGCACAGATCATTCTCTATTCCTCACATCGCTGCACATTGCCGGCCGGTCAGGCGCCTGCGTACGACGTTCTATGGACCTGCATCACGAAGGCCATGTCTGGACTGGGAGGCTTAGAGGAAATCGCGCCCGATCCAGCAGATCCTCCGAAGCAAGCGACTCGGGCAAGGTCGTCCGTCGACGAATCTGAGCCGCATATTGGTACGGACGAGGCGGGTAAAGGTGACTTCTTCGGGCCGCTCGTTAGCGCGGCGGTGTTCGTTGACGCGCGCACCGCCAGTGCGCTCCGAGCGCTCGGAGTCAAGGACAGCAAGTTACTTAGCGATAAGGCTGTGCGCAGCCTGGCGGAGCAAATCCGTCGTGTCACTGGAGCCAACAGCAAAGTCACTCCAATCCCGCCCAAGCGCTTCAACGATCTCTACGCCCAGATGAAGAGTGAGGGTAAGAATCTCAATACACTCCTGGCCTGGGGACACACTCGATCTATCGAGGATTTGATTCGACTTGGCCTGAAACCGAACTTTGCGATCGTCGACCAGTTCGCTGACGCCAGATACATTGAGCGCAGGCTACTTCAGGACACTCGGGACTCAGGCATATCGATCCTCCAGTTTCCTAAGGCCGAGTCCGATATTGCTGTTGCAGCCGCATCCATCCTTGCACGGGACGCTTTTCTTGATTGGATGGACCGACAGTCACAGCAACTAGGCCTCAAGTTGCCGAAGGGCGCTTCCCAGCAAGTGATTGATGCCGCTAGGCAACTCGTTGCACGGCTTGGCGCAGACGCCCTCCGCGACTTCGCAAAAATCAGTTTCCGAACAACTGAGAAAGTGCTCTCGCCGTGATGGTCGACGATAACTCCGGCCGGCTAGTAGGCGAAGCCGCGGCCGCTGCCAAGGAGCTTGAATGGGAAAAGGCCGCCAACTTATTGGCACAGGCAGGGTCGTCCAGCTTCGTTTTAGACAAACGTGTCTGGTACCTGTCGCGAGCAAAACGGTATGCCGAAGCCCTAGAGATCCTTGATGTACTCCGCCAGCGCGAGCCTGGCAATTTTCGTCACTGGTATATGACCGCCTCTCAGTACTACGAGCAGCAGCATTACTCAGACTCAATCGCCTTGTTTGAAGAGAGCCTGAAACGGAAGCCCGATCATCTCCAAAGCAACTGGCGCTTGGCCTACGCGCTCCATAAGCTAGGTCGCGAGGCGCATGCTGCTCCTCTTGCGGCTCGAGTGCTGCAGATCTGGCACACATTGCAGGACGACGAAAGGGAACGTCTTGCGAAGTGCGCCGCCCGCGCTTCGCACATGTTGGCTGTTCCACAAATTTGGCAGTACTCGGAAGATGCAGTGGCACTCCTAAATCAGGCGGTTGATCTCGAGCCCGACGATCCCTATCACCGATATCGGTTGGCACAGGCACTTATACGCTTGGGTCGACGCACCGACGCTCTAACGGTGATCCGAAAAGCTCGGAATTTGAAGCCGGGCGATCCAAGCATTGAACTTGAATACGCATCGATTCTAGTCAAGAGCGGTGACACGGAAGGGGCCTTGGCGACAATTAGCCGACTTGAACGGAGGCTGCACGGCGGATTCGCCTTCAAGGCAGGCAGACTTGCATTGGAGGCCGAGGCACCATCGCTATCTTTACGCTTACTAAAGGTGGCTCAGCGTGATCCAGCCACGCGCTCCAGCCCAAACCTGCAGAAGCTCCTTGATCAGGCACAGAGCATCGTTCCATCGCCTGCGGCTAGCATCCAGGCACGGCCTCTACCGAGCCCACTTATCGAGCAAACCGAGGACGATAAGGATCAAAGTAGCGGCCGTGTGCAAATCGTCAGACCCGATCGGCACTTTGGCTTCCTGATCGATGAGCGCGATGGCAGTCGACGCCATTTTCGATTGGATGTTCGGTGGCAATTGCGCCCCGGCGACATAGTTCTGTTTAAGCCAGTTGAAGCCCAAAAGGGGCCAGCGGCGGATGATGTCAGGCCAGCGAAGGCCAGCCGGGGCGTTCCCCCTAAGCGGGCCAGTCAGCTACCTGGATCAGACTCCTGATCAGGTCCGTCAGCGCTTATGTCCGCCGTGGCCGGAACGCGTGTCCTGGTTTCACGCCACGTGGCGGCACAGCCTCGCAAGTGTTTTGAGGTGGGGATTAATACCGTCATGCTGGACAGGGGGAGACTCGTGTTGTGTGTTTGGATATGACTCTATCGAAGATCTTCCTGCGTACCGTCGACAAGCCTGGATTGTCGAGATTCACTCAGCAGCCTTACCGGGACAGCTCAAGGCTTGGTGGGTAAGCCCGCGGGACATCAAAGGCGTTTGGCACAGAGGGCGGTTGCGGTCTGTTGGACAGATCGACCTTCGGCCACCATCAGCGCCGCACTTGCTTGAGCGCTGTGGGTGCGAATTGGCTGAGGTTGTCGCAGAAGAGGTTGCTTGGTGGAGACGAGAAATCGCGGCTGAAACGCACAGCCGCCCCGCGAGCGCCTGAAGCTATCTGACTAGGCTGGATAGCTTCGAATCACCCGAGCTTGCCAATGGGCCACTGTGATCGCTTTGATTCCGTTAACCGTCCGGGAGGCCGGGTAGCTGGACTACGTTCGAGTCTGATGGTGAAAGCTGGTCGAACTGGACCGTCTCGGGTTCATCATCGGCCTGAAGGAGTGCGTCGGCAAACGATCGGAGGTGCTGTTCAGCCGTCGCTTTCATCGATGCCGAGACTTCAAAGATCGCGACGAGCTCGCCTTCTTGGTTTACCCGCGCTTCAATCAGTTCGATTCCTCTCAGGGCATTGAACTCACGAGCATTCTGTGCCGTGTAGTCGACCGGGTAGTGGTTCTTGTTATGGGACATTGTCATCTGGAACCGGACACGATTCGGCACAGCCATTAGATTACGATCGCGTGCCGCAATTGGATCTCACGATTTACGAAGATCGTGTGACTAGGCCCAGGTTGCTGGCTAGAATGAGTGCATGTTCTTCTGTGCCTCGTGTGGTCTGTGGATTGCAGAAACTGCCTTTAGCAAAGTGCTGGGTGTTGAGGCAGGCAAGTTTGAACATCGATTGCAGCATGAACACCCTCAGCTGTCGGCTGCTATGTCGGTGGCTGCCCCGATCGGAATTGCGTTGTTCGTGGCCTGGGCGACACCGAAAGTCATCCGCGCTCTGAAGGCGTAGGGAGTTTCCACACTCGAGCTCTCGACCGGACAATCGCAGGCCTGCCTGCTCAATGCCGGCCCTCCACGCACCTCGTTCATTCGTTTCCCTTGAATTCCTCGCGGTGGGCCCATCGAGCCTTGGCTGAGACTCAGGGCTTCGGAATTCGTGCCGAGCGCTACTTCGACGGTTTGCCAAACCGTTCGCGAGGACGTCATCGATACGAATTAGGCAGGCCGCCGCGAGTCCCAGCCGATCGACGAGCGTCCTGCGACACGATTCTTAACAGAACGCCGTCCGCCTTTACGTAGAACGGGCTGCTCGGGGGCTTCTACTCGCAGTTGGGGGAGGGCATGTCGTCCAGACACGACGATTGCCAGCCAGATTGTCTTCGAGATCCGAGTGCCACAGTAGAACCAAGTCGCGGCTTCTCAGGCGATCGATTTGGGCGCGTCACGCCACGACGGCTACGGACCGATCGTTAGACTCTCGGGCGGTGAGCTCGCAGTCCGCGATCGAATGGACCGACGCCACGTGGAACCCCGTGACAGGCTGCTCAAAGGTTAGTCCTGGTTGCGCCCATTGCTATGCCGAGACGTTCGCCGAGAGGTTCCGCGGCGTGTCTGGTCATCCCTACGAGCAAGGCTTCGATCTGAAGCTGTGGCCCGAGCGCCTGACGCTGCCACTTCAGTGGAAGCGCCCTCGCCGAATCTTCGTTAACTCAATGAGCGACCTATTCCACGAAGGCGTGCCGACGTCCTACATACACCAGGTATTCAAGGTGATGGTCACCGCCGACATGCACATCTACCAGGTGCTCACAAAGCGGGCGGAGCGGCTCGCCGCACTCGCCCCCGAGCTGGCATGGGCAAGCCACATCTGGGTCGGCGTCTCGATTGAAAATCGGCGGTTCGTCCACCGAGCCGACCTGTTGCGAAGCGTGCCGAGTGCGGTCCGCTTCGTGTCGGCTGAACCCCTCCTCGGACCGCTGACTAACCTCGACATCACCGGCATCGATTGGCTGATCGCCGGCGGCGAGTCGGGCGCGCGACGGCGCCCGGTCAAGCAGGTATGGATTCAGGAGCTCCGTGACAAGTGTTTGGCCGCGGATGTCCCGTTCTTCTTCAAGCAGTGGGGCGGGCGCACATCAAAGGCGGGCGGGCGCGAGCTCGACGGACAGTTTTGGTCGGAGATGCCCGAGCCGGTCGCCGGACGACTTCAGAACAGGTCGGCCTGGTAGGCCAGGTCGGCGGGATCCTCACCGCGTTCGTCGAACCACCGAACTGAAGCGGCCCGTTCGTTGTACCGGCCGTAACGTTCCTCGTCGGCGGTGTTGCAGATTGCCCGGATTTGGCCTCGGTCGAAGGGCTGCGTGCCTTCCTGGTAGAGATGATCGACTGACGTTTCCTCACCGCGATAGCTCTGCCAGAAGCGACGAGCCGCGTGAGCTCGCGTCACGTGGTCAAGCTGCGCCGAGAGGAGCCCGAAGTTCTGTGACTGGATGTATGCGGCATAGAACTTATCCTTGGCAACTTGCGAGTGCGCGAGGTGGACGATTTCGCGCATTTGCCCGCGGGTGGCCAGCAGCGGGTAGTGGCTGCGGAACTGAAAGCGCTGAAAGCGCTCCACGTACGCGGCGGCCAAGCGAGGCACATTGTCGCGAAGCGTCTGCGTTCGGTCCACGATCGGCTCTCGGTCACCGCTAACAGGAGGGTCCCAGTGCTCGCGTCCGCCGAACAGCTCGTTGAGGCAGTTCTGGGCGTACGTATCGCCGAGGATGGTCATTTCGAATCGCTCATCTTCTCGGTCTCGGGCCGCGGCGTCCACGCGCCACATTCCGAGCATGTCGAGGTTGATGATGACCTCTGGACCAAATACTGGCCCTTCCAACAAGCGGACGGCGTCGTACGGAATCTTGATGCCATTGGGGTCGATGAACCAAAGGCTTGGTGCGTTGTAGGTCTTCACCTCGCGCAGGAACTCGGGAAGCATCTTCTCGAATGGCTTTGGGTAAGTCCCGACGTCGATGCGGTCACGAGGGTCCAGGCATGTTTGAAAGTGAACGATTCGCTGGCGCAGATGGGCAATCCAGCGAGGGTCGTTGTCGGCCGCCCTCACATGAACCGTCAGGCCCGGGTAGCGCCGCTGGAGGCGCCGTGCTTCGTTGGCGGCGATGAGGGGACTACCGATTACTGCTCCGTCGGGATGCTCGCGGCTGCCATGAAGTCCGGCCCCGCAGTGGGTGTCGAGTAGGAAGAGATGCTTCGGGGGTCCGTCTGGCAGCTTGGCTTGGGCCAGAATGTTGCCCCAGGCTCCAACATACAGGCGGTATAGCGCCAGCTTGTGGGCGGTCTGCCGGTGATCTTCGACAATCCGTCGTTCGTCAGCGTGCCTTGCGGTGTCGTTGGGATGACGCATGGATTGGGCTTGTGGCCAAACAGCCTACACCCGCCTGAGCTCCAACACGATTGGTTCGTGACCCCCACTATTGTTGCGGCGATAGGAGCGCTCCTGACGTGTTTTCCAGTTAGGCGCGTCGTCCAAACTCAGCTGCCGTGACGGGTAGGAGCCGTGACTCTGCATCGGGCTAGCCCGATCTCGGCGATAGGGCTGACACGCACATCGAATCTCTTCACTCTTGCCGAAGATAATCCAGCCCTATCCCTTCTCGCCACGGTTTGCCTTGGCCAAGGCTGGCATTGCCTTCAACAGGTATTGCTCGCGTCGCCTAAGCAACCCCTGGCCGCACAACGATCATGTGCCTATCGCAGCGTAATAATCAGCGGAGTTGATTGCCGCCGAATGCCTTCGGCTACCCATCGAAGCAGAATGAGCGCATTCGTGGCCTCATTTTTGGTCAGCCTCAATCCACCTAATGGGAACGGTGGAAGGCTTCGGCGCCAACCGCCGTGAATCGGATAATCGGCACCGCCATCCCATTGCGCCGATTTGTATCCGTCAGGGCCGTATTCGCCCAAAGACCAGCCTGAGGCTGCTTGGAGCCCACTCAATCCGCGCACGATAGTGACTTTGACGGCCGGATTGCGAGCGAAAGCGTCGTTATCGCAAATCAGTGTGAAATGGAGTGTCGAGCCCGGATCGTTAGCGACTTCCATGAATTTCCCGCTCTTGTCAGGTACGGTCGACACGACCTTACCATTGGCTCCATCGCCAACTTTGGTCTCAAGGCGTAGTTTCGGACTTCTGACTGACTGGAAATAAGCGATCAGTGCCATCGTGCCCGCAAACGTTGCGACGACGAGAGTTGCTCCGCCGACGACGAACGCCGCGGCCTCTAGCCTACGTTCTACTGAGTTCTCGCTAATCGCCCACGGAATGCCACCGCCAAATGTCGCTACAAGGACAAGTCCGATGGCAAGAAGGAATACCCAAACAACACGACCCCGCCTGCTCGGCGAAGCCTGTCAAGGACTAGAAGCAACCGGTAGTAGTCGAATTTCATTTGACCTAAGTAAGATCCCTGGCCGTGGCGAAACCCTGTCACATCGCAACGGTTTCGGCAACCGTTGCCATTACCTCCAGCCTTGCTGTGGAAACGAATGCTTACTCCAAGAGGATTCGAGCAGCGATCGCTTCACTGACGAACTCCTCGATCCTCGGCGCTACCACTTGAGCGGCGAACGGATCTGCGATGAGTAAAGCATCGAGGAAGCCAACGAGGCTTCCCTCCGCGTAGCGAAGTTCAGATACTCGGTCGACAACACCCTGGACAGTACGATCGTGGCTGCTAAGCGCTGCGAGCGCTTTTCTTGCGTTTGACAGCAAGGACTCCAACTTTTCATAGATATCCATGCGCTCAATATTCGTGCTTGTGAGGCCGCTGAGAACAGGCGTCCAGCGTTAGTGGCCGTGCTCCAACTTTTTCTGACGCCGCGATACGAACTGCCTCTCGCCTGATGGCTGTGGCGGCGAGGCCGACTCTACCGGCAAGATAGCCGGCCCATTTGCTGTCGAAGAAGACGGCGGCGTCGGACGCGAATCGCGTCGTTATCCGCCGCACCGCAGCATCATTGTCATGGCTGTAGCTGTGGCCCAGATAGTCGGCTACAGCGAGTCGGAAAATTGCCAGGACGAGTTCCTTGGCTCCTTCGGCCCGCGCTTCGGCCGTCACGGTGCGGCCAGTAGATGATCCAACTCGGGTGCGGCAGGTTGTTCGCCTAGAGCTCTCGCCAACTTCCATGCGGTGCGGGGACGAATTGCCTTGCCGCGCAGGATGGATTTCAGAGTGGGATAGGAGATCCCCGCCCTCGTTGCAAGATAAGTCAAACTCCAGCCTCTGCGAGCGCATGCGCCCTTTAGCTGGTCAGCAACAACGACAACCACCAGCCCACCCGCGCTGAGCCGAAACGAGCCATAGTGGTCGACCTTCGACAGTACGCTCGGATAGCCGCCGAATCGGCGGCGCGATAGCGGGTCGTCCTCAAGGCTCGGAGCGATCTGGCTGGGTGTCGGGGGAACCGGTTCCGACGCCGGTTCCCCCGAGCCCCCTCCGCGTCGACCTGGGGACACAAGAGCTGGATCGATCGGCAGACGCGGACGGGTCATGGCCGAGGCCGATGAGGAAGACGAGCTGCGATCTTGGAGCTGATGTGCTGACCGATGGGTCGGGTTAGCGGACGAACAGCATTGCGGGCGCTGCCCAGCAGGCGGCCTGCCGGTGCCATAGCTACCGCGGTTCCCGCCCAGCCACGAGCGATCGACCCAGCCGAGCCGTGAGCAAAGCGCAGGGCAGAGAAGATGACGACCGGGGAGAAGGCGGCGATCAGGAGCACGGCCACCCCGCTCGCCATCCAGTTCTCTGTCGCATCGGTGTCTGTCGGCGAGATCAAGGCCACCACGACCAGCCGAAAGCCGACGTAGACGACCGTAGCGAGCACGAACTTCGACAACAGCAACCCGACCAGGAACTCGGCCAGAGCGGTGGCGGCGCCGATTGCACGTGGCCATATCGAGAGGACGGAGACCAGAGGCACGAACGCGGTCACGCTGAGGATCAGCGCTGAGCGCACGACCAGCTCCAGATGCAGGATCACCGTGAGCGAGCTCATGGTCAGCGCCGTCAGGATCAGGCCGAACGTGCTCACATGCGGCCCAGATGAGCCGTTCGCGACCACCGCGTCGCTGACCGCGACGCCTCGCATCAGAAGCTGACCCAGGGCGGTGAAGTCGGGGGTCCAGACGGTCGCAAGAAGAGCCGAGTAGCCAGCCAGGTACTTGAGGACGCCGAGGCCTGAGTAGGCGAAGAAGGTGGCGGCGACGACGCGAGGAATTAGCGCTATTCCGGTGCCCAGGGATCCCCAGGCGATGCGCTCGATCAGGGCCAGCGCAATGATCCCGCCCACGAGCAAGAGCGCGATCGCGAGCATTCGGTCATAGACGGGCACGATCACGCTCAGGTCGGGCTCAGTCGACTGGCCAAGGGCCGACAGCAGCCACTGCATGCTGGCGACCGCAATCGCAGTCGACCAGTTGGCAACCGCAATCACGATCTGGTTGACGATCTGATTCGCCTGTGCGCCGTAGTCGCCCACCGCTATTGCCCGAAGAGGTGGCCGGCGTAGTTGGCAGCCGCCACGCCGATGTACAAGAGCGCCAGCGCGCCGACGGAGACCGCGATGCCACCCTTAGCGCGCTCGGCCAGCTGCGGGCTGGCCGTGAAGGAGGCAAGGACGAGCGCGATCAGAGAAACGACGATGCCAAGCCCGGAGACGAGCGTGAGCAGTGCGGCGGCGTTGTTGGTGAGATGGATGAGGCCGTGAAGGACGCTTGGTGGCAACCCGCTGAAGTCCGGCCTAACGCTGATGTCGGTCAACCTGCAACTCCTTCGCCGGCGACACCGGCAATAACCGTGGACGGATTGGGACTTGCTGGCGCCAGGCCTTGACCTGGTCCCAGCGCCGAAGCTCGAGCAGTGCGGGTGGGGCGTTGGCGTAGAGCAAGACCGCCGATCGCAGGCGACGCAGCTCGTCGACAGATGCCAGTGGACGGCCAACTCGTTGCTCGCCGGAGCTGGAGTTCCAGCGGTCGCGATGGCTGGTGCGGTAGGTGCGCGTCTCATCTCCGATGGCGCGGCTGAAGAGCTCCAGGGTTTTGATGTCGCCTTGACCTGGCAGGAGTAGGCGGGCGCGGCAGTTGTTCCAGATCGTTCGCGCGGCAGCTTCGCCGTAACCAGCCTCGACCTGAGCCAGGTCGTGGTAGCAGAGCAGGAGTTGGATTCCCTGACCAGGACCGCTGGACGCGTATCCGGCGAGCCGGGGTATACGTGCGAAGTTCGCTGCCTCATCGAGCGCCAGCAGCAAACGCGGCGAGAGAATCCCGCCCTGGGCGCGCGCTTTTGATGTCGCGCGCCGCAGGAGGGAGAGGAGGAGGGCCGAAAAGAGTGGGCGGCAGCGCTCCGCTTCCTCCGCTGGGGCGACGAGGTAGAGAGTGCCCGCAGAACTCAGGAGGCGATCGAAGTCGAGTGCATCCTGACTGGTCCGGGTCGCTGCAGCTACTCGTTCGTCTGTCCAGAGCGAAAGCGACGAGCGTGCGGTGGACGCGATCGAACCGGCCTCTCTGTCGGGTGTGAGTGAAAAGGCGCGAATGAGATCAGAGGCGCCCTTGTCCTCGACCACCTCCGACAAGCCGACGAACTCCGAATGAGCGGTGCGATTGAGCCTGGCCAGGACCGTGCTTATGTCACCCCCGCGCTCGCGCTCGCAAACAGCGAGGCCAGTGATCAGGCTGGAGGCGGCCAGATACCAATGAGCGGAGTGCCCGCGCTTGCCCTCGGCGGTGAAGTGGTCCGCGAGTTCGGCTGCAGAACCAACCGAGTCGACTCCATCGAGCGGGTTCCAAGTCGCAGGCTGGAGACCTAGGTCCGCCATCCATCTGTGATCCCGATCTAGCGGCGCGAAGACCCAGATCGGACCTGTATAAGCGCGACACCTGGACGTGAGAGCAACGAGCTCCTCCTTGGTCGAGGTGGCGACCACCGCGCCTTTCCAAGCGAGCAGAGTCGGGACAACCACGGTCGAGGTTTTGCCCGAGCGCTGGACACCGAAGATGAGGACGTTGTCCTCCGCCGGCGATTGCAGTAGATGCTGGTCGTGCCAGCCGAGCACGATGCCGTCCCCGTGCATGCGCTCGGGCGAAGCGAGGCGGCCGAGGTGGCGGCGTTCGCGTGCTTGCGCCCAGCGGCTGGTTCCGTGGCTGTGGGGCGCCGATGGTCCGAGTACCCACGGCGGGAGCAGCAGGCGAGCGCCAGAGGCGACGATCTCGCTGATCAGGCGCGCGGCCTGTTCGAGGAGCCTCAAGCTGCGCGCTCCCATCCACGCAGCGCCTCGCGTTCAGCCTCGCGCTGCATCTGTCTTGAGTAGCGGCGAGCCACCGCCTGCAAGGCCAGAATCGAACTCGCATGCGGCGAACGTCTATATGCGGCGGCAAAGGTCCAACCAGATGCCACGCGGACTCGCGCGAGCGGTCGCGATGGCAGCAGCACCATCGACGCCCGGGCCGGGCCCGACATTTTGATTGCGCGTGAAACGTCGTCGTCTACGGACGTCGAAGCGGGCAGCTCGGCGGTTCTCTGCGATGGGATGCGCTCGGTACGCTGACGCTCGATCTCCAGTCCCAGTGCTTCCTTGATCGTCGCGAGGCGTGGCTTGGTGATATCAACGCGTCGATAGGCGCCGGTTTGATCCATGCGCATTCCGGCCAACACCAGGTGCACGTGGTGGTGGGCGGTGTTGCGATGGATGGCAGCAATCCAACGGAGGTCGCTGACACCCATCTCCGATTGCAACTGGCTCACCGCCGCTCGCGCAAGCCGCTGGAGATCCAGGCCCTGAGCGGACTCCGGCGAGACGAGAAAGCGCGAGACTGCCCGTCGGCGATCCATCACGGTCCCAGCGCGGGTCCGGAAGAGTTGGGGCTCTGAGTTCTCGATCGAACGTGTGACGAAGGCGACGAAGTCTTTGCGAGCTTTGGTACCGAGGCTGCCCTCGGGGCCGAACAGCTCGGCGCGGCTGCTGGCCTGATCCCGATAGGCCACGTACTTGACGAGGCCGGCAACGTCTGAGCGTGATCGCTCCTGCTTGGCAGCGGGGTGGAGGTCGCGGTGCTGGATGTAGCGCAGAAAGCCGCCTACCGCGCGCCGCACGTGGCCTCCGCTCGTGGCTGGATCGAAGGCGACCTTGACAAAACAGCGCTCGGTCACTGGCCCGCTTCCCTGAAGAGCGCGAGCCTCTCCTCTGCCGCGAGCGCTGCTTCTGTCGCGAGCTCGTGCATCCTACGTTGGCCCTCGGGCAAGACCGACGCGACCATGAGTACCGCGAGCTCGGCAGCGGTCAGCGCGGCAAGAGCTGCCGGCGAGTCGACCCACTCGTTTGGGGCGTGCGAACGCATTGCGTTTCCGAGCAAGAGCCGGATCGCGGGTCCGAGCCTCAGCCCTCGTTGGGTCGCAAATAGGGCCAAGGCGGACTCCAGTTCGGAGGGGAGGTTGAGGTGAAAGCGGCGAGAAGTCCTCACATCTCCCCCTAAAGGACAGTGACTACCCCTCGCAAAGCGTCCTCCAGCGTCCTTTCTGCACAGAAAGGACGACCAGAGGACGTTCGAGTCCCTGACGTCGAGGCCTCGAATTCAAATCAGTCGTCCTGAGGGGACGCCAGAGGACGCTCGGAGGACGGCCAGAGGACGGCCTCTTGGGAGTCTGCGGGCACCAAAACACAGGAGGTGCCGATGGCAAAAACCTTTGCAGCCGACCTTCGGGCCAGTTACGAGCTGGGTGAGGAATTGCCCGCGAATGCCCGGGAACTCTTCACGCGCGCCCGAGACAACCTACAGGTGCGGCGGATAAACCGAGACCGGCTCCTTGCGGAGCTCCTAACCGCCTACCGAGCCGGCCCACGCCACCAGTGGGGTCCGGTGATTCTCGACCTGCTCGCGCCGGCGCTGCTTGAACTACTGATGATGTTTAGGCCGGTACCCCCGCTCCTCGACGAGGACGAGATCCGGCAGCAACTGGTGCTTGAGCTCTTGCGAGCAGCCGCCCGGATCCCGATCCGCGATGGCTTCGACCTGCAA
>Ga0070698_100003567_pt1 | contig 17105 bp, 13 predicted proteins | sample KBSK1502metaG_FD_65477 | JGI IMG/M metagenome (GOLD analysis project Ga0070698, IMG submission 65477) | Corn, switchgrass and miscanthus rhizosphere microbial communities from Kellogg Biological Station, Michigan, USA - KBS K1-50-2 metaG | ecosystem: Host-associated > Plants > Roots >...
GAGCTTGCCGGTGCGCGCTTTCTCCGCGAGCTTTAAAATCCCTTGCTCGACGCCGGCGAACGAGAGCGAGTCGACATCCCGGAGCACCGGCACGACGAGGCCCTTGGGTGTCGACACCGCGATGCCGAAGTCGTAGTGCTTCTTGTAGACGATGTTGCCGCCGATCACCTCGGCGTTGACGCCGGGGAACAGCTTGCACGCGGCGACGCACGCTTTGACGAAGAACGACATGAAGCCGAGCTTCACGCCGTGTGCTTTTTCGAAGCCTTCTTTGTAGCGCGCGCGCAGCTCCATGATCTGCGTCATGTCGACTTCGTTGAACGTCGTCAGCGATGCCGATTCGTGCTGCGCTTGGACGAGCCGTTCGGCGACGCGCTTGCGCAGCGGCGACATCGGCACGACTTCATCGCGCTCGTCGACCTGCGCGAGACGGTCTTCGACCGATGGGCCGCTCCGCTGCGCCGCCGGCGCTGCGCCACGTGCGGGCAACGCGCCCGACTCGCGCGCGGCCGCGCGCTGCGATGGCGTTAGCTTGAGCAACTGATCCTTATCGAGCGATTCGCCGTTGCCGCGCTTTGGTGCGGGCGCAGGCGTTGCCGCGGCAGGAGCCGGCTTCGGCGGCGGCGGTGGCGGCGATGGTGCGGCCGCCTTCGGCTCGGGCGCATCGGCGACCGCTTGCGCTTGCGCGACTTTCGGGATCGTTTGCGTCGTCGCGTGAGCGACGGGCTTCGCAGCGGCCTTGCCCGCTTTGCCGGCATCGACGGCGCCGATCACATCGCCGACCTTCACCGTCGCGCCTTCGGCGGCGCGCTGTTCGGTGAGCGCACCGGCCACCGGCGATGGCAGCTGCACCGTGATCTTGTCGGTCTCGAGCTCGGCGACGGGCTCTCCGTCGGCGACGGAATCACCAACCTGCTTCAACCATTTGGCGACGACCGCTTCGGAAATCGACTCTCCGAGCTGGGGCACGACCAGATCCGCCATGCCGGCATTCTACCGCGGATCGAACGATGCTTTGAGGATCTGCTGCTGCTCGATGACGTGCGCTTTGTGCGAGCCCGTCGCCGGGCTGGCGCTTTCGGTGCGCGAGATGCATTCAAACGCGATGTTTCCGCCGCGCGTGCGCAGCATCGACTCGAGGCGCGGCGTCAAAAACGGTCCCGCACCCATGTTGCATGGCTCGTCTTGCACCCAGAAGCACTCCTTCAGTGAGGTGTACTTCTCGATCGATTTCAAGACGACTTGCGGCCACCACGGATACAGCTTCTCGATGCGCACGATCGCGGTGTTCTCTTGCTTGCGCCGCGCGCGCTCCTCGACGAGCTCGTAATAGATCTTGCCGGTGCACATCAAGACGCGCGTGACCTTCGCCGGATCGGCATCTGCATCGGGAATCACGCGCTGGAACGTGCCGTTCGATAGCTCGTCGAGCTGCGACGTCGCGGCCGGCAGACGCAACAGGCTCTTCGGCGTCATCACGATCAGCGGCTTGCGCGTGCGCCGCAGCACCTGCAAGCGCACCAGGTGAAACATCTGCGCGGGAGTCGTCGGCTGAACGACTTGGATGTTGTGCTCGGCGCACGATTGCAAATATCGCTCGAGGCGCGCGCTCGAGTGCTCCGGCCCTTGCCCTTCGTAGCCGTGCGGCAACAGCAGCACGAGCCCCGAGAGCCGCTTCCACTTGTCCTCCGATGAGATCAGGAACTGATCGATGATCACCTGCGCGCCGTTTGCGAAGTCGCCGAACTGCGCTTCCCACATCACGAGCGCATCGGGATAGTCGAGCGAATAGCCGAACTCGAAGCCCATCACGCCGGCTTCCGAGAGCGGCGAGTCGAAGATGCGCGCGAGCCCCTGATCGGGATGCAGCTGACCGAGCACGAGGTGCTCGCGCCCGTTCGCGATGTCGGTGATCACCGCGTGGCGGTGACTGAACGTGCCGCGCGAGCAATCCTGCCCCGTCAACCGCACGTTGATCCCCTGATAGAGCAGTGACGCATACGCGAGCAGCTCGCCCATGCCCCAATCGAGCGGGCGTTCGCCGCGGCCCATCTGCGCGCGCTGCTCGAGCAAGCGCACGATCTTGGGATGCGCGGTGAAGCCGGGCGGCAACTCCGTCATGCTTACCGCGAGCGATTCGAGCAGCGGTCGCATCACGCGCGTATCGACCTCTTCCGGCGCTTCCATGATGCCGCCGCGATAGCCGCGCCACATCGCCGTCATCGATGCGCCTTCCGGACGCTGCTTCGATGCCTTCGCCGACTTGAGCTCGGCCTCGAGCTCGGCGACGCGACGCTCCGTCATCGCCGCCACTTCATCCGCGGTGACAACCGCATCCGCGACGAGGCGCTGCGCGTACACTTCGACGGGCGACGCCTTCGTCTTGATCCGCTCGTACATTAGCGGCTGCGTGAACGCCGGCTCGTCGTTCTCGTTGTGACCGTACTTGCGGTAGCAGTACATGTCGATCACGACATCCGAGCCGAACTGCGCGCGGTACTCGCACGCGATTTCGACGACGCGCGCGAGGGCATCGAGGTCTTCGCCGTTGACGTGCCAGATCGGGCACTCGAGCATCTTCGCGACGTCGGTGCAGTACGGCGTCGAGCGCTGCTCCGCGGGGCTCGCGGTGAAGCCGACCTGGTTGTTGACGATGATGTGAATCGTGCCGCCGGTGCGATAGCCCGGGAGGCTACACAGCTGCAGCGTCTCGGGCACGAGGCCCTGCCCTGCGAACGCTGCATCGCCGTGCACGAGCACGCCGACGACGCGCTTGTGCTCGAAGTCGCCGTGGCGGATCTGCTTCGCGCGCACGCGACCACACACGACCGGATCCACCGCTTCGAGGTGGCTCGGGTTAAACGCGAGCGAGACGTGCATCGAGTTGCCGTTCGGATCCGTGCGGTCCGTCGAGAAACCGAGGTGATATTTCACGTCGCCGCCACCGAGTGCCTTCTCGGGCTCGATGTCTTCGAACTGGCCAAACAGATCGCGCGCCGGCCGCTTGATGATCTGCTCGATCGTGGTGAGTCGGCCGCGGTGTGCCATGCCAAGCACCGCTTCGATCGCGCCGAGTCGCGCCGTATGCGTGAGCATCAGGTCGAGGAGCGGAATCAAGCTCTCGCTGCCTTCGAGCGAGAACCGCTTCGTGCCGGGATACTTCGTGTGACAGAACCGCTCGAACTGCTCGGCGTTGATGAGCAGCGCCAGCATGCGCGTGCGCACCTCGGCGGGCAGCGGTTTGCCGATCGCGGTCTCGCTGCGCTCGGCGAGCCAGCTTCGTCGCGCCGGCGACGAGATGTGCATGAACTCGAGCCCAGCCGATGCCGCATACACGCGCTTTAGGTGCTCGTGCACTTCGCGCACGGTCGCGCTTGTCAGCCCGTGCACACCGGTCGGCTCGATGACGCGGCCGAGATCCTGCTCGCTAAATCCCCACGTCGCCGGATCGAGCTCGACGATGCGCGCCGTCTCGAGCAGGCCAAGTGGATCGAGATTCGCCGCGAAGTGACCGCGGCTGCGATACGCGTTGACGAGTGGCCAGATCGAGCCCTGCGCCGCCGCGACGATCGGCGACATCGTGACCGCGCCGGGGCGCGTGAACTTCGGCATCGAGCGTGTCGTGCCGGTGATCGGTCGCGCCTCGCTGCGCGATTCGGTTCGGGCCTCGGTGCGCGGATGACCGTTGCCGTTGCCGTGACCGTTCGTGCGCGGCTCGCCGTTGCCTTCGTTCAAGACGTCGTGCCAGCTCTCATCGACCGCACCGGGCTGCGACTGAAACTGATCGTACATCTCGTCGAGAAAACCGAGCGAGCCACCTAGCTCGAGGATGTCGCGCGTCATGCCGCAGATGATAGCCGGACGTACGTCGGTCGTCTGCCGGACGCTCCGGACAAGCGCTTCAGTGTCGTCGCCGCGTTAGCGCGGCACGCAAACTGCTCTCTTGCTCCCGCGACGAAGGAGATATGCTGTGTCCGACTTGCCCCAATTGAATGCACCAGCCACCCGCGGCGACCTCGCCGCTACGCGCGATGAGCTACGCGCCGAAATTGCCGCTATGGGAGAACGTATCGTGACGCGTCTCGTGAAGGAGATGGACCAACGCGAGCAGCGAATGTTCAAGTTCCTCGTCAATCTGTCCCAGGAATCGGAGCGGCGTTTGCTGCAAGCAATCTCCGCTTCGATTTCAGCGTCGGAGCAGCGGCTGACCGCCCAGCTCGCCCAACATACGAAATCGAGCGCCGATGAGCTGTCTACGCGCGTCAACGTCGTCGACAAGAAGTATCAAGACCTGCCCGACCGCGTGAAGCGCCTCGAAGACAAAGTCTTTCCCGACGAATAGCTATTTGGGTTTCTCGACGGGAACGGGAGTCGGCTTCGGGCCATCCTTGTCGGGCTTCGGCTTCTCGATCGGCTCGACCGGCGATGGCTTCGGGCCTTCCTTATCGCTCGGCTTGTCGACGCGAACGGGGGTTGGCTTCGGGCCGGTGTCGCGACTCGGCTTCGGCTCGTCGTCCTTGCCGAGCGTTGACTTGTCGACGGGGACACCGACCGGCTTGGGTCCCTTGTCATTCGGCGCGACCGGCGTCGGCTTCTTCGGCGCCGGCGCTCTGTCGACAGCGGGCTTGTCGAGCACGGGCTTCGTCTGACTCGCGCGCTTTGGGTTTGGCAGCGGCGTCGCCGATTTGCTCGCGAGCTGCTCGACGATCTCCGACGGCAGCTTTGGATTTATCTCGAGCCGGATCGACTCCATGCTCGTGACCTTCGTCATCTCGAGGAGATTTAGCTTCGGGTGATTCGAGATCACGAGCTCCTTGCCGATCGTCGTCAGTAGAGTGGCCGTGATGAGCTCGAGGCTCGCGTTGTCAGCGATCACGAGCGAGCCTTGCACGGTCGCGAGGCGCGGCATCGAGATCGATGTCAGGACCGCGTTGTTCTCGACCTCGATGCGACCGGCTTGGAGCAGACGCGGCAGGAACAGGCCGCGCAGCGAACCGTTGTTCGCGACGTGAATCGTGCCGCCGACGCGCAACAGGCCGTTGAACGCGACCTCGTCGACACCGACGGTCGGGCCGATCGAAATATCGCCGGTGACCTCTTCGAGCTCGCGCAGCGGTGTGACATCGATCGTCGCGCCCGTGCGGATGCGCAGCGCCGCAGCGCGCTTGCAGCCGACGAGCTTCACGACATCTTCCTGCAGACCGATGTCGAACGTGCGATCGTGCGGGCATCGCGTCGCGTCGTCTTCGCGGCGGATCAGAAAGCACGCCGGCAACAGCGCGAGCGCGAGCGCGAGGCGCATCACTGGGTAACCGGGACGTCGACGGCCTCACCCCGACACACCCGCGCGTAACGGCGAACGGCCTCGGCAAATCCGAGGTAGAGCGCGTCGGCGATCAGCGCGTGGCCGATCGATGCCTCGTCGATTTCGGGGACCTCGCGCGCGAGCAGCGGTGTGTTGCGCAAGTTGAGATCATGACCGCAGTTGACCTTCATGCCATGCGCAACTGCCGCTTGCGCGGTTTGCTTGAGACGTTCGAGCTCGCGCTTGAGCTCGGGCTTGCCCCACGCCGATGCGTAGGGCTCGGTGTAGATTTCGACGCGATCGACGCCGGTCGCGGCCGCGACCGCCATCATCTCGGGATTCGGATCGACGAAGATCGCGGTGCGGATACCCTTCGCTTTGAGGCGCTTGACGATCGGCGCGACGACGTCGTGCTGGCGCGGCAGGTCCCAGCCATGGTCCGACGTGATCTCGCCTGGCTTGACCGGCACGAGCGTGAACTGCGTGACGGCGAGCTCGTCGGCGAGCGCGATCAGCTCCTCGCGATCATCGCCTTCGAGGTTGAACTCGGCGTTGCGTTCCTTGCAGAGCTTGCGCAGCTCGCGCACATCATCTTCGCGGGTGTGGCGATTGTCGGCGCGCCAGTGCAGCGTCAGACCGTACGCGCCGTTTTCGAGGCACGCGATGCCCGCGACGCGCGGCGATGGATTCTTCGCGCCGCGCGAGTTACGCAGCAGCGCGACCTTGTTGAGGTTGACCGACAGGTTGATGGCCACCTGGGTGGTTTACACTAAAACGCGAGCGCCGTTCCGATGCCGCCGCCGGCGTGCGCTGAGCCATCGCGCGAGCCATAGGACAGCTGGCCGCGCAGCGTGAAGCGGTCCGCGATGCGATACGCGATGTCGTACGCAACGTAGAGGCCCGCGCGGTCGATGATCGCGCCCGGCAGGTCCGTGCGCACGATCGATGCACCCATCAGCAGCGGCGGCGCCGTGTCCCACTGCAGGCGGACCCATCCCGTCGGCCCGAGGTCCCCGAAATATTCGCCACCGACCTGCACGCACGAGCGCCACGGCTTGCCGAACGTGACCTGTCCGCGCACGGTGCCGGCGAAGTCTTCCTGGCTGACGCCGAGACCGACGCGGCCGTCGACGAATACCGATGGGTGCACGCGAACGCGAACTTCACCAAAGCCATAGCGAATGCCCTTGAGCACGTCCTCGCCGCCGACTTCCGACATCACCGGCGTGCGGCCCGTGATCGAGCCGAATCCAAAGCCGACTTGATGGAGCACGCGCAGCAGGCGATGCGAATACACGAGCTCGCTGCGAACGAAGTAATCCTTGATGTCGTAGCGATTGCCGAAATCGTGCGCGATGACATCGAGCGCGACCTCGTCGACGCGATCGGCGAGCCGCTCGCGATCGAGCGATTCGAGGCGATCGAACAGCGTCGGATCGACGCGCACGACGTGCGGCGCGCCCGCCGATGCGAAATGCTCAACCTCGGCGCCCGCGCGATCCTTGCCGCGAATGTAGTACTCGACGCCTGGCGATTGCGCGGCCGGCAGCTTCGCGTACCAGCCACCCGTACTCGAGCGTTCGAACTTGATGTCCTGCCATTGCGTGGTGCCGATCTGGCGCCAGCGCACGCTGAGATCTTCGGCGAACGGCGCATCGATCATCGCTTCGAGCTCGATCGGCTTGCCGGCTTCGGTCGCCGTCGGTGCGACGTGCACGATCACGGAGCGCGGCGCCGTCTCGTCGGCGAGTGCGAGGTGCGTGGTAACGAGCAGCAAGAGGATGGTCTTCATCGCCGTCACCAATCGAAGTTGAGGGCAAAGCCACCCGAGAATCCCGAGTGGTCGATATCGCGCGCCTGATACGACGCGCGCACCGAGGGATAGAACCAGGACAGGCTGCGCCAGCCGACGTCGGCGATCAGGCGCACGCCTAGATCTTCGACGACGGGCTGGTTCGTGACCTGCACCGTGATCTGCACCGGCACCACGCGATGCGGCAGCCAGTGATACGCAGCCTCGAGCAGCGTGCCGACGTTGCTCGTGAACGCCGCGCCGAGCACGAGGTTCGTGCCCAGCTCTTCGCCAAAACGCACGCGGCCGCGCGCACCCCAGCCGGTGAGAAAGCGGCAGCCGGCGACATCGGCACCTTGGCAGCGATCGTCATCGCCGGTGTCCATCGAATCGCTCGTGAGCAGACCCGCCTGCGGTCGCACCATCACTGCGATCGTCGGCCGGATGCGAACTTCGACCTCGGTGTAGACGTACGAGAAGCTGACGTGCGCGCAGCGATAGTCGCCGGTGCCCATGTTGTCGCGGCACGTGTGATTCGGATCCTCGTCGATGACGTCCTTCGGGCCGCCCGTGCCGGTCAGCGAGCCAAAGCCGAGGCGCACTGAATACACCGGCTTCAAGAACCGATACATGAAGTCGGCCTCGACCTGCGTGTACTGGTCGTAGCCCTTGTTGAAGCCACCGTCGAAGTCGACGTAGTCGACGTGGCCATCGATGTGCGTGCGCCCTTCCTCGATCGGCGGCTCGTCGACGATGCGATCGATTTCGATCGTCATCGGCTCCGGCTGCGAGCCGAGCACGGGTTCGCTGTCGTTGTCCTTGCCGGTCGCGACCTCGACGTACCACTCGACGCGATCACCGCGCACGAGCGAGCCGTCGATCGTGCCGCGCAGGTAGGCATCACCGGTGCGCTGGAGCTGGATGCGCGAGAAGCCTGGCGCGCCACTCGGCCTCGCGTAGAGCCACGCATCGCGGATCTTCGCCGGCGTGCGCGCCAAAAACGCGAGCTCGATCGGCCGGCCCGGGACCGCGCGCTCGATCGGGCTCGCGATCAAGACGCCCGTGTTGACTGTCAGCTGCGCGACGAGCTGCGTGACGCGCGGATCGCGCTCGTCGGTGCTTTGCGCCTTCGCGAGCGCGAGCTCGCGCTGCTCGATCTGTTTCTTCAGATTCGCGATCTCCGCTTCGATCGCCTTGCGGTACGTCGTCGTCGGATCGACGTCGAGCAGCTTCTGCCAGCGCTCGATGCGCTTCGCGAGCGGTTGGCCGAGCGTGTCTTGCCACGCTTGTCGCGCGAGGTTTGCGTGATCGGGCGTCGCGCCCGACGGTGGCGGCGCGACCGGCGTGACCTTGCTCGCCGCGACTTGCTCCGCCCACGGATCGACAAACGCGCGCTTTTCCGACACGAGCCGCACCTGATCGCCGGCGAGCACACGCTTTGCGAGCGCCTCCTCGGCGCGCGCAACGCTGACGGCGGTGCCGCTCTTCATCACGGTGATCGTGCCGAGCGCGAAGCGATCTTTGAGCACCTTGCCGGTGCGCGGATCCTTCGCGCTGATCTCGTGCAAGAGCTCGAGCTCGCTGCCGGCACCGACGCCATCTTTTGCGCCGACGTCGACGTAGATGTCCTTGCCATCGACCGCCAGCACGACGGATTCGGCCGACGCCGGGCCGGCAGCAAGCACGAGGAACAGAATGACGATGCGCCTCATCTAGAACTCCACCGCTGCACCGCCGCCGGCCGTGAAGCCGGCGACCGATTGCGTGCGCGCCGCATAGCCGATGCGGCCGTTGAGTCGCACACCGGGGTAGACCTCGAAGCCGAGGTCGTAATAGAGCCGCACACCGGTGTCGCGATACGACGCCGGCAGGTTCGTGATCTCGACGGTCGCAGACATCGGCGTATGCGGCACCGTGCCCCAGCCGAGCCGGAAGAACCCGTTCGTGCCGACGGTCGCGAGGTACTCGACGCCCGCAGCAACGTGATTGCCCTCGCGCGCGCCGACGCGCAGCTCGCCGCGACCGCCGACGCCAAAGCCGTCTTGCGTCGCGAGCACGCTCATCCTGCCGTCGAGCCGCAGGCCCTCGATCACGGCGGTGCCAAGCTCGAACCAACCGGCGACCTTGAAGCCCGCCTTCGTCGAGCACGCGTCGCTCGACGGGCACATCTTGTCGGGCGATTGCAGCGTGTCGCCGAGCAGCCGCGTGTAGCCGACGCGAATCTCCTCGAGCGGGTACGTCCACAGTCGATACGAGAAATCGGCGTCGACGCGATAGTAGTGATCGGGAACGCCCTGCGCCTTCGTGCCGAACTCGACCCACTCGCCCATCGTTTCGACTTTCGAACGCCGACCTTCGGCGCGTATCGAATCGCGCGTGCGGCGCTCGGCTTGCGGCGATGCGCGCACATCCATCGTGTGCGGCCATTCCGCGCTCGCGAACACCGGCTGGCCACCGGCATCGAGGTAGTAGTCGATGCCCGGCACCGCGACGGTCGCCGCAGGCACGACAGCGACCCAATGCGCATCGTCTTTGCGCACGAGGTCGATCGCCTGGAACGTGCCGCTGCCGTGCAGGCGAACATGCGCAACGAGCGTCGGCGTCGTCGGCGGCGCCTCGGCAACGAGCTCGACTTGCTTGCCCGCTTCGCCGGCCGCTGGCGGCACGTGCCGCACCGCTGGCTCCGCGGCGGCGGGCGCGACGGCAAGCATGATGATGACTAATGCCCTCATGATCGCCCTCACCAGTAAAAGCCGACGCCGGCACCCGCGCCGACGCCTCCGTGTTGGGTGGTGCGGCCCTGCCACGAGCCGCGCAGGATCAACGACACGCTCTTGATCGCGATCAGCTCGAGCTCGGTGCCGAGCTTGACGCCGACATCGCCGCGATTGGGTTGATCGGTCGCGCCGACGGAGACGCCGATGAGCAGCGGCGCCGTCGGATGCGCGGTCAGCTTGACGTCGGAGATGAAGCCGACCTGCGAGATCGTGCGCCCGATGATCGCGAGGTTCGTGTCATCGCGTTCGCCGATGCGCACGCGCCCTTCGCCGCCCATGCCGAAACCATCTTTGCCGACGCCGGCGATCAGCTGGCCACCGGCCGACAAGTGCACGCCCGACACGTGGCCGCCGACTTCGACATCGGCATAGCCGTAGTGAAAGCCCGAGCGCGGGATCGGATTCGTGTCATCCCACACGCTGTCGGCCATTCCGCCGCTGCCGGCGTAGACGCCGTAGCCGACGCCGAGGCTCTCGATCGCCGAATCGAGTCGATACGTGAAATCGACGTTCGCGGTGATCATGCGATCCGTGCGATCGCCTGTGCGCTTATCGAACGTCGCAAAGTCGAGGTAATCGGCGGTGAGCTTCACCGACGAGCGACCCGGCAGCGAGCCGAAGCGATCGAGCAGCGTCAGCTTCGTGACCTCGACCGCGATCGGCTCTGTCGGCGACCCGAGCGCGAGCCCGGTGCGGCCTTGCGGCGTCGACACCTCGACGAAGTAGTCGAGGCCGGGTTGCTTCACGACCTCGGCGGGCAACGTGCCGCGCAAGTAGATGTCGTGCTCGCGAACGAGCAGCGCGCTGCGGTACGTGTGCTCGCCGCGCGTGCGGAAGTGAACGTACGCGCTCGCGACGCGCTCGGGTTCGGCCACGACGAACACGAGCGGCACCGGCCGACCCGCGGTGACGAGCTTCGCCGGCTCGTGCGCGACACGAACGAGCACATCGCCGTTCGCCGAGGTCGTGCGCGGTTGGAGCTCGTCGCGCAGCGTGTGCAGCTGCTCGAGGTCGCGGCGGATCGCTTCGGCGTACGGCGAATTCGAGCGCATCGATAGGTAGCGCTCCCAGCCTGCGATGCGGGCATCGACCGATTGCCCCGATTGCGCGGAGAACACGCCGAGCACTTCTGCGGTCGCCGGATCGATCGGCGGCCCTTCTTCTTTGCGCGCCAAGGGATGGTCCGGGGCGCCCGGGCTGCCCGGGCGCCCCGGCGGCGCGGGTTTGTCATCGGGGCGATCGACGAGCACTTCGGCGACGTCGCCGACCTTGATCGCGGTGACGAGCTCGCCGACGACGGCGCGCGACATCACCGCGCCAGCTTGCGTCACGTTTGCCGAGCCGATCGGGATCCAGTCTTGAACGAGCGCGCGTGACACCGGGTGGCGCAGCGAGATCGGTCGTTTGATCCGCAGCGACGCACCGTCGCTCACGCCCTTGTCGACGCCGATGTTGACGTAGATCTCCTTCGCTTCGATCTTCACGATCGAGCCGCGCGCGATCTCGTCGCCGGCTAGCGCGAGCGACGGCACGAGCAACAGCACGAGCAAAAGCTTCATGGCGACACCTCGCGCCAGAACTCACCCCACTCGTCGTCCTTCTCCGCCGTTTTGGGCGGAGCCTTCGGCTCGGGTGCTTTCGCGACAGGCGGTGGCACCGCGGTCGCCGGTGGTGGTGGTGCTTCGGCTCGCTGCTCTTGTTTCGGCGGCGGCTCTGTGTCCTCTCGAGGCAGCGTCTTTGGATGCGCGTAGGCAACTTGATATTCCTCGACCGCCTTGTTGCACTCGTTCACCTTCTGGTTGCCGCTGATGACGGCGCCCAGATACACGGCGGCGACCGCCGCGGGTAACAGCGCGATCGCGGGCTCGCTCGTCGTCGCGAAACCGATCGCGGTCAGCCCGAAGATCGATCCCGCGACGCCGTCGAGGATGATGAGGCCCCGGCTCGTACTGCAAACCGGAGGAAGACTACGTGGTCGATCGGGTTTCGGTCCTGACAGACCAAACGAGCAACCGGAGATGAACAAGACGGCCAGCAGCCAACGCGGCATGAAGCCATTTCGAATCAAATCCGCCCGACGTCACGCCGCGATCACGCGTTTCTCACCTCTCTACCGATCGTTGCCGGAAAGTGATCGTCGGCACGATGGCAGGGTCAGGCAGCGACGTGACACCGAGACGTGCGACGAGTGCGTGCTCCGCGCGTGGATCGTCAGAGCCCCACACACCGAGGGCGCGCGCGAGCTCGTGCGGCTTGATCGAGCCTTCGGATGTGGAACGCACGCGCGCGCGAAGTAATGCGGTGGTGCCAGTCCAATCGAGCGCACGCGCGAGTGCGGCCGCCGCTTCGTCGCTGATCACATCGAGCTCGGTGACGAGCGCGCGTGCATCGATCGTCTTTTCGCCGCGCGTGATCGGTGCCGTCGGCTTTGCGAGGAACGCGGCTGCGATGCGCGATAGCCGCGCCGCATCGTGCGCGATGCCATCGGGCGCGGGCCGCACGAGGACATCGACCGCATCGATCAACTTGCCGAGGCCGAGGTCGGTCTGCGTCGCGTTTTTGTGGCCCGACAGCCGCACGATCGCGCACTCGAGGATCTCGATGCCCGGTGGGCACACGCTCGCGAGGCGCTCGCGCACCTCGTCGGGTGGCAGCTCGACGCGCGGGTGCTCTTCGCTCGCTTCCCACGTGCGCAGACCGATCGGCGCGTGCTCGAGATCGATATCGACGAGCTCGCCGAGGCTCGGCACGCCGAGACCGAGCGCCGGGCCGAAGACCATGCGCGGCTTGGGTGAAAACCCCCGCGTCATCGCGAGCGGCAAATCCGCGCGACGCAGCGTGCGCGCGAGCAGCCGCACGAGATCGAGATGGCCGAGAAATGCAGCGCGGCCGATCTTCGCGAAGCGGATGCGATACGTCGAATACGGCACGCCGGCGCCGTGGTGACCTGCGAGTCGCACGCGCTCGGCGCGCTCGGTCTCGCGATCGCGATCGGCGCTGATCACGCGCGGCGCCGTCGGCTGCTCGGCACCAAGCGTGCGCAGCGCGACCAACCGATCGTCGCGCATCTTCGCGAGGTCGCACGCGACGCCGCAGTCGTAGCAGACGAGCTTGCGCGTATCCGGCTCGGCATCGGCAAGGTTCGTGTGATGGATGAGCATCCCGGCGACCTTGCCGCACGGCGGGCTCGCCCTGCCCTTGAGCGCGCGGCGATACTCGCCGAGCAAGAAGCCATCTTCGAGGCCGACGTCGATGTGATCCCACGGCAGCCGCGCGCTGATCGGTCGCGTGCCGAGGTACGTGTCGACATCGACGCCGTGATCGGCGAACGCGCGCTGCCAGCGCTCGATATCGAACACTTCGTCCCAGCCATCGAAGCGCGCGCCATCGCGCCACACCGCTTCGATCACATCGGCGAGCCGACGGTCGCCGCGCGCGAGCACGCCTTCGACGAACGAGATGCCGCTGTCGTGGTGCCGCAGCCGCAGCCCGGGCTCGCGCACGCTGTGGCGCAGGATCGCCTGCTTGCGTTTGATCTCGGCGAGCGAATTCTGCGCGCACCACTGAAACGGCGTGTGCGGCTTCGGCACGTGCGAGCTGACGCTGACAGTCACCTCGGCGCGCTTGCCGACCAAGCCGCGACCGATCCGGAGCATGCGCTGACCGGTCTCGACAACGCCGCGCACGTCGTCATCTTCCTCGGTCGGCAGCCCGATCATGAAGTAGAGCTTCAGCCGGTGCCAGCCGCGCGAGAACACGCGCCGCGAGCTCTCTTCGATATGCGCTTCGGTAACGTTCTTGTTGACGACATCGCGCATGCGCTGCGTGCCCGCTTCGGGCGCGAACGTCAGGCCGTTGATGCGCGTGAGCGCGAGCTCGTCGAGCAGATCTTCATTGAGGCCATACGCGCGCAGCGAGGCGACCGACATCGCGACGCCGCGCTTGCGCAGCTCGCCGGCGAGGCTCTTCACGAGCGGCGTGATGCTCGAGAAATCTGCCGTCGACAGACACGTGAGGCCCGTCTCGTCGTAGCCCGCGCGATCGACGCCCTCGATCAGCGACTGCGCGATCGACTCCGGCGAGCGCTCGCGCACCGGGCGATAGATCATGCCGGCCTGGCAAAACCGACAACCTTCCGTGCAGCCGCGCGCGATCTCGACGGACGCGCGCTCGAACACCGCCTCGGCATACGGCACCGGCGTATCCGATGGGAACGGATAGCGATCGAGATCGCGCACCATCGCGCGCTGTACGCGCGGTGGCACGCGCGGATCGAGTGGCGCACCGACGACGGTCATGCCGGTATCGCGATCGACGACCATCTCGTACAGCGACGGGACGTAGAGCGGGAACTGCGATGCGAGCTCGGCGAGCACGTCGCGTCGCGTGCGCTTGCCATCCGCGATCTCGCGCCGGAGTGCCGCCCATGCGAGCACGAGCGCGGGCAATTGCTCCTCGGCCTCGCCGATAAACGCCGCATCGATGAATGGCGCGATCGGCTCGGGATGCGATGCCGTCGGCCCGCCGACGAGCACGAGTGTCGCGCTCTCCGCGCGATCGGCGGCGCGCAGCGGAATGCCGCCGAGATCGAGCATCGTCAGCACGTTCGTGAACGTCAGCTCGTATTGCAGCGAGATACCGATCACATCGAACTCGCGCAGCGCGCGCTGGCTCTCGAGCGACACGAGCGGCAGGCCGCGCTCGCGCAGCTCCGCTTCCATGTCTAGCCACGGCGCGAACGCGCGCTCGCACGCGATGCGCGGTTCCTTATTGAGCAGCGAATAGAGGATCTTCGTGCCCAAGTGCGACATGCCGATGTCGTAGACATCAGGAAACGCGAGGCACACGCGCGCATCCGCCTCGGTCTTGAGCACCGACAGATACTCGCCGCCGAGATACCGCGCTGGCTTGGCGACGCGATCGATGAAGTCGGCGTAGACGTGGCGCATGCGGACCGGAACGTATAGCAAACTATGATAGCCCTGACGAAGGTCTGATATCGTCGCGGCCATGAAACGGCTAGCCCTCCTGCTCGTCCTCATCGCGTGTTCGAAGGCTAAGGAGGCGCAGCCGCAGGCGAAGCCAATGGAGCTTGGCCCGATGTGGACCGCCCCGATCAAGACGCTCAAGGGCGAGCCGACAACGCTTGCCGCGTACAAGGGCAAGGCGCTGATGATCGTCAACGTCGCGTCGAAGTGCGGAAATACCCCGCAGTACACGCAGCTCGAGCTATTGCAAAAGAAGTACGCGCCGAAGGGCTTCACCGTCGTCGGGTTTCCGTGCAACCAGTTCGGTGGCCAGGAGCCCGGGACCGCAGAAGAGATCGCGACGTTCTGCGCGACGAACTACGGCATCACGTTTCCGCTCACCGAGAAGATCGAAGTAAACGGACCGGGCCGGCACGCGATCTACAAGGAGCTCACGCCGATCGCGGATGACAGCGGCCACACCGGCGACATTCGCTGGAACTTCGAAAAATTTGTCGTCTCCGCCGACGGCACGAAGATCACGCGGTTTGATCCGAAGACGAAGCCCGACGATCCGAAGGTGATCGCTGCGATCGAGGCCGGTCTGCCGAAATGAATCTGGACGTGTTCCTGCGCACGTCGCGGATATTTTTCATCGCGATGATCATGGCGGTCGTCGTCTACGCGGTGCTCGCGACAGTGACCGCGGTCATCACGACGGAGCCAGCACCACAGCCCGAGCTGGCGCGCCAGCCGTTCGCGCAGCCGCTCGTGCTCGTGATGATCGTCGTCGCGATCGTCATCTTTGCGATGGCCGTGTTCGCGCGGAGCAAGCTGATGCCACCGCGTCATCGCGGCCCCGGCTCCGGCGATGGTCCGAAGGATCCGAAGGCCGCGCTCGGTCGCTTGCGCAGCGCCGAAATCGTGACGTGGATGCTGTGCGACGCGATCGCGGCCTGCGGCCTCGTCTTGTCAATGCTCAGCTTCGAGCCCCTGTTCACGTACGCGTTCGGCGGTCCCGCCATCCTCGCGCTGCTACTGTTCGCACCGAGTCGCAAGCTCGCTGAAGAAGTGGTGTGGGCCGCCGCATCGGAGTGATCGTGCTGTGTGGGGCGTGCGCGACGACGCACGTCGAGCCGGCGCCCGCACCGCGCCCCGCGGTTCGCATCACGGGCGCGAGCTGCCTGCGCGGCGACGAAGTCGATGCGCGCATCACGCAGGTCCTCGCGCAGCATCACGCGAGCGGCCTGTCCTGCAGCGTCGTTGAGACACCCGGCGACCCTGCCGCCGTTACGCTTCAGGTCACGCGCGGCGGCGAGGTCGGCCTCGAGCGCAGCTACACGTTCGGGCCGACCGACTGCGCGAGCGCGCCGCAGCTGCTCGCGCTCAGCGTCGATCGCTGGCTCACGTCGTTTCCCGAATGGGCCGAGCCCGCGCCACTGCCACCGGCGCCAACGCGGTGGAACGAATTCGTCGTGACGTCGGCGATCAGCTCGATGTGGCTGCCGGCCGGCGTCGACGGCTACGCCGGCGCGCTCCTCGATCGCGGGCCACGCGCGGATCGTTTCGGCGGCACGCTCCTCGTGCGCGCGAGCATTCCGCAGGCGTTTGGCAGCGGCCGCTTTCAGCAGACCGCGTTCCTCGCCGGCGCGAGCTGGCGCCATCGCGCCGGCAAGTGGGCGACGCGCGTCGAGCTACGCGGTGGCGCGCTCCTCGTCAGCGGCATCGGCTTGGCCGACAACGACTCCGACTGGCTGCCGTGGTGGGAGGCCGCGGTCTTCGGCGGGCGCGACCTGAGCTTCATGGTGCTTGGCATCGAGGTCGCCGGCACCGCCATGCGCGCTCGCGCGGTCACCCGCGACGGGCTGGTATCCGAGGAGATTCCACTGCTTCGCATCGGCCTCGCCGGAATGTTTCAGATTCGATGAAGATGGGGCCCGGATCCGGAGACCAATCAGGGTGGAAGCGTCGTCGCCAAGTATTGCGCTCCCGAGTGCCACGCCGGCACTCGACATCGACGCGCTTTACGCCGAGCACGCGCCGTTCTTGACGCGCGTGTTGATCCGCCTCGTCGGCGATGGCGCCCACGTCGACGACCTGCTGCAGGAGACGTTTTTAGTCGCGTATCGCAAGCGCGACTCGTTCGATGGCCGCGCGGCCGTGCGCACGTGGCTCTACGCGATCGCGGCGCACCTCGCGATGCGCCATCGTCGCGGCGCCGGGCGTTGGCTGCGCGCACTCGGCGTCTTATCCGACGAGCCGGC
>Ga0070698_100003568_pt1 | contig 17101 bp, 19 predicted proteins | sample KBSK1502metaG_FD_65477 | JGI IMG/M metagenome (GOLD analysis project Ga0070698, IMG submission 65477) | Corn, switchgrass and miscanthus rhizosphere microbial communities from Kellogg Biological Station, Michigan, USA - KBS K1-50-2 metaG | ecosystem: Host-associated > Plants > Roots >...
TCATCCTGCATTCCTTCAGCAGCGGCGCCGTGCTGGAGCGGGCCGGCCTGGACCTGGGCTGGTATTTTTCGTTCAGCGGGATGATCACCTTCCGGAACTGGACCCGGGACGACGTCATCCGGGCCGTGGCACTGGACCGGCTGCTGGTGGAAACCGACGCGCCGTACCTGGCGCCGGCCCCGCACCGGGGCCGACGAAACGAGCCGGCCTTCGTCCGCCGGGTCGCCGAGCAGGCCGCACTCGTTCGTGGTATCGCCGTAGACGACCTCATCGCGAGAACGGGAGAAAATGCCCAACGCGTCTTCAACTTTGCGCCCTGACGTTCAGGCTCCCGCCGCCGTTCCCAGTGATATCGCCATTGCCCAGGCGGCAAAGCTGCGTCCCATCGCCGACGTCGCGGCCGAGCTGGGCCTGGGTCCCGATGACATCCTGCCATACGGGAAATACAAGGCCAAGATCAGTGCCGAAGCGGTCAAGCGCTTCACGCCGAAAGGCCGGCTGGTCCTGGTGACCGGCATCAACCCGACGCCGGCCGGCGAAGGGAAGTCCACCTGCACCGTCGGCGTTGCCCAGGCCCTGCGCCAGCTGGGCAAGAAGGCGATGCTGTGTATCCGGGAGCCGTCGCTGGGCCCGGTGTTCGGCGTGAAGGGCGGGGCGGCGGGCGGCGGCTATGCCCAGGTGGTGCCGATGGACGAGATCAATCTCCACTTCACCGGCGATTTCCACGCGATCACCTCGGCGCACAACCTGCTCTCCGCCATGCTGGACAATCACATCCATCACGGCAACGCCCTGGGCCTGGATACCCGGCGCATCACCTGGCCCCGCACCATCGACATGAACGACCGCGCGCTCCGGAACGTCATCACCGGGTTGGGCGGGCTCAACGGCGGGCCCTCCCGGGAAGACCGTTTCGTCATCGTGCCGGGCAGCGAGATCATGGCGATTCTCTGCCTCGCGGTGGACCTCCAGGATCTGGAGCAGCGGCTCTCCCGGATCATCGTGGGATTGACCCGGGACAAGAAACCGGTGACCGCGGGTCAGCTCAAGGCCTCGGGCGCCATGACCCTGCTGCTCCGGGACGCCCTGTTGCCCAACCTGGTGCAAACCCTGGAAGGGGGGCCGGCCCTGGTGCACGGCGGTCCCTTCGGCAACATCGCGCACGGCTGTAATTCCATCGTGGCGACCCGGCTCGGCCTGGGCCTGGCGGACATCGTGCTGACCGAGGCCGGTTTCGGCGCCGACCTGGGGGCGGAGAAATTCTTCGATATCAAGTGCCGCTTCGGGGGGCTCAACCCGGAAGCGGCGATCGTGGTGGCCACAGTGCGGGCGCTCAAGATGAATGGCGGCGTCAAGAAGGAAGACCTGGGCCGGCCGGATGTCGCGGCGCTCACCCGGGGCCTGGTGAACCTCGAGGCCCACGTTGCGAACGTCCAGAAGTTCGGAGTCCCCGTCGTGGTGGCGGTCAACCGGTTCCTCACCGATTCTCCGGAGGAGCTGGACACCATCTTGTCCGCGGCGAGTGGCTGGGGAGCCCGGGCGGCCCTGAGCGACGTATGGGGCAAGGGCGGCGCCGGTGGTATCGCGGTGGCGGAAGCGGTGCTGGCGGTGCTGGACGAAAAGTCCGCCCGCTTCAAGCCGCTGTACGACGCCGCGCTGCCGATCAAGCAGAAGATCGAAGCAATCGCGACCGGTATCTACGGCGCGGACGGAGTGGACTACACCGCCGCCGCCGAACGCAATATCGCGCAGTGCGAGGCGATGGGGCTGGGCGCGACCCCGGTCTGCATCGCCAAGACCCAGTACTCCTTCAGCGACGATCCCACCAAGCTGGGCCGGCCCCGGGGATTCCGGATTACCATCCGCGATATCACGCCTTCTGCCGGCGCCGGATTCGTGGTGGCACTTGCCGGGGAGATCATGACCATGCCGGGGCTGTCGAAGACGCCGTCGGCCGAGGCGATCCGCGTCAATGCGGACGGCTCCATCGAGGGGTTGTTCTAATGGACTTCGTCAAGACCGCCCATGCGCCCGGCGCCATCGGGCCGTATTCGCAGGCCGTAATCGCGAACGGGTTCCTCTACAGCGCCGGCCAGATTGCGCTGGATCCGGTCACCGGCCAGGTGGTTGATGGCGGTATTCGGGAGCAAACGGCGCGAGTCATGGCGAACCTCAAGGCGGTCGTCGAGGCGGCGGGCAGCAGCCTCTCGAAAGTGGTCAAGACCACCGTGTTCCTGGTGGACATGGCCGACTTCAGCGAGATGAACGAGGTTTATGCCAAGGCATTCGGCGATCACAAGCCGGCCCGGTCCACGGTGGCCGTGGCAGGGCTCCCTCGCGGTGTGCGGGTCGAAATAGAGGTGGTTGCTCAGGTGGGTTGAGTTTTCAATCTTCAATCCTCAATCATCAATCCCTCAATCGGTTTGGGGATGTCACGGGGCTGGTGCCTCGGCCGGACTTCAAATCCGCGATGGAGACGCCTTAGGCGGCTCCGGTGGGTTCGATTCCCACACGTTCCCGTTACAGCAAGCAACGAGTAGCGGGTAACGAGTAGCGAGTGAACTACTCTGCCAGCACTCGTTTTTCGCTATTCGCTACCTTTGTGACCACACTACTCCTTGCGAATCCTGCGGCCGGCGGCGGGGCGGCCGGTCGCGAACTGGCCGCCATCGTCACCGCGGCACGGCAATGGTGGCCCGATCTCAGCGTGGCGACCACCACCGGGCCCGGTGAAGCGGGCGCCATCGCGCGCGATGCCGCGGCGCGTGGGGTCAGCGATATCATTATCGTGGGCGGCGACGGTACCATCCACGAAGCCGCCAACGGCATCCTCTCCCTCCCGCTGGAACAACGGCCCCACCTTGGTGTAGTCCCGATCGGGACCGGCAATGACTTTGCCAGGCTGGTCGGCACCAGCAGGAAGTCTGCGGCTGATGCCCTCGAATTGCTGGCCGACGGATCCCGCCGAGTCTTCGATGTGGGCCTCGCCTGGGGCGAGTACTTTGTCAATTCTCTCGGCCTGGGACTGGACGCCGCCGTCGCAGCCCGGGTTCCCAGCTATCGTCATCTCTGGCGACCCTTGGTCTATCCCGCCGCGGTCATGAGCGCCTATTTCAAGTTTCGCCCGCTCCCGGTGGAGATCACCTGGGACTCGGAGCTATTCGCCGAACCGCTTTATTGCCTGGAAGTCGGCATCGGGGTGTCGGCTGGAGGCGGGTTCTATCTTACTCCCGACGCCAAACCGGACGATGGCGTTTTCGATGTCTGCCTCGTGCGTCCGCTCAATCATTGGGGGTTTGTCACCCGGATGCCCTCGGCGCTGTGGGGCGGCCATGTCCGGTTCAAGGAGGTCAGGATGCTGAGGACCTCGCGGCTCAACGTGGCGGCGGCGGAACCGCTCCTGGCCCATTTCGATGGGGAGACTCGCAATCCCGGTTCCAACAGTATCGAGATCGAGTTGATTCCATCCGCGCTTCCGGTTCTAGCCAGTTCGGAGTAGGCTTCCTTCGTGGGCGGTCGGATCGGATGTGTTTCTGGCCTTGCTAACCGCCAACGCCGAGGCGCGGAGAACGCTGAGGTTTCGCAGAGGACGACAAAACTTCAATGAAAACATTTCTGTCAGGCTTTTCTCTGCGAGTGCTCAGCGTGCTCTGCGTCTCGGCGTTGGCTGTTGCAAGGCTTAGCGCGCAAGACACGACACAGGTACGCTCAGACTCTTCAGCTCAGACGACTGCCGACACCACGCCGCGCCGGCCTCTCTCTCCCATGGGCGCCTTCGGTCGTTCTCTCCTGGTGCCGGGATGGGGGCAGGCCAAGCTGGGCCGCAAGTTGACCGGCGGGCTCTTCGTAATGTGGGAAGGTGTCACCCTCGGCATGGTGCTCAAGACGTCGCATGAACTGTCCTACCTCCGCCGCACCGGATCAGGGCGGATCGCACCCAAGCGGGGAGAGCGGCAGGACTGGCTCGTCCTGCTCGCCTTCAACCATCTCTTCGCGGGACTTGAAGCCTACGTGTCGGCTCACCTGTGGGACTTTCCCACCGATCTTCAGATCCAGGCGACCGGGCAGGGAATCGGCGCGTCCCTGAGCCTGCCACCGCTGCGATGAACTCCAAGCCGATCGGCATCTTTGATTCCGGTATCGGTGGGCTCACCGTGGCCCGGGCGATTTATGACCGGCTGCCCAATGAGCCTACCATCTATTTCGGTGACACGGCCCGGGTGCCCTACGGGCCCAAGTCTCCCGAAACCGTGCGCCGCTACAGTCTCGAGATTCTCCAGTGGCTGCTGGGGCAGGGGGTGAAAGCGGTCGTGGTCGCCTGCAACACCAGCACGGCGCACGCGCTGGAGGCCTTGCGCCAGGCCTCGCCGGTGCCGGTGATCGGGGTGATCGAGCCGGGGGCGCGCGCCGCGGTGAATGCCGCGCCCAGGGGTCCGATCGGGGTAATCGGCACTGCCGGCACCATTCACAGCAATGCCTACGTGCGCGCCATCCATGCGATCGATGCCGGCATCCCGGTCGAGCAGCAGGCCTGCCCGCTCTTCGTGCCGCTGGTCGAGGAGGGCTGGTTCGAGCACCCGGCCGCGGAGCTGATCGCCGAGGAGTACCTCCGCTCCGTGCGGGATGCCGGGATCGAGGCGCTGGTCCTCGGCTGCACCCACTATCCGCTGCTCAAGCCCTTGCTCCGCCGGGTCATGGGGCTGAGCGTCGCCCTGATCGACAGCGCCGAGCAGACCGCCTTGACCCTTCAGCGCACCCTCGCCGAGTCCGGCCTCACCGCCCCGGCGGGCGCGCCGGTGCACCGGTTCGTGGTGAGCGATGACGAGCCGCGGTTCCGTCAGGTGGGCTCCCGCTTCATCGGGGAACGCCTGGCCGGCGCCGAGATCGTGCCCCTTGGGTAGCTCAAAAAACTCCTCGCGGCGAATGCGGTGTAGCGCGGCGGCCGCGCTCTGGGTTTGTCGCCGCGGTCACCGCGGACCTCCGCGGGCGCCGCGAGGAGCTGTTGCAGAACCAAAGTGAGAGCAAATCGGAGCTGAGTGCGTTACTGGAGTAATTCACACCAGGCCGGAGACCGGTATGTCATTCCGATTGTTCCAACGCGCCGCCATCACGCTGGCTTTGCTGACGACCATGGGAGGGCCCATGACTCTTGCCGACGCCCAGGCCCAGGGCCGCCGCAGTGTGCTGATCAACCGGGTTCGGATTCCAGACGATACCCTCCGGCTGCTGGAACAGACGTTCAATTCGCGGGTGCCCGATGGGCGCTACTGGTACGACCCGATGTCGGGAGCCTGGGGCATGGAGGGCGGGCCCACCGCGGGCTTTACCATCGCCGGATTGCCCATTGGTGGCCCCCTCCCGGCCGACATTTCCCAGGGAAATACCGGCGTCTTCCTCAATGGCCGCCGGCTGCCCGTGGTCGACCTGAATGGGCTGCAGCAGCTGGTGGGTGGACCGGTCCAGCCGGGCCGCTACTGGGTGGACGGGCAGGGATACGCTGGACTGGAAGGGGGGCCGGCGCTGGTGAACCTCAAACAGCTGGCGTCCAACCTGTACCGGCAGAACGGTGGGGTGGGTGAGAACTACGGCAACGGCGGATCAGCCTACATGAATATGAACACCGGCATCGGCATCATCACGGATGGGCAAGGAGGTGCGGCAGTGTTTAACCACTAGTCGCTCTTCGTCGTTTTGGGCGAGCCTGCCGCCTTTGCGGCCCGGGCCCTGAATGCCGCCAGGCCCGGCGCCGCCATCCGCTTTTCCTTCTTGAGCACCGTCACCCTTTTCTGATTGTAGGCGCTCCACGGGCTCCCCGGTTTTCGGGGGGTGAATCGGACCGCATAACTCTCGGGGTCAATACCGCGCTGCATGCTGTCGATCCAGCCAAAGCAGAGCGCTTCGTCCAGCGCGTCGGCGAAGGTGAGGGTTTGTTTGCCGGTGGTTTTCTTGAAGATACCGAGCCACAGCTCCCGGGCGCTGGCGTGGTTCCGTTCAAGCCACTTGGCGAATCCGGCCGGATTGGGAAAGAACCGGGGCTCGAAATCGGTCACGAATCGGAATCGTCCACGCTGGCCGTGCCTGAGCCCCTCGGCGCTCTCTTGCCTCGCCCCAGGTACTCGAGCCGCTCCACCCCTACCAGGACCAGCACGCAGACCAGTGTGAGCACCATGGCCGACTGCAGGTGTCCCAGGCCGATCATCGCGCCGATGGCCGCCAGGATCCAGATGACCGCCGCGGTGGTCACACCGAGGATGCGATCTCCCCGCGAGAGAATCACCCCGGCGCCCAGAAAGCCGATTCCGGTCACCACTTGACCGACCACCCGGGTCGGGTCCGCGATGTCTGGGGGGAAACTCGCGCCGAGGGAGACGAACATCTCGGTGCCAAGACAGATCAGGATACTGGTCCGGACTCCGGCGACCTTGCCCCGAATCTGGCGTTCCAGCCCGATCACTCCGCCGGACAAGACCGCGACCAGGATGCGAAGCCAGAATTCGGGGCTGTTGGTAGAGAGGAAGTCAGGGTTCATGGATTGCATCCGGTTGTTGGCATCCGATGCGATAGGCTTCCCGCATCAGCCTGGCGAGACTGGCGTCGATCTGCTCCGGCGAAGTCAGCTTGAGGTGCAGCCCAAATCCCAGGCTTCCATAGTCCATGATCCGGTGCACCCGGGCGTGCGAGACCCGGCGCTTGAGCCACAGAGTTCCCTCTACCCAGGTCCGGTGCACCATGGCTCCCGCGAACCGGACCCGCACCATGAAGACGATCCGGCTCTTCTGGGCATAGATGGTGACCGGCCCGCAGTCCCTGGCCAGCTGGCGCCAGGCATTGAACGTCTGGCGCACCACGGGATCCTTCCCGACAAAGTGCTTAGCCAGGGGGACGTTGACGCAAGAATGCGAGAGGTTCCTGGTCACGAACCGGTGCCGACACTTGGGGCAGGTCCAGAGCGGTTTGGTTCCCCGTCTTTGCGTGGTTGGGCTCAAAAAGCACCTCGCGGTGGACGCGGTGAAGCGCGGTGGCCGCGGCAAAAGCAAATGTCACCGCGGTCGCCGCGGAACACCGCGTTCTCCGCGAGGTGCTTTTGCAGAACCGACCAATACTCCACTGTTTCCCGACTTTAAGCGATCGGTCGAAATGGTCAACAGTAATGAGCCGGGTCAGCGATCGATGGCGAACACCAGCTTGTTCGGGTTCAGGCCGCGGGCCGAGGGCACCACCGCGGTCCGGATCAGGCGAGCACCGATCTTCTCCAGCGCCTTCTGAGAGCGAAGGTTGGTCTCGCCCACCACGAACAGCACCCGGTCGACAAACCCGAACGCGTGGTTCAGCATCAGCGATTTGAGCTCGCGATTGTATTGACCGCCCCAGAACGCCCGTTCCAGGAAGGTCCATCCGATCTCGACGTCGCTCCGCTCCGGGCTATAGTCCCAGTAGCGTGAGCTACCGATGATTCGCCCCGACTGGAGGTCGATGACGACCAGCGCGCCTTTCGACGCCATGGCGAGCTCGAAGAATTTCCGGAACACCTCGGGCTGGTAGCGGTCGTTCTCGGGGTGCTGCGCCCAGATCAGCGGGTCGCTCGCCGCCTGGAACAGCGCATCGTAATCGTCGAGGCGAAGCGGCCGCAGCTCGATCAGGCTGCCCCGCAAGGTCGGCTGGAGGTCAGCTTCCTTCATAGCGCTCGAGTCGAGCCGAATGCTCGTCCATGACGGCGTAGCGGAACCCGTCCAGCCAGGCCCCGGGATTCAAATACTGCCGCCCGGGAGCCGGTTCGGTAAGGGCCGGCCGGTGGGTATGTCCCATGATGATCATCCCCAGGGTCGGGTCGTCCAGCAAGGTGCGCTCGGCCCATTCCCGCTGCCTGATGGCGGCCCGGGCGAGAATCGCCGCGTCCCGGGTAGTGTCGGCCAACCCGTGGCTCATCTTGTCCGCCAGCCAGAATCCGATGGTCGGATGCAGGGCCCGGTAGGCTCCAACCACGAGCGGATTGGCGGTCATGGAGTGCAGCAGCCGGGCCGACCAGTGCTGTTCCGTGATCCCGTCCCCATGGACCGCCAGGACCCGGCGCGGCCCGATCTGGAACTCGGTGCGGCCGGTGTGGAACTCGATCTGCAGGTCTTGCCGCCAGAAGTCGCCGCCCCAGCGATCGTGATTCCCGCCGGTCATGACGATGGGCACCCGCTTCCGGAGTGCGGCCAACGCGGCGGCGATATGAAACCCGCCCCGGGGGATCACCCGCTTGTATTCGAACCAGAAATCGAACAGGTCCCCATTGACCAGCAGGGCGTCGCCCAGGGTGGGGACGGTCTCCAGGAAGGCGAGCAGGCCCGCCTCGACCTCGGGAGGAGCCGCCCCCAGGTGGGCATCGGAAAGAACCACGAGTTGATGGCCAAGCACCGCGGGAAAATAGCGCGCCCCCGGTCCTCCGCCAGCGCCCTGTCCCCCAACCTCATACCCGGCTTACCTTTTGGGACCATGTGTCCCGCTAACCAACCCAGTCGTCACCACGACGTCTCTGAAATCTCCGTCCGAGTCAACTACTCCGAAACCGACCAGATGGGGGTGGTATACCATGCCCGCTACGTCGTATGGCTGGACATGGCCCGGACCGAACACCTGCGGCACGCGGGGATGAGCTATAAGGAAGTGGAAGCAATGGGGGTGCGCCTGGCCGTGGGCGAGTTGGCGATTCGCTACCGCCAGCCGGCCCGCTATGACGACCAGGTCCGGATCCGCTGCTGGGTGCGGGAACTGGGCTCCCGCCGGATTCTTTTCGGGTACGCCATCGAGAACGCCGAAACCAACCTGCTGCTGGCCACCGCTACCACCGCTATGTTCTCGATCAACGCCGAGCAGCGTCCGACCCGGCTGCCCGACCAGGTCATGGGCCTGCTGCGGGTGACTCCCGATCCGGTGCGAGTCTGAGATGAAGCGAGCCCTCCTTTTTCTGCTGCTCCTCCCGCTCCCCGCCGTGGCCCGGGCCCAGGATGAATCCACCATCGAGGCGCTCGCGCCGATCCTGATGGCGGAAGATGCCAGGCAATGGTCGCCCGAGGTATTTCGCCGGGGACTGGAGAGCCCGGAGCCGCTGGTTCGCCGCATCGCTGCCATGGCGGTGGGTCGGCTCCGGGACAATCGGGGCACCGGGCTCCTGCTCGAGTACCAGGCCGATCCCGACTCGTTGGTCCAGACCAGCATCATGTTCGCGCTCGGCCTGCTCCAGGACAGCAGCGCGACCGGCCCGATCATCGCGCGATTCTCGGCCCAGCCCAGGCTGGCTCGCGATGCCGCGCTCGAGGCGGTGACCGCGCTGGCCAAGATCCGGGGCCCCGGGGTAGCGGCATTCTTCTCCGGCATCCTGCGCCGGACTCAGCCGCTCACCACCGATTCGACCGTGCCCCTCGGGTTCCAGGTGGCTCAGGAGCTCTGGCGGCTCGGCGCCGACGCGCCGGTCACCGACCTGCTGGCCTACACCCGGGATAGCCTGGTGATGCGGCGAGCCGCTATCTACTCGTTGGCCCGCCTGCACCCCAAGTCCGCCGCCGATCCCCTGGTGCTCGGGATTCGCGATGCCGATGCCTTGGTCCGCGCCTGGTCGGTCCGGGCTCTCACCCGCGCCTTTGCCGACAGCGCCGGCCTTGGCGCGGATGCCCTGAGTGGACAGCTTCGCCGACTGCTGGGGGATGATGACCCCGGTGTCCGCACCAACACCCTGAGAACCCTCGGCAGCTACCGGAACCCGGCGCTGGCCCGAGACGTGGCGCCGCTCTTGAACGACCTTGACCTGAACGTTCGGGTCCAGGCCGCGGCGACGCTGGGCTTGCTCGGTGGGTCTGACGCAGTGCAATCGCTGAATGTGGTGCTTCGCTCGCGGGATGTGTTTGCGGTGCGCCGTGAAGCGCTGCTTGGACTGGCCCAGGCCGATAGCGCGGCATTCATTGCACTGGTCCCCGTCTGGGAGCAGAGTCCGGATTGGGAAGAACGCATGGTCGCCGCGCAGGCCTGGAGCAGCGTCGCGCCGGGGCTGCATCCCGGCAAGCCGGTGATCCGATCAGAACGGGATGGCCGGGTGATCGCTGCGATGCTGCAGGCCTGGAACGACGCTCCCGTCCCGCCGGCGGCGGAGCTGGTGACCGAGGCGCGGGAGCTCATCACCCATCCCGATGGCGCCGTGCGGAGCGTTGCCGCCGATGTGCTGGCCAGGGTGAGGGACCCGGGCGACATTCCCGCGTTGGCCGCGGCGTATCGCCGGGCGGAACGGGATTCCTTCCCTGAAGCGGCGTTGTCCGCCCTCGCAGCCCTCGATTCAATTGTTACCAGCGGACCCCGAGAAGCAGAACAGGTCAATCAGGGTTTTCTGGCGACCACGTCCCGGCCGTCGTCCTACCTCATTCGATCCTGGGCCGAATCCGCCTGGCCGGAAGCGGCGGAACGGTGGGGGCCGGCCTATCCGATCGAGACCGGCCGAACGCTGGAGGATTACCGGGAGCTCGCGCGCCGCTACATCATGGCGCCCGATTCGATTCGCTATCCTCACGTCTTTATCCTCACCGGGCAACGGACCAACATCGAACTGGAATTGTTCGGGCCCGATGCGCCGCTCACCGTCGCCAATTTCCTGGCCCTGGTGGACCGGCACTTTTTCGATGACAACATGTGGCACCGGGTCGTCCCCAATTTTGTCGTCCAGGATGGTGACCGGCGCGGCGATGGTTGGGGTGGCCCGGGCGGTCCCCCGATCCGGGATGAGATCAATCGGCACCGCTACGGGACGGCGGTGCTGGGAATGGCCCTGTCCGGGCCCGATACCGGGGGCAGCCAGTGGTTCATCACCTTGAGTCCCCAGCCGCACCTCGACGGCACCTACACGGTGTTCGGCCGGGTAGTGAGCGGGAATAACGCGCTGGCCCGGGTAACCCAGGGTGACCGCATCATGTCGATCCGCCGATGAAACGTTTCTTCAATCTCCTGCTGTTCCTTTCGCTCTTCATCGTGTCGTCCGCCGCGGCGCAGTTCGGCGTCTTCGGCCAGAACAAGATCCAGTACCGGCAATTCGACTGGCGGGTGCTCAAGGGCCCCCACGTCGACCTGTACTACTATCCCGACGAAGAACGCCTGGCCCACGTGGCTCTCGCCTATGCCGAGCAGAGCTACGACACCCTGGCGCTTCAGTTTGGCCACCAGGTAAAGACGCGCGTCCCGCTCATCGTTTACGCCTCGCACTCCGATTTCGAGCAGACCAATATCCTTCCCTTCGTTCCCCCCGAAGGCCTGCTCGGCGTCACCGACTTCCTGAAGCGGCGGGTCACGCTGCCGTTCCGCGGTAACTTCGCGGAGTTCCAGCACACGCTGCGGCACGAAATGGTTCACGTTTTCCAGATGAGCAGTATGCTGCAGGCGTACTACAAGAATGCGCGGGCCGGTCAGCTGCGGACCCCGCTCTGGTGGTCGGAAGGACTGGCCGAGTTGTGGTCCGGGGGCCAGGACGCGCGGGACGAAATGATCATGCGTGATCTCACGCTCTCGGGCCGGCTGCCCTCGCTGGGCCAGCTGGAGTATGCCGGCGGGGGCATCGTGTACCCGCTCGGGGGGCGGATCCACCGCTGGCTGGCGGATACCTATGGCGACTGGCGGGTTGCCCTGTTCTACCAGGAGCTCTGGCGCTACGAGAGCTTTGACGACGCGCTCCGCGCGATCTACGGCCGCTCGCTCGACCAGCTGAGCGAAGAGTGGCAACTGGCCATGCGGCGGGAGTACTACCCGACTGCGCAGGATCACGAGCCACTGCCTCTGGCCGGGCGGGAACTGGCCCGTGGAGCCATCAAGCCATCGTATATCACCCGGCCGGATACCAGTGGCGACGTGTACTATCTCTCCGCCGCCAACGGGTACATCACCATCCGGCGACGGAATCTGGACGGTGGCCCCAGCCGCGACATCGCCAGCGCCGGCCACTCGGCCGAGCTGGAGTCGTTCCACCCCTTCGACTCGCGGGTTGACCCTTCGCGCAGCGGCTACCTGCTCTTCTCCTCCAAGGCCCACGATCGCGACGCATTGATTGTGTGGGATACCAAGAAGAACCACCTGGTGGGGCGCTACCAGTTTGACGACCTGGTCTCGATCCTCTCGCCCACCTGGGCCGACGACGGACACAGCGTGATCTTCAGCGGGCTCGCGGTGAGCGGGATTTCGGACCTCTATCGCGTCCGGCTGCCGGAGGGGACCCTGGAGAAACTCACCGACGACATCTACCAGGACCTCGATCCCAGCTTGAGCCCGTCGGGAGACCAGGTGGTGTTTGCCTCGGACCGGACCGCGGGCGGGCCCGACGGCGCGGTCAACCTGTTCCTGCTCGATCTCGGCTCCCGGACGATCCGGCAGTTGACCTCGGGTCCCTGGGTCGACGAGACCCCGCGCTGGGCCCAGGACGGCCGGATCTATTTCGCCTCCAGCCGGGAAGGCGTTCTCAACATTTTCTCCCTGGACTCGCTCGGCATCGGGCGGCGGGAGACTTCGGCATGGACCGGCGCCTTCGACCCGGCCTTCGTGCCCGATCGCAACGCGCTCCTGGTCGGCGGGTTTCACGACCTGAGCTGGAGGATCTACTACTATCCGGCCGATTCGGCCGCTCAGGCGGATACCTTCGCCATCGAGACCGGGGCACCCCACTCCCGCTGGAGTTGGCCGGTGCCGGATACTCTGAGCTCCACGTTGGCCCGGGAGGAACCGTATCGCCGCAAGCTGACGCTCGATTTCGCGGCGGGGGAGGCCGCGTTGATTCCCGGCGTCGGCGGGCTGCAGGGGGCCCAGCTGTTCCTGAGCGACCTGTTGAACGACCAGGTGGTGTTCGTCGGACTGGCCGCATACCAGGGTCGCCGGCTCGGCAATCTGCTCGACAACATCAACGCTTCGGTCGTGTACCTGAACCAGTCTCACCGGGTGAACTGGGGGGTGGGCGCCTACCGCACCAACCTGGCCAGCTACTCGGGGCCGTTCATCATCTCCTATCGGGAGAAGACCGTCGGCGCCATCGGCGTGCTGCGCTATCCCATCGACCGGTTCCGGCGGATCCAGGCGGAAGGAGTGTTCGAGCACTCGGATCGGACCGACTTCGACTTTCCTGACGGGGCCCCGGTGCCCGGCGCCGACGGGCTTCGCCGGGTCGGGTGGATCGGGTCCAGCTATCTCAGCTACATCCAGGACAACTCGCTCTGGGTTCCGTCGGGGCCGATCGACGGCACCCGGTTCCGGATCAGCGGCGGACTGGGCAGCGATTTCTCCAACGCCCGGTTCGACAGTTACGTGCTGACCATGGATTTCAGGAAGTACTTCCGGTTGGGTTCCCGGAGCGCTTACGCGGTCCGGTTGGACGGATGGTATAGCGGAGGAGACCGGCCCCGCCGGGTGAACATCGGCGGATCGCTCGGGCTGCGGGGCTATCCTTACTACGGCAGCATCGTCGGGTCGCGGGCCGCGGTCGTGAACCAGGAAGTGCGCTTCCCGCTGCTCAACTACTTTACCCTGGGGACTCCGTTCGGTGCCCTGACGTTCCCCGAGATCCAGGCGGCGACGTTTGTGGACCTGGGCAAAGCCTGGTTCCAGGATCCCGCTGATCGAGCGCTGCTGGGCAGCTACGGGTTAAGCTTTCGCATGGCGTTGGCCCAGTTCCTGGTGCTGCGGCTCGATTGGGGTCGCCGGTTCAGCGACAACGATTTTGCCGGGTACTCCCTCAACGCGGAGCAGAAGAAGCCGTGGTTCCTGGCCTTCTTCTTTGGATATAACTACTGATGGCACAACGGTTTTTGCTTGACCAGCCCGGCCGGACGGCCTATTTTGCGCTCATCCTGCTTGGCAGCTGCAGGAGCGACCCCGGCCTCGTGGTTCCGGTGGATGCGACGCCGGTCAGCGTGGAACAGGTCCGGGGTTGGGTGCAGTCGACGGCGCCCCAGGGACACCGGATCCACCAGTTCAAGTGGCTGTTCCGGAATGACCGCTCCAGTGCGGGCGGGGTAGGGCGGGCCCGGATCGCCGCACCGGATACCCTGAGGTTCGATGCCCGGGGGCCGCTGGGCAGTGGCCGCATGGCGGCCGTGGTGATCGGCGACCAGAAGGTCTGGGCGGTTCCCGAAGACCAGGTAGCCCAGTTCGTTCCCGACTACCCGCTGCTGTGGGCCATGTTCGGTGTAGCGCGATATCCCGAGCGCGGCGCGGCGCTTCGGGGAATCCAGAACGGGGAGACGACGGTGTGGCAGTATGCCGAGGGAGGCGATACCGTCACCTACGCCGTCTCCCGAGGAAGCCCGGCACGATTTCATGCCGAGGTGCGGCGCGGCGGCAAGTTGTTTGGCAAAGTTGACACCAAGCTGTCCGCCGACGGCCGGCCGGTGAGCGCTCGGCTCACGGTCCCCGGTGTTCCCGCGCAACTGGACATACAATTTGTCTCGATTACGGCTGACAGCGCTTTCCCACCGGAGACTTGGTCTCCTCCTGAGCCTTAGCGGTCTCGCCCTGGCGGGTTGCGTCTATGGATTCGCCGGCGGAGGCCTTCCCCACGATATCAAGACGGTAGCGGTCCTGCCGTTCGATAACTACACCTCCGAGCCCACCCTGACCCAGCTGATCAATGTGAAAGTCCGGGAGGCCGTCCAGGGGCGGCTGGGATTGCGGCAGGCCGGCGAGACCCAGGCCGACGCCATTGTCCGCGGCTCGATTACCCGGTATGACGCGGACTTGCCAACCGCCTACAGCGGCAGCGGCAACGGGCAGGTGACCGTCACTCAACGCCAGGTCCAGATTACTCTTAATATCGAGATCACGAACCAGCGCACCGGGAAGGTGCTTTGGCAGCGGCAGGGCCTTCCGGTCGAAGGCAGCTATACGCCGCCCAACGAAGCCGACGGACGAGACAAGGCGCTGGACAAGCTGGTGACTCAAATCGTGGAGGGAGCGCAATCCCAATGGTGAACCGCAAAGGGTCCCGCCGGGGCGCCAGCACTATCGGCTGCCTGGTCACATTACTTCTCTTCGCGGCCGCGGTCTACTACGGCATCAACATCGGCAAGGTCTACCTGCGCTATTACCAGCTGCAGGATACCATGCGCTCCAATGCCCGGCTTGCCCCCAGCCTGACCGATGCGGTCATCCGGCGCCGGTTGCTCGACAAGGTGGACGAGCTGGATCTCCCGCCCGACGCTCAGAAGTTCATCATCAGGCGCTCCGGGAAGCCGCGCAATATCACGATAGAGACGGAATACAGCGAATCGGTCAGCCTGCCGCTCTTCAATCACACCTTCGTGTTTCATCCTCGCACCGTCGAACCTCTGTAAGACGCCGCCCGCTTAATGGATGCACCCCATCTCTTTCTGATCCTGGCCGCGATGCTCGCGGCCGGGAAGCTGATGGGCGAGCTGGCCGAGCGGATCGGGCAGCCCGCGGTGCTGGGTGAGCTGATCGCCGGGGTGCTGCTGGGCCGCACTTTCCTGGGCGTCATCCCTATGGAAGGCACCGGGGCCAACTACGTGTACCTGCTGGCGCAACTCGGCGTGGTGCTGCTCCTGTTCGAGATCGGGCTGGAAACCAACCTGCGCGAGATGTTCCGGCTGGGCGGGGCGTCGCTGTCGGTGGCCTGCGTGGGCGTGCTCGCGCCGTTCCTGCTGGGATTCCTGTTCTGGATGTACGTTCCCCACCTGGTGGTAGCCTCGAGCGGGTCGCTGTCCAGCACCGCCATTTTTGTCGGCGCCACCCTGACCGCAACATCGGTCGGCATCACCGCCCGGGTCCTCTCCGACCTGGGCCGGATGAACGATAAGGAATCGCGGATCATCATCGGCGCGGCGGTAGCGGATGATATCATCGGCCTGGTGATCCTCACCGTCGTCACCGGCATTGCGACGGGCGCCGCGGTGAGCCTGATGGGTATCCTGCGGACCCTGGCGGTCGCCGTCGGGCTGCTGGTCGCCGCGGTGGTGATCGGCCGCTACCTGGCGCCCCGGCTTTTCGACCGGGTGCAGCGGATGCGGGTGCGCCACGTCCTGGTGGGCTTCGCGTTTGCCTTCATGCTGGGGATGGCCGCCCTCGCCGCGTTCGGCGGATCGGCCGCCATCATTGGAGCCTTCGCCGCGGGCCTCATCCTCTCCGGGGTGAACCAGTTCGACGTGATCGAGCGTGAGGTCAAGCCGGTGGTCGGCCTGTTCGCTCCTCTGTTCTTCGTCTACGTGGGCGCGACGGTGGATTTCGGGCTGCTCAACCCGTTCCAGCCCGGTGCCGGCGGGGTGCTGGGTCTCGCGGCGGCGCTTACGCTGATTGCCCTGGTCGGGAAGATCGTGGCGGGCTGGGCGGCTCCCTGGGAACGGATCCGCAAACTGGTGGTCGGAGTGGGTATGATTCCCCGGGGCGAGGTGGGACTTATCTTCGCGGACATCGGGCGCCGCTCCGGCCTCCTGGGTGAGGAATTGTTCAGCGCCCTTCTGCTCATGGTGATGATTACGACGTTCGTCGCGCCGATCGGGCTCAAGAGCGTGTTCCGCCGGATCCCGGAGTCTCCATGAACACCAATCACAAGATTCGGGACCGGGCCGGGGCGGTGGCGTGGCGCCGGGCCCAGAATGGCCCGGTGGTCTTCACCAACGGAGTGTTCGATCTGCTGCATCCCGGTCATGTCGGGCTGCTGGAGCGGGCTCGCTCCGAGGGAATGGCGCTGGTGGTCGGCCTCAATTCCGATAGCTCCGTGCGAAACCTCGGCAAGGGCACCGACCGGCCGCTGGTGGCGGAGACCGACCGCGCCCGGCTGCTCGCGGCGCTGGAAGCGGTCAGCTGCGTCGTCCTGTTCGACGAGCCCACCCCGCTCGAGCTGATCACCGCGCTGGAACCCGATGTGCTGGTCAAGGGAGCCGACTACGCCCGGGACCAGATTGTCGGAGCCGACCTGGTGGAACGCCGGGGCGGCCGGGTGGTCAGGGTTCAACTGGTCAGCGGATATTCCACCACTAATCTCATGGAGCGTTTGCGTGCTTCGTCCTGATGGCAGAGCGCCGGACCAGTTGCGGCCGGTGGTGCTGGAGCGAAATGCCAATCCCTACGCCGAAGGGTCCTGCCTCAT
>Ga0070698_100003569_pt1 | contig 17097 bp, 20 predicted proteins | sample KBSK1502metaG_FD_65477 | JGI IMG/M metagenome (GOLD analysis project Ga0070698, IMG submission 65477) | Corn, switchgrass and miscanthus rhizosphere microbial communities from Kellogg Biological Station, Michigan, USA - KBS K1-50-2 metaG | ecosystem: Host-associated > Plants > Roots >...
CGGAGCCGTCCTGCTACCAGACCGACGTCTACCGGGACAAGGCGAACGCGATCATCCGTAGCCGCGCGGCTGGGGGACCGTTCTTCCTCTGGGTCGCGTTCCTCGCCGACCACTCAGGCGGGCCACGCGAGCCCGGCGACCCGCCGAACCTGGCGACCCCTGACCCCGCTCCGCGCCACCGGGACAGGCTGGCCGGGACGCCGTTGCCCCAATCGCCCAGCTTCAACGAGGCGGACGTCTCGGACAAGCCACTCCCGATCCGGCGGCGCCCGCTCATCAACGCCGCGCGACAGGCGGCGATCCAGGAGAACTGGCAGCAGCGCCGCGAGACTCTCCTGGCTGTCGACGAGGCAGTCGCGTCGATCGTCGAGACGCTCCGCGCCATCGGCGAGCTCGACAACACTCTGCTCATCTTCACCAGCGACAACGGCTTCTTCCACGGCGAGCATCGCATCCAGAGCGGAAAAGTGCTGCTCTATGAAGAGTCGATCCACCTGCCGCTGCTCATGCGCTGGACAGGGAACAAATCGCTCCCGCGCGGCGTACACCGGACCCAACTGGCCATGAACATCGACGATGCGCCGACGATCCTCGTGGCCGCCGGCGCCCACCCCGGCCGCGCGGAGGACGGCACCTCGCTGCTGCCGCTCTGGCGTGACGGCGGCAAGGAGCTCGGGCGCGACCTCCTCGTCGACAACATGCCGGGCCCGACCCACTTCGACGCCATCCGCACTCGTCACTTCATGTACGCCGAGTACTTGAACGGCGACCGGGAGCTCTACGACCTGAAACAGGATCCCTACGAGCTCCAGAGCCAGCACGCGAATCGCGCCTACGACGCTGCCATGGCCTCACTCTCGGTTCGGCTTCACAACCTCGTCGGCTGCGCAGGGGCGACCTGCCGTGCTCGACCCGCTGTACGGCTCGTCGCCAGCCGGCACGGACGGTGTGGAACGGTCCGTGCGGCCGTCACCGGCGCGGGAGTGGAGACCGTTGGCTTCTACGCGAACGGCCGCCGGCTCATCCAGGACACACGTGCACCGTTCCGCGCAAATCTCCACCTCAAGTCGCGCGGCACTGTCCGTGCGCGAGTGACGGTCGCGTTCGACCGGCTCGCCACGCTCGACATGGTCGTGCGTGGCTGCGGCTAGTTCGAGTTGAGGTCCCGCTCGGCGCGCTGCGCGTACGCGAAGGGATGCCGGTACACCTCGACGGCCTCCTCGCGGCTGACCGGAATGGCGACCTCTTCGCTCGTCAGGTCGTCGTGGGCGAAGACGACCAGCGTCTTCTCGCGCCGGTTCCAGATCAAGGCGACCTCGATCCCTCCGGCGCGGCGAGTGGCCAGGTCGACGAGGTTCTTCATGAACACACCATCGCGCGGCCGGCGTGGCGACGCACCGGACAAGCGGCGAGTGGCAACTAGACGCTTGTCGAGTCACGGGAACGTTTAGCCGTTCGACGCAGCCGCAACCGACGTTTGTCCAGGGACACGTCGGTGCCCGCTGCGCATAATCGAAATATGCCGCTACGCGTGCGCATCAGCGAGCCTGCGTTGCTATCGGGCTTGGTCGACTCGTTTCTCCGCGCCAAGTGCGTCGCACAGCCCGTGGCGAGTGACTCCTGCGTCGTCGTCCACGCTCAGGCCGGTGACGCCGGGGAGGCCGACCGAGAGGTGGCCTTCTTCGTCCGAGCCTGGCGGCTCGGACATCCCGGCGTCGAAGTCGAGCTGAGCCAGGCCTGCTAGCTCGAGGACTTCGCGGCCTCGAGCAGGGGCGCCTCGAGGAGGCCCCGCCGGTACGCGACGTGCACGGCCTCTGTACGAGTCGACACGCCGAGCTTCCGGTAGATGTTGGTCAGGTGGAACTTCACCGTCTGCTCGGCCAGCCAGTGGTGCTTCGCAATCTGCTTGTTGGAGAGCCCTTCACCGAGACCGCGCAGGATCGAGATCTCGCGATCGCTGAGACCCGCGTCCTTCGCGGGCAGCGACTCGCTCTTGTCCAGCTCACCGAAGGTCTGGTGCGTCACAGTCCCATTGCTTGCCTGACGAAGGACCGACGCCAGGTCGCGGGGATCGATGTGCTTCCGGACGTAAGCGACCGCGCCGCGGTTGAAAGCGGAGCGGATCACATCGGGCGCGTCCACGCCCGACAGGACGATCGCCTTGACCCCCGGATGGCGCTGCCGAAGCAGCTCGAGGCAGGTCAGCCCGTCCATTCCGGGCATTCTGAGATCGAGCAGGACGAGATCGGGTTGGGTCTGTGCGACGAGCGGGAGCACCTGAGGGCCCCGTGTCGTCGTCGCCACAATCTCGAATTCGTCCTGACTCTGAGCAAGCGCGAGTCGAACTCCCTCGAGCATCAGCTCATGATCGTCCGCAACCAGAATCTTCAGCCGCCGCATGGCCGTCTCCCCCTCATTGCCGCAGTTTGACCCTCTTGCCTCTGTCGAACTCCACAAGTGTGCGCATGGCGCTCGACCTCCTTCATCCCTCGATCGAGCTATTCGCACTACTTGTAAGCAGGACTAGCCTCACGGCTAGTCCTCCGGGTCAGAGGTCTAGCCGAGACCGTGCAGGAACGAGAAGACGAGTGGTCCGACGGCGACGATGAACAGCGCTGGGAGGATCAGGAGGACGAGTGGGAAGATGATCTTCGTCGGTGCCTTCTGGGCTCGTTCCTCGGCCGCCTGACGCCGCCGCTTCCTCATGTCGATCGCCAGGTCACGGAGGATCTTTCCGATCGACACACCGAGCGTGTCCCCTTGCGTGATCGCCTGAACGAAGACGCGCAAGGCGGGGCTGTTCGCCCGGCCCAGCATGTTCTTCAGGGCCTCCTGAATCGTCAGGCCCATGCTCTGCTCGCTCAACGCGACGCGGAGCTCCTGCGCGAGTGGTCCCTCGACACGCCGGGCAGTCGTCTGGAGCGCTGATGCAAACCCGACCCCGGCCTCGACTGTCGTTACCAGCAAGTCGACGAGCTCCGGGACCTCGCGGTCGATCTGCTGCATGCGTTGAGCCGCCCTCTTTCTGAGGGCGAACATCGGCGCGAGCCAGCCGAGCACACCGAACGTGCCCACAACGAGGATCATGCTCACGCCGCCTCCGCCGGCAGCCGTGATCAGCCAGAGCCAGAAGAGCCCGCTGCCGATCGCCGCCAGCACCCGATAGCCGAGGAACGTGACGACCCGCATGCGGTAAAGGCCTGCCGCACGCAACAGCTCTTGGATCTCGCGCTCCCGGTCGGCGCGTGCATAGCGGCTGTACACCTCACCAACAGTTGTCGCGATCGACGCCAGCCGGTCACGTGCTGACAGGTGCAAGTCTTCGCCAAGGACGTCCGCGTTGAACCCGTAGGCGCCGATGTGCTCGAGGGCCTGCCGCCTACGCGGGTCCGCGATACCACTTGCACGGAGGGCGAGGACGACGGTGCCGCCGATGAGAGCGAGTGCAAGAAGGAGAACCAGAATCATGGTCTAGACCTCGATGTCGACGATTCGTTGGATGACAAGCGAGCCGGCCACGACCATCAGCGTCGCGATCATCAGGGCAATATGGCCGCCGGTGGTCGTGTAGAGCGGACTCATCAGTCCCGGCTGGATAAGGGTGAGGAACGCTGCTACGCCGAAGGGAAGCGCCGTCAGGATCCAGCGAGCCATGCGTCCCTGCGCCGTCAGCGTCCGCAGCAGCCGGCGAACGTCGGCGCGCTCCCGAATCGTTTCGACGACCGTGTCCAACACCTCGGCCGCGTTACCGCCGGACGTGCGTTGAAGCTCCGACAGGAGTGCGACTTGCTGTAGGTCCCGATTCTTCATGCGCTCGGCGACACGGCGCAGTGATTCATCCGTCGGGATACCCAGCTGGTCGTCCTTCACGGCGCGCCTCAGCTCACGCTGAGACGGTTCAGCCGCGTTCTCGACCATGACGGCCAGCGAACCACTGAAGCTGTGTCCGGCCCGCATAGCAGAGGCCAGAACCTGAAGGTTCGGCGGGAGCTGGTCGGCGAAATTGTTGCGGACGATCCGCAGCCTGCGCTTGATCCAGCCGCGAACGAGCAGCGGCGTGAGCAGCCCGACAAGAATCAGGATCGGGGAGATGACCGCGAACACGACCGCGGCGCCAAAGGTCGCCAACGCCGTCAGCGTCGCCACCTTCGTCGCCGGCGTCTGGATGTCGGCGATCTCCAGGTCTCGCTCGAGCGTCGCCAGCCAACCCTGCGCTCGCGGCGAACCCACGAGAGCGGAACGAACGTCAAGGCCTCGTTTCTGCAACTTCTCCTTCCCGAGGAGGAATTCCTCGATTCGGCCGACGACACCGCTGCGTGTCCGAGTCAGAAGGAGGAACAGAAGCCCTCCGAGCATGGCCGCGAGCAAGAGGCTGAGCACAGCGGTGGCCGCTGGTGACAAGAGGAACCGCTTGAAGAAGGAACGGTGGAAGGGCGCGATTCCGGACGGCTTGGGAGCCGTGTAATCGACCGCGCTCGACCCGACACCGTCGATCCCGACCCGCAACGTCACGGCGGAGTTCGGGAGAGCTTGCGAGCTGTAACTGAGCAGATACTGACTGGCGAGCCGGTGGCCGAGCGTTGTGTAGATCGACGTGAGCTCCAGCGCCGAGCTGGCCTCCGAGTACCATCCGCCGGTCTCGTTTGCCAGCCTGCGGAGCGGCTCGGGATCGTACGACTTCGTCACGAGCCCGACGGTGAAGATCCGCACGTGCTGGTTCCGGGCAGCTGTGATGGTGTCGTCGAGCGTGGCGAGGCTCCCGACGTCAGCCCCGTCGGAGAGAACCACGATGGCGCCGGTCGAAACGTGTGCGTCCGACAACAGCGTCAGTGACCGCATGACGGCGTCGAAGATGTGTGTGCCGTATGCCAACCCCGGGGGATGCTCGAGGGACGCGGCAAGCTCGCCTGCGCTGGCGGTTGGCGGCTGGGCCACATGCACTTGGTCGTTGAACGCAACGAGCCCGATTTGCTCGGAACCCGTCCGGCTGTCCGCAAATGCCTTCGCGGCGGCGACCGCCGCTCGATAGGGGCGTCCGGCCATGCTTTTGCTCGCATCGATGGCCAGCATGACCGCGGAGTTGATCGAGCTCCCCGCAAGTGGACGGATCGTGAAGCGGTCCACCGGAGCTCCGTTCTCGGAGACGTGCAGGTGGTTCGGCGTCAGCGCTCCGTCTCGGCCGATGTCGACGATGTAGGCGCGCTTCGGGAATGGCACACGCTGCACCGGAGTGAGCTGGACGCTCGCCGCAGCAGCGGGAACCGCGACGAGTGCTAGCGTCGCGCCCACGGCGAGCCAATGCAGTCGCCGCGTCATCGGGGGCCACCTGCCGCGGCGCGGCCCGGTCCGGCGCCGTTTCCGGCGACGCCGAACATCGCCGTACTCACGTCGCCGAAGACCGTCCGAGAGAGATCGATGCCGTGCCGCTCGAACTTCCCCAGGAACGTGGGCCGCAGGCCTGTCGGCTCGAGCCGGCCGACCACGGAGCGATCTGCCTCGATGTGGTCGAGCTTGAACTCGAACAGCGACTGGAGCGTGATCATGTCCCCCTCCATCCGCTGCACCTCTGTCACCTGCGTTACATGCCGCGTACCGTCGTCGAGGCGATCGAGCTGGATGATCAGGTCGAGCGCGGCCGCAACGTGCTGCCGGATCGCTTTGACCGGAAGCTCATAGCCCGCCATCAACACCATCGTCTCGAGCCGGTTGAGCGCGTCACGCGGCGAGTTCGCGTGGATGGTCGACAGCGAGCCTTCGTGGCCCGTGTTCATCGCCTGGAGCATGTCGAGCGCCTCGGCGCCTCGAACCTCGCCGACGATGATCCGATCCGGACGCATGCGGAGCGCGTTGCGAACGAGGTCGCGAATCGTGACCTCACCCTCGCCCTCGATGTTCTTCGGACGCGACTCGAGCCTGACGACGTGCCGCTGCTTGAGCTGAAGCTCGGCGGCGTCCTCGATCGTGACGATGCGATCCGAGTCCGGCACGGCTGCGGAAAGCGCGTTCAGCATCGTGGTCTTGCCCGAGCCGGTGCCGCCCGAGATCAGCACGTTCAGGTCGGCTTTCACACAGTTGGAGAGGAAGTCGACCGCGTCCCGACTGACAGTTCCGACCCTGACGAGCTCCTCGAGATCGAAGCGCTCCGTCGCGAACCGCCGAATCGTGAGCAGTGGCCCGGAGAGTGAGAGCGGCGGGATGATGGCGTTCACGCGCGAGCCGTCGGGGAGACGGGCGTCTACCATCGGGGACGACTCGTCGATGCGCCGGCCGATCTGGCCGACCATCTTGGTGATGATCCGGCGGAGCTGGGACTCGTCCGAGAACCTGAGGGGTGTCCGGGAAAGCAGCCCGTCGCGCTCGACCCAGATGTCGGTTGGCCCGTTCACCATCACTTCCGAGATCGTCGTGTCCGTCAGGAGCCGCTCCAACGGGCCGTAGCCGAAGATGTCGTCGGCGATCTCCGCCGCGAGCCGCATCCGATCGTCGTGAGCCAGGTTCGACTCCTGCTGGAGCCGCTGTCTGATGTCTCCGGTGATCGTCGACCGCACAGAGTCGGAGTCGTCGACATCGAACAGCCGCGGTCCAAGCTCGCTGACGAGCTCGAAGTGGATCCTGTTCTTGATCTCCGCGAACGGGTCGCCGCCATCCTCGGTCGGCCACAGGTCGTTCGCCAGTCGCTCGTGTAGCTCCATGGTCTAACCCGCCTTTCTGAGCAGGCCGCGCTTCGGCCGCTGGGCTGCGGCTGCGTCGCTCTTTGGTTGCGGCGGGACCGCACGAATCGGCGCCCGGCCCGCGATGTAGCGATCCGCAAGCATCGTGAATGCCTTGGCGGCGCCGGAGCGCGGCTCTGCGACGACGATCGGACGGCCATGAGTGATCGCGCGCGGAATTCCCACGTCACTCGGGACGAGGATGTCGGGACGCCGACCCAACAGCCTCTCGACGTCCCCATCGCTGATGCCGACATTCGAGTCGGACCGGTTGAGCACGAGCGTGATCTCGCTGGGGTCGCGACCCATCTGCTCGAGGGTCTCGAAGCCGATCTTCGTGTCCTTGAGCGAGAGCGCGTCCAGCATCCCTACGACACACAGCTCCGACGACGTGTCGACGGCCGCGATCACCTCTGGTGAGAAAGACGGCGGCGTGTCGACGATGACGAAGTCATACCGAGCGCGCAGGATCTCGAACAGCTGATGTAGGAACGGCATCGTGATCGCGCCTGCCTGATCGGGCCGGATCGGCGCCAGCAGGACAACCGCACCCGACTCGTGCGCCGTTACGAATGTGTCGACCTTGTCACCGTCCAACGATCCAACGGAGGTGGCGAGGTCGAAGATCGTCCGTTCGGGTCTGAGACCGAGGGCAAGCCCGACATCCCCGAACTGAAGGTCGAGGTCGATGACGATCGGCCGCATGCCCTGACGGGCGAGTGCCACCGCGAGGTTGCACGCGGTCAGTGTTTTTCCGGTCCCGCCCTTCGGGCCCAGGACCGAGATCATCGGCGCAGCCGTACCGGCCGCCGCCGTCCCGCGACGACGCGCGATCACTTTCTCGAGCGCGAACGCGATTTGCTCCGACGCCTGAGGAAGCGTGATCAGATCGTCGGCGCCGGCCTCGAACGCGGCCTCCATGAAGCCGTTCGGTGTTCCCGCGTAAAGAGCCACGACCGGCGCTTCGGGGCGCTCGCCATGGGCGACGGAGATCGCGTGCAGGGCCTGCTCCGAATAGTCGGAGCAGCCCACCAGGATGACGTCGAACGGAGCCGAGGCCAGAAGAGTGGCCATCCGTGCCGACGCCTCGTCGAGCTTCGCCACCTGAGTGCGGCTGCCGTGTGGCAGGGCCGCCCGGACGGCAGCGTGATCGACGCTGTCGTCGAGAGCAAGGAAGATGCGAGTCTCGCGCCCGCTCATCGATGACCCCGCAGCGAGCGAAGGATTGCGATCGGCGGAACGCCGAACAGAACCGTCTCGAGCGTGACGATGTTCGGAGGCGACGACTGCGCGCCTGCTCCCGGGCGAAGCGTCAGCCAGACCTTGCCGTTGTCCGACGAGAAGGCGAGGTCTGCCGCCTGCTTGTCGGTCAGCCTGAGGATCACCTTCGTCGTGCTCGAGCCAAGCCCACCGGTCTTCGAGGCCACCCGCACCACAGGCACGTCGGTGATGATGCGTTTCAGGACGGGACGCGTCTGGGCTCCCGCGATCGGTGTTCCGTCCGCATTCAGCGGAATGACGTTGAACCCGGCGAAGACGTCGACGTGATTGCCCGCCTCCACCTCGCCGATGAGTCCGTGAGCCGAATCGAGCGGGACTCCGATCAGGCGCGTCGTCCCAGTGAGATCGCTCGAGAGGGCCTGCTCACTTGCCGAGAAGTCGGTGGCGGTCAGCTGCGACCCCTTGTAGATGTCGTGCGTCGCAGCCTTGCCGTTCAGATTGACGGGATCGCTGAACGCGCCTTCGCGCAACTGGCTCTCCCGCATCGTCGTCGTCTTGAAGAGCCCGTTGGCCGCGATCGCGGTTCCCGAGGTTCCCCTCGGGATGTTCTGCTGGGCGATCAGCACCGTCACCGGGGCTCCCTCGGCCTTGACGGTACTGCGATAGCCGTTCAGGTAGATCAGGATCAGCATCCCTGCTAGCAGGGCGGCGGCAGCAGCGACCAGGATCATGCCCCGCTTCGTCGAGATCAGCTTCGATGCAAGTTGCATTGTGTTTCCTCCTCCTTAGCGAGTGAGCACGGCCGCGCAGGGCGTGATCTGAGTTGGATCGGTGAGACGGCAGGTGATGTCGCCGGACCCGTTGGGGTTCCGGGGGATGTATTTGATGAAGTGGCCGGCGATGTAGCCCTTGGGCACCGAGACCGCCCCCGGGCACGGGTCGCCGTTCCAGCCCATGACGTAGAAGGCACCGAAGTCGATCACGGGCACGATGTCGTTGCCACTGCCCGAGAACGTGCCGAACGGCGTGACGATGAGCGGAACGATGCGCCGGTCGTCCTGGGAGAAGTTCGGCCAGTTGACCGGCGCGGTGCACGAGCTCGAACCACCCAGGATTCTCTGCTTCATGCCTTGCTCGACCTGCCCGACGGAGCCACCGGTCTGGGTCTTCACGCACGTCCAGGGCTGGGGCGTTCCCCAGAGCTGGTTGTAGCCTGGGCAGGCAAGCGTCGAGTTGATCGCGTACGTCGGCGCGCAGCCGTTTGCAATCTCGTCCCTCAGGTTCGGCTGGTTCGGGTCGCAGTCGATCGACTGGTTCTGGCTGCCGGTGACCCGGAGCTTGATGATCGGGTCGCCCGCCAGCGACTGCACGGCCAGGTTGCCGATCGTCGCGATGGACACCCCGAGCGTGTGCGTCGAGTTCTGAGCGAAGGAGTTCGCTCCCGAGGAAGCGCCGCCCGATTCCCAAACCTGCACCTTCTGCAAGGGCCCGGAGGAGTCGAGCGATGCCTCGAAGCCGCGCTGGACGTAGCCGAACGTGCCGCTGTCCTTGCACGGGTTGTTGTTCTTGTTCGTGCAGGTCTTGCCGGTCCAAGTCCCGCTCGTCTGCTGCCAGTCCCAGCTCAGCGAGATGGTGTGCGCCGCGGGCCCGGCGATCGGGACCCCCGTGAGAGCGGTCCAGGTGATCAGGCCAGAGGTGCCACTGCCTTTCGTGAGCTGATACGTCCCGCCGCCGTCGACGCTCGCGAACACGTGAGTGGTGATGCCGGTTCCGGAGGCCGGGTGGTTGCCGAGGTCGACCTCGGCCTGAACCCCAGCACTGCAGTCGGCCTGGGTGAAGTAGGCGTCGGGCGAGCACGAGCCGGGCAGCAGCCAGACGTTCTGGACTCTCGGCGCCGCGCCGGTGCTCCAGCCACGAATGTGCACGACTCCGTTGGCCGAGAGCGCGTCGTAGCACTCCGTGTACAGCTGGCTGCAGGTCGCGTTGGGATTGTTGCCACCGACGAGACGGAGCCGCACACCGATGTGTGCGCTTGTGATCGGGACCGCGATCGGCGACTGGACCGTCCAGAGCTGCTGCCCGCCCGAGACACCGCTCTTCTGTAGCTGCTCGGTGCAGGATCCCGGACAGCCGGCGGGTGGTTGGCCGGTGTTCTCGTCGATGAAGGTCGCAAAGGCGTAGTTGAAGCGAACGTCCGGCACCGCAACCGGGAGGAGGCCCTTCATCGTGCTCAACATGCGCAACTCGACGCGCGCATGCGCGTGAACGGTGGCGAGCGGCGAGAGAACAAAGAGGTGCGGGATGCCGCTCTCGGTTGCCTTGACATCGAACATGCCGCTGCTGCAGGCAGCGACGCCGTTCGCCGTGTCGTCTGGGCCGAGCACGCCGGGGGGATAGGTGTTGCGCTGATACCAGAGCGTCAGGCTGCCCTTGCCCGAGGCGCCGCCAACCTGCGCGTTATACGTGCCGCCGCCGTACTTCGCGGCCTCGGTTTCCATGTTCCCCTCCGCACTGCCGGGACTCGTGAGGCACTCGCCGAAGTGCTGGCCGGCCGCGAGGGCAGCTGCGTCCACCTGAATCTGGAGATGGCGCTTGTGCTCGTACCAGTTGCCAATCTCGATCGCGAGCGTCAGCAGCAACAGGATGAACGGCATCAGCAGGCCGACGAGGGCGATCACGCCTCCGTCCTCCCTGCGTAGACGCTTGGCGAGCTCATTCACGAACAGGTCCCACTCGCTGGAACGGCCGTGGGGTCATGCTCCAGGCGCATGCTCGCCGTCCCCTTGATCGTCCACGTCTTGCCGATGAACGGGATGAACTTGTAGTTCGAGGACACTTGCACCGTGACCACGTTCCCTGCGGTCTGGCCCGACGGGTAGGTGATTGTGATCGTGGCCGGGTCGATGGAGGACGAACCGGTGCGGAGCTCATTGGTCTCGAGCTGCGCGCATTCCTGGGAAAGCGTCGTCAGATCGGGTGAGTTGACGGCGGCCTGCCGAGCGATCTGATTTGCGACGTGCGTCATGTCGATCCAGTAGTTCATGGCCTTGCCGAAGTCGACGAAGACGAGTACGAGGGTGCAGAGGAGAGGAACGACCATCGCGAACTCCACGACCGACTGGCCGGACTCGCTGCGCATGCCTCGACCGGCCCGTCGTAGTCGTCGCACGGGAGAGAGACCCCCTGCCGCCGGGCGCTCTGCGCCTCTTGACGGCCGGGGGTCTTTCCCGCTTTCGAAGCCGCGGCAGGAGCGCCGCAACGTCTCAACCTGATGCTCCGTTGCCGCAGTCATCTCGTCGTTACGGAATCAGCGCCGACAGCGCGTTCGACACCTTGGTCAGGAAGTCGCTGATCCCGGTCTTGAGCACCAGCACGATCGAGGCCAGACCGACGAGGAGAACGCCAAGAACAACCGCGTACTCGGTCACCGTCTGACCCTCTTCGCGCCTGAGATCCTCGGCCTCGAGCGTGAAAGCCCGGCCCAGGAACGTCTGGATGCGATTCAGCATTTGGTGGTACCTCCCCTTGGTTGACTTCCGCTACGGGAGCAGCGCAGACAGTGCGTTGGACACCTTCGTCAGGAAGGTGTTGATGCCGGTCTTGAGCACGAGCACGATCGAGGCCAGACCGACGAGGAGAACGCCGAGAACAACCGCGTATTCCGTCACCGTCTGACCCTCTTCGCGCTTGAGGTCCTCGGCCTCGAGCGTGAACGCCCGGCCCAGGAACGTCTGGATGCGATTCAGCATTTGGCGCTACCTCCCCTTCGTCTCCGCCCGCTACGGGAGCAGTGCGGACAGTGCGTTGGACACCTTCGTCAGGAAGGTGTTGATGCCGGTCTTGAGCACGAGCACGATCGAGGCCAGACCGACGATCAGCACGCCGAGAACGACGGCGTACTCCGTCACCGTCTGACCCTCTTCGCGCTTGAGGTCCTCGGCCTCGAGCGTGAACGCGCGGCCCAGGAGAACCTGGATACGCTGGAACATTCCAACCTCCCGTTGTTCGGGTGGCGCCGCACAGCGCGACGCCTGGTTCCTCAACTCAGCCCGAAGACGGGAGGGATCTGCACCGACAAAGGTTTAAAGGTCGCTAGACCTTCGGATAAGACGTCCGCGCTTCGCGAGCAGGGGATGTCGTCAAACGCGGCCGGCCGGAACTCGCGTTCGTCGAGTCCAGTCGTGGAACTGACGCTCGAAGTCGGGCCACCACTTGGGCTCGTCCGGCGTTTCGTCCGGATAGTCATCGTCTTCCTCGACGAGCAGCAACCAGCTCGCCAGCGCGATCAGAAAGGCGGTCGCAGCGCAGGTCAACGCGAGGCCGATGCGCTGGTGGGCGACGGCATAGACGCCGGCGCCGGTGACGAGAATGGCAGCGATTGCGAGCGCGGTGCTGCTTCTCCTGGCAAAAACGGCGTGGTACCGCAAGGCGCGTCGGGCGCGATAACCGTTGCCGCAGCTCGCGACCGCTAGGAGGACGCCTGCCGAAGCACCCGCGACAACGCTAGAGAGGACCGCAGCGAAGACAACTCCCATGCCGCCATTATCGCGTTCCCGGAAGCTAGCGCAATCCCGACAGCAGACCGCAGAACGCCCGCAGCAGACAGGCGGCCGTCCAGAAAATCGCGACGAGCGTGGGCAAGACTAGACCGAGCAGTGCAAGGAACGCCCCAGCGCGGCTTCCCGCGGTGATCGAAGCCTGCAGCAGGAACGGGACGACCGACCCGACCGCGAACGCGCCGACGACCGCCACGGCCGCGCCCGCGATCGTCTTCGGACCGAAGTTCGGAAATCGGATCAGGATCCAAAGCGCCAGGCCGGCACCACCGACGCAGAACTCCGAGATCAGGACAGACGCCGCCATCGCTCCCCTATCGGCCGCCTTCTTGAATTTCCTGAGTCCTACTTTACTAGGCTGAACAGACGAAGGTCTCGATCGATTAGCCCCTTGGTCTAGGTCGGCCGTTACGGCTCGCTCACATACTCGGAGCGATGGCGTCGCTTAGCGAAGCTCCCAGCCAACCGCGGCCTCGCCCACTGTGGCGTGAGCAGTGGCTCGAATGGATCCGTGCGGTCGTCGGGACACGCGGGCCCGGCACAAGGCGGGGCGAATGAGCTTCGTCGTCGGCCTCACGATCGCTGCCGCGCTCCTCGCGGTCTGGGTCGACTCTCGGTTTGCGAGTCGTCGTCCTGAATCCCTCGCGCGCAGAACGATCCACATCGTGGTGGCGTTCCTGACTCTTCAGGCTGCGAACTTCGGCTCGCACTTCCTGATCGGCGAGCACTCGGGAGACGCACGACGCATGCTGGTCGTCTTCTTGCTCTTCCTGCCGACCCTCGTCTACACGTTTCTCTCCGGCCTGTGGCTCATGCGCACACTGGCCGAGATGCACTCGACCGCCCGCCGCTAGACCGGACCGGCAACCGGCCCGGCGACCCGGAGGTCGAGACGCCAGTCGTGGCACCGCATGAAGCTTCCTCGCGGGTACTCGAACTCGCATTCCTCGACGAGCGTGAACCCCAATTTCCTGCAGATCGCGTTCGAGGCGGCATTGTCGACCGACGGGAACGCATGCAAGAACCCACGCCTGCCGTCTGAGCTCGCAATGACGATCGCCTGCGCGGTTGCCAGGCTCGCCAGCCCCTGCCCCTGCAAGTCCGGCACCACTGCCCAACCGATCTCGTAGACCTCCTCACTGCGCCATTCGCGCGCCCAGTAGCCAACCCACCCAGCACCGTCGCCCGTAGTTGCCTCGACGATCTTGAACATGCGGCCCTGATCGGCGCGCATCCGCAGGAAACGCCCGTGTCGCGCCGCGATCTGCTCGGGCGACTCGGGGCCGCCGAGATGCTCCATCATCCGAGCGTCGCCGAGGAGCTGTTCGAGCAACGGTAGGTCGCCCTCGCCCCACGGCTCGATACTCACCGCGATTCGCTCAGATACGTCGTCCCGTCGGCTCACCCTGGATCCGAGTGTACGTTCGCCGTGCCGCTGAAAGTCTCATCGACTTCTTAGCCCACTCTTGGGCAGTTCTTAGCTGCGGCCGGTTCCATCGTTGGGACACCACGACCGAAAGGAGGTACTACGTGTTCCGACTCAAACGCGCACCGCTGCTCGCCAGCGCCCTCACGGTGCTGGCGCTCGGCGGAGCGGGGGTTGCACTCGCCGCGAGCGGCGGGAACGGCTCCAAGTCGTCGGGCGCGGGCAGTACGGCCACGACGACAACCCAGTCGAGCCAGTCGTCGCATTGCGACCACGACAATGGCTCGTCCGGCGCCTAAAAAACGAAGCGACTCACGACCGCCGGCGCGTCAATCGCGCCGGCGGTCGCCCTTCGGAGTGATCTAGGCCATTCTCGAGACGGGCACCTCGTAGAAGTCGACCCCGGTGCGGTGCGCGTCACCGCTCGGCGACATCTCGTTGAGCGCCGCGTCGCCGCGACGCATCTCCTCCTCGGTGTCGAAGAGAACGATTCCCATGCCCTTGTTGTTCGCGCGATCCACGAGCATGAGCATTCCCTTGATCCCTTCGAGGCCCGGCGGGGGCGTATCGCCCTCGACATCCTTGCGGACCGCTTCGATCATCTGATCGACGTCCGCGCCGTGCTCGAACGTCGCAACGCGTGCGTGCATCTGTCCTGCTCCTTTCCTAGGTTGCAGCGGCCGCCTGCATCTCCTCTGGCGACACGTCGCGGACACGGGTCGCGAACCACCATTGGTGCCCCCCGGGATCCTCGACGGTGTAGCTCCGATCGCCGTAGAACTGATCCTCGAGCTCTCTCGTGATCGTCGCCCCGGCCGCCTTCGCGTGCTCGTAGTGCACGTCCACGTCGTCGACGTAGACATACACGCCCTGCGTCTTCCCCCCGAGCTCCTTGGGATTCCTGTACTCCTCGGGTGGAGTCCCGAACATGATCACCCCGTAGCCCTCAGGTGGGTTCTGAGGCATCTGCGCTCCCCCTCTGTGCTCGCTCCTTCGAGCTTGCCAAGCCTCGCAGGGGCGGTCAACCGAGACCGGACGGACCGAGATCACGACGGCGATCGCTCACAGCCATGTCCAGGGACAGACCCCTGACATGGCCGATCCGGCCGATTGCGTTCGTCATCGGCGAAGGGAGGGCAACCGGAGAGAGGTGAGCGCGAACACGCCCTGCTGGGGAACGCTGAAGGTTGCGACTCCGGACGCATCCGTGGCGACCGTCTTCGCAGGCCCGGTCTTGCCGTCTCCGGCCTCGTCCCACACCGCGAGCGAGTAATTCTGCGACGGCTGGAGCCCGCCGACGCTGTATGAGACGAGGGTCGTCGAGGCCGCATTCAGCTGAGCCCCCGACGTGTCCAGCCCCAAGACCGTCCGCTGTCCCTCCTCGCCGACGTAGGCGGCCAGCAGCCGCGTGGTGCCGGGAACAGAGTCGACGGTCACGGTGCTCCACCCGCTCTTGACAGTCGTGGTCGCGAGCTGCACGAAGTTATAGAGGGGATAGAGCGGCCACCCGCCCTGGGGCGGCCCGATGACGTAGTAGGCCTGCGTGGAGTTGTCGTACTTCGCGAAGTACGAGTCCCACTTGCTCGTTCCGGCGTAGCCGAGCTCCGCAGCGAGGATGTCGAACCAGGCGTGTTGAAAGGCGCTCACGTTCGTCTGCGTGATCGGCGTGCCGTCGTCCCACACGCCGGGATCGCCCGCCGGCGCGCCGTTGAACGTTCGCTGACCTCGCACGCCGTACTCTGCGACGTAGAGCGGCTTCCGTGCGTTCTGAGGCAGCGCCGCAACGATCGCGCGCACTTCCGTCAGGCGGTCGACGAGCTTCTGCGTGTCCCAGTAGTCCCAGAAGACGTGAATCGAGTACGCGTCCAGCAGATCCGACATGTGTGTCGCCAGGTACTGGAACCACGCGTCCTGATTCGGCGCGCCGACGTCAGGGCCGCGGACGAGGTCGCCTCCCATGTAGCGCACCTGGCCGCGGATGCTCCGGATGTACGGATTGAGCTCGCGGTACTGGGCCTCGTACTGCTCCATCGTTATCCGCGTGCGGTTGGGCTCGTTCTGAAGTGTCAGCCAGCGGAGGTTCGTGACACCGCGAGTGCGAACGAGGTCGATCAGGACGTCCGCGAACTTCTGCACGGTCCCGGCCGCCACGCTCAGGGTCCCACCCTGCCAGGTGACGTTGATCGTCGTGCCGGTGCTCTGCGCAAGGAGAACCGTCCGGACGAAGGACTGCATCCGATCAGGGTCGGTGAAGGCGGCGGGTGTAAAGAAGATGCGCGAGAACTCGGGATGGAGCGCGCGCATCTTTTGCTCCATGTCGACGACGTTTTGGTCCGTCACGCCGACAGAACGCGAGATCGAGGCGTACACGTGATGGTTGAACTGGCCACCGTAGCCGGCAAAGTTCGAGACCAGCACCGACGAAGGACGGACGCGGAACTCGGCGACCTCGACCGTCACACCGCGCACGTTGTTCCGCGTCGTCGTCTCGGCGGGATCGGAGCCGGCGATCGTTACCGTCAGGCGCGTTTGGCCGGGGGCCGGGAGGGTGACGGGCAGCTTCAGAACGACCTGCCGCCGGGGGCGGACGGTGACCTGCGACGTCGCGAGCGAGACGCCCCCGGCGGTGATGGTCACCGTCGCCGTCGCCCGAACGTCACGGGTTCGCTGGCGGACGGTGGCAGTGACGAACACCGGCTTGCCGCTCAGCTCGACCTGCGGGGCCTTGACGGAGCTGAGGACGAGGTCCGGCTTCAGCAACGTCCGCGTCGTGCGCTTCACGACGATCTGCGAGCCGAAGCTGATCGAGGCCGCGACCCGCTGCAGCCGCGGCACTCGCCCGAGCGGGATGGTCGCCGTCCCAGACGGCGACGGCACATTGCCGAGGTTGAGCTTTCGCCGGCCGCCGATTGTGACCCGGACACGACTCAAAGTGCCGGGTAGCTCGCAGTTGGGAGTCACAGCGGTGATCCGGATGGTCAGATCGGCGCGCGGCGGTCCGGTCAGCGACCGGACTCCGACGCGGTAGGCCGATGCGTCACATGTCTGGCCGGCAGCGGCCTCGGCAGGGTCGGCCGGAAGGACAAGCAGCGCGGCAAACAGGGCCAGCGCAGCCAGACCGGATCCTTTCGCGTAACCGACCATCCCCGACCCCAAGGGTCAAGAGGGTAGCCGGACCGCAAGA
>Ga0070698_100003570_pt1 | contig 17096 bp, 26 predicted proteins | sample KBSK1502metaG_FD_65477 | JGI IMG/M metagenome (GOLD analysis project Ga0070698, IMG submission 65477) | Corn, switchgrass and miscanthus rhizosphere microbial communities from Kellogg Biological Station, Michigan, USA - KBS K1-50-2 metaG | ecosystem: Host-associated > Plants > Roots >...
GGCTTTGGGACTCCGGTCCGCTCGGAGATCGGACCCTACCAGGCTCTGACATAACGCGCGAGTAGGCTCAGCATCCGGGGCAGTTTTTGGTTGCGGCTACGCCGCGTTAGGAGCGATGCGGCCTAACTAAGACTCCACCCCGCTATGCTCGGTTAAAATTCTGTTCTCTTGCGAGATTTTCGACGACGAGCACGAGCACGACGGCGACGGGGGCGCGATTGGGGGTCGACCGTAATGCTCCGCTCATCGCTTGTGCTCGTCCGGGAAGTCAAGCGTCAACCCGCCGAATTGCTTGAAGCCCCGATCCAGCGTCGATAGTGGTAAATGAGCCGAAAAGGCAAATGCGGCCAGGTAAGCATCGGTCCAGAGGCGGTGGCGCGGCTCTCGAGAACGAGTCAACCGGCGCCATGAATCCTCAAGACCAGGTGGTTCGTCCGCGTACGCCACCCGTCCGTCGTCACGGAGCGCATCGTAGCATTCCCAAGCGGCTCTCTGACTCAACGTGAATTTTCCCATCAGCTTCTCGTTCGTCAGATGCCGCAAGAGCGCCATTTGGGTGATCCGACAAAAAGCCGCCTCCTCTTCACCCAGCCCTTCGAACCAGGACACGGCGACGTGGTGATGAGCGTGATCACTGAACGCTAAAGCCAACCAGACGTTGGCATCAACCAGCCGAGTCCCAGAGACTGGCATCGAGCTCCTCCCGTGTCGGGTCGATCCGGCGTTTTCCGTCGCCCTTGACAAGTGGAAGCTTGACACGACGGCTCCTGGATTCCCGGGAACCGCCGGGAAGCGCCTGCTCCAGAGAGCGAGCGATAAAGTCACGCAGTTTCATTCCGCGGAGCGCCGCTTCGGCTTTGACTCGCTTGAAGAGCGGGTCAGGCAGGTCAACCGTAGTTCTCATAAAAGCATAAAAGCAGGTTTATGCGGTCGCGTCAAACGGCGAACGACGCGGATCAATCTCAAATGGTCGCAAAAAGCGCGGTCAGTGAAAAAGTGGCTGCAAGTCTCGCTGAAAAACGAAGGATTGTTGTGAGCTTCGATAATCGACCTAACCCTCTTTCGCCTGCTGTCCCTCTTTCGCCTGCTTTAGATGCGACCCTGATGGCTGCAACCCTGCAGAATGAATCCGCGGTCCGAGTCGCGATCCGGCAGATTCCGATAGCGATCGAGAAAAGCAAGATTGGAAGGGCTAACCTCGGTCATCTCTGAGAGAACTTATTGCGCAGGGAAGCCCAAGAAGCGTCCTTTTCTTGGAACGTCCGAATGTCGCTGCCAATTTCCTCGATTGGTCTCCGATACAGAAACGCTTTGTGAAGCGCGCGTTCAGCATCCTTATATTCGCGAAACGCCTTATCGATCGCTTTCGCGTCGGCTGGGGTGATGATCGAGGACATAATCGCCGAAGCTACGGCATCTCTGGGAATAGCGCAAACGCTTGCGGTCGTGTCGGCGAAACTGCTAAGAGACTGCAGGACAGAGTATGCCTAAGACGAACGCAAACACTCAAACGAACAGAGATGGCTTCGAGGTGCCATCTGTGGGGCGCTCGGAGATCAGCCGCTACCAGGCGCGCGGATCGCGCGACGATGCGCAAGCATCCGGGGCAGTCTTTGCTTGCGGCTACGCCACACTAGAGCGATGCAGGATCAGGAGGGAGAAAAGTGGGACAGCACGGAGGCCGTCCCTCCCGGTGCTGAAGACAGGCAACTTTGAACTGCAAGCAGGCTTAGGCGAATGGATTCATTACTTTCACTGACCCATAGTACCGACCGTGCTCGAAATCTTCGGAATAAATGATCGAGCAACCATAGTGCTCGGCATAAGCCCACAGGTGTGCGTCGAACCAGCTGAGCCCGAAAGCTGCGCTAGCGTAAAGAGCGAGGCGGACGACGTTTTCTACCGGGTACAAAATGATTGAGGTAAGCAGCAGGGTTTCGATCTCTTCCCGGGCTTCGTTAGACGTAAGCAGTGATGTTTTGACGCCCGGCAATGGACGGGTCACCACAGCGTAAAATTCCAGCAACGCCTGATGCGGGATACGACATTCGCCAGATCGGACTGTTTCCTCGAGGACGTTTGTCGCTGTTCCCTGTTTGGCCGGAAACCTGGCGTCGACGCGGTAGACGAGAACGTTCGTGTCAATGAGTCGTGCCACGCTGGTAGAGATCATCGCGTTTCCAGCCGCGTCGGACGGGTTTGGCTGTGCGATGGAAGTTCTTATTTCGTAACTGCTGCCTTTTTCGGGCTTCCCCCAGCAATCGCAGTTTCTCTTCCAGTGGAAGGGCGCTCCGGGATTTCCCGATATAGATCCGGATACAATCGATCGCGGACTCAAACTGAATCTCGGTACCGGGCTGAATATGATGTAAATCAGCAATGGCTTTCGGGAGCGTCAACTGAAGTTTACTGGTCACCCGGCTCATGGTCCTTACTTTAGCAAGGCTTATTTCCTTGTCAATTGGTCAGCGCCGGGTCGGCTGTTCGCCGAATCGACCATCTGTCGGTTTTGATGTGGCGCGCGACGATTCTCAGTTCGATGGCCGGCAATCGGTCGGAACGCAAAAGGTAGGGTTCGCATCTCCGAGGTGACCGCGTTTTGCGATGGGCGGCCTTGGAACTCCTGTCCGCTCGGAGATCGGACGCTACCAGTGTCGAACTGTGTCTTCGCTATGTCGCATGTGCAGCCCTCTGCTGCTCCGTAGAATTGCGCGAAACCCTGGACCGATTGCGTCGAGAAGAACGGCGTTCAGGAGAAGGGAATCGGCCGTGACGATGATGCTCGTGGCGATCGCTTGCCAGCGACACCCAGACGTTGCTGTCGAGCAGACTAAGACCCATGTCCCGTGTCCAATTGCGCTTCGACTTCCGCGATCATTGCTTCTCGCACCTTCATCCGTGATTGAGCGACTAAGACTCCTCCGGCTCCACCGTGACCTCCGTGCGATACTCATTCCCTTAAACCAGATCCCGAAATTAGGCAATCGTCCTCGTCCTCGTCGTCGTGCTCGTCCTTCGATTTATTGGCTTTGCGCCGAGAAAAGAGCCGATCTTCCTGGCAATTATTTTGTTCCGTTTGTGTGACGGTGAGAATTCTCGAGGACGACGACGAGTACGAGAACGACTTCTCAACTTCGGAATTTAGGCTTAAACCTGTCCAGGCGAACCGTTCCGGCGATGGGTAAAATGTCTGGGCGAAAAGAAAGAAGAGGAAGAAGAATATCGCACGGAGGGCACGGAGATCACGGACGAGTTGACTTGCGACTACATCACCAATGACTTCTCACTGGCCAGTTTTTGGCAGCGGCTATGCAGCCTTGGCTGTAATCATCGGCCCAAAATCATGGCCCTTTTGCCTCCGGAGTTCTTTTGCGCATACCGCCCGCACCGGAGTGGTCATCGAAGGAATTTCCTAATAAAATAAAGAATCCGGATCAGGATCATAAGGGTCGAAATTCCCTTTGCTAAAATTCATTGAATCATCAACTCGCTCTCGTTGGTCATAATCCCTTGAAGATGGAAGGAAGCGATCCTGATCACCGGGGAAGCCAGCCGTTTTATAATTGTTCTGGCCACATCCGAGCACGAAGCCAAACGTGATTAAGAAGAAGCAATAAGCTCGACGCATTGGAAGAAAATCTGCCATTTGAAAATTCTTCGCACGCAAAAACTGCTTTGCAGGCTTCGAAACTAGTGCACCGTCTCCTAAATCCCTTTGGTTTCGCCGCAGGTCAGTTGGCTGTTTTTCAAGGCGCGAGCGAAGCGCCCATATCTGGGGCGAGTCGGGGAAGGTTATCCGGCGTACCAGAGGACCGCCCAGAAGTGGCACGCTGTGCCGGCGCCTACAAACAAGTGCCAGATGAAGTGAGCATACCGGAACCGCTCGGCGACAAAGAATATAACTCCCACCGTATAAGCGAGTCCTCCGGCTGCGATCCAGAGCAGACCTTCAAGCGGTATACGCTGCCAGAACAGGCGAATCGCGAACAGTCCGATCCAGCCAAGTCCAAGATAAAGCCAGGTGGCAAACCAGCGAGTCTGCAACTCGCCGAAAAGCGTTAATGCTATTCCGAAAATCGCAAGGGCCCAAACCAGGCCGAAGAGCGCCCAGCCCCAACCGCCTCGCAGCGCTCCAAAAGTAAAGGGAGTGTATGTCCCGGCAATGAGGATAAAGATCGCAGAGTGATCGAAACGGAGGAAGAGTTGCTTAATCCTGCTTTGCGGCAATGCGTGGTAAACCGTGGAAGCAAGGTAGAGTGCAACCATCGACGCAGCAAAAGTAACGGCGCCGGCAAGACTTAAAAGGTCCCCGCGTTGAACTGCCGAACGAAATAGAAAGGGCATTCCGGCTATAGTTCCCAGCAGACAAAGACCGGCACTGACGCTATTGGCGATCTCTTCACCCGGTGATTGGGGGCGCTTGTAGCGCTTGAGCGTTTTCGTCGCGGGACTCATGAAAACGTAAACATCTTTATCGTAAGACGGTCGAAACTCGATCCGTTTGAGTTCAATTTATGATTAGCCTGGAGCTGCTCAGGAAGCGGCTCGGAAGAAAATGGGACTTAAATCCAGGCAGAACAGAGTGAATTCTTTCTTCCTCGATTTGTGAGCGATGTGCGCTGGTGCTGGTGGGGCGTCAGCCTTGCCGAAGTTGTGGATTTTGGCAAGTTCTCCTTTTTTCTGAGTCGAAGTTGGAAAGGCGCAGCCGAAGGTATTTTTGTTTCGGGGGTAGACTCAGTTAGGGTCGTGTCTCAGAAGAGGGCGAACACTCGGTAGATGAACCGGATCTCCGAGCCGGCCGGTTCTTGGCGGGCAGCTCGGAGATCTGCCCCTACCGTGGGCTGGCGGTGACGACGGGCCAGGCCAGGCGACCGTTGACACAGAGCGCAAGCCGGAGATCTACCTTCAAAATCACATCATGTTTTTGATCCGCGCAGTCGATCCCTGTGTGGGCGGCCACCCCCTGGGCAGGTGCCGTTGAAGTAGATTCTTGCATTTGACTTCTCCTTCTCTTTTAGAAGTTTCGTGCCGCTTGGAGTAGTAAGCGAAATCCTTATAGGGAGACGTAGTCCAACCCCCCGGGGGGATTTGTCGGGATCTGAGTATTCGTTATCTACTCAAGCCCTCATCGCCCTTTCACAACACTTTGATCGCCAAGGACATGCTATCAGTGTTCATGGGGAGCACCAGAGACGCCTTTTTGGAATTTGGCTTAATAGTACAGCAATCCCCTGTACCATGAGACAAGCTGGTACCCACAAAATAGCCAAAGGATGGCGCCACCCGCCAGATAGGGACCGAAGGGAATCTTTGAGGACCATTCACGTTTTCCAAGTGCTAACGTTGTGAGGCCAATAGCAGCTCCAAAAACTGAGGCGGCCGGAATAGTAAAAAGAACACCTTGCCATCCGACGAAAGCACCGATCGCGGCGATCAATTTCACATCTCCAAGTCCCATTGCCTCACGCGGAAATTCGCCGTATCGCATCCTTCCGTGAAGCTGGACCACCTCTGCTAGAGGGATTGTTTCCCGCGCTGTCACGATTCGATCAACATAGAAGTTCAGATCGAGATCTTTGAAATGGCTTCCGTTAAGTACAACTTCATCTGCCCGGACCAGTATCCTGTCCGACTTCCTGAAAAAATGCTCGCTCCAGGTAAATGGTTCCCCGTCAATCAAGATCCGCGGTTCGCCATCGGAAGCTACTTCGAAGCTGAACCGGGTGGAGTTGTTCAAGGAAACCTTGTAACGCCCGAACACGAGCTTTCCCAGTTCGGTCACAAGATAAAGAATGAGCGCCCCGGAGAGAGCGCCTGCCGCCGAACGTCCAAGGGCTGTCGTAACGGATGAGGTATGGTGGAGCCGCGGTATCAACAGGCTGAGCACAAGGCCGGCAGCCAATCCGCCTTTACTCAAAACGTCGGGAATCAGGAAAAACTCAAAATCAATAAACGTTATGACGACAAGCAGAGAGAGAAGCACCAGGACCGGCAGCAAAGTTGGGAATGCCGTCTGGGACGCAGCTCCTGCAAACAAAATGGCGGTGAGCAATTCGACAACAGGATAACGCCAGCCAATGGGCTTTTTGCAATTCGCACACCGGCCACGCAGAAAGAGCCAGCTGAACAATGGAATGTTCTGGATCGCGGGAATGGAGTGCCGACAATGCGGACAATAGGACCGTGCGGGCTTCATTAATGAGATATTGCGCGGTATGCGATAGATGCAGACGTTCAGAAAAGATCCGACAATTGCTCCAGAGACGAACGCCGCCGACAGGAAAAAGCCATCCATCGTTTTTGCCGGGCGCCGGGCGGACTATTTCGCAAGATCGGGTTCAACGATCTCACAAAGAAGATGAATGATGACTTTGTGTGCTTCCTGAATCCGCGCTGTTGTGTAGTAAGGAATTAGTATTTCCAAATCAGAAAGACCTCGGCAAAACCCGCCATCGCGGCCAAGAAGGGCGATTGTTTTCATTTCCTGTTTCCTGGCCTGCTCGAGCGCGCGGCGAATATTTTCAGATTTTCCGCTGGTGGTCATGGCAATCAACAAGTCGCTTGGCGACCCAAAGGCTGCGACCTGGCGGGCAAATAGTTCGGCGAAGGAATAATCGTTTCCTATGGCGGTCATCAACCCGCCGTCTGCTGCTAAACACAAAGCAGGGTAGGGTCGCCGATCGGATACAAAGCGGCATGCCAGTTCTGTAGCGAGATGCGAGCTGTCAGCCGCGCTGCCTCCATTTCCGCATACCAGGATTTTATGTCCCGAAAGCAATGTCTCGCGAATGATGCCGCCGGCCCTGGTTAACGGCTCTTCCAAATCGAATAAACTGCCAATCGCCGCTATTGAATCGTTGAGACTGTCCCTGATGGACATACATGACACTGTTCGCTCAGCAGGACGATTTCAAGTTGGAAATCTGCTTCGAACTCCGTACGCTTCGAATCATGCGTTACCTGGCATCCCTTTTGGCTCTGATCATCCTCGCAGGCTGCGAATCGGCAGATGATTCCTATGTCCCGGGCCGAATTCCCAAAGAGACGGCTATAGCCATTGCAAGTCGCGCAAACAGACAATACCCGTATCCGTTGTCAAAGGTAACTCGGGCTTCCTGGCGTCCTGAGCACGGGTATTGGGCTATCGATTTTAAAGATGCCGATGAAGAGTACGGCAAGTTCTACCTGGTAAACGGCAACGGCAAAATCGTCGGTACTGGAAGAATTGAAGGGGATAATTATTTCTAGCGAGGCCGGGTCTCAGACCAGCGAGATGCAGGGTACTTCGGAATCCGGCCAAGCTCGGGTCAGAATGGCCAAAAACCGAAGGGAGGGGGAAATACAACCCGACCCTTGTAACCGTTTCTCGAGTTGTTGCCAAAATGGTTGTAGGAACGCTGATCGTAATTTCCGTTATTGCTCGCTTGATACTGACGGGCACGCGGCGCCGTGCCGAAGACGGTTACGGGAGTGCCGACGGAGACAGCCTGGAAAAATGCTATGGCCTTTTCCTCCGGCATTCGGACGCACCCATGAGAAGCCGGGTAGCCCGGCAGGTAGCCCGCATGGAGTCCGATGCCGGGAGCAAACTGCATGAAATAACGCATTGGCGCATTGATGAATCGAGTCCCGGCCTGCCTCGTCATGTCGATATCCGCGTCTAAGACCACGGTTCTACCCGAGCGATCAACGATGCGGCCGTAGATGCTGGAGACATGCTTCAAATCCTTATTGGTGATATGAAAGGCTCCGGTCGGTGTCAGGTGGCCGGGTCTCCCCGAAGAGACCGGAGACTCCATGATGGCGCGATCGTTATACAGAAGATAAACCTTTTGCTCGGTTAGATCGAGCTGGACCGAGTATTGAGCGGACGTCGAACGTTCCAGACAGATAAAGGCCAACAACGCGAATGCGAAAAATCTCATAGTGATTCGGTAAGGCGATTCAAGTTTCGTAGGCGACTGAACCGCCGCCAGGTTACCTTAATTTTGAGCGACCATCAATTGAGCTATAATAGGCAAAACATGGAACTGACGGCGGATGTTGCAGGACTGCGCAAGGAGTACACATTGCGTGGGTTACACCGAAATGAACTCGATCGTGATCCGTTTCTGCAATTTGGGCGGTGGTTTGATGAATCCGTTCGAACCGCAGGGGATCGTGAGCCGAATGCAATGACGTTGGCCACTGCATCAAAGCAAGGGACGCCTTCCGCCCGCATTGTTCTTCTGAAGGGCTTTAGTGAGCGAGGACTCATATTTTTCACCAGCTACGAGAGCAGGAAAGCGCGCGACCTGGCCGAAAATCCGCGCGCGGCTTTGAACTTTCATTGGCCATGGCTCGAGCGCCAAATCCAGATAGAGGGGAGCGTTGAAAAAGTCAGCCGGGAAGAATCCGAAATCTATTTTAACAAACGGCCGATCGGAAGCCGCCTTGGCGCGATTGTTTCGAAGCAGAGTTCCATCATTGAGAGTCGGGAGGTTTTGGAGCACAAGCTCGAACAGGTCGCGGCCGAGTATCGGACCAGTACACCCCCGGTTCCGGAGTTGTGGGGCGGATATCTTGTGTGCCCTGAGCGATTCGAATTTTGGCAAGGGCGGGAAAACCGCTTGCACGACCGTTTTCTTTACTCAAGAAAAACGGGAGGTGGTTGGCAGATCGACCGCCTCTCACCTTGAAAACAATTTCACCACAGAGACACGAAGCGCAGGAAGATTTTCTAAATAAGAAATTCGTGTCGAACGGCTCAGCTGATTTCGATACGTTTGGTGCTGATGCGAACCTGCCGCTTTTTTTTTGCAGAATGCTGCAAATTCAGAGCAACCCAATTTCCCTGCGCAACCAGACGACAGCGCTACTCTACATTACGCGTGAAAGCAAACATCCCAAATACCTTCGTGCCCTCTGTGTCTCTGTGGTGAATCTTTTCTCTGATGTCTCTTCATCTTCAGTCCCTCCCGGCTCCCCGCTTTAGTCTTGAGAAGACGCTCAATTCTGGACAGGTGTTTCATTGGGTGCCCTGCAAAGGCGGCTTTGCGGGAACGATTGCTGAAGATGTTGTCTATTTCGAACAGAATGGTGAAACACTCTCATTTGTCGGGACAGACGAAAGCTCTGCCGTGAGTTACCTGGCACTGGACCATCCGCTCGATGAAATCCTTAACAGCTTCCCCGATGACGCCGCGATGAAGCTGGCCGCGGAATATAGCGTAGGCATCCGAATCATTCGTCAACCCTCCTGGGAATGCCTTGCCACATTCCTGACATCAGCGGTGAAGCAGGTTCACCAGATTCGAGCAATGTCGTTTGCAATTCGGCATCGGTTTGGGCGCCGGTTGCAGTGCGGTGATCTATGCGCATACTCCTATCCCAGCCCCGAGACCCTTGCGACGGTTGGGTCCGAACAGCTCATCGAATGCAAACTTGGTTTTCGGGCCCGGAACCTTCTCTCGACAGCGCGAATGGTCGCCGGCAGAGAATTCGATCTTGAAGCAATTCGGAAATTGCCAACTGAAGAAGCGCGGCGCGCGCTGGTCCAATTGCCGGGAGTGGGAGAAAAGATTGCAAATTGCGTCCTTTTGTTTGCTTACGAAAGACTTGATGCCATCCCAATCGACGTTTGGATTGCGCGAGTATTAAGCGAGGCTTATTTCAAGGGGCGTGGAAAGATTCCAATGCCGGAAATGAAGATCTTCGCCGCAAATTATTTTGGAGCTTATGCGGGATACGCTCAACAATATCTGTTTCATCACTGGCGCCTGACCTACCGGAAAAAAGGATGATCGATGTAGCTCTCTGTCCGAGTGAGATTCGCCGGCTTTCCGGAACCGATTTGAGCGGTGTAACCGCCGTTGTTTTTGACGTTCTGCGCGCCACCTCTTCGATGATTACGGCCCTGGCTGCGGGCGCGCTGGAGATTTATCCGGTCAACTCCGTGGAAGAAGCTAGAGAGCGCAAATTAAAGGACCCCGATCTTCTTCTTGCTGGTGAGCGGGGCGGGTTACCGCCGCCGGGATTCGATCTCGGAAATTCACCGGACGAATTTGAGAAAACAGTTGGGCGCAAAGTGGTCATGACGACGACAAATGGAACGATCGCTATTCAGAGCATGCGGCATGCTTCGGACGTGCTGGTCGGCGCTCTGCTGAACGTCGATGCGCTGGCGAACTACTTGTTTCCCAGGCAGACAGAAGATCTGCTGCTGGTATGCGCTGGTACGGAAGAGGAGTTCAGTCTTGAAGACGCTATCGCCGCGGGTGCGCTCGTTGCGCGTCTCGCCGAGGATGATCGGCTATCAGATTCCGCGATCCTCGTTCGCGCGATCTACGAGCGGGTAGGAGACGACCTTGAGGAATGGCTGCGTCAAACAAAAAATGGCAAGGCGCTTCAGAAGATTGGCAAAGGTTCCGATATCGCCCGATGCGCGCGCCTTTCGATAAGCGATATCATCGGCCGCTTGTGGCAGGGCGCCGTCGTACGGCTCGAAACCTCAACAGATTAATTCCTTGAGCAGCCAGTCCAGACGATTTAATCTAGCCGCGGTTCGTCCATGTCGGATAGGAACAAGATCACTCTAGCGGTCTTTGGCTCGCTGGTTTTACACATCCTTATCATCCTTACGGCAAGCAAGTTGGCGTTAGGGCGTGATACCTCTCTCCCGGTCAAGAAAGAGGAGACACTGCCTGAGCTGACCATGCTAGACGCCGCGCCGCCGGAGCCGCAGAAGCAGGAGCGTCAATACCTTCGGACGAACGATGATCAGAAGACGGACCAGAAGCCTGCCGACTCGATGTTTGAATCCGACAAGGATACAGCCGCTGCAAGCGAGAAGCCTGCGGAAGGCAACGCTCCTGTACCGACACAGGGTGGAAAAGAGACTCCTGACATCGGATTTAAAGACGAACAATATTCGTTAGCGGACAAAGGGAGCGCCTTCTCAAGAGATCCAGGGCGTCAAGCCGTAGCTCAACAGGAACAACTAAAAGAGGAGAAAAAGGAGGAATCGAAGCCGGAGGAAACGCCGACGCCTACACCGGCCCCGACACCAACTCCTGAAGTGATACCGTCCGATGAGGAGTTGGCAATGCTTCGACCCACGCCGACGCCGAGGCCTACCCCTTCACGGCAGACGGTGCGCCCACAGCGGCAAAGCGCGCCTCCGACGGCTTATCGTCAAGAGCAGCGCGTTTCCCGGATGCAGGGCAATATCAACAATCGTGGCAGATCCTCGATCGCAGCGATGGGAACGCCTAAGGGAAGATTTGAAAAGGCTGTCCAGGATGCTGTTGGTTCGCGCTGGTATTATTACGTTCGCGAACGGGGCGACTTGATAAACATCGGGACAGTCGAGATTCGATTTTACGTGCGTCCGGACGGAAAAGTGGAAGATGTCCACGTGGTCCGTAATTCATCCAACGAAACTTTGGCCTCCACCTCACTCCAGTCGATTATTGAAGCAGATATACCGCCCATGCCCGCCGAACTGGCTCCTCTACTAACTGCGGACCGCATGGAATTCATGATGAGTTTTAATTTCACTTACTAGTTATGTATTACCTGGCTCTCTTCGAAAACGTACAAGATTTTTTTATCAAGGGCGGCGTTTTTATGGCGGTCCTGCTTACGATCTCATTTGTCGCCGTGACGGTCATCCTCCTCCGATTGGTCGCTCTGCGGCGACGCGCGGTTATTCCAGTCCTGATCGAAAAGGAAATTTATAAATTAAGGCCCGGAGATGATCCGGACCATCTCCGGCACCTGATACAAGACGATACCTCGCCGCTTTCCCGCATCGTTGAAGTTGCGGTCAGACCGTTTAAAGCGACGAAGCAGGAGACGCTGGAGGTGGTGCAATCGCGGGCCCGTCAAGAGATTGTCCGGTTGGAGAGCGGGCTTTTCGTCCTGGAAATCGTTGTGGGAATTGCGCCTCTTCTTGGCCTCCTTGGTGCCGTCACGGGTCTAGTCAAAGTGTTTTCAAATATTGGCTCCGGAGCGATGTCAACCGCGGACCTCAAAGGGATTGCATCCGGTATCGGCGAAGCGCTCAGCACCACGATCGTGGGTCTCGCCATTGCGATTCCGGCCTTAGTCGCATTCAGCTATTTTTCGCGGCGCGTCGAGCGATTGGCGGTCGAAATGGAATCCTTGCTCACAGATTTGATTGAAAAGATTTTCCATGGTGGCAAGCAACGAGAGTCGTATGCGCCAGAGGGTGAACCGCTTGAGGAAGCTGCGCGATGAGATTTTACGTTAAGCGGAAACGAACTCCGCAGATCATCATCGTTTCTCTGATAGACATCTTCGCAATGCTGCTGATTTTTTTTATCGTCACAACCACCTTTAAAACAGCGCAGTCGGAGCTTTCCATCAAATTGCCGGAATCTAAGACCGCAACGGCAGCAAACAACCCTTCGGAGCCGATTGTTTTGGCGATTACTTCCGACGAAAAATTAGTCCTCGATGATCATCCGATAAAAAGCGTTGACGACCTGACTTCGGCGATTCAGGAGATGCAAAAAAAGACTCCCGAGCGACCTCTTGCAATGAAGGCAGATCAAAAGGTGTCGTTTGGATTTCTCGTGCAAGTACTCGACTCGCTAAAAAAGGCTGGTGTAAAAAATCTACCGACGTTCACAAAAGCGCCGCGACAGAATGATTCGTGACATCATTATTTACGGAAATGCGGTCCTTCGAACCAAGGGAAAACGGGTTGAGACTTTTGACGCCGAGTTGCGTGCTCTGGCAGCCGATATGCTCGAAACAATGTATAACGCCAATGGCATTGGTCTGGCCGCACAACAAGTAGGAGAAGTCCTCCAGTTAACCGTGATTGACGTTAGCCAGGCTGAAAGTCGTCCCAGTCAGATGTGGATCGATGGTGCGGAAGTAGATCCCAAGGAGCATATGCCACTTGTTCTGGTGAACCCGGAAATCCAGTTTGGGCAAGAAATTGAGGTTGGTTCTGAAGGCTGCTTGAGCTTTCCCGAAATCACCGGCGACATTCCGAGAGCGGTGAAGATATGCGTCAAGGCCAGGGATCTGGCTGGAAAATCTATTGAATTTGAAGCCGCCGGGTTACTGTCGCGTGCCGTGCAACACGAAGCCGACCACCTCAATGGAATTCTTTTCATTGATCGGATGTCTTCAGCGGCGAAATCCTCGCTGGCCGGGAGGTTAAAGCGCCTTGCTTCTGAATCGGGCTGAAAGCGCAATCGAATGAGTCCCGGCCATGAGCAAAGGTTTCCTTCAGACAAGTCGCAAAAGATCCGAGTTGCCGGCGCCAATCGGTAGACGGCGGATCATTGAACGCTGCTTTTGGCGAGTTGACATTTCGCTCGGATCTAATGACCTAATCGTAAGTCGTATTGATACATTTGGTCGGGTCCCCTTAGAGAATGGTCGATCGATTGTGGCGCAAATGGAAAAGCTTTGAACCGCTTCGAGCGAGCTGGGATTGGGTATTCGGCCCTCTCGCGTTCGATGCCCCGGATTCTCCCCGAACGGATTCTACGGAGCTGCCCGCGAGCGCAAACGTCGACGTTGTCGCATGTGAACGGCCGCATCGAACTTTAATTTTCTCGACCATCGAGCGCATTCCACGCGCTTGGATCATATCCTTTGTTCTGCTGGCAGCCGTTTATATTGGAACATGTGGAGTTCCAAGGTTGTTTGATCAGATCGATGGCCAGTATGCAGGAGCTGCGCGGGAAATGATTGAGCACGGGGATTGGCTTACCCCGACTCAGGATGGCGTGCCTAGACTGCAGAAGCCGCCGCTCGTCTATTGGTGTGAAATTGCTTCGGTTGGCATTTTGGGAAAAAATGAATTTGCTGCTCGATTACCGGTGGCGCTAGCTGCCATAGCGTGGTTTGCCGCTACGGGCCTCGTCGCGCGGCGTGTTATTGGAACATCTTCTGCCGGAGTTGCAGCCGCAGTAACCCTCGCGGCATTTGCAGGTACATTTTTCTTCTGCCATTTGGTGATGCCGGAGCCTTTTATCGGGTGCTTTGTGGCGCTGGCGTTCTGGGCTCTTCTTGGCGCCTTGCAGGAGAGACCGTCGGAGATTGTTCGTCTGGATCGATGGCTTTTGGCCGCGTGGATGTTTATCGCGCTCGGCACCTTTTCAAAAGGGCTGCACGCCTTGCTGTTTCCCGTCGTCGCGGTGTCTATGACTGCGTGGGTTCAGCCTTCCGTTCGGCCCATATGGAGGCGCTTCATCCTGAGGCCACACGGCTGGGTGTTGTTTCTCGTGATTCTCGCTCCTTGGTATGCAGCAACCGAATGGCGATATCCTGGTTTCCTACAGGACCATTTTCTTAACGAGCAGCTTGGTCCGACAGTGAGTCGCCGCTTGCCGTCGGACAGCGATCGAGTTCCATTGCTGGTCTTCTGGCTTGAGCATCTTGCGCTGTTTTTTCCAATGACTCTTTTGTTTCCGGCAGCCCTGGGGAGGGCCTTCCGAGCACACAAGTACGCGCGCCGGAAGATAAGCAAGGAAACCCTCTTGCTCGTTTCCTGGTTTTTTACGAACGCTTTAGGCATCAGTTTTGCCAACGTACAAGACTACTATCTCATGGTTGCCTGGCCCCCTGTAGCCGTCGGAATTGCGTGGGCAGTCTCCAAAAAAGAGATCCGATTTAAGTGGCCCGCTCTTGTTCTTGCCGCTTTGGGGAGTCTCGGACTTTTGGCTGTTTTAGCACTCACAATATGGCGTAGACATCAAACGGGTGAGTTCGCCACAGGCGGTGAGGCCCACCAGATGAACCAAGATACGATAATGATCGTCCTCCAGAATATGCCGCCATCTGTCTGGGCAAAAACCATCCCCCTTGTCTGCATGATTTCCGGGGTTGCCCTTTTTGGGGGCGTTGTAGTGTTTGTTTTTGATCGCCAAGGAAAGTCCCACCTGGGATTTTCGGGATTTGCGCTCTTAATGGCGGCAATTTTTCTGTTTTGCACGCGCGGATTGGCAATTGTTCAGGATGACTTTTCCTCAGCCAGAGTCGCGGAAGCCATTAATCGAATGGCTGAACCTGACAGCATCGTGATTCAACAAGGTGACCCGAATCAAAAGACCAGTCTGTTCTTTTATTTGCATCGAACCATTTACTGGGTGGAGGGTCACCCGGACCTGGAATTTGCAACGCGCAGCCTTCGGATTGGCAGAAATCACTTTCTTGATCGGGCTACTGTCGCCGAAAAATGGGGAGAACCAGCGCAGCTGTTTTTGATCGTCCAGACCGGCACGGTGGAAGAATGGAAGACCTTCCTTGGGGATAAACGCCCGGTAATCGCCAGGGTGGTCGGCTCGCAAACGGTCCTGGTAAATCGTCCTCCGACGTCGCCGTGACGAGGTCATGTCTCAATATTCAACATTCGTTGAGTCTGACAGACAGCACTTCCGCGCCGATCCTCAAGAATTCAGGCGGCGAGCGTCATGGATACGCCGAATGTTGAATATTGAGACATGACCCCGTCGGGCTAGCCGGCGCGATAATGCAGGCTGACGGTCCGATAGACATCCTTGTCGCGTTCCGCCGAAAAGAAAAACAGGCGCAAACTGCTGGACTTCTGTTGCCATTGATACCCCACCACTGTTTGCATCACATCTCCCTCGGGTTGTTTATCCCGCGCTAACACCGTTGGGGGTCCGTATCTCGCCTCCAGTCGCTGTCTAACGCTGTTGAGAAATTCCTCGTACGCAACCAGGTCCCAATCGGGATTTTCGTACTGCAATTCAACCTCAACCAGGCTCCCTTCGCTTCCAAAGTAAAAGAGGGTCCTCTTGAGTGCGGGCTGAATAAGACCCTCAACGGTCCAGGCATCTCTACCCTGAACACTCTCCTTTGCGGTGATTCGAGCACCCGACTTTGTGAGAATTCTTGCAACTTCCTTCTCGCCCTCGGCCCAGTGAAGGCCAAACGGAGGGCCAATCTGTTCCGAATACTGTTCCTGGCCGACTGCGAGAGCGAAAAACCCGGAAGAAAGCCACAGAACCCAGACGCCTAAAGGCTTCATATGAATTTGCGTAGGAATCTATTTTAGGGATGCAATCGGGGTAAGGTCAATGGGAACCCAAAGAGCCGGCCATTTGAAAGATACCTTCCGTAGGATCGCAAAGATTCGGCGCAAATTTCTGGGTTTATGGCCTGAAATATGCTACTATTTGTGGGTCGAGTCCATCGCTGCGTCTTCGGTTGGATGGTAGACGCAGCATGGCGTTTGTAGGAACGTTATGAACGATCAAGCCAACACAAATGAAGAGGCACTCGAGGCACTCCGACAGGCCGAGCAAAGGTACCGAAGTATTTTTGAAAATTGCCTGGAAGGCATTTTTCAGACGACGCCGGACGGCAAGTATCTTTGTGCAAATCCTGCGCTGGCCCGAATCTACGGTTATGAGTCAGCTGATGACCTCATTGCTGCACTCACAGATATCGGGACCCAGCTTTACGTTGAGCCTGCTCGTAGAACCGAATTTATTCGCCTCGTACGCGAAGAGGGCAAAGTCATAGATTTTGAATCCCAGGTTTATCGCCGGGACCGTGGAGTGATCTGGATATCGGAGAACGCGCGTGTCGTTCGCGATGAAGTCGGCGGCGAAGTTCTTTACTATGAGGGGATGGTCCAAGATATTACCCGTCGCAAAGCTGCTGAAACCGAGCGCGACCAGGCGAACGCCCGGCTCTCCGTTCAATATGCGGTCGCGCTCTCTCTGGCGGAAGTCCGGCATTTGGGGGATGCGTCAAAAAAGATTGTGCAGGCGATCTGCGAAAGCATGCACTGGGATTTTGGGGCGCTTTGGCGAGTGGATATGACAGCAAACGTGCTGCGTTGCGTGGATACCTGGAATGCTCCGAAATTTTCAGCGCCGGAATTTGTTGAGGCTACGACGCAGAGCGCTTTTCCACCAGGCACCGGCCTTCCTGGTCGGGTCTGGTCCAGCCGCAAAGCCTTCTGGGTCCCCGATCTCGTAGTTGATGATCATTTTCTTCGCGCCGAATTGGCCGTGTCCGCCGGGCTACACGGCGCGCTTGCGTTTCCAATCATGCGGGGAGATGAGGTGATCGGTGTGATGGAATTCTTCAGCAAGCGA
>Ga0070698_100003571_pt1 | contig 17086 bp, 16 predicted proteins | sample KBSK1502metaG_FD_65477 | JGI IMG/M metagenome (GOLD analysis project Ga0070698, IMG submission 65477) | Corn, switchgrass and miscanthus rhizosphere microbial communities from Kellogg Biological Station, Michigan, USA - KBS K1-50-2 metaG | ecosystem: Host-associated > Plants > Roots >...
AGCACCGGCTTGCCGCTCTCCCCCACTTCCGTGAGCAGCGCGAAGTTCTGCATGTTGCGCGCCCCCACCTGGAGGCAGTCGGCCTTGTCCGCCACCAGGGCCACGTGGCGGGTGTCGAGCACCTCGGTCACGACGGGAAGGCCCGTGGTCTCCCGCGCCGCCGCCAGCAGGTCGAGCGCCTCGGCCCCGAGGCCGCGAAACGCGTACGGCGACGTGCGCGCCTTGAAGGCGCCGCCCCGCAACGCCACGGCGCCCGCCGCCTTCACCGCCTCCGCGGTCTCGAGCAGCATGTCCCACCCCTCGACCGAGCAGGGGCCGGCGATGGCGTGCACCGCGCCGTCGCCCAGCGCCGCCCCGCCCAGAGCGACCTCCGTGTCGCGCGCCACGAACTCCCGCGCCGCGAGCTTATAGGGCTTCTCGACCGGCAGGATCGTCTCCACGGCGGGGAACGCGAGCACCGGCACCTCGCGCAACCGGTCTTCATCGCCGATGCAGCCGATGATGGTGCGGCTGACCCCACGCGAGACATGCGGTGTCAGGCCGAGCGCCGTGACCTGGGCGACGATCTGCTCCAGGTCGTGCTCGCTCGCATTGGGTCGCAGGACGATGATCATGCAACGCTCCGTGGCACGGGAAAAAAGAAGCGGCCCCGGGAACCGGGGCCGCGGAGGCTCGCGTCGCTCTGCAGGCTACTGAGTTATCCCATCACCTGCGCACACGCGCCCACCGGCCCCCTCGGGACCGAACCAGAAAAATCGGTAATAGGACGCGTGTGCCATGCGGGTAGGCTAGCCCCCTTCCGGCCGGCTGTCAATCGCGTGAGGTTCAGCGAACCATGACCACGTCTCCAGCGCCACGCCGTGGCAGGCTGTTCCAAGTCCTCTGGCCACTGACCTCCTATCTCGTGACGAACCTGACGGTGACCGTGTTTTGGGTGTTCTTCTTCGTCTTGAACCGGACCACGGTCAGCGGCCGGCGCAACGTCGGAGATGCGAGAAACACGCTGCTCCTCGCGAATCACCAGTCGATGCTCGACAGCTTCCTCGTGGGCCTGGTGGCGTTTTATCCGGCGTCGTGGCTCAAGCCGCACCTCATTCCCTGGAATCCCGCGGCCGCCGAGAACTTCTACAAGAACCCGATTCTGGCGTGGCTGGCGGATAATTGGAAGTGCATTTGGGTGCGGCAAGGGCGGCGTGACCTGCATGCCCTGCACCGAATGATGCAGGTGCTGCCCCAGGGCACGATGACCCTGTTTCCGGAGGGCACGCGGTCGCGAGATGGCTCGGTGGGACCGGGCCGCCCGGGACCGGGCCTACTCGTACTGGCGACCCGGCCACGGGTGATCCCCGTCGCGGTGGAGGGAATGCGCGAGGTGCTGCCCATCGGGCGCTACGTCCCGCGCATCTTCCAACGGATCTCGGTGTCCATTGGGCCGCCGGTGGACTACGGGGAGTTCGTCACCCTGCCCCGTACGCGGGAGACAGCCCAAGCGCTCGTCGATCGGGTCATGGAAGCGATTCGGATTCAGCACGTCGCCGTCACCGCGCGGCGGCGCGATGGAGGCTCGTAGGCGTAGTCTCGCGCTGGTCCTCGCGGGCGGCGGCGCCAGGGCCGCGTACGAGGTGGGCGTCCTGTCGGCGATCGCCGAGCGGGCGCCCGCCCTCGAGTTTCCGATCGTGACCGGCGTGTCCGCGGGCGCGATCAATGCCGTGTACCTCGCGGCCCACGCGGAGTCGCTCCCCGGCGCAGTTGCAGCCCTGCGGGACCACTGGAGCCACCTGGTGGTCGATCGCGTTTACCGCATCGAGCCCTGGCGGCTGGTGCGAGCGCTGCTGCGCGGCGTGGCCGGAACGCTGCTGGGGACGCGGGGGGGAGCCGCGGTCGTGCGCGGCCTGCTGGACATGAGCCCCCTGCGCGAATCTCTGGCCGCGCGCCTCGACTTCACGGGGATCGACGCCAAGATCGCCGCCGGCCGCCTGCGCGCCGTGGCCCTGAGCACGACCTCGTATGCCTCGGGTGAGACGGTGACGTTCGTGCACAGCACGGCCGACACGCCGATGTGGCGGCGCGCTATGCGCTCCGCCGTGCGGGCGCGGCTCACGCTGGACCACGTGCTCGCGTCCGCCGCCCTGCCGATACTCTTTCCCGCGGTCCGCCTCGGGGAGTCATTCTACGGCGACGGCAGCGTGCGGCAGACGGCCCCGCTCGCGCCGGCGATCCATCTCGGCGCTCACGCCATCCTCGCGGTCACCCAGCGCAGCGAGCCCGAGCGGGCGGCCTCGCCGGCCTCCGCCCCGCGGGACTATCCCACCCTCGCGGAAGTGATCGGGATGCTGCTGCACGCGATCTTCCTTGACGCCCTCGAGGCAGACGCCGAGCGGATCGATCGCATCAACCATACGCTGGCGCGGGTGCCTGCCGGCGCCGCGCCCGACGGACTGCGACCGATCCGCCTTTTGATGCTCCGCCCTTCGCGCAGCCTCGGCGCGCTGGCCGCGACCAGTGGGGCCAAGCTGCCGGCCGCGGTGCGCTGGGCGGTGCGCGGGATGGGCGGCCAGGGGGCCACCGCAGTGGACTTCCTGAGCTACCTGTTATTCGATCCGGCCTACACGACCGCGCTGATCGAGCTGGGCTATGCGGACGGGCGGGCCCAGTGGCCGCGGATCGAGCAGTTCCTCGCGGCGGCTACAGGAGGAAGGTAGGTGGGGGGTCAACGCGGCGTCAAAGAGCCACCGGTCGGATTTGAACCGACGACCGCTCGATTACGAATCGAGAGCTCTACCACTGAGCTACGGTGGCGGTAGGACCCTAACTTAGCAACGTGCCGCTCCACGCGGTACTCCACGGCGCCTTAGGCCACCTCGCCGTCGCCAGCCTCCCCCCTCCAGGCCTCCACGCCCTCGCGCACGATAAGCGGCAGCATCGCCAGAGCGGCTACCGGATCCGCCCACCACCACCCGAGCACCGCGTTCAGCCCCAGACCGAGAAGAGTTGTCGCCGAGAGCCACGCGCAGACGATGGTCTCATGCGCGTCCGTCCGCAGCGCCCGGCTCCCGAGGCCGGCCGCCACGCCGAGCTTCGCTCGGGCAAGCAGGGGCATCACGATCAAGGAGAGCACCATGAGCGCGATGCCGACCGGGCTCGATGCGGGATGGCTACCCGTCAGCAGGAGACGGACCGAGTCGGTAATGATGTAGACCCCGAGGGCGAGCAGGAGGAACCCCGCCCCCCGCGCCGCGCGGTGCTCCACGGTCGGCCCCAGCGGGGCAGAACCCAGCTCAGCACGGAGGCGCCACCACAAGAGGGCGCCGCTCGTTACCTCGATGACCGAGTCGATTCCGAATCCGGTCAGGGCGACCGAGCCCGCGGCGAGACCGGCCGCGATCGCGACAATCCCCTCCAGGGCGTTGTAGCCAACCGTCACGCCCTCGAGCGCGACCCCTCGACGAAGCAAAGCGACGCGATTCATTAACCGTTTAATCCTCGGCGGCGCCACAGGTAATACAACACGGGGATCACTAGAAGGGTCAGCACGGTCGACGTCACCATCCCGCCCACCATCGGCGCGGCGATCCGCTTCATCACGCTCGCGCCCGCGCCGTGACTCCACAACGCCGGCACGAGCCCGAGCATGATCGCGAGCACCGTCATGAGCTGCGGCCGTACCCGGTTCACGGCCCCGTGCTCGATCGCCGCCACGAACTCGCCGAGTGTCGGTCGCCGGCCGGTCCTTCCCACCGCGACCGCCATCGACAGGTTGTAGTCGAGCAGCCACATGATCCACACCCCGCCGACCAGGGCGAACGGCAGCGACAGCATCACAATCGCCGTCTCGGCTACGGTACCGAAGGTGAGATATAGGGGCAGCGCGATGATCCCGAGCGTGAACGGGACGACGACTTGGAGCCGCGCCTTCACACGCTGAATCGCCCCATCCTGACCGCTCCAGCGCAGCCAAGTAGCCAGTGGGGAGCTGCACCACGCGCGCCACGACGGCCTGAGCGTCGCGCACATCGCTGCCCCACATCCCGTCCCCGCACGTCGATCGACACCTGATCGTAGAGGTAGCCGCCCTCGCTCCGGATCATCGGTGGGCCGGGGCTGAACCGAATGTCGGCCACAGCGCGCGCGCTCGATATCCTGACCGATGCCCTGGATCGTCTGGAGGTCGGAGCCGAAGATCTTGACGGTCCCTATCTTGCCGTTCACATTTGGAACGGCGGGTAGGTCACGCCCGGCGGGATGAGGCCCGGGCGCAGTCGCCGTTGCGAGGTCTCTAGCCATGGCAATGGTCCGTCGTGCAGCCATCCTTCCCGCTGGATCCGCACCGGAGCTGGTGTCTAAGTCGATTTGCGCCGTTCTCCCACCCCCAATCAGATCGCGAAACTGTCTCCACCGGTGCACGGGTCGTCCCCCGTCTGTGCAACGTGAACCGCCTTGTGAACGCAGAGTGAACACCCTTAGGAAGCACACCCCGAAGGAGGAACACACAATGATTGCGCGGACCTTGAGCGCAGGACTCGCGGGCGTTGCGCTGATCAGCCTCGCCCTTGGATGTGAGAGGGGCACCCCGGCCTCGACCGTACTCGCGGCGAAGACCGCTGGGCTCTCCCCGAACTTCAGCGCTTCAGCTAGCAACCACCACATGCGGTGGGACCTCCTCAACGTCGATTTCGCCACTAGAACGGCATCGGCCGGCGGCATTGCGTCGGCGCGGGCCAACGACGGTTCAGAGATCACGATCACCGGGTCCGGGACGTTTCGCTCCAACCCGGGAAACCCGCAGGACGTGACCGGCGGGGGGAGCTGGACCACCTATGCCTCCGGCGGCTCGGTGACGGGAAGCGGCACCTACGAGGTCACCGGCTTTGTGACCTATGTGCTCGCTCCCGGCACGTTTCCAGTGGCGAACGACAACATCGGGAACCCCGCAGACGGCCGTGCGGGCCTGCTCGTAGTGCGCGTCGCCTACTCGGACGGCAGCGAGGGCAGCCTCGTCGTGAGCTGTAACTTCGCGGGAACGGCGACGGCCGACGTCTTCGAAGGGGTCACGGCGTCGAAGGGCCGCACAGGCTTTTGGAACCGCGCGGCGGCTGTTCGGGGCGTTCAAGGAAACCGGACCGCGTTTCACGTGATCGATTAGGGCACCCATTCACGGGGGCGGCGCAAGCTGCCCCCGTCAACGTCGGGGAGGAACCATGCAACGCTCTCTGCACAGCACCGCAGTAGTGGCGGTGGCGCTCGGGCTCGCCGCGTGTGCCGCTTCTGGAGATGCCTTCGCTCCGCGGGCCGCCATATCGAGCGACCGCGCGGCTGCGCCGCCGGCGCATGCCGTGCGGGTCACGGGCGGCGGCACCACCACCTTCGGCGCCGATCTCGACGGCGATGGAGACGTCGACGGGTCGCACTTTGGCTTCGCGGCAGTGATCGCAGGTGACGGATCGGCGCAGGGAGACTTCACGTGTCTCATGGCCGGCAACGCGAACTTCCTCGGGCTGCGCCTGATGGCCGTGCAAGGGCCAGTAACGAGCGGGGCGGCGGACGGGCGCAGCTTCAGCGGCACAGCCACTGTGAAGGTGCTGAACGCGTTTGGCCCGGGTGTGCAGTCGATCTTCCGAGACATCCCCTTCGCCGTCGTCGTCACGCCCGGTGGCCCGGGGGTCGCGACGTTGCAGCTCACGGTCTTCGGGGTGTTCGATGGCGTAGCCGGGGATGTGGCGCCCGGAAATCACAACTATGATCTCGCCAAGGAAACGCTGACGACGGGGCAGATCACGATCCAATAAAGTGGCCGTCGCCCGACAGGGCTTCCGTCTCGCGAACCGTGTTGCCAAGGAGCACCCATGCCGAGTTTCACACGCGGGACGGGCTGGCTCGCGGCCGGCGTCGTCCTCAGCGCCGCCGGCTGCGCCCGGGACGCGGCGTCGCCACGCCTCGACCCGGGTGGGGCTGTCGCACGGCAGGACGTTGCGGCCACGACGGACAACGTCGCGATTCAGTGGGACAACGCGCTGCTGCAGGCGATCCGCGTAACGAAACCCGGTCCCCCGATCGTGGCGCGGGCCCTCGCCATCGTGCACACAACGATGTATGACGCATGGGCGGCCTACGACGACCAGGCGGTCGGCACCCGCTTGGGAGGATCGTTGCGGCGCCCCCCTGTCGAGCGCACGCTCGCCCACAAGGACGAAGCTGTGAGCTTCGCCGCCTACCGGTCGTTGGTCGACCTCTTTCCCACACAGACGCCCGCATTCAACGACGTCATGAGGTGCCTCGGCTACGATCCGGCCAACGGCTCGACCGACGTCACAACGCCGGCCGGGGTCGGGAACGTGGCGGCAGCGGCCGTGATCGCGTTCCGCCACGTTGACGGCGCTAATCAGCTGGGTGATTTGCACCCGGGCGCGTATTCCGATTACACGGGGTACGTGCCGGTGAACGATGCCGATCACGTCAACGACCCCAACCGGTGGCAGCCCCTGCGTTTCTCAGACGGACACGGCGGCACCGTGACGCCGGGATTCATCGCGCCGCACTGGGGGCGGGTGGTCCCGTTCGCGTTGATGTCGGGCTCCCAGTTCCGCCCACCCGACGTGCCGAACCTGTACCCCTTCGGCGGCTACCGCGTGCAGGCCGAGCAGATCCTGCACTACAGCGCGCGGCTGACCGACACTCAGAAAGTGATCGCCGAGTACTGGGCCGACGGCCCGAACTCGGAGCTGCCACCGGGCCACTGGATGCTGTTCGGCCAGTTCGTGTCGCGGCGCGACGGCCACACGTTGGACCAGGACGTAAAGTTGTTCTTCGCCTTGGCGAACGCGGTGTTCGACGCCGGCATCGTTGCCTGGGACTGCAAGCGGGCCTATGACTACGTGCGCCCCGTCACGGCAGTGCATTTCCTGTTCGCAGGCAAGAAGGTGCGTGCGTGGGCGGGCCCGTATCGAGGAACGCGGGTCATCGACGGAGCCGACTGGGAGCCGTACCAGCCAGTCACGTTCGTGACGCCACCCTTTCCCGAATTCATTTCCGGCCATAGCGCCTTCAGCGCCGCGGGGGCGGAAGTCCTGAAGGCGTTCACAGGCAGCGACGCGTTCGGCGCGTCTGCGACCGTGCGGGCCGGGAGCTCGAAGGTGGAGCCCGGCGCCGTGCCGGCGACGGACGTCACGCTGTCTTGGGCGACGTTTGCTGACGCCGCCAATCAGGCGGGGATGTCGCGACGCTACGGCGGGATCCACTTCGTGCAAGGGGATCTACAGGGTCGTAGCGGCGGCCGACTGGTCGGGGCGCAGGTGTGGGCGAAGGCGCTGACGTACTTCAACGGCGCCGCGAATCCGTAACGGTCGGCCCTCACGGAGTAAAACGTAGCGCTCGTCGAGCAGGAGAACGACGGCCCACCACGCGTGCGGGTGCGCGACTGCCCACGCTCGCGCCTCGTTGCGTTCGCAAGGCGGCAAGACCGCAACTAATTCTCCCGCCGGAGTGTCCATTGTAGCGTAGGGTTTCATCGATCTGCGAACCAGGCCGAAAGGACGACGATGCGTACCGTTGCACTTGTCACGTGGTTGGCAGCCTGTCCAGCACTTGCCGCTCCCCAGCAGGCATCCAGCCAATCGAGAGCTCAGCAAATAGCGGCTGCCTTCAGCAAACACAAGCATCTTGTTGCCGAGAAGCATGGCGTCAGAAAGGAGAAGTACAAAGACGTACAGAGCGAGCCGATCGTCAAACAGGACATCACCGCACACTCCGGCGTCTATCAAGTCGCTGATTTGGGGGATGTGATCGATCTCCGAATCGGGAGTGATGGACGGATACAGGCGGACGGGCATGATTCGGACCAGCCATCCCGCACGTTTGTACTCGAAGACGGAAAAATCGAGGGAGCGGTACTAACCGCCATCAAGGTGTATCGCGACGGGAAGACTGAACGGTTCGAGGGCGTGTTCCTGACTCGAACCGAGCGCAATTCTCCGATTGATCCTGGCATCACCACGTCTGGACTGGGTGTTGTGCTCGCCACGCCTCGGGAATTCGCCGGCATCACGTACGAGAAGCTCTTCTATCAGTTGAAACAGTGACGCGCCCGATGCACAACGGCCCGGCTCTCCGGACGCCGGTCCGGTCAGTTCACGCGCCGAGCAACCACGTCATAGCGTCCCGGGCGTTCACGAACCACTTGGTCGGGAAGACGGCGAATCCCTCGATCTCCTCTTTTCCAGCGTTGGGGAAGCCCGAAGGCATGAGGAGTGCGAACTTGCGCACTCCGGCGGCGCCGTAGCGTGGGATGATGTGGGCGTCGCGCCAGGCCATGACGCCCTGACCGAATCGGTGCCGGAACTCCCTGGCGTCGATGAGCAGACGGCGCGCGCGCACCTTCTCGGCTTCAGAGGCGAAGAGGCACAGGGTCGCCATGAACCCGCCGTCGGTCATATCCGCAGTGGTCGGCAGCCACTGGAGCTCCAGCAAGTCGTCGCCCTCATGGCGCAGGATCACTCCCCACTCGTTCGCCACCAGCTTTGTGGCCATCGGTCTCTCGCATTGTCGTGAGTTCGGCCCTACGGTATGGCGAGGGAGGATACGCCCAGTGCTGAGCTTCGACTAGGCACAGGCGTGTAACCGATTCTACAATCGGCGCGATCGACGCCGGGGTCCGTGTCCCGTGCCCCTGCCGGCTCAGCGAACGCGTCGCGTCGATCTCCGCCTACCCACGGGCGCCGTCACCACATCCGGCGCGGCGATCGGCGGTCGACTGAAATTGGCGCCGACCCAGTCGCATACTGATTTGTAAATGGGATGCAGGCTTCTCCCGAGATCGGTCGACGAATACTCGACCCGCGTCGGGATTTGCTTGGTGTACACTCGCGCGATCAGGCCATGCCGTTCCAAGTCCCGTAGCTGTTTCGTGAGCATGCGGTGACTCATGCCCGGAATCATCCGCCCCAATTCAGAAAATCGCTGGGTCCCGATCACGTTCAGACAGAACATGATCGCCGGCTTCCACCGACCGCCGATCAACTGCATCGCCTTCTCGACGAGCTCCACGCGAGGATCCATGGCTCCTTCTCGGTGTGTGAGTTACCGCTGGGTCCATAATTGACAGTGCAAACCGCGACAGTATATGCTGACTCGCGCGTCGAGGCGAAAGCGAACCGACATTGGACCCGACGGGGCATTGCGTCCTGCTGCGGCTCAGGTGACCACTCACCAAGAGGAGTATGTCGATGGCACAGTTCCCGGCGCCCACAGAGGGAATGGTCATCACCCACTTCATCGTCTCCAGGGACGTCGAGCGTTCCCGGCGCTTCTACACTGATGTGCTCGGCGGCGAGGCCGTGCTCACAGGGGAACTCTCCATTGTCGCCCTGGCGAACGGCTGGGTCACGATCAGTGTCGGTGGAGGACCCACCGACGACAAGCCCACCGTAAAGCTCGTGCCCCCTTCGGATCCAGATCACGCCTCGAGCTTCCTGAACATCCGTGTCGCCGACATCGCCGCCGTGTACAAGCAGTGGACCGCCCGCGGCGCGAAGTTTCTGACGCCGCCGATCAACCGTGGCCGCGAGATCCGCTGTTACATGCGCGACCCCGACGGGCACCTGATTGAGGTTGGCCAGCTGGTCGGGCGCGCTGACGCCTGATCGCGCCCGGCCGTAAGCGTTGACTGTTTGGAGCAGGTCAGCGACGAGCAACACCAAGCTCGATGACCGTGCGCGGGCGGTCCGGAGCTCGCGTACCGCTTCAAGCGGTTCGCGAGGAAGGGATAGCGCCGCGGGCCGGGGCAGCACATAATATCCGCCGAATGGCGAACATCCCTGATTCGTTCTTCGAGAAGCTCAACGGCCCGTGGCACAAGCGGGCGCTGCAGACCTTCATGGTCATCGTGCTCGCCCACTGGGCCGAGCATCTGGTGCAGGCCTATCAGGTGTACGTGCTGAAGTGGCCGCTGCATCAGGCGCGCGGCGTGTTGGGCCAGGCGTTCCCGTGGCTGGTTCACTCGGAGGTGTTGCACTACGGCTATGCCCTGATCATGCTCGCCGGAATTTGGGCGCTGCTGCCCGGCTTCGTGGGCCGGTCCCGCGCGTGGTGGCTCGCGGCGCTCGTGATCCAGTTCTGGCATCACATCGAGCACGCGCTACTTCAGGGTCAGGTCATCGTGGGCCGCACGCTGTTCGGGTCCCCGGTTCCGACGAGCATCGTGCAGCTGTGGTTCCCGCGGCTCGAGTTGCACCTGTTCTACAACACGGTGGTGTTCGTCCCGATGATGGTCGCCATGTACTACCACCTGGTCCCGAGCGCCTTTGACGCCGCGCGGATGCAGTGCGACTGCGCGCTCCATCCCCACCCGGCGACCAACTGATCGCCGCAAGGCCTCACTCGGCCTGCAGTCGATACCCGACCCCCGGCTCCGTGAGGAGATAGCGCGGCCGGGCCGGGTCTGCTTCCAGCTTGTGTCGCAGCTGAGTCATGTAGACCCGCACATAGTGACTGTGCTCGACCGCGTTCGGTCCCCACACCTCTCTGAGGAGATGGCGGTGCGTCAGCACCTTGCCCGCGTGGCGGACCAGGGTGGTGAGCAGCTTGTACTCAGTGGGCGTGAGATGCACCTCGCGGTCCGCCACGAACGTCCGCCGATGCGCCAGATCGACCCGGAGATCGCCGACCGCAAATACCGGCTCGGCCGGCGCGTCGGGACCGCGAGCCGCGTGCCGCAGCGCGACGCGGAGGCGGGCCATCAGCTCCCCGACGCCGAACGGCTTGGTGAGGTAATCGTCGGCTCCGGCGTCGAGCGCGCCGACCTTGTCCCGCTCCTGCCCGCGCGCGGAAATGACGACGATCGGCGTGCGCGCCCACTCGCGGATCCGCCGGGTCACGTCGATGCCGTCGCCGTCGGGGAGACCCAGGTCCAGAAGAATGACGTCGGGGTTCCGGCCCGCGGCCTGCGCCAAACCCTCTCGCGCCGTCGCGGCCTCGACCAGACTGTAGGCCTCGTTCTCCAGGGCAGCCCGCAGAAAGCGGCGCATCTGGGGCTCGTCCTCGATCAACAGCACCACAGGCGCGGCGTCGGCCACGCCTCGAAGCTACGCCGCGCTCGCCTCCGGGGGTACTTGGGGCGGGCGTGATCCCGCGGGCAGCGTGCGTTCCAGCGCCAGCGCCGCTTGGGCCGCGAACGTCTGCATCAGCCACCGCACGGCGGGCTCGCCCAAGCGAGGGGGATCGTCCGGCCGCAGCTCGAGGACTCCGAGTCTCCCATGCGTGCCGACCAGCGGCAGATAGGCGCTTCGGGCCTTCGGGAAGTGCGTCGTGCCCACACCCGCCGCCTCCCACGACTGGAACGCCGACTGGGCGACATCGCGGTCCAAGTCGGCGTCCGGGGACGAGCCGCCGACCGGCGCGAGTCGACCCCCGGGCTCCCGTAACAGGACCCGCGCCTCGGCCTCGAACGCGGCACGCCCCTGCCGACCAATCACGGCCATCACGTCCTGCGTCGTGTCGGCACCGAGCAGCTCGGCGCTCAGGGGAGACAGCGCCGCCGTGCCCCGATCCCGTGCCTCGGTCGCGACCGCCTCCTCCCGCACCCGCTGGGCGAGCCAGCTGATCACCAATGCGGTCACGAGCATCACAGCGAAGGTGACCACGTAGTGCAGATCGAAAACCGTGAACGCGAACCGGGGGGGGACGAAAAAGAAGTCGAACAGCGCGACCGACAGGAGCGCGGCGAATGCCGCCTGCCGCCGCGTCGCCCGCGCCGCCACCACCCCGACACCGATGAGATGCAGCATCGCGATGTCCGTGAGCGACAGCCAAGCCATGAGCAACGTGCCGCCGACGGTACACGCCGCCATCACGATCGCAGCCCGAATGTAGCCTCTCATGCAACCTCCGCTTCGGCCGGCACGCCGACGTGCGGCGGACCCGACAGGGGTAAGGTGAATCGGAACAGAGCGCCGCCCCCCGGGCGGTTCTCCGCCCAGATGCGGCCGCCGTGCGCCGTGATGATGCCGCGAACGATGGTCAGCCCGAGCCCCACGCCGCCCGTCGCCGTGGCCGCCGGCACGCGGTAGAACTTCTCGAAGATCCGCGCTTCTTCGCCCGCCGGCAGGCCGGGGCCGTGATCCGCGACGTCCACCCGGACCGCGCCGTCGACCGCGGTGGCGGCGATCTCGATCGGCGTGCCGGACGGCGTGTACTTCACCGCGTTCTCGAGCAGGTTGATGAACACCTGCTCGATCAAGACCCCGTCGATGGGCACGAGGGGCAGGTCGGGTGGCAGCCGGACGTGGACCGGATGGTCGCGCAGCCGGTCCTCGAGCCGGATGAGCGCGACGCCCACGGGCTCCTCGAGCGGCTGCCAATCCTTTTGGACCGAGAGGGCGCCGCTCTCCACCCGGATCATGTCCAGCAAGTTGCCGATCAGACGGTTCATCCGTTGCGACTCCTCCAACGCCGCCTTGAGGAGATCCCGTCGAGTGGCCTCCGACATGGTGCCCCGATCCTCCAACAGGCTCGACAGGGCCCCTGTGATGGCGCCGAGTGGTGTCCGCAGGTCGTGCGACAGGGAGCTCAGGAGGGAGGTCCGCAGCCGCTCCGCTTCGATCTCCACCTGCTCGCGCTGCGCCCGCTCGGCCAGCAGGGTGCGCTCCAGGGCGACCGCCGCCTGGCCCGCGAACGTCTCCAGCAGGTGCAGCACCCCGGGATCCTGAAAGCGCTTCGGGTCGGTCGGGCGCACACCGAGCACGCCGATGATCCCGGTCGACCCGATCAGCGGCACGTACAGACCCGTTGCGGCCGGGAGGGTGTCGGTGCCCGCCCCTGCCACGCGGCCGCGCCCGAACACCCACGCCGCGACGCTCTGCTCCTTCTCGTCGAGGGGGTAGGCGGGCGAGGGCACGGCGCCGATCGGGGCCTCGAGCCGGCCCGTCTCGTCCGGGAGGAGGATCTGCGCCGGCGCCCCGAACGTCTCCTGCACATGGCGCGTGACCGCGCCGACCAGTTCGCCGCGGCTCCGGGTCCCGGCCAGGTCGCGGCTCATGGCGTACAGGGCCGCGGTCCGGCGCTCGCGCTCCCGGGCCGTCTCCGCCTGGGCCCGAACCCGTAGCGTGAGACCGCTGATGAGCAGGGCGATGACGAGCATGACCACGAACGTGAGCAGGTAGCCGACGTCCGACACCGCGAAGGTGAAGCGCGGCGGCACGAAGAAGAAGTCGAACAGCGCGATCGAGAGGAACGACGCGACGATGGTGGGACCGCGACCGTAGCGCGATGCCACCAGGGCCACGCCCAGCAGGAACACCATCGCCACGTCAGTGAGGGATAGGAACTGCAGTACGGGGATCCCGACGAGCGTGGCGAGCCCAACGATCAGCGCGGCGCGACCATACTCGCCAATCGGCGATGGCCGACCGACCGCCGGCCCGCGGCGCACCGGCTCGCCGTCGACGTCTCCGGTGATTACGTAGACGTCCACGTCGCCCGAGCCGCGGATCAAATGGTCGAGCATGGAGCCGAGCAGCCGGTCGCGCCAGCGCGGGTGGGTCGGCTTTCCTACCACGATCTTCGTCATGTTGTGCGCGCGGGCATAGGCGAGCACTTCCTCGGCCGGATTGAGCCCGCTCACCGTCGTGGTCTGCGCGCCCAGCTCCTCCGCGAGTTGCAGGTTCTGCACCAGCTCTTCTCGGTCGCTCGCCGAGATGCGCTGGCCGGGGGCTTCGACGTACAAGACCACCCACTCACACTTGAGGCTCGTCGCCATCCGCTTGCCGGCCCGGACCAGACGCGCCCCCGCCGGATTGGGACCGATGCAGACCAGCAGCCGTTCCCCCGCCGGCCACGTCTCCCGGATGCCGTGCTCCGCCATGTAGCCGCGCATCTGCGCGTCCACCCGCTCGGCGGTGCGCCGCAGCGCCAGCTCCCGCAGGGCGATGAGGTTGCCCTTGCGGAAGAACTGCTCGACGGCGCGGGCGGCCTGCTCGGGCACGTACACCTTGCCCTCGCGCAGCCGCGTGAGCAGGTCGTCCGCCGAGAGATCGGCGAGCTCCACTTCGTCGGCCTGATCGAGCATGGAATCGGGGACCGTCTCGCGCACCTGCACGCCCGTGATCTGCGCGACCACGTCGTTCAGGCTCTCGAGGTGCTGCACGTTCAGCGTGGTGTAGACGTTGACACCGGCGGCGAGCAGCTCTTCCACGTCTTGCGAGCGCCGCGCATGCCGCGAGCCTGGGGCATTCGTATGGGCCAGCTCGTCGACCAGCAGCAGCCCGGGCCGACGCGCGAGCGCGGCATCCAGGTCGAATTCGTGCAGCGTGATGCCACGGTACTCGATGGCGCGCCGGGGCAGTGTGTCGAGTCCCTCGAGCAACGCCTGAGTCTCCAGGCGCCCGTGCGTCTCGACCAGGCCCACTACCACGTCCACGCCTTCGCGGCGTTTGGCGCGGGCGTCCTCGAGCATGGCGTAGGTCTTGCCCACACCGGGCGACGCGCCGAAGAAGATCTTCAGCCGGCCGCGACCGGCACGAGCCGCCTCGTCACGCACCCGGGCAAGCACCGCCTCGGGATCAGGCCGTCGGTCGCTCATCGCTCGATTAACGTACCACTCCCAACGGCGCGATGCTGTCGAGGGCGAGGTTGAGCCGGAGCACGTTCACCCGCGGCTCCCCGAAGAATCCGAGCTGCCGCCCTTCGATGTGGCGCTCAACCAGGGCGCGCACCGCCGCGCTGTCAGCATGTCGCGCCCGCGCGACGCGCGCCACCTGCAGCAGCGCGCTCGCCGGCGAGATGTGGGGATCGAGACCCGATCCCGAGGAGGTGACGAGATCGGACGGCACCCGTCCCTTCACCGCGCCGTCCAGCTTCACCGCGCTGTCCACAGCTGGCGCGATCAGGGTATCCGCGAGCTTCAAGTCGGTGGGGCCCTTGTTGGTGCCGCCCGAGAGTGTGTCGTCGTACCCGGCACCGGCGGCCGAGGGGCGTGCGTGGAAATACTCCTCCTGGGCGAACTGCTGGCCGATCAGCGTGCTGCCGACGACGTGCCCGTTCACGCGCACGAGCGATCCGTTCGCCTGCTGTGGGAAGAGGAGCTGCGCGAGCGCCGTCATGACGCCCGGATAGATGAGGCCCGTGATGACACACAACACCACTGTCAGGACGATCGCGGGACGGAGTTGGTTCTTGAGCATGGTCACACCAGCCGGGTAAGGACCAGCAGGAGGTCGATCGCCTTGATGCCGACGAACGGGATGATGATGCCCCCGACACCGTAGATCCACAGGTTACGCCGCAGGATGGCCGCGGCTGGGGCGGGACGATACTGGACGCCGCGCAAGGCCAGCGGAATGAGCGCGATGATGATCAGCGCATTGAAGATCACGCTCGCGAGAATCGCGGATTGGGCCGAGTGCAGCCGCATGACGTTCAAAGCTTGTAGCGCCGGATAGGTCGCGACGAACATCGCGGGGATGATCGCGAAGTACTTGGCGACGTCGTTGGCGATCGAGAAGGTGGTGAGCGCGCCGCGCGTGATCAGCAGCTGCTTCCCGATCTCCACCACCTCGATGAGCTTGGTCGGGTTGGAGTCGAGGTCGATGAGATTGCCCGCCTCCTTGGCCGCCTGCGTGCCCGTGTTCATCGCCACCGCGACGTCCGCCTGGGCCAGCGCCGGAGCGTCGTTGGTGCCGTCGCCGGTCATCGCCACCAGGCGACCGCCGCCCTGCTCGCGCTTGATCAAAGTCATTTTGTCCTCGGGCGTCGCTTCGGCCAGGAAGTCGTCCACACCCGCCTCCGCCGCGATCGCCGCAGCGGTGAGCTGGTTGTCCCCCGTGATCATTACGGTGCGGATGCCCATGGTGCGGAGCTGGCTGAACCGCTCGCGCATGCCGCCCTTCACAACGTCCTTCAAGTAGATCACACCCAACACGCGGGTGGACCCGTCTCCTCCCTCGGCAACCACGAGGGGCGTGCCCCCCTGCCGCGCGATGCGCTCGACCACCGGCGCGAGCCCGGGCGGGACCGTCCCGCCTTGCTCGCGCACCCAGCGCACCACGGCCTCGCTCGCGCCCTTGCGCAGCTGCAGCGTCCCGGCGTTGACGCCACTCATCCGCGTGGCAGCGGAGAATGGGATGAGCAGCGGTTGGTCTAACAGGGTGCGCCCGCGCAGCCCGAACTTCTCCTTTGCCAGCACCACGATGCTGCGCCCTTCCGGGGTCTCGTCCGGCAGCGAGGCGAGCTGCGACCGGTCGGCCAGGTGCTCGGGCGACACGCCGGGCATCGGCACGAACTCCACGGCCTGGCGGTTGCCGAGCGTGATCGTGCCGGTCTTGTCGAGCAACAGCGTGTTCACGTCGCCCGCCGCCTCCACCGCGCGGCCGCTCATCGCGATCACGTTGTGCTGGATCATCCGGTCCATGCCCGCGATCCCGATCGCCGACAGCAGCCCGCCGATGGTCGTGGGAATGAGGCACACCAACAGCGAGACGAGAATCGGAATCGACACGGAGCCGCCGGAATACACGGCGAACGGCTGCAGCGTCGCCACCGCGAAGAGGAACACGATCGTGAGGCCCGAGAGCAGGATGATGAGGGCGATCTCGTTGGGGGTCTTCTGGCGCTTGGCACCCTCCACCAGGGTGATCATGCGATCGAGGAACGTCTCGCCCGGATTCGCGGTGATACGAATGACCAGGAAATCGGACAGCACCTTGGTGCCACCGGTGACCGCGGAGCGGTCGCCCCCCGACTCGCGAATCACCGGCGCCGACTCACCCGTGATGGCCGACTCGTCCACCGACGCCACGCCCTCGATCACCTCGCCGTCGCCCGGGATCATGTCGCCGGGCGTGCACAGCACCACATCGCCCTTGCGTAACACGGCGCCGGGCACCGACTCGAACTGCGCCCGATCTTTGGGGCTGCGCAGGCGCTTCGCCGTAGTTTCGGTGCGCGACTTGCGCAGCGTCTCGGCCTGCGCTTTGCCGCGCCCCTCGGCCATGGCCTCCGCGAAGTTCGCGAACACCACCGTGAACCACAGCCACAGGGCGATCTGCAGCGTGAACCCGATGTTGCCGGCCCGCGTGACGATGTCGCGCGCCAAGACCAG
>Ga0070698_100003573_pt1 | contig 17085 bp, 13 predicted proteins | sample KBSK1502metaG_FD_65477 | JGI IMG/M metagenome (GOLD analysis project Ga0070698, IMG submission 65477) | Corn, switchgrass and miscanthus rhizosphere microbial communities from Kellogg Biological Station, Michigan, USA - KBS K1-50-2 metaG | ecosystem: Host-associated > Plants > Roots >...
TCTACCTCTGCTACGGCATCCACCAGATGTTCAACATCGTCACCGGCGCCGAGGGCGAAGGTCAGGCGGTGCTGATCCGCGCGGTCGCGCCGCTCGTCGGGTTGCCGGCCGATGCAAGCGTTGGTCGCGGCCCTGGCAAAGTGACGCAAGCGCTCAAGCTCGATCGCCGTCACGATCGCAAGGATCTCGCGCGCGGCCAGCTCTACGTCGCTGCGTACGCGACGCCGCCGGAGCTCGCGACGGGTCCACGCATCGGAGTCGCGTACGCCGGCGAGTGGGCGAAGCGCCCGCTGCGATTTTGGTGGAAGGATCACCCCGCCGTGTCTAAGACGCGCGCGTGACGCTATCGACCTTGCGCAGCCGCTGGCGATAGAGCTCGTCGCTGAGCTTCTTGCGATCGCGACTCTTCGCCGGGCGATAGTGAAAGTGCGGGCCATCGCGCACGGTGATGAGCTTATCAACGCGCGGCACATCCAGCTCGCGCAGCCACTTCGTGACATCGGCTTCGAGCGCGTTATCTTCGGCGAGCCACGCGACCGTCTTGTGCTCGGTGAGCCGCAGCGTCGCCTTTTGCGCGCGCAGATACACCGAGAGCTCGAGGTGGCCGTTGCCGAGCAGCTCGACATCGTGGTCGTCGAGGAAGCGCAAGATCTTCTTCGCGTTGATCCGCGACGTCAGCCACACGTCTGTCGCTGCCGCATCCTCGAAGTGATCGAGCACGCGCACCTCGAGGTTATCGGCGGCGGGAAGTCGCTCGATGATGCCGAGGAACAGATCGGTGAGGTGCTCGTCATCGGTCTGCGCTTCGATGACGAACAGCTTCTCTCTGTCGTGAACCGCCCAGCCGCGTTGCACGCCTTCGAACACGGCGGCGCTGTCGAGCGCCGGCAGAACGCCGGTGGGCCAGCGAAACGTCGGAATCGGCGGCGCGGAGCCGAGCATGAGCACGTGACCTTTGCCGACGGATTCGCCGAGCGGAATGTTTTCGCTCGCGGCGTGCTCGACGGCAATCGGCCAGCTGCCCTCGACGTGATCGCGCGCCTCCGCGATCGCTTGCCCCATGTGCTCTCCGGATGCGGCGACGAGCTGCGGCGCTCCCGGTCGCGCCAGCGCGACGCGGTACCACGTCCTTGTCACAGAGCGAGTCACCGATGGTTTCTACCCCAGAACGGTTGTGCCCGGAGGCGTCGATCCCCGAGGATTGCCGGATGCGAAAACTCTCCCTCATCGCCACGCTGGTGTTGGCCATCGGTTGCGGCAAAAAAGACAAACTCGATCAAGCGCTGTCGGACTTCGAAGGTTGGAAGTCGAAGATGTGCGCGTGCAAGGATGCAGCCTGCGCCGAGAAGACCCACGAGGACTACAAGAAGTGGGAAGACCAGATGGAAAAGGACATGAAGGACATCGACAAGGAGAAGGTCGATAAGTCCAAGATGGAGAAGTTCGAGTCGATCGAAAAAGAGATGAAGGCGTGCCGCCGCAAGTTCAAAGAGGCGGAGCCGCCCCCGCCGGCCGGTGGTGAGACGCCGCCGCCCGCACCGAATCCGTGATCAGCTGGAGGTGAGGCGCGCGAGCTGAGCGCGTCGCAACTCGTGGCGCCGCGTCGCAACCGTGCGCGCGTGCGCGACGAGCTCGGGCCGCGCGACGTTGGGATGTCCCGCGCGAAACGGTGGCTCGGGGTCGTATTCGAGGTTGAGCTGGATGAGCTCGGCAACCTCGCGGCCCGCGACCTCGGCCGCGATCGTCAGCGCGATATCGATGCCGGCGGTGACGCCGCCGCCGGTGATGCGATTGCGATCGATGACGACACGCTTGTGCGTCGGAATCGCGCCGACGAGCGGCAACAGATCCATGAACGCCCAGTGCGTCGCGGCGCGATACCCTTGAAGCAGACCAGCACAGCCGAGTAGCAGCGCACCGGTACAGGCGGACGTGATCCACTTCGCGCTGCCGGCGATCTCGCGCAGCCACGCGAGCGTCGCCTCGTCTTCTGCGGCCTCGATCTGGCCGGACCCGCCGGGCACCATCACGAGGTCGAGCTCGCGCACGTCCTCGAAGGTCTTCGTCGGAACGATCGCGAGGCCATGCTCGCTCACGACGGGCTCGCGGGTCTTTGCGACAAGCTCCACGCGCGCGCCGGGCAAACGGGCGAGCACCTCATACGGCCCTGTCAAATCGAGCTGGGTCAGGTGTGGGAACAGCAGCATCCCGATCTGCATGGCAGCGAGCATGCGGTAGCCTGTGCGCGATGTCGACCGTGCCACCCAGCATTGCGGGTGCCTACGATGCAGAGCGGTTTCGCGGTGAAGGTCATCGCTTGATCGATGCGATCGCCGATGCGCTCGCGCGCTGGCACCGCCGCGAAGGCGTCGTGTTGCCGTGGCGCGCACCCGACGATGCGCTGTCGAGCTGGTCGCGCCAGGGCTTCGGCGGGATCGATATCGTTTACCAATTGCGCCGGATCATGTCCGCCTCGACGGCGCTTGCGAATCCGCGCTGCATGGCGCATCAGGTGCCGCCACCGCTGCCCGGCGCCGCGCTCGCTGAGCTCGTGAGCGCGATCCTCAACAACGGAATGGCGGTCTACGAAATGGGCCCCGCGGCGGTGCCGATCGAGCTGTCGGTGATCGAGTGGATGGCGCAGACACTCGGTTATCGCGAAGGCGCCGGCGGCGTGCTGACGAGCGGCGGCTCGCTCGGCAATCTCACCGCGCTGCTCGCGATGCGCCAGGCGCACGCCGGCTTCGATGTGTGGAGCGAAGGCGCGCACGCCGGGCCGCCGCTCGCGGTGATCACGTCGAGCGAAGCGCACTATTCAGTCGCGCGCACGTTGCGGATCATGGGCTGGGGCGATGAGGGCGTCATCGTCGCGCCCGTCGACGAAGCGCATCGCCTGCGCGCGAGCGCGGTGGAGAGCGCGCTCGCTCGCGCAGATCGCCGCGTGATCGGCATCATCGCGGCATCCGGCTCGACGGCGACCGGCGCGTTCGACCCGCTCGACGAGCTCGCCGACGTCGCGGAGCGCCATGGATTGTGGCTGCATGTCGATGCCGCGCACGGCGGCGGTGTCGCGCTATCGCGCGGCCATCGCGGCAAGCTCGCCGGCATCGCGCGCGCCGATTCGGTCGTGTGGGACGCGCACAAGATGATGATGATGCCCGCGCTCGTCACGGCGGTGATCTTCAAGCAACGCGGTCACACGTACGAAGCGTTCGCGCAGGAGGCGTCGTACCTGTTCGGCCCCCTCTCGGAGGATGGAGCCCCCGAAGACACGTGGTGGGACCTCGGCCAGCGCACGCTGGAGTGCACGAAGCGAATGATGGCGATCGAAGTGTGGACGGCGCTGCGCGTGCACGGCGAAGACTTCTTCGGCGACGTCGTCGATCGCTTGATCGTGCTCGCCGCCGAGCTCGCAGCGCGCGTGAGCAACGCCGATGATTTCGAGCTCGCGCTCGAGCCCGAGCTCAACATCGTGTGTTACCGACATCGGCCGACGGGCGCGACCGATCTCGATACGCACAATCGCGAGCTGCGCCGGCGCACCGTCGAGGATGGCCGGTTTTATGTCGTCGGCACGCAATTGCCGGGCGGCTACTTTTTGCGCTCGACGATCATGAACCCGCTAACGGAGCCGAGCGACTTCGACGATCTGCTCGAGCACCTGCGCAAGCTATGCCCAAGGTGACGATCCTTGGCCTCGGCGAAGCCGAGCCGGTCGTCGTCGACGCGCCCGCCGGCACGACGCTGTTCGAGGCCGGCGCCAAGGTCGCGGCTGGCATCGATACCGCGTGCGTCGGCAAAGGCACGTGCGGGCTATGCCGCGTGAAGATCGTCAGCGGCGCGGAGAATCTCAATCCGTTTACCGACGAAGAGAAGAAGCACCTCGGCAACGTCTATCACATCACGAAGGTGCGGCTGTCGTGCCGCAGTCAGGTCGCGGGCGATGTGACGATCGAGATCGTGCGCAAGAAGAAGAAGTGATTACTGCGGCAGCTTCGTCTTGCACTCTTTGACTTCGTTATCGGCGACCTCGCAGACCTGGTTCCACTTCTTCGGCGGCGTGAAGCCTGTGTTGACGAGATTGAGCGTTTGCTTGCCGAGCGGCAGGCGCAGCTCGCCGGGCGCGCGACCGATGTTCGCGCCCTTGTAATAGACGTCGGCCCAGCCCTTCTCCGGGAACAGCAGCTTGATCGTGCCGTAGCGCTGACCGGCGCGCAGCGGCTGGTTGATATCGGTGACCTGACCGGCGGTGAGATCGATCTTGATCTTCACCGGCTCGAAGCCGGACTTCGTGATCGTCAGCTCGGCGGACTTCGCCGGCTCGAGGTCGCTGCGATTGAGCGGCGTGTCGCCGAGCAGCCGGCGGCCGAGCATCACCTGCGCGCCCGCTGGCGTCGTCGTGACTTTGAGCTTCGCGTGCGCCTTGTCGAGCGTCGGCGCGATGACGAGCGTCTCGTTCGGCTTGACGATGCGCTCTTTCTCGTACGACTCGAAGCCGGCGAGCTCGATGTGGACCTTGAATGGCTTGTTCGCCTCGACGCTGAACCGCTCCGGTGCCTTGTGCGTCGTCGGGCCAAACTCCTTCGCGACGACGCCGTTCGCGTCGGCGATGTACCCCTTTGCGCCCTCGGGATCCGGATCGACTTCGATCGTGCCCTTCGCGAGCTCGACAGCGGCGTCCTTCTTCTCGCCCGGCGTCACGATGACCGGCGTTTTGCCGCGCTCCTTCGTCAGCTGCCAGAACGCGACGCCGCCACCGACGAGCAGGATCGCGGCGATGCCGAGCATCAGCGCCCCGCGCCGCGTGCCGCCGGTGAGCGTGGCGGTGACGCTCTTGATGTCCTTGCCCGGATCCGTTTTCGGCACCGGCGCCGTCGGCTGAGGTGGACCACCGACCTCGGTGCGGCGATCCGGATCGACGCGCGCGTCTGCGAGTGCGGCAACCGCGCCCGACTCGGAGATCCGTTTCGCGCGCGGGCCCGCGACCGCCGTCGGATCGACCTCCTCGAGGCGCGAGATGCCGTCGTAGCCGATCTTGCGGAACAGGCCGGTCGAGACTTCGCCGCGCTCTAACGTCGCGGTGCTCGGCGGCTTGTTGCTCGTGACTGCCGTGCGCCGCGCGACGGACTTTTCCTTCGCATCGCCGAGCTGCTTGCGGATCACGTCGTCGAGCTGCTGGCCGGGGCCCGAGATGCGCTTGGCAGGCAGCACCTGCGCGACGGCTTCGGCGACATCGAGTGCCGTCGCCATGATGCTCGATTCGTACGAGAGCTCGATCAGCGAGCGCAGCAGGATCGCCGGGCGACCCGGCCGATCGATCGGTCTGCGCGCGAGCGGGCCCGCGAGGATGTCGTCGAGGCGTGATGGCAAGCCCGGCCGGATCGAGCTCGTCTTCGGGATCGGCATCGCCTCGATGTTTTTGATGATGTCTTCCGCCTCGTCGCCCGGAAACAGCTTCGCGCCGGTGAACAGCTCGAACATCACCGACGCCGCGGAGAACAGATCGCTGCGCGTGTCGAGCGTGTCGCCGCGCGCCTGCTCCGGTGACATGTAGCGCCACTTGCCCATCACCTTGCGCGGGCCCGGTCCGCCGGCGCGATGCGGCGCGGCGGCGACCGCGATGCCGAAATCGCCGAGCTTCACCTCGCCGGCGCGCGAGATCAGGATGTTCGAGGGCGACACGTCGCGATGCACGACGTTGTGCTGGTGCGCGAAGTCGAGCCCGCGGACGATCTCGATCGCGATGTGCAGTGCCGCCGGCAGCGGCACGAACCGGCCCTCGTCCTTGAACTTGCGCAGGAGCGCGGCCAGGTCGAGGCCGTCGACGTACTCCATCGCGATGAACAGGGACTCGCCGATGCGGCCGAAGTCGAAGACCTGCACCACGTTTGCGTGGCTCAGCTTGACGGCGACCTTGGCCTCGGCGATGAACCGCGCCGCGAACTCGGGATCACTCGCAAGCTCGGGCAAGATCCGCTTGATCGCTAACGTCTTCTCGAAGCCGTGCGCGCCGTAGGCCTTCGCCAAAAACACCTCGGCCATGCCGCCGACCGCGATACGGTCCAGCACGTCATAGCGTTCGAGGGATTTCTGTAGCGGTTCTTCCATGTCGTGGCCCGCGCCACATCCCCAACACCCGTGAGCGTGACGGGCGTGGGCCTGCCCCGCAAGCTGGCCTATAGTAAGGGAATGCCGGCCAGGGTGGCGATCCTCTGCGCAGTCCTTGCGACTGCGGGAGCTGCCTATGCCGAAGATCGCCGCCAAGTTGCCGTGATCGATCTCTCCGGGACGGATTCGGCACGGCTGCTCGCGGAAGCCTTGCGTCAGGAGCTGTTCAGCCATGTCGAGCTCAAACCCCTGAACAACGCGTCGTTCGAGGCGGCGCTTGTGGGCGGGTTTCTCGACGAGGACCGCGCGCATATCGACCGCGCGAAGGGAAACCAAAAAGAGGCCGACGACGCCCTCGGCCAGCTGCAATATACCGATGCCCTGCGCGCGGCCGGCAACGGCATGCGCGAGCTGACGTTCGTGATGCCGACCTCGGAGGTCCTGGGCCTGTGCGCCGATCTCGCGTTTGCCGCCGGCCAAGCGCAGCTGGGCCTCCGCAAGCCAAACGAGGCGAGCCAGTACTTCGCGCTCGCGCATCAGCTCGATCAGTCCAGCACGCCGGATCCGACGCGTTACGAGCCCGCGATCATCACCGCGTATCGCAACGCCGTGAAGAAGACCCCGATCTTCGCGAAGCTCGAGATCAAAGGTACGGGTCGCGTCTGGATCGATGGCGTCGAGCGCGGGCTCGCGAACGCGACGTTCGAGACCGTCGAAGGCCTGCATGTCGTGCAGCTCACCGGTGCGGAGCGCGAAACGCGCGGCGAAGTCCTGATGGTCAGCGGCGCTCCGGGGCAACCGATCACGACGCGCGACATCATCAACGCGCCCGCCCCCGAAGAGCTCAAGCTTCGCCGCGCCCGCATCGCGCTGCGCGATGCGCTCGATGCCGCGGCGCTCGCGAGCGCGCTCAAGCATCTGACGACGCTGTTGCACGTCTCCGACGCGGTGCTCATCCGCAAGGGGCCCAAGGACAAGCTCATCGTCCAGACGTGGCGCGAGAAGGCGGGGTTTTCGCGGCAGGTGTTCCACGACAGCGCGAAGCCGATCGCGCTGCTCGATCCATTGTCGCCGGCGCGCCGCACGGTGCCCGGTGGAAACGGCAAAGGGCCGCCGATCGTCGTCGAGAAGCCCTGGTACCAGCGAACGTGGGTGCTGTCGTCGGGCGTGGCGGCCGTCGTCGTTGCGGTCGTTAGCACGATCGCGATCGCGACCCGGCAGCGCGAGCTTCCGCCGTGGGCCCGCGATGCAGGGTGGGAACCACAATGATGAGGGCGTTGCTCGCTCTCAGCATCTTGACCCTCGCCGCCTGCGATGTGCCGCCGCTGACGCTACGCTATCGACTCACCAGCGGCCCATCGCAGGTCTGCACGAGCAGCGACGGCACGACGGTCACCGACTGCTCGGACTACACGATGCTGTGCACGGGTGTGCTGAGCATCCGCATCGTCCCGCCCGACAAGACCGACAGTCCATTCGCGTCGTCGTGCACGGTACTGACGAGCAAGAAGCTGTGCTCGATCGCAAGCGTCGATCTGCCGCAGCCATCGGGCCCGATTCCCGAGCAAGTGCTCGAAGTGCAGATGGCGATCTTCGAAGAAGGCTCTCTCGCCAAAGACGCGTCGGGCAATCCGATCTGTCCCGAGGTGAAGTTCGGTGCCGACAATCTCGCCATCTCGTCGGTCGATTGCGTCGAAGGCGAACCGTGCGCGCCGCAGCCCGCGATCGCAGGCCGGGCGTTCTATCACCCCGGCGATGAGAAGACCGTGATCGAGCTCGGCTGCGTCAACAACGAGATCCTGGCGATGTGTGATCCGACGGCAACGGTCGACGTCGTTGCCTCGGTGTTCGACTTCGAGACGACCGTCTCCGTCTCGCCAACGACAGCGGATAACCTGACGCTCGCGATCGGCGAGCCGACGTTCCTGGAGTTCTTAGCCGGCTATTATCTGCCGTCGGCAAACACGTTCGCATTGCCGCGCACCGTGCATGACCCGACGCCGGCCTGGGGGACGACGCTATCGGACCCGGCGTTCATGAACAGCGTGTGCATCCGGGTCGAGGAAGCCATCTCGGCCACGACGGCGACGCTCACCTGCGCGAGCCCCGTGCCGCAGACAAAGATCGATCTCGCTGCGTATCGTCTCCCTCGCCTGACGCTGATCCAGATTCTCGGCGCGCTCGGCCTCAGCGAGGTGCCGCCGCAAGGCCTGACCGTCGGCATCGTGCTCAATCAGTTCTTCACGCCGGTGCAGGGTGCCGTCGTGACGACCGACACGGGTACCATCAAGTATCTCTCCGCCGATCGCGGCAGCGTGACGACGACGAGCACCTCGTCCAACGGCATCTTCGTCTCGAGCGACGCGACGTTTGGATCGATGTTCCGATGGAACGGCCAAGAGGCCGTCGGCGGCGGCGTCGGCGACCACGTCACGATCGTCGTGTTGCGGCAGCCGATCGAGCCAATGTAGCGCTTACAGGATCGGATTGATGATCTTGACGTCGCTGCCACCGACGAACGCGTACGAACCGACGTTGTAATAGCCGTACACCGAGAGGCCGAACGGCTTGTCGGCGCTCACCGTGTGGTGACCTTCCGCGGCCGGGCACGTCACCTGATCGTACGTGATGCCGGCGACAACACCGATCGGCGCCGTCACGCAGTTCGCGAATTCCTGCATCGCGAGCGGGAAGCCATCGAGCATCACCTGCGCGTCGACCGGCTTTGCGACGACGATGTAGTTCTGCTGGAACGTCGACGGGATCAAGAACACGTAGTCCTTGCGATGCTGCTCGGCCGCAGGAATCAGCAGCTGGCTGGGATCGCCGATGTAGCCGTTCTTGATGAAGTGCTGCGAGACGAGGTACGTCGCGATCTGGATCGCGTTGGATGACTTGAGCGCGAAGCCCGTCGTCGTCGCGAACGTCTTTTGCTGGCGCGCGTTGAGCGTGAACGAATTGTACGGCGCCGGCAGGTTCGTCGTGATCTGCGTATTGTCGACGGTCGCGACGACGCGCACGATGTCGGGCTCCTTCCACGTCGGATCCGTCGAGCGGATCGGGCTGCGCGGCACGGCGAACTCTTTGCCGAGCGCCGTGACCGGCAAGAGCTGCTCTTCGAGGTGATCGGTGCAGCAGATGTCGTCGCCGTTTTGCGGATCCCAGCCGGGCGGATTGACGACGTTGTCGGCGCCACCGAAGCCGATGCCGCGCTCGCCCGATGTGAACACGACGATCGGCTTGTCGGCGTGGATCTGGCTGCCGGTGAAGTCGCCGTCTTGCATCGCGCTCGCGCACGAGAATGCATCGGTGGTCGGTTGATCCGACTCGAGGTTGACGACGGTGTAGCGGCTCGCCTTGAACTGCACGGTGCCGCCCTTCGGCGTCTGCGCGATCGCGAAGCCGCTATCGCCGCCCGACGGCGCGATCGGATGATTCGGCGTGACCTGGATCGTCGTGTCGTCTTGCGTCGCGAGGATCGTGATCGAGCTGTGGTCCGGAATGCTCTCGATGTTGAACTGCGGGTTGCCGCACGGGTTCGCGGTGTTGTAGCCGATGATGACGTAGTCCATGCCGATCGCCGTGGTCGGGATCAGCGTCGACGCGTCGTTCGAGAACTGCTGGACGATCGGGTTGAACTGATAGATGACGACCGGGCCCGTGCTGACGACGTGGTAGCCGTGCGGCGAGACGAACGTGCCCGAGCCACTGTTGCGCGTGTACGTGCCGTTTTGGCCCATCGCACCGTCGACCTCGCGCTGCGGCAGGTCGATCCGCGCGGTGCTGCGCGGCGAGACGGTCGCGTTCGCGACCGGCAGCTCGTTGAGCGCCTGGCCAACCCGCGCCGCGTTCTTCGTGACCGTGACGACGACCGGGTACTCGTTATTGTTCGCCGCGACGATCGCGAATTGCTGCGCGGCCGCGTCGTTCGAGACGCCGTTTAGATTGAACGCCTCGTTATCGAGGTCGGCCGCCCAGAAGTCGCAACCGAGGTTCGATGGGTTGTCGGCAGCGGCTTCGCACGGCGTCTTGCACTCACCGTTGGAGCACACGCTATCGGCATCGCACGTCTCGACGTGCGTACCGCCCGTGCCGTCCTTGTTGCAGCGCCAGACCTCGTTGCTCTCCGGTCCGTAGCAGTAGAGACCATCGGGCGGGCATATGACGCAGCCCGCGTTCGGATCGCAGGTTTCGTCGGGGCCACAGGCGACTGGTTCCGAATACTGACCGTCGTTACATTCCTGAAAGCCAAGCGCAGAACATATGCCGGTGCAGTTGCCGCGGTCGCGACCGCCCGGCCCGCAGGCGGCAAAGCAAACGAACAGCGACGCAACCCAAATTCGGTTGAGCTCCCTCATCGAGCGGGAACGTCATCCAAACACCGAGGCTGCGTCAACAAACTTCTGCAAACCCTAGCGCTACACGCGCACGCCACTGCACAGCGGACGACGCAACCTCATCCGCTATATGAGAGGTCACGCGTTGGCCGGACCTTCGCCGCCGTCACTGATTACATCGATCACGCTGCGGTCCGCGAAGGCGCACCAGGCGAGAAGCTCGAGAAGATAGCCTTCCGCAGCGCGCATTTCGCCAGCCGCAACCGACAGCGACGCCATCCAAGAAAGGGTGCGCGCACGCGGTCGGAGATCCTGGTCGAGCTCCGACACTGGGTTGGTTGATGACAAGCTCATGATGTCTAGGCTCAGTTCATCAAACGGGCCAAAGTCGCCTCGATCGACGCGATCGCGAAGTCTGCGGATCGACAGGCTCGACGACGTGCGCCGGCGTCTCAGCGCGCCGCGTCGCTACTAGGTCAGCGTGAGAAGCGCGATGGGGAGCGCCCGCCACAGCTCGGGCAGAGCGACTGCGCCGCCGGAGAAGGTCTGATCCGACAGCACGTCGCGCCACGTTCCTCGGGGAATCGCGATGGTCGTTGCACGCCAACCATCGGCCTGGACACCCAGGCGGGGCACGATCGCGATGAGATCCGGACAATGCCCGCCGCGTGCGAACGCGAAAACCCGATGCGCGTGCGGCCCCGCCGCGTCGAGCGCTTTGTAAGCGCCACGAAAGCGCGATGGATCCTTACGGCGAAGGCCGAGGACGCGACGGATGGTCCAGAGCTTCTTCGCGTCGAGATCGCCGAGCGCGCGAACGTCGGCGTCGGCGAGCGCGCGCAGCTTGTCGCGACGCATGCCGAGATCGACGGGTCGGCGATTGTCGGGATCGACGAGAACGTCGTCGCGCAGCTCGCTGCCTTGATAGAAGTCGGCAACGCCCGGCGCGCACAGCTTGACGAGCAGCTGCGCGAGCGAGTTGCGATCGCCGTGCGGCCTGAGCTCTTCGGCAAACCGGCCGAGCTCGCCGAACAGCTCGTCATCGGCGTACACGCGCTCGAGCCAGCGCGAGAGTGCCGCTTCGAACTCATCGTTTGTCTTGCGCCACGACGTGCGCTGCCGCGCTTCGCGCGCGGCCTTGCGCGCGTACTCGGTCGCGCGCGTGAGACTGAGCGGCCACGCGCCGACGAGCGTCTGCCACAGCGCATACTCGATCACCCGATCGGGCTCGCTATTGCCGGAGGAGGGGCCGGAGGAGGGCCAGTAGCGCTCGGCGTGCGCGTGCCAGCGTGCGACCGCCGCCGCCCACACATCGGGCAGCTCGGAGAGCACGGCGATGCGAGCGCGCACATCTTCACCGCGCTTGGTGTCGTGCGTGGCCGTCGCGAGCAGCGTGCGCGGTCGCGCCGCAGCGAGCGCGTGATGGACCGCCGACGGTGTGTGCGCGAACACGTTCAGCTCGCTGCCGACTTCGCAGCGCGCGAGCAAGCGGACCTGGCGATACAGGACGGTGTCCTCATCGCCTTTCGCGGTGATCGCGCCGGTGACTTGCTGCGCGCTGTACGCGAGCTCGAACGCGGATGGCACTTCGAACGCGAGCGCCGACTCGAGGAAGCCGAACAGATCGGAATCGAGCTCGGGGCAATTGTCGCGGGCGGCCGCGACAGCAGCCGCGAGACGCGCACGATCGATCTCGCTGCGCGCGTGCTCACTCGCGTACGTGCGATAGATCGGATAGCCGGCGAGGATTTCGACGAGCGCCGCTTCGATCTCGACGCGCGTGTAATCGCGACAGGCTGGACTGCTCGCGCACGCGCGGACCGCGAGCTCGGTCAGGCGCGCGACTTCGCTGTGCAGCGTATCGGACATCACTTCGCGCCGCGCCTGCCGACTCGCGGCGACGGGTTGCCACGTCTCGCCGGTCAGCCGCTCGAACACGCGCGTCAGCGGGCGTTCGCCCTCTGGATCGATGAACAGGCCCGTCACCTTATCGATGAAGTCGTACCCGGTCGTGCCATCGATCGGCCATGCGGCCGGCAGCGTCTCGTCGGCGGTCAGGATCTTCTCGACGACGATCCACGTATCGCGCGCGCGCTCGCGCAGTCGCGATAGGTACGCGTGCGGATCGCGCAGCCCATCGACGTGATCGATGCGCAGGCCATCGATCGCGCCGTCGGCGACGAGCCGCAGGATCCGCGCGTGGCTCGCCTCGAATACATCCGGCAGCTCGTTGCGCACGCCGACGTACGTGTTGATGTCGAAGAACCGGCGGTACGAGAGTTGGTTCGCGGCGACGCTCCAGTGCACGAGCCGATACGGCTGCATCTCGAGCAGTGCATCGAGCGCGATCGGATCGGCGTTGACGGCGTCGATCTCGGCAGCGAGCGCGGCGACGACGGTGCGCTCCTGCGCGAGCGCCGCGAGCCGACCGACGAGCACCGAGCGATCGCGGTGACGTCGCCGCCGCGATTCGGGATCGTCGTGATCGGGCAGCGTCGCGAGCGCGTCGCCGATGAACGCGAGCTCGGCGTGCTTGCAGGCATCGGCGGCGCGTCTGACGAGCTTGCCGAGCGCGCGCGGTGCCAGCGGCAGCTCGTGATCGCCGGCGCGCACCGTGTAGCGATCGGTGATGCGGATCGCGCCGCTGCCGATCGCGCGACCGTAGCGCTCGACGAGCACGGGCAACAGGATGCGGTCGTCGCCGATCTTCCAATCGACGTCGAAGAAATGCGCGTAGTAGCTCGCGGCGCCGTTCTCGAGCACGTCGTACCACCAGCGGTTCGCGCGGCCGGTAATCGACATGTGGTTCGGCACGATGTCGACGAGGATGCCGAGGCCCGCGCGATGCGCCTCGTCGACGAGCGCACGCAGCCCCGCTTCGCCGCCGAGCACGTCGCTGATGCGATCCGGATCGACGACATCGTAGCCGTGCGTCGAGCCTTCGGCGGCGGCGAGGATCGGCGACAGGTACAGATGGCTGATGCCGAGGTCGACGAGGTAGGGAACCGTCGCGGCCGCGTCGGCGAACGTGAAGCCGGCGTGGAGCTGCAAGCGATACGTCGCACGCGGCTCGACGGTGGTCATCGCCGGTCCTCGCTCGCGGCGCCACCGCGGCCGGCCGAGCCGGCCGCGGCGGGTTCCCTGTCGGGCGCCGCTGCGCTCCTCCGGACCGGCTCCTCCTCCAACCGTCGCAATAACCACATCGAGCGTCCAATCACGGCGAGCTCCGTCCCTGTGGTGTACCGCTCGGAGTCGTCGGGGGCAAAGCCGCGCTCGGTATCCATCACGCGCACCCACGAGGCGCCCCAGCGATGCGCGGGAAGCTTGATCAACCGATCTTCGGGATGCGCGTGAAAGATCACGATGAACGAGTCATCGATGATCGGTTCGCCGTGCTCGTCGGGCAGCGGAAACGCCTGCCCGTTCAAAAACACTTGCAGCGAGACCGAGCCCGCCGAGTCCCAGTGCTCGTCCTCCATCGGCTCGCCTTCGGGCGTCAGCCATTCGATGTCGGGCAGCGCGGGGCCGCGTGCGTGCGGGCGAATCGGGCGGCCCTGAAACCAGCCGCGTCGACGAAACACGGGATGCGCGCGGCGCAGATGACCGAGCCTTCGCACGAACTCGAGGAGATCGCGATCCGCGTGCTCCCAATCCATCCACGAGATTTCGGTGTCCTGACAGTACGCGTTGTTGTTGCCGCCCTGCGTGCGACCGATCTCGTCGCCGCCGAGCAGCATCGGCACGCCTTGCGAGAGGTAGAGCGTCGCGAGCAGGTTGCGCTGCTGGCGCCGGCGCAAGGCATTCACGCGCGGATCGTCGGTCGGGCCTTCGACGCCGCAGTTCCACGAGCGATTGTGTGACTCGCCGCTCTCCTCGCCGTTCGCCTCGTTGTGCTTCTCATTGTACGAGACGAGATCGCGAAGCGTGAAGCCATCGTGCGCGGTGATGAAGTTGACGCTCGCGTGCGGGAACCGACCGCCCTGCTGATAGAGATCCGAGCTGCCGGTGAAGCGCGAGCCGAGCTCGGGCAAAGACCTGAGCTCGCTGCGCCAGTAGTCGCGAATCCAGTCGCGATACCTGCCGTTCCACTCCGACCACAGCGGCGGAAAGTTGCCGACCTGATAGCCGCCCTCGCCCACATCCCACGGCTCGGCGATCAGCTTCACGCTCGAGACGATCGGATCTTGCTGGATCAGATCGAAGAACGCGCCGAGGCGATCGACCTCGTGCAGCCCGCGCGCGAGTGCCGCCGCCAGATCGAAGCGAAAGCCGTCGACGTGCATCTCCTGGATCCAGTAGCGCAGCGAATCCATCACGAGCTGCAGCACGTGGGGATGGCGCATGTTGAGCGTGTTGCCCGTCCCCGTGTAGTCCATGTAGTAAGACGGGTTGTCGCCGACGAGCCGGTAGTACGCGGGATTGTCGAAGCCGCGCATGCCCAGCGTCGGGCCCATGTGGTTGCCCTCGGCGGTGTGGTTGTAGACGACGTCGAGGATCACTTCGATGCCGGCGCGATGCATCGCGCGCACCATTTGTTTGAACTCGGCGACCGCGCCCGTCGCGCTGCGCGTGCTCGCGTATTCGGGATGCGGCGCGAAGTACCCGATCGTGTTGTACCCCCAGTAATTGCGCAGCCCGCGCTCGAGCAAGAACCCGTCGTGGACGAACGCATGGATCGGCAGCAGCTCGATGGCGGTGACGCCGAGCTCCTGCAGATGATCGATCACCGCCGGATGCGCGAGCCCCGCGTACGTGCCGCGCAGGTTCGGCGGCACCTCGGGATGACGCGCCGTGGCTCCTTTGACGTGAACCTCGTAGATCACGGTCTCGTCCCACGGTGTCTCGAGGCGACGGTCGTTGCCCCAATCGAAGTACGGCTGCGCGACGACGGAGCGAAACGTGTGCGGCGCGCTGTCTTCGGTCGACATCTCGCCGTTCGGATCGTCTTTGAACGCGCGCAGCTGCGTGCCCCACTCGAGGCCTTCGCTGATCGCGCGCGCGTAGGGATCGACGAGCAGCTTGTGCGGATTGCAGCGCAGGCCGCGCGAGGGGTCCCACGGCCCGTGCACGCGATAGCCGTAGCGAGTGCTCGGCCCGACCTCCGGTAGATAGATGTGCCAGATCTGGCCGATGCCGAGATTGAGCGGGATGCGCTCTTCGCGGCCCTCGAAGAGACACAGCTCGATGCGCTCGGCGATGCTCGAGTACACGGCGAAGTTTGTGCCGTAGCCGTCGTAGATCGCGCCGAGCGGATAAGGTCGCCCGGGCCAAACCCGGCGACCCTGCTTCTTCATGGCGCCAACGCGCGTCCGGGCACGAGCGCGCGAGAACGACGGAGCGCGAGCACGGTTTCGATTCGCTCGGGCCGCCCCCAGTCGCTCCACTCGACGCCTTCCATCTGCATCGCCGCCAATCGCTCTGGCGCCATCTCGAGGATGTCGCGCGAGAAGCTCACCGGGAGGTAGGCGCGGTAGATGTATTCGATCGCGTCATCCTCATCGGGCGTGCCGACGAGCGGCACGAACGATTCGAGGATATCGATCAGGCGCGCATCAGCATCGCGGCCCATTTCCCACAGCGCATCGACGGTGCCGCAGGTGACCATCGTGTTCCACAGCGCACCATTCGCGCAGAGCTCGGTCGCGTACGGCACGCGCGGCTTCTCGACAAACGACATCACCGTCTTGACGCTGGGCACTTCGCTCAGCCGCTCGCCGAGCGTCAGGTAGCCGAGCTCGGGATCGGGTTCACTCGGCGGTGCGCCGAGGATGATGACGCGGTTTCGCATCCGCGCAGCGACGCCGCGAGCGGCACGCACCTGCTCGACGTATTTGGCGGCGGGCGCGACGTAGTGATCCGTCGGCGTGATCGTGACGATCGCGTTCGGCGTCCAGCGCTTGATCATCGCGAGCGCGACGTAGAGCGCGAGGCCGGTATCGCGCGACGACGGCTGGCGGAACACGTGGTCGGATCGCCCGAGCAGCTGCGGCGCCGCGATTTCGCCATGACGCGTGCCGATCACGGTTAGCGTTCGCGATGCCGGCGTCAGCTTGTTCATGCGATCGAGCGTGTGCTGGAGCATCGATCGCCTGCCGAGCAGGCAGCAGTACTGTTTTGGAATCCGTCGACCGAACCGTCGCTCGACGTAGTCGGCGAGGCGAACGCCTTCGCCGCCAGCGAGCGCGAGCGTCCAGTCGAGATGTACGGCATCGCTCTCGACGGGTGTGCTTGCCGAGGTCCTCAGAACAGCATCATCGAGAAGCATCGTTGGGCCGTAATGCTGGAAGCATGCCTGTACGGAGGGCCACAACGTGTTGGTGCCGCGAAGGTAAGTGATTCAGCAGCGCGCGTTCGTGCGGGTACATTGCTCGGGAGCGTGCGCCGACGCGCGCGCGTGCGAAAACGCGCGTGCAAATATGTATGTGTCTTGTAACGAGATCCTGCGCGCTGGCGCGAGCGGTGCAGATCCTCCACACGTAAATGGAACGATCATCGGAGCTCGCGGCGATCATCGGGAGCGGCAAGGCAGTGCTGTTCACCGGAGCAGGGTTCTCCGCGGAGGCGAAAGATCGCGAGGGCCGCAGCGTGCCGGATTCGACGCAGATGATCTGCGAGCTGTGGTCGATGCTGTTTGGCGACG
>Ga0070698_100003575_pt1 | contig 17081 bp, 20 predicted proteins | sample KBSK1502metaG_FD_65477 | JGI IMG/M metagenome (GOLD analysis project Ga0070698, IMG submission 65477) | Corn, switchgrass and miscanthus rhizosphere microbial communities from Kellogg Biological Station, Michigan, USA - KBS K1-50-2 metaG | ecosystem: Host-associated > Plants > Roots >...
GCACCTGTGCCTGAAGGAGTTCAAGGGCGTCGCAACGCGGAGCGAGGGCACCGAGCCCAACCGGTTCGTCGTTATCGAACCTGAGTGATCGAGCGCTGGCTCGACGCACTTGTTGACACTCCGGGCCTGACCTCCGTCTCTCGCGAGGATGCGCGACGGGTGCACGTGGACGAGAGTCTTGCCGCGCTGGAAGTCGTCAGCCAGTACGAGGGATCGCTTGTCGACGTGGGCTCCGGCGGCGGTGCTCCCGGAATCCCGCTTGCTGTGGAGCTGCCCGAGCGGAAGGTGACCCTGCTGGATTCGAACCGGCGCAAGTGCTCGTTTTTGGAGCGCTGGGCCCGCGAGCTGCCGAACGCCGAGGTGGTCTGTGGCCGGGCGGAGGAGCAGCCCGTGGACGCCTGGGGCGTCGCCGTGGCGAAGGCGCTGGCGAGCCCGCCGGTCGCGGCCGAGTGGTGTCTGCCGCTCGTGGCTCCGGGCGGCGCGGCGATCCTGTTCGTGGGACCGGGTGCCGCGGTAGAGCGGGCCGCGCGCGTGGCGGAACAACTGGCCGCAGAGCTCGTGGAGTCGCCGCCAGGCCTTCTCGTCCTGCGGAAGGTAGGCCCCACGCCTGAGGGCTTCCCGCGCCGGCCTGGCGTGGCCAGGAAACGTCCGCTCGCGTAGCTAGCTTGGACGTATGCCCGGCCGGGTGTACGCGCTTGCCAACCAGAAGGGCGGCGTCGGCAAGACGACGACCGCGATCAATCTCGCCGCGTGCCTCGCGGAGGCGGGCGAGCGGACGCTCGTCGTCGACCTCGACCCGCAGGCGAACGCGACTTCGGGCCTCGGTGAGCGTGCGAACGGCAGCTCGTCGCTCGACCTGCTCGACGGGATTCCGCTGCAGCAGCTTGCGAAGCCGACCCGCTTTCCGCGCCTCGAGCTCGTCCCCTCGAAGCCCGACCTGGCGGGCGCGGCCGTCGAGCTCGCCCGTCGGCCGGACGGCGAGCGCTACCTCGCAGATGCACTGAAGGATGCCGGCGAGGGCTACTCGTTCGTGTTCGTTGACTGCCCGCCGTCGCTCGGGCCGCTGACCGTGAACGCCCTGGCCGCGGTCGACCGCGTGCTCGTCCCGGTTCAGGCGGAGTACTACGCGCTCGAAGGGCTATCGCAGCTGGTCGGCTCGGTCGAGCTCGTCCGCTCGCGGCTCAACCCGCGGCTGGCGATCGGCGGGGTGATCCTGACGATGGTCGACGGGCGCACGCGCCTGGCGGCCGACGTCTCGGCCGAGGTGCGCCGGCACTTCGGCGAGCTCGTCTTCTCGACCTCGGTTCCGCGCTCTGTGCGGGTGGCCGAGGCGCCGAGTCACGGGCTTCCCGTGACGACCTACGACCGCGAGTCGGCCGGTGCCGACGCGTACTGGAAGGTGGCGATGGAGCTTGTCGGCCGTCCCTGAGAAACGACGCGGCCTCGGCCGCGGGCTCGAGCTGCTGGTCGGCGGGCCCGGTGAGCCCGAGCTCGCGCACCTGCCTGTCGAGACCATCCACGCGAACCCGCGCCAGCCGCGCAAGCGCTTCGACGGCGAGGCCACGAGTGCTCTCGCCGACTCGATCCGGGCGCAGGGGCTCGTGCAGCCGGTCGTCGTGCGGCCGCGCCCGGAGGGTGGCTTCGAGCTGATCGCCGGCGAGCGTCGCTGGCGCGCGGCCCGCGAGGCGGGTCTTCCGACGGTCCCGGCGCTCGTGCGCGAGGCCGATGACCGCGATTCGCTCCTCCTTGGCCTGGTCGAGAACGTCGCCCGCGAGCAGCTCTCGGCCGTCGAGGAGGCGCGCGCCTACGCGCTGTTGCTCGACGAGTTCGCACTCTCGCTCGGGGAGCTGGCGGAGCGAGTCGGAAAGGCCAAGCCAACGGTCTCGAACCGGCTCCGGCTTCTGGAGCTTCCCGACGACGTGCTCGCGCTGGTCGAGCGCGCGGAGCTGACCGAGGGTCACGCGCGTGCGGTGCTGGCGGTGCCGGACCAGGAAGGCCGCCGGCGACTGGCGCGGCAGATCATCCGGCGGGGGATGTCGGTGCGCGCAGCGGAGCGGGCGGCGCGCTGGGCGGGCGCGCGGACGAAGCCGCGGAAGGTTCAGAAGTTCGATCCGGCGCTGATCGAGCGCGTGCGTGTGGCGGCCGAGCGGCTGACCGGCTTCCCCGTCCGGATCGCCTCCGGCCGGCTCGAGATCACGTTCGCAGACGAGACCGAGCTTGCGGAGCTTGCGGAGGCATTGGAGCGAGCTGCGTAGCCGTATCTCCTCGCCGCGGCCAAGCGTTGGAGCGTTGACGATGCTGCCCACCTGGCACCAGGACCTCGAATCGCTGGAGGCGATCTCCCAGGACGACATCACCCGAGACCTGGTGCTCCGCATGTCCGCGATGTCCCAGGATGGAAGCCTCGGCCCGTTCCTGTTCGAGCTTTCCCGTGACAGCGAGCTCGACGACCTGACGAAGTCGACCCTCGCCGAGATCGCCCAGGATCCCGAGTTCCTCCTCGCGGTCGAGGACTATCTCCACCGCACCGAGATCTTCCACTAACCGAGTCAGGAGCGTAAACGTCTTAGCGACTGACGCGCCAGTCAGCGTCGTAATCGCGAACGCAACTGACGGGAGGAAGAGAATGAGGACGAAGTGGCTCCCAGCCGCGATCGCCGCCGCGGCGCTAGCAGCCGTGCTTGCCCCGGCGGCTGTCGCCGATCAGCCGGTGACCACCATCACCCACGTCGATCGCACGTTCACGCTGCCCGCAGGACCGAACTTCTGCCCGTTTCCGTTCGTCGTGCACAGCGAGGGCACGTTTCGTGAGACCGTGTTCTCGAACGGCGGGGACGTCACCCACGCCGTGGACTTCCACATCACGTACACGAACCCCGCGAACGGCAAGATGCTGGCAACGGTGCTGGCCGGGCCGTTCATCGTCGAGCCGAACGGCGACGGGACCGTGACGGTCACGATCAACGGCAACAACGGCCACCTGACGGTTCCAGGCGAAGGGACCGTCTTCGCCGACGTCGGCAAGCTTGTCTACATCGCCGACCCGGGCGACGTGTTCACACCCTTGGCGATCGTCAAGTCGACGGGGCATCAGGATCCCAACCAGTTTCCCGCGACCTGCGAAGGCCTCTCCTAGATCCGCGTGCCCCTGCGTCCCGCCTCCGCCCTCAGGGGGTGGGACGCGCTCTCTTGCGCTCGCGGTACTGGGCCTGGGCGATCCGGTCGGCGCAGAGCGTGCAGCAGTAGCGGCGGGCCCTGTTGCGGCTGCGGTCGACGAAGGCGCATCGGCAGGGAGTGCCTTCGCATCGCCCGAAACGGGCCCAGCCGAGGTCGAGGAACGCGGCGAGAAGGCCCGCGGTCGCGTAGGCAGCCACGGCGTTCAGGCCTTCGCGCTCGTCGGCCCATGTTCTGAGCCCCCAGCCCTCCGCGGTGCGCTCCAGCTGGGGCGGAGAGCCGTACTCACGTGCGAGCTCGTTCAAGAGCGCGGCCGCCTCGTCCTCGTCGCGCGCTTCGAAGACCTGGTCGAGGCGCGACCGAAGCATGCGGACGCGGTCGACGTCGTCCTCGCCGAGCTGCGTGGCGGCGGTGCGCAGGCCGTGCCACTCGAGCCAGAAGCGGACGTCGGCGAGCCCCTCGATCAGGTCCGGCTCGGCGTTGAGCTCGTCCCACGTGTTCACGAGGTCGATCGCAACCGCGAGGCCGGATCCCCGTGTCTCGTCCCGTGTCAGTGGCATGCCGGCTGAACGGTATTGACAGCCGCGGCGCCCGCGCTTTGGGCGAGAATCGGGTGGCACATGCCACCGTTCCCGAAGCCGCGCTTCGCCTACGACTACGACCTGAGCCGCGAGGTCGCCGCACTACGGAGTTACCCACGGCAGAAGCCCGACCGGAAGATCCCGAAGAAGTCGTCGGACCGCCTGCTCGTCGCGACCTGGAACATCGCCAACCTCGGCGTCCAGGACCGGCTCGACAGCGACTACGCCCTGATGGCCGAGATGATCGGCTGGTTCGACCTGGTCGCCGTGCAGGAGGTGAACGACGACCTGCGCGGAATCGAGGCCATCCACTCGAAGCTCCCCGCCCGCTACGACCTCCTCTTCTCCGACGCGTCCGGCAACCAGGAGCGGCAGGCGTTCCTCTTCGACACGAGGAAGGTCAGGCGCCTCAAGGAGGTCGGCCGGCTCTCGATCCCGCCGAGCCAGCTCGGCTCGATCAAGCTCCCGGGCACAACGACGGTGTTCCCGGGCTTTGACCGGGGGCCGTACATCGCCAGCTTCGAGTGCGGCTCGTTCCGCTTCTCGCTCCTGAACGTCCACCTCTTCTACGGCTCGCCCGCGGCTGCCGACGTCGACCGGCGCACCCTGGAGACCTTTGCAGTCGCCTGGTGGGCCGACCGAAAGCACCGAGACGCGAGCTCGTACGTTCCCGAGGTCGTCCCGCTCGGCGACTTCAACCTTCCCAAGCAGGCTGCGGGCGACGCGATCTACAACGCGTTGGTCGCGCGTGGCCTCCACGTGCCTCCGCACACCTCGCAGATCGGCTCGTCGATCATGTCCGACTCGTACTACGACCAGATCGCGTTCTTCCCCGGCCCCACCAAGGACCGCTTCACTGGAGCGACGAACGTCTTCGACTTCGACGGCGCGCTCTTCCGAGACCTGTGGCAGGCCCGCCCCGGCAGCCCCTACCTGGGCTACCTCCGCTACCACATCTCGGACCACCGCCCGCTCTGGGCGGAGTTCTCCACCTCGTAGATCGCCTCGCTAGACTGATCCGCCCCGGGCGATTAGCTCAGTTGGTTAGAGCGCCGCTCTGATAAGGCGGAGGTCCGTGGTTCGAATCCACGATCGCCCATCGCTCCCTTAGAACCGCACCCATCAAGGGGATGCGGCGACGCGCAAAGCCGCCGATGATGTTCTCAACTGCGGCAATGAAGATCGGCGACCTCGTCCTCTATCAAGGTCGGTCCTACTACTTGCGTGGGCTCGACCCTATGGGCGTGCCAGAGCGGCGCGTCATCCTCGAAGACCCCGAAACGGGCGAGGAGCTGACCGTGCTCGCGGGCGACGTCACGGCGGCCGACGCTCCCGCCGAGCCGCGTCCGCCGACCGCAGTTTGACCCGCTACGCTCTGGCTATGATCGGTGCGAGGACGGGCGCCTGATGCACGAGATGGTGATCTACGGCGTGAGCTTCGATCTCGTCGGCAAACAGCCGATCGTCCTGCTCAAGACGGCCGACGGCAACAAGTTCCTGCCGATCTGGATCGGTCATCCGGAAGCGGCTGCGATTCTCATGAAGCTCCAGGGCGCGAGCACGCCGAGGCCGATGACCCACGACCTCGTTACCGACATCATCAGCCAGCTCGACGCGCAGGTCGTCCGCATCACGGTGACCGAGCTGAAGGAGAACACCTTCTACGCGAGCATCACCGTGCAGCAGAACGGCTCGGAGATCGAGATCGATTCACGTCCCTCCGACGCGATCGCGTTGGCCGTCCGGGCGGACGCGCCGATCTTCGCGGCCGAAGAGGTGATCGAGGAGTCCGCGATCGAGTTCGAGGGCGAGGACGTGAACGAGGAGGAGATCGTCTCCGAGTTCAAGCAGTTCCTCGAGCACGTCACCCCGGACGAGTTTGCGGAAGCGAACGGGGAAGAGGAGACCTAGCCGCCGCGCTCGATCTCCCGCTTGGTGAGGTCGAGCAGCTCCTCGAAGATCTCGCGCAGCCCTTCGGGCGAGAGCGGCCCGCCGTTTGCCCGCGAGAGGTACTGGAGCATCCACTCCTCGCGCTCCGGGTCGACGAACGAGAGCCCGCGCGATTCCTTGTAGCCCTTCAGCCGCGCGACCAGGTTCAGGCGCGTGTTGATCCCCTCGACCAGGGCGCGGTCGTTGTCGGAGATCTGCTCCCGCAGTTGCCGGATGAAGGGGTCCTGCTCGCTCATCTTCCTTGCAGCTTGACGTACACGGGCTTGGCTTTGCCGGGCATGCTGAGCAGCCGGTAGACATACGTGACCCGTGCCGTCACAGACTCCCTTAGCGACGGCGTCCGCTCGCAGGCGTCGATGTAGATCCCCCGGCGCCGCTCGACGACGCGGCGGATCTGGAGCGAGTAGCCGGTGCTCGAGCGCGGGCCGAGGGCGATCACGACGATCTGGTCGTGCGCCCAGTCGTGCGGCGGCGGCGTCGGGGCGCGGCCGGGCATCGTCGCCTCGAGCAGGCGCTGGAACGCGGCGCGCGAGTGGTAGACGCCCTGGACCCGGCGAGTGAACTCGATCGTGCCCATCCGGTGCGTCACGTCGACCCAGTCGACCGCATGCTCGCCGCCCATGCCCCAGACCTGCGTGTAGACGAGCCGGCCCGCGATCAGGAGCGCCAGCACGGCGACCACCGCCAGCTTGGCGCTAGTAGATGTAAACCGTCGTGTCGTAGTCGATCAGGGAGTACACCCGCGGCGCGACCCAGATCGGGATGCGGACGCAACCGTGGCTCGCAGGGTACGGAGGCACGCTGTGGTAGCCGTGGATGGCGAAGGCGCCGACGAAGAAGGATGAGTAGTACATCTGCTCCGCGTTGTAGCCGGGCACTCTGCTGTAGACGTGCCAGACGCCGATCGGGGTGTTGCCGGTGGCGCCGGTGGAGACCGGGACGATGAGGCCCACCTGCCCGCCGCTGACCAGGAAGAGGACCTGTCGCTCCTTGCTCACCTCGACGTGCTTGCCGCCGTAGCGCGGCACCGGGATTCCGGCGCGGTCGAGTGCCCGCCAGAAGACGAGGTCAGTCGAGCCGGTGCGCGGAAGCCCGTGCAGCTTCTGGAAGGCGACAACGGCGTCGGAGGTGTCGGTGCCGTAGTAGCCGTCGACCCGCCCGAGCGCGTAGTGGAGCTGGTGGAGGCGCTGCTCGAGCCCCAGCACGCTGGCGCCGCGGCTGCCGACTCGCAGGTTGGGCAGGAAGACGGTCTGCTGCAGCGACCGGCGGGTCGTCGCGTAACCCTGGGCGGGAGCCACCGTGACCAGCACGCGGTAGGTCGTCGCCCTGTGTGTGTTCAGGCGGACCCGAAGCCGGCCCGTTCCGGCTCGCGCCGCGACCAGCCGCCCGGCTCGCCAGACCTTGACCGCCAGCCGGCCGGCGCCCGTGGGCCGCTCGCGAACCGAGAGCGTGAGCGGCCGCCCGAGCTGGCCGGAGCCGAGGAAGGCGGTATCGAGCTGTGGCCGAACGGCGAGCGAGACCCGGTTCGAGACCGCGCCCTCGTAGCGGACGGTGTAGACGGAGTCGGGCGTGCCGACCCGGCCGTGGAGCCAGAAGCGGCCGCCCCGGCGGGTCTTCGCGCGCGCGATCCTGTGCTCACCGCGGTAGAGCCCGATTCGCTCGCCCTTCAGCCCCGGCGCGAGCCGGCCGTGGAAGCCGAGCAGCTGCCGGTAGCGGCCGACGTGCGGCGCCTTCAGGGTCAACCCCAGCGACGCGACCGCCACCCGTGCTCGCGACGTCTCGCCGCTCGGCGCGGTGGCGGTGACGCGTGCGGTGAACCGGCCCGGGCCGTAGGCGTGCTGCACGATCGGGCCGTCGGCCGTCGAGCCGTCGCCGAGGTCCCAGTGATAGGTCGCAAGATCGCCGCTCGCCGTCAGCGTCACCGTCAGGGGCGCCGGGCCCCTCGTCGTGCTCGCCTGTACGGTCAAGGCAGGCGGTGCCGCGTGCGCCGACGGCACAAACGCGAGAGCCGCCACCAGGATCACCGCACGGCGCACGCGCCGGAGCATAACCACGCGACTACCTGGTAAAGGCAAGCGCAAGCGCGGCTGCGTTGAAGAACGCGTGGAAGAAATAGCCGGGGAGGATGCTCCCCGTTCGCAGGCGCAGGATCCCGATTCCGAGCCCGAAGATGAAGAGCGCCGGCCACGCCTGGACGAGCCCGTGCCAGAACGCGAACGCGACCGCCGTCCCGAGGACCGCGGTCATCCCGCCCCAGCGCATCAGGAGGGCGAAGCCCAGGCCCCGAAAGAGCAGCTCCTCGACGAGCGGCCCGAAGACGACGACCGCGAACGCGCTGATCGCGAACGCCCCCGCGTGGCTCGGCTCCCAGCGGGTGGGCTCCAGGCCTTGCTCGCGCGACGGATGAAGGAGCGGCTCGAGCGCCGACTCGGCGATGAAGACGCCAACGAAGACCAGGAGGCCGAGCCCGACGGCGCGCGGCCACGACTTCGGTTTGCGCGCGCCGAGCTGGTCCCAGCTGAGCCCGCGCGCGATCCACAGGAACAGCGCGAAGAGGATCAGGTACGTGATCACCTCGCTGATCGCGATGTCGTAGTGGTAGAGCGCGTTGCGCGGCGGCTTCCCGGAGCTGAAGCGCTGGGCGTAGCCGATGGCGGCCAGCGTCCCGACGAGGGCGCACCATGCGACGAGCTTGCGGGTGCTCAAAAGGCGTCGGGATGCAGGATCTTTGCGACCTCGACGAGCGCGGAGCCGACGCCCGGGCCGGGAACCACGAACCTCGCCGGAAGCACTCCGAAGCGCCCCTTCCGCACGGCCGTGAGCCGCTTCGTGAGCCGGTTCTGGCGCAGCGAGGCGAGCGTCGTGCCGCTGTCCGAGATCGCGAGGTAGACGTCCGGATTCGCCTTCACGAGGTCGCGCAGTGGGAACGGCCCCTGCTCGGGGGCGGGCCCGGCGATGTCCTTGCCGCCCGCCTCCACGACGAGGTCGCCTAGCAGCGTGCGCGAGCCGACCGTGCCGAAGCCGCCGACGTCGATGAAGGCCGTCGCCTGGGGATAGCCGCTGAGGCGGGCAGCAAGCCGGCGGCGGGTGCGGGCGATCGCCGCGCTCAGGCGCCGTGCGGCGACCGGCCGGCCTGCGAGCAGGCCGATGTCGTCGATCCCCCGCTCGACCCCTTCGAGCGATTCGCCCGGCTCCACGTAGATGGCGGCGTGGGTCGCCGAGGACGCGCGGGCGAGGTCGAGTGGATCTGCGTCTTCGGACGCGACGATCAGGTCCGGGTGCGCACGGCGGATCGCGCCGACGAGCGGTAGCCCGACGAGCTCGTCGTTCACCGTGATCATGCGCTTCTGGAGCCCGAGGGCCTTCAAAATTCGGCGAGGTCCCGGTCCGAGCGGAACGATGCGGTGGGGAGCGGCGCGGAGAATGGTGGGCCGCTCCCCAGCTCCTTGCACGGTCACCGGATAGATCGGGACCTTCGTGCCGGTGGGCTCTTTGCGCTCGCCGCACGCCGTGCCGGCCAGCAGGAGCGCAGCCGCGCCCAATGCCGCTGCGACCCTCATGCGACCCATTGCCAGAGGGCCCACTGGACGACGGCGACGCCGAGGAGGAGCGAGCTGACCGCGAGGATGGCGGTGTGGACGCGCGGCCGGCCGCCGAGCGACGCGAGGGCCAGGAAGAGCGGGAAGATCGTCAGCCCGAACCTGGGCATCGAGAGCAGCGGCCAGCGCTCGCTCGGCACGCTCAACGGGATCGCGAGGCTGACCGCGGCAAACAGGCCGTAGGGAGTGCCGAACCGGCGCCAGGCGAGCACCGTCAGCGCCACGAAGAGGACGAGGAAGGCGAGGTTCTCGAGGTTGATGGTCGCGGCGCGGATCGGGTCGGTGCTCTGCACCGCCGTCCAGTAGACGTGTGTGTGCGAGCCGGACGCGAGCTGCTCCACACCTGCCCAGCCCGCGCGCAGCCCGTCCCAGATCCCGCCGAGCGGTCCGGCCACGGAGACGTGCCGGCTCCAGATCCGCTGCGCATGGAGGAATGCCCACGGGTCGCCCTCGGCCTGCCAGAGGTAGAGCGGGTACGCGGCGAAGATGAGGGGCGCGACGGCCAGAGACGCAAAGGCGCGCAGACGGTCCCGCTCGTGCCAGGCGAGGAGCGCGAGGGCGGGCAGGAGCGCGACCCCCGTCGGCCGCGTCAGCAGCGCGAGGCCGGTGACACCGCCTGCAGCCAGGAAGTGCCGCCGCTCGGCAAGCGCGAACGCGGCCAGCGTCAACAGCAGGTAGAGCGACTCGCTGTAGACCGCCTGCAGGAAGAGCGCGAACGGGAAGACGGCGAGGTAGAGCACGGTGCGTCGAGCGCCGTCCGCACCGAGCCGCTCCTCGGCGAGGCGGTAGAGGAGCAGGAACGAGGCCAGCGCGGCGGCGAGCGAGATCAGGATCCCGGCGAGCACGTAGTGGCCGAACAGCGCGCGCCCGAGCACCGCGACGGTCGCGGGGTAGAGCGGGTAGAAGGCGGAGGCCGCGCCGGTGGCGGCGTCATAGCCGTGCTCGGCGATCCGCAGGAACCAGACGCTGTCCCAGCGCGCCCAGACGTCGGTGAACGCGCCCAGGTCGTGGGTGAGGGAGGGATCGTCCCAGCGGGCCGCCCGCGGATGACGGTTCGGCACGAAGACGAACAGCGCGAACAGCGCCGCCGCCCAGATCGCGGCCCTTGTCCAGAGAAAGATCTCGGGCGCCGGGTTCCAGGCCCGCGGCGGCAGCAGGTCGTGGCGAGCCGTCCGCGGCTCGCGAACGCGTTGACCGGCGGACACGGCGCGCGATGATACTCGGATGGCCGAGCGGCACTTCACCCCCGAGGAGGCGAACGCCCTGCTCGAGGAGGTCCGGCCGATCGCGGAGGAGCTGGTCGCACACCGGCGGGCGATGGCCGTGACTGCAACCCGCCAGGCCCGGCTCGTCCACCGGATCGCCGGCAACGGCGGCGACTTCGACCCCCAGGAGCCCCGGACCCTCGCGGAGGATTTCGAGCGCGAAGGGGAAGCGGTGGCCCGCTGCGTGGCGCAGCTCGAGGCGCTCGGAGTGCTGGTGAAGGATCTCGACCGCGGGCTCGTCGACTTCCCGGCCCTGCGCGGCGACGAGGAGGTGCTGCTGTGCTGGCAGGTCGGCGAGGACGAGATCGCCTTCTGGCACGGCGCCGACGAGGGCTTCGCCGGCAGGAAACCGCTCCCTTAACCGCGGAACGTGCTCCTGCATCGCTTCGCTTGCAGGACCCGTTTTGAGGATCACGCGAAACCGCGTCGAATGACAGGACATGCCCTGGTGGCATCGCCTGGCCGTGCTCGGCGGGGTCCTGCTCGTGACCCTGATCGCCGCGCGTCTCGCCGACCGGCGCCTGGCCCGGCGCGACCTGGCTCCGGGTGCGATCACGCGTTACCAGGTCCTCCGGCGGAGCGTGATCACGACGATCGTCTTCGTCGGCGTCCTCTCGGCGCTCCTGGTGATTCCGCAGGTACGCGCCGTCGCCACGGGGATCCTCGCCTCCTCCGCCGTCATCGGCATCGTCGTCGGCTTTGCGGCCCAGAAGACGATCGGGAACTTCATCGCGGGCCTGCTGATCGCGTTCGCGCAGCCGCTCCGGCTCGGTGACCACGTCGAGATCGAGGGGCAGATGGGCGTTGTCGAGGAGATCGGTCTCACGTACACGTTCATCCGGGTCGAGGACAACGACCGGCTCGTGATCCCGAACGAGCGGATTGCCTCGGATACCATCCGAAACGCCTCTATTCGCGGACGAAGGAAGCTCGCACAGGTGACCGTCCAGGTGCCTCTCGACTCTGATCTCGACACCGTCACCGGCCTGCTCCGCGAGGCGGCCGAAGACGAGCGCGCCGAGGTTGCCGTGACCGCGCTCGGGGAGAAGGCCGAGCTGATGCTCAGCGTCTGGGCCGAGGACGAGCCCGCGGCCGAGCGCCACGAGAGCGAGCTCCGCCTGCGCGTGCACCGGCGCCTGCGCGAGGCCGGAGTGTTTGCATGACTCCGCCGCCCCCGCCGCGGGGCAGGAGCCGCCGAGACGACGACGATTTCGAGAGCGTTCTCCGCAGGACGCGCCGCCGGCGCGATCGCGGACGGAACCGCGGAAGGCGCCGGCTCAGGGTCTTCCTCGTCTCCATCCTCGTCTTCCTGCTCGCGCTCGTCGCGGGCGGGGTCGGCGCCGTGGCGAAGTTTCGGTCCAGTTGCGACCTCAGCAAGCTGAGGCCCGTCGAGAACGGCCAGAACTCGTTCGTCTATGCGGCCGACGGCTCGCTGCTGGGCTCGATCCCCGCGGAGAAGAACCGCACCAGCGTGGGCCTGCACCAGGTGAGCGTCTGGGAGCGGAGGGCCACGGTCGCGATCGAGGACCGCCGCTTCTACAAGCACGGCGGCGTGGATTACCAGGGCATTCTCCGCGCTGCCTGGAGCGACCTCCGCGCGGGCCACGTGGTGCAGGGCGGCTCGACGATCGCGCAGCAGCTCGTGCGCAACCTCTACATCTCGAAGGAGCGGACCTTCAAGCGCAAGATCAAGGAGGCCTGCCTCGCGATCAAGCTGAGCCGCCGCTGGTCGAAGGACCGGATCCTCTCCGAGTACATGAACCAGGTCTACTACGGGAACCACGCCTACGGGATCGAGGCCGCGGCGCAGACGTACTTCTCCAAGCACGCGCGCAATCTCGGGCTCGACCAGGCCGCGCTGCTGGCCGGCCTGCCCCAGGCGCCGTCCGACTACGACCCGTTCCACCGCCCTGCCACCGCGCTCGTGCGACGCGACGAGGTCCTGCGCGCGATGCTCACGTACGGCGCGATCACGCCGGTCCAGTACCGCGAGGCAGTCGCCCAGCGTGACCTCAGGCTCCGGCCAGGGAGGCTCTACACGAGGATCAAGGAGCCGTATTTCTTCAGCTACGTCCGCGACCAGCTGATCGCCGAATACGGCGCGAATACGGTTCGAACCGGCGGGCTGCGCGTCTACACGACGATCGACCCGCGGCTGCAGCGCGCGGCCGTGCGGGCGATCAAGCAGACGCTCGATCTCCGAAACGATCCGGCCTCGGCGGTCGTCTCCATCGCACCGGCCACCGGCGCGATCCGCGCGATGACCGCGGTGACCCCGGGTCGCAGCGGCAACCAGTTCAACCTCGTCGCGCAGGCGCGGCGGCAGCCGGGCTCGACGTTCAAGGTCTTCGTGCTGACGGCCGCGATTGCAGAGGGCATGAACCCCGATTCGACGTACTACACGTCGGCCCCGTTCCGCTACCAGCCGGATCCGTACACGCCTGCCTGGGACGTGCAGACGTACGACCACACGTACGCGGGCTCGATCTCGGTGACGAGCGCGACGCTCCGTTCCGACAACACGGTCTACGCACAGCTGACCCTCGACGTCGGGCCGGACAAGGTCGCGGCAATGGCGCACCGCCTCGGCGTCAAGTCGCACCTGGACGTCGTGCCGGCGATGGGGCTCGGGGCCGACGCGATCTCGCCGCTGGAGGAGGCGTCCGCCTTCGCGACGCTGGCGGCGGGCGGGGTCTACTCGAAGCCGATGGCGATCACGAAGGTCGTGCTCGCGGGTGGCAAGGTCGACACCGACGCGGGCTGGGGCCAGCCGCAGCGCAAGCGGGTGATCTCCGACGGCGTCGCCTACGAGGTGACGCGCATCCTGCAGATGAACGTCCTCGAGGGAACCGGCGTCGGCGCCTACTTCGGGCGCCCCGCGGCCGGCAAGACCGGCACGACCGACAACCACGCGGACGCCTGGTTCTCGGGGTACACGCCGCAGCTCGAGACGACGGTCTGGGTGGGGTACCCGGGCGGCGAGATCCCGATGGAGAACGTGCACGGGATCGCCGTCGCCGGCGGCACGTTCCCCGCGACGATCTGGCACCTCTTCATGCAGGCCGCGCTCTGGCGCGCGCCCGCGCTCGACTTCGTCTCGCCGGTCAACCCGGTCGAGTGGAGGTCGTTCAGGCAGGGCCGGTACGGCTCGAGCTACTACTCCGGCTCGGGCTCGTACTACTCGCCGACGACGACGGCCGGGACGACGACCCGCAGCGGGGCTCCGCCGCCTCCGCCCGCGACGACGAACACCGCAACGACGGTTGCGCCTCCCCCGCCTCCTCCGGTCGAGCCTCCTCCGCCTCCGCCTCCTCCACCGCCGATGCCGTAGTCGCATGAGGCGTCTCGAGCCGGCCGGCGCGCGCGACGCGCTGCTCGCCTGGCTGGCGTCGGTGCCGGTCTTCCTTGCGGCGTGCGCGGTTCCCGACGGCGGCCTCTTCCGGGCGGCGCGCTTTCGGGACGTCCACATCTACCAGGGCTACGCCGAGCGCTTCCTGCACGGCGATCTGCCCTACCGGGACGTGTTCGTCGAGTATCCGCCTGGAGCGTTCGCGGTCTTCATGCCCCCGACTGCGTTCGGTGCGTTGCACTACAACGCAGCGTTCAAGTCGCTGATGGCCTTGTGCGGGCTGGCGACGATCCTGCTGGCCGCGCTCGTCCTGGTCGAGCTCGGGGTCACGCGCGGACGGTTGCTGGTTGCGGTCGCGCTGCTGGCCCTCGCCCCGATCGCGCTCGGACCGATCTCGCTCAACACATACGACGCGTGGCCGGCGCTGCTGACGGTGCTCGCCCTGTTCCTGTTCCTGCGAGACCGCGACCTCCTCGGCGCGGGAGCCCTGGGCCTGGCGGTCTCGGCGAAGGTCTATCCGCTCGTGCTCATGCCGCTGGCGGGGATCTACGTGTGGCGCCGGGCCGGGCCGCGTCGTGTTCTCGTGGCATTCGCCGTCTTCTTGGCCGTGGCCGCGGTGGTGGTCGTTCCGTTTGCGGCATATGACCTGCACGGCGTCGCCTCGAGCTTCCGCTCGCAGGCAGAGCGGGGCCTGCAGATCGAGAGTCTCGGAGCGTCGCTGCTCCTCGTGGCCGACCGGCTCGGGCTCTACGACGCGAACGTTGTGGAGACCACCGGCGTCGCCGGCCGCAATCTGAGCGGCTCGGTTCCGGACGCCGTGGCGGTGGTGACACTGGTGCTCGAGGCCACGGCCGTGCTCGCAGTGTGGGCTCTCTACGCACGTGTCCGGGAGCCTCGGGCCCGGCTGCCGGTTGCCTTCGCCGCCGCGGTCGCCGGCTTTCTCGCATTCACGAAGGTCTTCTCGCCGCAGTACCTCGTCTGGCTCGTGCCGCTGGTCGTGCTCGCGGGAAGCTGGCTGGCCGTTCCGCTGGCCGCCGTCTCGCTCGTCCTCGCGCAGGTGTGGTTCTTCCACTACCACGCGCTCTTCCGCCTCGCGTGGCCGATCTGGCTGCTGCTCGTGCGCGATTTGCTCGTGCTCGGGGTCTTCCTCGTGCTTGTGGGTCAGCTTCGCCGGTGGAAGATCAGGATTCCGTCCCGCTCGAGGACAAGTCGCCATTCCGGGTTGCGCCGCAACCAGGCGAGCTGGACGGCTGTGGGCAGGGGCGCCAACCGGTCCGCGTAGCCGGGCGAGGTCTCGTCGGCCGCGATCCAGCGCGCATCCTGGATGACCGGGAAGCTGAGGATGCGGCGGCGGGCGGAGAGGTGCGCGCCGAGGGTGTTCGTGGCGCTCACGACGGCGGTCTTCGGGATCAGGCCGAGCGCGCCTAGGGCAATCCGGTCGTGCCTCGTGACATCGGCCGCGTGTGCCTGCGCCTGCTCTCCACCCGGCAGGTAGCGCCAGAGCGGGATCGCACCGAGCGCGTAGTTCGAGACGATGGCGAGGACGAGCGCGCCGGTCGCGAGCGGTACCGCCCGGTGCGGACGGGAACGGATGAGGTGCGCGGCGCCGAGGACCGTCGCCGCAACGAGCACCGGGATCAGTCCGGCGGTGTAGTGGAACCGGATCGAGGTCTGCGTCGTGGCCGCCGAGAGCAGGTTGATGGCGAGCTCCGGGATCGCTGCGAGGAGCAGGAGCGGCGCCACCAGCGCGAAGAGGCCGAGCGGGAGGAAGAGCCGGGCGAGGTAGCCGAGCCCGCGGCCCGTGACGGCCGTCGTGACGAGCTTCCACGGCTTCGTGACGGCGGTATGGACGATTCCCCCAGGCGAGCCCCCCACCTCGGTGTAGCGGGCGAAGAAGCTCGAGGTTCCCGCCCGGTTGAAGTGCGGGATGACGACCTCGATGGCGACAAGTGCGACCGCCGCGCCGGCGGCCAGGATCGCCGCTCCCTCCAGGCGCCTTCCCCTGGCGAGCGCCCACCAAAGGCCGAGCCCCGCGATCACGAAGCCGATTTCCTCCTTCGTCGCCGCCGCGAGGAGCCCGAAGACGACGAAGGGGAACAGGCGGCCTTCGTCGAGGAACCAGATCGCGAACAGCAGCAGGGGGCACGCGAGCGCCACCGGGTGGAACTCGTTGAGCGTCAGCCACTGGGTCGGCGGGTAGACGAGGTACGCGAGCGCGAATCCGATTCCCGCTCGCTCGGAGCCGAGGTGCTTCCTGGCGAGCCAAAAGACCGGAAGGGCCCCGAGGGCGACCGCGACCGCCTGCGTGACAAGGAGCATGTCGGGGCTCGGCCACATAAGCCAGAGCGGCGCAAATGCCGCGAGGATCGGGTCGAAGTGCGCGGCCAGCCGCGAGATCTGGTCGCCGCGCAGGCCCGTCACCTGGAGCGGGTGGCCGTGGGCGGTCGACCAGACCGCTTGGACCATGTTCCCGAGGTCGAAGCGGCCGGTCTGGAGTGCTCGGTGCCGGAGGACCGACAGCGCGGAGAAGCCGGCCGCGTAGGCGGCGATCGCACTCCAGAGGAGGGCCCGCGGGCCGACGAGGCGTGTCATTCCCGTGCCGATCGTAGGGCCCGGGCCCGTTCGAGGACGCTGAGCCAGCACCGGCCGAGCACGTCCTCGCTCGCGTGGCTCTCGAATGCGGCGCGGCCTCCCGCGCTGAGCTTTCGGGCGAGCTCGCGGTCGTGGGCCAGCCGGCTGACCGCTGCGGCGAGCGCCAGCGGGTCGCCCGGCGGGACGAGCAGGGCGCTCTCGCCGTGGACGAGGAGCTCGCGCGCGGCGGGCGTGTCTCCCGTGACCAGCGGGGTTCCGCACGCCAGCGCCTGGAAGGCCTTGTTGGGGATCACGCGGCGGGCCTTGTCCGAGGTGCCGAAGATCCCGAGCGCGCAGCCGGCGCGGTGCAGCTCGCCGGGCAGCTGTTCGTAGTCGACCCAGGAGATCCACTCGACGTTCTCGGGCCGGTCGCGGAGCAGCTGCTCGAGCTGGCCGCTGCCGACGAGCCGAAAGGGGATTTCTGGTGCGGCGCGCGCGGCGGCGAGGATGGTCTCCACGCCCTGGAGCGGGATCAGCTTGCCGACGAACAGGCAGGTGAACGGTTCCTCGGGGGCCCAGCCCGGTTGGAAGA